>ERZ761607.1953-NODE-1953-length-23744-cov-5.872852_pt1 | contig 23744 bp, 21 predicted proteins | sample MGYA00511164_ERZ761607 | MGnify/ENA primary metagenome ERZ761607 (study PRJEB28899, sample SAMN02445080) | bioreactor sludge metagenome | biome: EBPR sludge | place: Australia: Brisbane, Thorneside Wastewater Treatment Plant | collected 2011-06-22 ... | reverse complement strand
TGGCCGGTGCGGCCTTCTTGGCCGGTGCGGCCTTCTTGGCCGGTGCGGCCTTCTTGGCCGGTGCGGCCTTCTTCGCGGCTGCCGACTTCTTCGCGGGTGCGGCCGGCTTCGCCGACTTCTTGGCAGCCGTCTTGGCGGCGGACTTCTTGGCCGTTCCGGCCGCTGGACTGGTCGCCTTCTTCGACGTACGACCGAGAGCCTTGCGAGCGGCGGTCGCCGTCCGCCCGGCGAGAGAGCGGGTGCTGCTGGTGCGCGCCATCGAGAGGGGCCTTCCTGGCTGCCTGGGCCGTGGCGATGAACACGGCTGCTGGCGGGAACCGTAGTGGCTCCACCCGCGCATTCCAAACAGGCGCGCTCAACGGCCGAGTAGACGGCTCAAACGTTTACAGTGCCCGGAAGGTGCAGGTCAGGAGCGTTTCGGCTCCGACATGGGGTGCTTGGGTCGACTCAGACCTCGTCGTCACCCAGGATCGAACGCAGCCGCTTGGGGGCCGGCGGCTCGTCGCTGGCGACCGCCGGGGACTCCCCCGGGCCTGACAGGGCCTCGAGCTGCTGGGTGAAGTAGCTCTTGAGCCGGGAGCGGTACTCGCGCTCGAAGGCCCGCAGCGTCTCGACCTCGCCGTTGAGCTTGTCACGCTCGCGCTCGAGCTCGCCGAACATCTGCTGGCGGCGCTCGGCGGTCTCGGAGTCGAGCATCTGGGCGCGGGTGCGGGCATCGGACTCGAGCCGGTCCGCCTTGACCTTCGACTCGGATTCGAGCCGCTCGGACTTGGTGCGCGCCTCGCCGATGATCTTGTCGGCCTCGTCCTTGGCGGTCTCGACGAGCTCGTCGGCGTTACGGGTCGCGATCTCGAGCAACCGGGCCGCGGCGTTGGACGCCTCGGGGACAGTCTCGACCCGGATCGTCTGGGGAGCCTCGGGGGTCACCGGCGCGGCCACGACCGGCTCCGGCGGCGGGGGCGGAGTCGGCTCGGGGGTCGGCTCCGGCTCCTGGATGGCCGGCGTCTGCGCCGTGGGTGGGTTGTCTTGGAAGGCGTTGCCGCCGCCGGTCTGCGCCGCCGACAACTTGGCGCGGAGGTCGTCGTTCTCCTTGGTCAGCCGGGCCAGCTCGGCCTCGACCTCGTCGAGGAACTGGTCGACCTCGCCCATGTCGTAGCCCTCGCGGAGCCGGACTGGCGTGAAGCGCTTGTTACTCACGTCCTCAGGCGTCAGCGGCATGATCCCACCCATTCATCTGTGTCGAGCATCGTGTATCGAGGCTCATCGACGTCGTCTTGCTCCGGCGCGAGCTGCGACCGGGTAAGTCTTCTCCCGGGAACTGTAGCGCCTGTCCTGGGGCTGATGTGACAGGTGCTTCCAACCGACCTGCTTTCACCAGACCCCTCCGGACCTCATAGGAAGCCGCCCACGACGTAGAGCAGCATGTAGGCCACGATCATCACGATGATGAAGGACAGGTCGATGGCGATGGTCCCGAGCCGAAGCGGCGGGATCACTTTGCGCAACGCCTTGATCGGCGGGTCGGTCGCGGAGTAGACGAATTCCAGCACCACCAGGAGGATCCCGGTCGGCGACCAGTTGCGCGCGAAGACCTGCACCCAGTCCACCACGAAGCGGATCCACATCAGCGCGATGAAGATCCACAGCGCTATGTGGATGAGCGAGAGGACGGCGTGCACGCGACGATCATGCCGGGTCACCCAACCGGGACCCGCATCGGCACACCGCGCAGCAGTTGGCTGGTTCGGCGCCGAGGGCTGCGGCCCGTGGGCGCGGCTCCGGATCAGCTCTGGTTGAAGAAGCCGTCCTCGGCGATCCGGACCTTGTCCTCGGCCGCCACCGAGACATTGGGCGGCGAGAGCAGGAAGACCTTGCTGGTGACCCGCTCGATCGAGCCGCGGGTCGCGAAGATCAGCCCCGCGGCGAAGTCGACGAGCCGCTTGGCATCGTTGTCGTCCATGTCGGAGAGGTTCATGATCACCGGCGTGCCGTCGCGGTAGTTCTCGCCGACCGTGCGCGCCTCGTTGTAGGTGCGCGGGTGGAGGGTGGTGATCCGCGACAACTCCGCGACCTGTGGCCTCGGCGCAACCGTCGTCGTGCCACCACGACGATGCTCGTCGAGGTGCGCGACGGTGGCGGCCTGCCGGGCCTCCTTGAGCTCACGGCGGCTCGGCTTCGCGACGGCCACCGGGCCGGTCTCCTCGGCGTACGGGCGGTCGTAGGCGTCGTCGTACGACGCGTCGTCCAGGGCGTACTCGTCGTCGTAACGGCCGGTGTCCTCGAGCAGGCCGAGGTACTCGCCGATCCTGCGCATCGCGCCGCTCATGCTCGTTGCCTTCCGGGTCCGGCAGCCCCGTCACCGGGGCCGCGCCATCCTGTTCGGGACATTACTGGTTCGGAGCCCTCGAACCGAGGACCGCGGAGCCGACGCGCACGTGTGTCGCGCCGGCCCGGATCGCGTGTTCGAGATCCCCGCTCATCCCGGCCGACAGCCAGTCCGCGCCGGGATGCCGGGCCATGAACCCCGCGCGTACGTCGGCCAGCCGGCCGAACGCCGTCGCCGGATCCTCACCGAGCGGCGCGACGGCCATCAGCCCGCGCAGCTCGAGCCCGTCCGCCTCGACGACCGCGCCAGCGAGGTCATCGAGCTCGGCCGGGTCGGCACCGGACCGCTGGTCACGGCCGGGCGGGTCGAGCGAGACCTGGAGCAGCACCTCGACCGGACTGTCGCGGCGTTGTGCGCCACGGGCGAGCGGAGCGACCAGCTTGCGGCGATCGACCGACTCGACCACAGCGGCGTAGGCCGCCACGGCCGCCGCCTTGTTGCTCTGCAGCCCGCCGATGAAGTGCCAGGTCAGGCCGAGTTCCGCGCACGCGGTGGCCTTGGCCTCGGCCTCCTGGTGACGGTTCTCACCGACGTCGGTGACGCCGAGCTCGGCCAGGATGCGCACGTCGTCGGCCGGGAAGAACTTCGTCACCACGACCAGCCGGACCTCGCCGGGTTCGCGACCGGCGTCGGCACATGCCCGGGCGATCCGCGCGCGGACGCCCGCCAGACCGGCCTCGATCTCCTCGCGCCGGCTCATGCGAACCACACCAACCCCGCGAGTCGGCCGGAATCGGCACCGTCACGCCGGTAGGAGTGGAGCCGCTCGTCCTCGAGCGTGCACCGGTCGACATTCACCGCGGGAACTCCGGCTGCGGCCAGCTGCGCCGCGACCCCCGCGCCCAGGTCGAGCGCCGGCGTACCCCAGGACGTCTCCGAGCGGGTGGCCGGCACGATCGCGGCGACCTCGTCGCGCAACTGCTCGGGCACCTCGTAGCAGCGGCCACACACGTGCGGACCGATCCACGCCTGAAGATCGGCGGCGCCGAGTGCGCGCATCGCCTCGACGGTCCGGCCGCTCACGTCCAGCGCCGTGCCTATCCGGCCGGAGTGCACCGCGCCGATCACGCCAGCCACCGGGTCGGCGAGCAGCACCGGGACGCAGTCGGCAGCCCGGATCATCAGCCCGACGTCACGTCGGGTCGTCACCAGCGCATCGGCGCTCGGCGCGTCCTCGCCGGGGCCGGGCGGGTCGTCGACGACGTGCACGACATGGTCGCCGTGGACCTGCGACAACCTGGCGAAGGGAACGCCGGCGTCCTCGACCAGAGCCGCGAACGTCGCCGCGAAGCCCGGCCGCCGACCTTGCAGGTCGACCGAGGCATCGGTGAACGCGACCTCGACCCGGACCCCGTCTGGGGAGTCCGGGCCGATGGTCGCGCGGAAGGAGTACACGCTCCTATGTGTACCTACTTCAGGAAGTCGGGCACGTCGAGGTCGTCGTCGTCGAACTGCATCTGCTTGGGCGCCTGCCGTGGGGTCATGGCGGAGTCGGGCGTGGTCGAGCCGGCGGGCGGCGTACTGGCGCCCGCGGTGACTCGCTCCTTGTCCTGACGCTGCCCGTCCTGGCGCTGGGCGTCCTGACGATGGCCGTCCTGGCGCTGGGCGCTGACCGCGGCGGCCGCGGCCCGGGTCTCGGCCTGGGACTGCTGGGGCGGGGTACGCCGCAGCGTCGAGCCCTCGTGGGCACGCTTGGGCATCCCGCCGTCGAAGCCGGCCGCGATGACCGTCACCCGGACCTCGTCACCGAGCGCGTCGTCGATGGTGGCGCCGAAGATGATGTTGGCCTCGGGGTGCACCGCCTCGGCGACCAGCGCGGCGGCTTCGTTGATCTCGAACAGGCCGAGGTCGGAGCCGCCCGCGATCGAGAGCAGGACGCCGTGCGCCCCGTCGATGGAGGCCTCGAGCAGCGGACTGGAGACGGCCATCTCGGCGGCCGCGACCGAGCGGTCCTCGCCGCGCGCCGAGCCGATGCCCATCAGGGCCGAGCCGGCGTTGGCCATCACCGACTTGACGTCGGCGAAGTCGAGGTTGATCAGCCCCGGGGTGGTGATGAGATCGGTGATCCCGCTGACGCCCTGGAGCAGCACCTGGTCGGCCTGCTTGAAGGCGTCGAGCACCGAGACATTGCGGTCGGAGATGGACAGCAGCCGGTCGTTGGGGATCACGATGAGGGTGTCGACCTCCTCGCGCAGTGCGGCGATCCCCTCCTCGGCGGAGTTGGCGCGGCGGCGACCCTCGAAGGCGAACGGACGGGTGACCACACCGATGGTGAGCGCGCCGAGGGAGCGGGCGATCCGCGCGACGACCGGGGCACCACCGGTGCCGGTGCCGCCGCCCTCGCCGGCGGTCACGAAGACCATGTCGGCCCCCTTGAGGACCTCCTCGATCTCGTCGGCGTGGTCCTCGGCGGCCCGCTGGCCCACGTCGGGGTTGGCACCCGCGCCCAGGCCACGGGTGAGTTCGCGCCCGATGTCGAGCTTGACGTCGGCGTCGCTCATGAGCAGGGCCTGGGCGTCGGTGTTGATCGCGATGAACTCGACCCCCTTGAGGCCGACCTCGATCATCCGGTTGACGGCGTTGACACCGCCCCCGCCGATGCCCACGACCTTGATGATCGCGAGGTAGTTCTGCGCTGCTGCCACGACTTGTCCCTTCTCCGGGCCGACCACTCCGGCTCAACCGTCACCCTCAGGCTGAGGGTTATAGTTATGTCAACCTGTCCGTGTTCATGACAGTAGGTACGCCCCCGGCCGGAGTTGTGGAGACACGCGGAACGAAGTCGACTTGTGGAGACTTGCTGGACAATTTCTCGCCACGCTGACGCCGACCCGTCGTTACTCGTCGCGAGTAACGACGGGTCGGCACCAAATTCCCGGTGACCCGTCGTTACTCCTCACGGGTAACGACGGGTCGGCGTCAGCGGGTGGTGGGTCGGGACGGGACGGAGACGTCGTACACCTGGGCCTTCACGGTGGCGAGGAGGGTGGCGAGTACGTCGGCCTTGGTGGCGGACTCGTCCGCACTCCCCCAGACCACCTCGCGGCCGTCCTTGAGGACCAGCGAGATCTCGTCCACCGAGGCCACCTGGACGTGGTCGACGATGAGGGCGAGGTCCTGCGGCAGCGCCGAGACCACCTCGGCGGCTTCGCGCAGGGCGGCCGAGGTGGTGCCGGAGGTGGTGACGACGCGGGGCAGCTCCGGGGGTGCGGTCCTGTAGTCGCGGAAGACGACGCCCTCCTCGTCCATCCCGCGCAACCGGTCGCCGATCTGGACGACCGCGATCGGGGTCCGCTCCTCGATCGAGATCAGGATCCCGTTCGGCCACTGCCGGGTCACCGTGACCGAGCGGATCACGGCCAGCGCTCCGATCCGCCGCTCTGCGTTGTCGAGGTCGGCGCTGATCATCGGCTCACCGACGTCGATGCCCGAGCGGGCCTTCACCTCGGACACCTCGACCGTCTCGGCGCCACTCACGTCGACGTCGTCGACGGCCAGCCACGTGGAGAACCACAGGGCGTAGATGCCGACTCCCACCAGCGCGGCCACTAGCACGAGAGCGAGCAGCGGGCGCCAGGACAGCCAGCGGCGGCGCCACTGGCGGCGCGAGAACCGTTTCCGACTGCGCCGGGTGGCCTTGTCCACGCCGTCGTCTCGCCGCTCGCGGCGCAGTGGGTTACGCATCGAGCAACTCCAGTACGCGCGGGCCTGCCTCGGTGATGGTGCCGGCACCGAGGGTCAACACCAGGTCCCCGCGCCGGGCGCGGGTGGCCAGCGCGAGGGGTACGTCGTCGAGCGCCGGGACGAACACCACGTACTCGGCCGGCAGCGGCACCGCGTCGGCGACCAGGGCGCCGGTCACCTCGGGGTCGGCGGCCTCGCGGGCGAGGTAGACGTCGGTGACGACCACCTCGTCGGCCGCCCCGAGGGCCGCGCCCATCGCCGCGCCGAAGGTCCGGGTCCGCGAGACCAGGTGCGGCTGGAACGCCACGACCAGCCGCCCCTCACCGGCCAGCGTGCGCGCGCCGGCGAGGTCTCCGGCGATCTCGCTCGGGTGGTGGGCATAGGAGTCGTAGACGCGGACACCGCCCGCCTCCCCCTTGAGCTCCATCCGTCGCTTGGTGCCGGTGAACGACGCGATGCCGCGCGTCAGGTCCGCGTCGGCGTACCCGAGCGCCCGGCCGGTCGCCAGCGCCAACAGCGCATCGGCCAGGTAGTGCTCCCCCGGCGACCAGAGCCGCACGCCCGCCAGCGCGTCCGGGCCGACGTCGGCGGCGCCGGCGCGCGTGGACACCGTGATCACGCGCCGGTCGGTCCGAGCGGCGAGCGCCGCGGCGCCCGGGTCGTCGACGCACACCACCAGGAAGCCCTCCGGCGACACCGTCGCGGCGAAATCGTCGAACGCCGCGGCATAGGCCTCCTCGTTCGCCCAGTGGTCGAGGTGGTCTGCCTCGACGTTGGTCACGACGGCGGCGTACGGCGCGTAGTGGAGGAAGGCGCCGTCGCTCTCGTCGGCCTCGGCCACAAACAGGTCACCGGCACCCTCGGCCGCGTTGACTCCGGTGGCGGCGAGGTCGCCACCGATGGTGTACGTCGGCTCCGCGCCGGCAGCCTGCAGGGCGACCGTGAGCAGCGAGGTGGTCGTGGTCTTGCCGTGGGTGCCGGCGACCGCGACCACCCGCCGACCCTCCATCAGGGCAGCCATCGCCGCGGCCCGGGACAGCACGGTGAGCCCGCGCCGGACGGCCTCGGCGTACTCCGGGTTGTCTGGTTTGACCGCGGCCGAGACGACGACGGTGTCGCTGGGACCGAGATGGTCGAGGTGCCTCGGGTCGTGGCCGACACTCACGGTCGCGCCCAGGGCGCCCAAGGCGTCGAGGGTCGGCGACGCGACGCCGTCGCTGCCGCTGACCTCGACGCCGCGGGCGAGCAGCACCCGGGCGATGCCGGAGAGCCCAGCGCCGCCGATGCCGACGAGATGCACGCGGCCCGCGGCCAGGTCGCGACGAGCAGCGAGGGTCACCGGCCGGTCTCCAGCACGATCCGGGCCAGCTTCTCGTCGGCGTCGCGCGGGATCAGCGCGGCCGCGGCCGCGCCCATCGCGGCGAGTCGCGTGGTGTCCAGCGCGAGCGGCGGCACGTTCGCCTCGACCCATGCCGCGGTGAACGCCGCGTCGTCGACCAGGACCGCTCCCCCGGCATCGACCACCGGCTTGGCGTTGAGCGGCTGCTCGCCGTTGCCGATCGGGAGCGGCACGAAGATCGCGGGCACGCCGGACCCGGCCGCCTCGGTGACCGACGATGCGCCGCCCCGGCAGACCATCAGATCGGCCGCCGCCAGCGCATAGTCCATCCGGTCGACGTACCCGACCGGCACGTACGTCGGGACGCCGGCCTGCGGGACCACGTCGTTCTTGGGACCGACGACGTGCAGCACCTGGACGCCCGCCTCGCCGAGCGCCCGGGCCGCGGAGGAGACCGCACGGTTGAGCGACTGCGCGCCCTGGGAGCCGCCGGTGACGACCAGGGTCGGCAGGTCGGGGTCGAGCCCGAAGAACGCCCGGGCCTCGGCGCGGACCGCCGCCCGGTCGAGCCCGGAGATCATGGTGCGGATCGGCAGGCCGACGTACTCCGCGTGTCGCAGCGGGGTGTCGGGGAAGCTCACGGCGACCCGCTTCGCGAACCTCGCGCCGACCCGGTTGGACAGCCCGGGCAGGGAGTTCTGCTCGTGTACGACGACCGGCACGTGGGCGCGGCGAGCGGCGAGGTAGGCGGGGACCGAGACGTAGCCGCCGTACCCGACCAGCACATCGGGCCGCACTCGCTCGAGGACTGCCCGCGCCTCCTTCACAGCGCCCCGGAGCCGCGCGGGCACGCGCAGCAGGTCGACCGAGAGTTGCCGCGGCAGCGGCACCGGCGGGATCAGCTCCAGCGGGTAGCCGGCCTCGGGGACCACGCGGTTCTCCAGCCCGCGCGGGGTGCCCAGGCAGGTGATCTCCGCCGCGGGCTCGAGCCGGCGCAGGGCGTCGGCGGTCGCGAGCAGCGGGGAGGTGTGGCCGGCGGTACCACCGCCGGCGAGCAGGATGCGCATCGGTGCACAGAGTAAGGAGTGGACCGCGTTTCAGCGGGATCGCGCGGCCGGTCGCTGCGCCGAGAGTCCGGCCGAGCGCAGCTTGCGCCGCTGCGCCAGGGCCAGCGCAGCCTCCGGTTCGCGACGCGCGAACCCGACCAGCAAGCCCAGCGCGACGAGCGTCGGCACCAGCGACGATCCGCCGTACGAGATCAGCGGCAGCGGGATCCCGATCACCGGGAGCATCGAGAGCACCATGCCGACGTTGATGATCATCTGCCCGACCAGCCACACGACGAGCCCGAAGCTGGCGTAGCGCACGAAGGGGTCCTCGGTGCGCCGCGCGACCCGGAGAGCCGCGAACGCGACGGTGAGGAACAGCATCACCACGAGCAGCGTGCCGGCCAACCCGAGCTCCTCGCCGAGCACCGCGAAGATGAAGTCGGTGTGCGCCTCGGGCAGGTCGCCCCATTTCTGCTGGCTGGCGCCGATGCCCTCGCCGAAGACACCACCGGTCGAGAGTGCGAACAGCCCGTGGGCCGGCTGCCAGCCGCGGTCGGCGTAGTCGGCGAAGGGGTCGAGGAAGCTGGTCACGCGGCCGAGCCGCTCGGTGTTGGTCGTGACGAGGACCAGCAGCACGACGCCGGCGAAGGAGAACAGCAGGGTGAAGAAGCGGCCCGGCGCCCCCACCACCCAGAGCAGGCCGAACAGCAGCGCGACCAGGACCAGAGCCGTACCGAGGTCGTTGCCGAAGACCACGAGACCGGTGGCCAGCACCATGCCGGGGACGACGGGCACGATGATCTCGTGGGTGCTGTCGAGGCGGCGCTCCTTGTTGGCGTAGATGTGCGCCGCCCACACCACCAGCGCGAGCTTGGCGATCTCGGAGGGCTGGATCTGGACCGGCCCGAGGGCCAGCCAGTTCTGGTTGCCGTTGATCCGGACGCCGAGGAACGCGGTGAGCAGCAGCAGCACGAGCGAGATCGAGAAGCCGGGGTAGGCCAGTCGCCGGATGAACCGGTTGGGCAACCGGCTCGCGAGCCAGGCCAGCGGCAGACCGAGTGCGACCCACATCAGCTGGCGCCGGACCACCGTGTAGGAGTCGCCGTTGTAGTGCTCGTAGGAGTACACGCTGCTCGCGCTCAGCACCATGATCAGGCCGATCGTCAGCAGCAGCGCCGACGCACCGAGCAGCAGGTAGTACGACGTGAGGGGCCGGTCGAGCGCCGCGCGAAGGGCGCCGAACCAGCTGCGGGGGCGTACGGCGGAGGCCCGATGGCCGGTGGCCACGAGGTGCGCGAGCTTTGGCCGGAGGCCCGACAGGTTGGGCAGTTCGAAGCGACGAGGCGGGGTGCGCTCGGGGTTGGCGGTGGTCATCCGCGGTTCACCGCTCCCTTCGAGCCTGGTCTCTAGGTCAGCCGCTGTCTCACCGCCGCCGCGAAGGCATCTCCGCGAGCGGCGTAGTCGGTGAACTGGTCCATCGACGCACATCCCGGGGCGAGGAGCACCGTGTCACCGGGCCGAGCGAACTCGGCTGCGGCGGCCACGACGTCACGCATCGGTCCTGCATCACCAGACGCTTGGTCACCTTCTGCCACAGAAGTCTCACCGGTCCCCACGAGAACGACCGGCACATCGGGCGCGTGTCGCGCAAGAGCTGCGGCGATCACGTCACGGTCGCGGCCGAGGAGGACCGCGCCCCGCAGCCGTCCGGCGACCCTCCGGACCAGATCGTCGAACGAGGCGCCCTTGGCCAGTCCTCCGGCGACCCACACCACCGGGTCGTAGGCGAGGAGCGAGGCCAGCGCGGCGTGCGGGTTGGTCGCCTTGGAGTCATCGACCCACGCCACACCGTCGTGCTCGGCGACCAGCGCGATCCGATGGCCGTCCGGGCGGAAGCCGCGCAGCCCGTCGCGCACCGCGGCCTGGCTGACGCCGTACGCCCGGGCGAGGGCGGCGGCGGCGAGGGCGTTCTGGATCGTGTGCGGGGCCGGACCGGAAGGGTTGTCGACCGCGAGGTCGGCCAGGGTGCAGAGTTCGGCGGCGCTGGTCTCGCGCTCCTCGACGAAGGCGCGGTCGGCGAGGATGTCCTCGACGACACCGAGCATGCCGACGCCGGGCATCCCGAGGGTGAAGCCGATCGCGCGCGCTCCCTCGACCACGTCGGCCTCGCGGACCAACTCCTCGGTGACCGGGTCGGCGGCGTTGTAGACACAGGCCCGCTGGACGTGCTCGTAGATCCGGCCCTTGTCGGCGGCGTACGCCGCCAGGTCGGCATACCAGTCCAAGTGGTCCTCGGCGACGTTGAGCACCGCCGCGGCCTGCGCACTCATCGACGTCGTGTAGTGCAGTTGGAAGCTCGATAGTTCGACCGCGAGCACGTCGTAGGGCTCGGGGTCCATCACCGCCTCGACCAGCGGCAGCCCGACGTTGCCGGCCGCCACGCTGCGGAGTCCGGCCGCCCGCAGGATCGCGTCGAGCATCCGCACCGTGGTGGTCTTGCCGTTGGTGCCGGTGACCGCGAGCCACGGAGTGTCGTGGTCGGGGTCGCGGAGCCGCCAAGCCAGCTCGACCTCTCCCCAGATCGGTACGCCGCGCGCGCGGGCCTGGGCGAGCAGCGGCGCGTCCGGCCGCCAGCCCGGCGAGGTGACGACGAGGTCGACGTCGTCGGGCAGGGTCGCGGTGGCGCCTGCTCCCAGGCGGATGGTCGCGCCCAGGACCTCGAGGAGCTCAGCCTTCTCGGCGCGCTGGTCGGGGCCTTCGCTCCGCTCGTCGAGGGCGGTGACGTGCGCGCCGAGGTGGAGGAGGTTGTCGGCGGCCGCGAAGCCGGAGACGCCGAATCCGGCGACGACCGCGCGAACGCCGTCCCAGGAGTCGTGCCGGCCGAGGCCGAGCGGGCTCACGACCGGCCCCTCAGGATCGAAAGGTAACTTTCCTTGACCATCTCGAAAGCGAAAGTAACTTTACTTTCCTTCCCGCTCATCCGATGCCCGAGACCCACTCGGCGTAGAAGATGCCGAGCCCGGCGGCCACGCAGATGCCGGAGATGATCCAGAACCGGATCGTCACGGTGACCTGCTCCCACCCCAACATCTCGAAGTGGTGATGGATCGGCGCTATTCGGAACACCCGTCTGCCGGTGCCGGTCAGCCGTTTGGTGACCTTGAAGGTGGTCACCTGGAGCATCACCGAGACGGTCTCGAGGACGAACAGCCCACCCAGGATGACCAGCAGCAACTCGGTGCGGGTGAGGACCGCCAGCCCGGCGACCGCGCCGCCCAGCGCGAGTGAGCCGGTATCGCCCATGAAGATCGCGGCCGGGGAGGCGTTCCACCACAGGAAGCCGAAGCAGGCGCCGGTCAGCGCGGCCGCGAGCACCGCGAGGTCCAGGGGGTCGCGCACCTGGTAGCAGAGGCTGACGTTGGCCTCGTCGAGGCTGTCGGAGGCGCAGGACTGATTGTTCTGCCAGATGTTGACCAGCATGTAGGCGCCGAAGACCATCATCGACGCGCCGGCGGCGAGACCGTCGAGGCCGTCGGTGAGATTCACGCCGTTGCTGGCGGCGATCACGATCAGCCAGATCAGCCCCATCACCACGATGGTGGGCAGCGCGACGCCCTCCCAGTCGCGGATGAAGGAAATGTGCCGGGAGGCCGGGGTGAGGCCGTTCTCGTCTTCGAGCCACGGCGAGAGCGCCAGCCCACCGAAGATCAGTGCGACGACCGTCTGCCCGATCATCTTGGCCTTGCTCCGCAGGCCCAGGCTGCGCTGGCGAGCGATCTTGATGTAGTCGTCGAGGAAGCCGACGGCGCCGAGCCCGACGAAGAGGAACAGCAGCAGCAGCGCCGAGCCCGTCGGCGCGCTCATCGTGATCAGCTTGGCGACGAAGTAGCCGCCCACCGTGGCGAGGATGATCACGACCCCGCCCATCGTCGGCGTACCGAGCTTCGTGTGGTGGCTGGTCGGCCCGTCGTCGCGAATCTGCTGGCCGAGCCCCAGCCGCCGGAACTGGTTGATGGCGACCCGGGTGCCGAGCAGGGAGACGAACAGTGCGAAGGCACCGCTGAGCAGGATGGCTCTCATCCACTTCCTCTCGTCTCGACGTCGGCCAGGACCGCTGGCCCATGATTCCGTACCCCGCGCCGCGGGCCGAACCGCCCCGCCGTCGGTACCCCCCGCTCGGTAGCTATTGCAGGAGCTCCCGCACCACGGCACGGTCGTCGAAGGGGTGGACCACGCCGTGCACCTCCTGCCCGGTCTCGTGACCCTTGCCGGCGACCACCACCACGTCACCAGGCCCGGCTCGGCCCAGGGCCGCGGCGATCGCGGCCCGCCGGTCGCCCTCCTCGAGCACCTCCGCGCCACCACCACGGGCACCACGGGCGCCTTCGCGGGCGCCCTGGAGGATCGCCGCACGGATCGCGGCGGGGTCCTCGGTGCGGGGGTTGTCGTCGGTCACCACGAGTACGTCGGCGAGCCGGGCAGCGATCTCGCCCATGATCGGGCGCTTGCCCGGGTCGCGGTCACCTCCGGCGCCGAGCACCACGATCAGCCGGCCCTGGGTCAGCGGCCGGAGGCTGTCGAGGGCGGCCTGGACGGCGTCCGGCTTGTGGGCGTAGTCGACGACGACGGTGAACGGCTGGCCGGCGTCGATCCGCTCGAAGCGGCCCGGTACGCCGCCGCCGGACGCGATACCGCGCGCGACGGCCGCGGCGTCGAGTCCCGCCTCACCGCAGGCAGCGACCGCCGCGAGCGCGTTGGTGACGTTGAACGCTCCAGGCAGGGGTACGCCGGCCGGCGCGTCCACGCCGGGCCCGAGCACGCGGAACGACGTACCGTCCGGACCCGAGTCGACGTCCGCGACTGTCCAGTCGGCCTCGGTGCCGATCGTCGAGAACGTGCGGACCGGCAGCGTGGTCTCGCGGGCAAGCCGTCGGCCGTGCTCGTCGTCGACACAGATCAGCGCCCGGCGCGCGCGTTCGGACGTGAACAGCGAAGCTTTGGCGCGGTAGTAGTCCTCGACGTCGGCGTGGAAGTCGAGGTGGTCGCGGCCGAGGTTGAGGAAGACCGCGACGTCGAAGACCACGCCGTCGACCCGACCCTTCACCAGCGCGTGGCTGCTCACCTCCATCGTGCAGGCAGCGACGTCGCGCTCGCGCATGACCGCGAACAGCGCGTGCAGGTCGGGCGCCTCGGGAGTGGTCAGCGTGGTCTTGACCTCCTCCCCCGCGATCCGGGTGCCGACGGTGCCAATGACGCCGGCGCGCACCCCGGACCGCTCCAGGCCGCCCTCGGCGAGCCGGGTCGTGGTGGTCTTGCCCTGCGTGCCGGTGACGCCGATCATCCGCATCGTGCGCGCCGGGTGGTCGTAGATCCGGGCCGCTAAGCGACCGAGGACGGCGCGCGGATCGTCGGTCACGAGCTCCGCACGACCGCGTTCGGCTCCGGCCGGGTCGGTGAGTACGGCGACGGAGCCGGCCTTCCGCGCCTGCTCGACGTAGTCCATGCCGTGGGCCCGGGCGCCGGGCAGCGCGACGTACAGGTCGCCCGGCCACACTCGCTGCGAACTGAGCGTGATGCCGGTGACCTCGGGATCGCCGGGATCGCCGGGATCGCCGTACGACGACGAAGGACCGAGCCCGCCCAGCTCGCGCACCCACTCCGCGACGGTCCCGAGCGGCACCCGTGGGGGCCGCTCGGGGCGGGTCGGGACACTCACCTGCTGAGGTCTACCACTCGACGGGGAGAACGGGCTGCTTGCGGTGGCCCGGGGGGACCGCGAAGTGCTGGAGGGTGTAGCCCATCAGCTTGGAGAAGACCGGTCCGGCCGTGGCGCCACCACCGGCGCCCGCGACCTTGGGGTTCTGGATCACGACGTAGACGGTGAACCGCGGGTCCTCGGCCGGTGCGAAGCCGGCGAAGGAGACGGTGTTGGAGCCGTCGTAGCAGCCCTGCTTGACGCCGTTGACCATGCAGGACACGACCCGCTGAGCGGTTCCGGTCTTGCCGGCCACCCGGTAGCCGGGCACGTTGGCGGCCGGGGCGACGCCGTCCTCGGGGTCGACCACCCGTTCCATCATCAGCGTCATCTGACGGGCCGCATCGGGGGACACGACCCGGCGGGTGGTCGAGACGTCGGTGCCGATCTTCATGCCGTCGTCGCGGGTCGCCTCGCCCTGGATCAGGGTGGGATCGACGCGGACGCCCTTGTTGGCAATGGTGTTGACCGCTGCGGTCATCTGCATGGCGTTGACCGAGAGCGACTGGCCGAAGGTGATGCGGTCCTCGACCTGGTCGTTCCACAGTGCAGGGTCGGGCAGGTTGCCGCGGGTCTCGGCCCCGAGGCCGACGTTGGTGGGCTGGCCGAGGCCGAACTTCGCGAGGTACGCGCGGAGCTCACCGGGCCCGAACGCATCGGAGGCCAAGACGGTGCCGACGTTGGACGACTTGGCCAGCACGCCGGCGAGGGTGAGCTTGATCAGGCCGTGGTCCCAGTGGTCGTGGATGACCCGGTCCTGGCGCTGCAGCGAGCCCGGCACCAGCATCTTGGTGCGCGCGTTGACCTTGCCCTCGTCGATCAGGGCGGACAGCGTGAGCACCTTCTCGACCGAGCCGGGCTCGTAGGCCAGGTTGAGCGAGCGGGCCCGGCGGTCCTTGATCTTGGACACCGCCGGCTCGGAGGCGTCGAACGTCGGGTAGTCCGCCAGCGCCAGCACCTCGCCGGTGCGGGTGTCCATCACGATCGCGATCCCGGACTCGCCGCGCGCGTCCTCGACCGCCTGGGCCAGCACCCGCTGGGAGTAGAACTGAAGGTCACGGTCGATCGTGGTGCGCAGGTCCTGCCCGTCGACCGCCGGGACCGTCCTGCTGTCACCGAGCGGGATCCGGTTGCCGTCTCCGACCTCGTAGGTCTCGCTGCCGTCCTTGCCGGAGAGCGCCTTGTTGAAGACCTCCTCGAGGCCGCCGTAGGGCTGGTCGGTGCCGACGAACCCGACGATGTTGGCACCGACGTCGCGCGCCGGGTAGCTGCGCACCGCGTCGCGTCGCGTCGAGAGGCCTTCGTACCCGCGGTCCTCGGCCTCGGCGAGGACGTCGTTGGCCAGCGTCGAGGGGACGTGGCGGGCGAGGTACTGGAACTGGCTGTCCTTGACCCGCAGCCGCTTGAGCACGGTGATGTAGTCGACGTCCAGCCGCTGGGCGAGGAACCGCGCGATCTCCGGCGCCTGGTCCTCGGTCTCCTCCGGGTTGGCGACCACCATCAGCCCGTCGATGGAGATCGCCAGCGGTTGGCCGTTGCGGTCGAGGATGTCGCCGCGCTGGGCCGGGAGCACCTCCTCGACGGTGCCCTCGGCGGCGGCCATCGCGGCGTACGAACCCGGGTCGAGCCCCTGGAGCTGGACCAGCCGGGCCGCGAACAGGGACAGCACCATCGCGATCATCACGAAGCCGGCACGCAGCCGCAGGTGCGGCGACCCGCGCCGACTGCTACGGCGGTCCGCGGCCGGAGGAGTCCCCGGCCTGGGGCGGCGGGTGCGGTTCGAGGGCCGGAGAGGGGGCACGGTCTCTTCTCTACGTCTCAGCGTGACTGGTGTGGTTTGTGTGGTCGATGAGGTCTTTGTGGTGCGTGTGACGTGTGGGACATCTTGCTCGTCCGGTGTGCCGGATCGGGTCAGCGGCGCGTCGTGTCGGCCTGTCGGTTCTGCTGGCCCCGGCCCTGCCGGCCCTGTTGATCCTGCTGGCCGATGGCGGCATCCGCGGGTGGCTGAACGACGACCACGATCGGCGCGGGGTTGAGGACCGCCGGCTTCTTCGGCGGGCGCGGCTCGAGGGACGGCGTGTTGTCGGCGGTGGCGGGAGCGCACCCCTTCTCGGTCGTCGACGCTGCCAACCGGACCGTGCAGGCGCTGTCCGGCACCACCATCCCGGCCGCCTGGGCGCGGCGCCCGAGCTCCTGCGGGCTCCGAAGTGCCTGCAGCTCGTCGTGGAGGGTCTGCTCGCGTGCGCCGAGGTTGCGGGCCTGCTCCTCGAGCGAGGTCGCCGCGAACGACGCCTGCTGCATCTGGGTGTTGAAGCAGAGCAGTCCGACCACGCCGCCGAGCAGCATCAGGCTGACCAGGGTGACGAACGGCATCCGTGCGGCCTTGGTACGGCGCCTCGGGACGACGGTGAGACGGGCCCGGGCCACGGCCTCCTCGGCCAGGCGGGGGAACCGCTCGCGGAGTTGGAGGGCTGGACTGCTCATGCTTTTCGGGCCCCGCCGGAAGCGAGAGCACTCCGCGCGGAGCGCCTCTGCGAGCGGTTTCGGTGGGTATTCATGCTGCTCCCCTGGTGGGCTTGATGCGTTCGACGGCGCGCAGCCGGACGGAGGCGGCGCGGGGGTTGGCGGCGATCTCGTCGGCGTCGGCCCGCTCGGCGCCCCGGGTCACGAGGCGGAGGGCCGGTTGCAACTCCTCAGGGACCACGGGCAGATCGGGCGGCGCCTCTGACCGGGTGACTGCGGTGAAGGCCTGTTTGACCAGCCGGTCCTCGAGGGAGTGGTAGGACTCGACGACCACCCGGCCGCCGACGGAGATCGCGTCGATCGCGGCCGGGATCGCGCGGCGCAGCACCGCGAGCTCGTCGTTGACCTCCATCCGCAGCGCCTGGAATGTGCGCTTCGCGGGGTGGCCGCCGGTCCGCCGCGCGGGAGCCGGGATCTCGGCGTACAGCAGCTCCACGAGGCGAGCCGAGGTCGTGAACGGCTCGCGCTCGCGCTGCCGGACCACGGCGGCCGCGATCTTGCTCGCGAACCGCTCCTCGCCGTACTCGCGGAGCACCCGGGTCAGCCCCTTGGCGGAGTAGCTGTTGAGCACGTCGGCCGCCGTCGGCCCGGTGCTGCCGTCCATCCGCATGTCGAGCGGCGCGTCCTCGGCGTAGGCGAAGCCGCGCTCGCGGACGTCGAGCTGCATCGAGGAGACGCCGAGGTCGAAGAGGACCGCGTCGACCCCTCCCGCGGCGGGCAGGCCGAGCTCCACCAGCACGTCGGGGAGCTCGTCGTAGACCGCATGGACACCGGTGAACCGGTCGCCGAACCCGGCGAGCCGGGAGCCGGCCAGCGCCAGGGCGTCCGGGTCGCGGTCGATGCCGATCACCCGGGCCAGCTCGCACCGGGTCAGGACCGCCTCGGTGTGGCCGCCCAGCCCGAGCGTCGCGTCGACCATGATCGCGCCCTCGTGGTCGAGGGCGGGCGCGAGGAGGGCCACGACCCGGTCGAGGAGGACGGGGACGTGGGCGGGGCTCGTCATGTCCGGCCCGTCAGCCCTGCTGCCCGAGGTGCGTGAGCACCAGCAGCGCGGTGGCCAGCGCCACCGAGGTGAGCGCCGAGAACGCCATCAGCGCGGCGGCCTCACGGGCCTGCTCGCGCACCCGGCGCGGCGCCGGGGGTGTCTCGGTGGTGACTGGCGTGTGCATCGATCGACCCTTCGATGAACTGCTCGACGCTGCTCGGGGAAGTGGTGGTGCGGAGTGGGTGGAGCTAGGTAGGGAGAGAGATGGAGGGAGGTGGAGCGAGGTGGTGGAGAGAAGTGGAGAGGGTTCGCAGGGCCAGGTCTCAGGCCGCTCCATTGCCGTCTGGAACCGGGGAAGGTGTCCCAGCGGGGCTGGCTCAGCCGGCCTGGGAAGTCGCCTGACACCGGGGAAGGTGTGTCAGGAGAGAGCCGGGTGGCTGGAGCGGGCCGAGACCTCGCCCTGCGATCCCCTCTTGAGTTGTGTCGTGCCGGCCGTGCTGCGGTGCTCAGTCCTGCGGTGCGCCGTCCTCGTCGAGCTCGGCGAAGGACTCCTGGGCGGCCGCGTTGTAGTCGCGCCACCTCGACGGCTCCCAGATCTCGACCCGGTCCATCGCGCCGATCACGATCACGTCGCGGCTGATCGCGGCGTACTCGCGCAGCGGCACCGGAACGGCGATCCGGCCCTGCTTGTCGGGCACGACCTCCTCGGCGCTCGAGAAGAGCATGCGGATCTGGTCACGCCCGCTGCGCGAGGTCATCCCCTTGGCGCGGGCGCGGTTGGCCTCCTCCATGAACACGTCCGAGGGGAAGACGTCGAGGCACTTCTCCTGCCCCTGTGTCACCACGAGTCCCTCCGACAGTCGGTCCCTGAACTTGGCCGGAAGGATCAGCCGCCCCTTGTCGTCGAGCTTCGGGGTGTAGGTGCCCATGAAGAACATCGGGCGCCTCCACGTTCCTGGCTAGATCCTCCACTTTCCCCCACACTACTCCACTTCCCTCCACCGTCAACCACAAATCGCCACTTCTCCCCCCTTTGTTCACCCACTCCCCTCGGCGACGGCACCGCTGAGCCTGGATCCAGGCTGAGAGGGACTCGGCGCCAGAGGGCGCTGAACCGATGCCGATTCGTGATCGTGGAACTGGCGTGGGTCTCGCGTGGACCGCATAAGTTGCCGAGACGCTTTACGGTTGTGACAGACCTGTGACGTACAGGCAGCGGGAAGGGAACGACGTGGAGACGCCGACTGCGGCAGCCCCGACTGGGGGCGCCGACCTAGAGACACTGGCCCGGGTGGTGGGCCGGGTCCGCACGAACATCGAGCGGGTCATCGAAGGCAAGGCCGACGTCGTGTCGTCCACGCTGGTGGTGCTGCTGGCCGAGGGCCACCTGCTCATCGAGGATGTGCCCGGCGTGGGCAAGACGATGCTGAGCAAGGCGCTGGCGCGCAGCATCGACTGCTCCGTGCGCCGGATCCAGTTCACGCCCGACCTGCTGCCCTCCGACGTCACGGGCGTCTCGGTCTTCAACCAGAACAGCCGCGAGTTCGAGTTCCGCCCCGGCGGCGTGTTCGCGAACATCGTGGTCGGCGACGAGATCAACCGCGCCTCGCCGAAGACCCAGTCCGCCCTGTTGGAGTGCATGGAGGAGCGTCAGGTCACCGTCGACAACACGACGTACCAACTCGAGACGCCGTTCATGGTGATCGCCACCCAGAACCCCATCGAGATGGAGGGCACCTACGCGCTGCCCGAGGCCCAGCGCGACCGGTTCATGGCCCGGGTCTCGGTCGGCTACCCGGTCGAGGCCGCCGAGATCGCGATGCTCGACTCACACACCCGCTCCAACCCGCTCGACGACCTCGAGCCGGTCGCCGACGCGAGTGAGATCCGCAAGCTCATCGGCATCGTCGGGCAGGTCTACGTCTCGCAGGCAGTGCAGCGGTACGCCGTGGCTCTGACCGCGGCCACGCGGCGCTCGGACGAGCTCTCGCTCGGCGCCTCGCCGCGTGCCACCCTGCACCTCGTGCGCGCGGCCAAGGCGATGGCCGCGATCCAGGGCCGCGACTACGTGTTGCCCGACGACGTGCACGGGCTGACCCGGCCGGTGCTCGCCCACCGGCTGCTGCCCAGCGTCGAGGCCTCGATGAGTGGCCGCTCGACCAGCGCGATCCTCGACGGCATCGTGGCGGGCGTCCCGGTGCCGGCCGGCTCGCAGTAGTACGGCGAGGGGGTCAGGGTGCGTGAGGCGCTGTCCGGGCTGACCGTCCGCGGCCGCGCGTTCGTGGCGGCCGGCGTGACCGCGATCGTCTGTGCGATCGTGCTCGGCCAGCCGTCGCTGAGCCGGGTCGGCGTGCTGGTGCTTGCGCTGCCGTTGGTGAGCGCGTTCTTCATCGGCCGCAGCCGCTACCGGCTGGCGCTGGTGCGCACCGTCAACCCGCAGCTGGTCGCGGCCGGTCAGCCGGCGTCGGTGAGCCTCCAACTGGCCAACGAGGGCCGGACGCCGAGCGGCATCCTGCTGCTCGAGGACCACCTCCCCTACGTGCTCGGCACCCGGCCGAGGTTCGTGCTCGAGGGCATCGGCCACGGCTGGCACCGCGACGTCACCTACCAGATCCGCTCCGACGTGCGCGGGCGCTTCGAGATCGGCCCGGTCACCGTGCGCGTCAAAGATCCGTTCGGCCTGGTCGAACTGGGTCGGGCCTTCCGCACCACCGTGCCACTCACCGTGACGCCGCGCACCGTCCGGCTCTCCCAGATCCCGCTGGGTGGTGCGTGGACCGGCTCCGGCGACAACCGGCCCCGGGCGTTCGCCATGGGCAGCGCCGAAGACGTCACCGTCCGCGAGTACCGCCGCGGCGACGACCTGCGTCGAGTCCACTGGCGCAGCTCGGCCCGGGTGGGCGAGCTGATGGTGCGCCGCGAGGAGCAGCCCTGGGAGTCCCGGGCCACGCTGTTCCTCGACAACCGCGTCGTCGCCCACCGCGGCCAGGGGATCGCCTCCTCGCTCGAGGCGGCGGTCTCGGCGGCCGCGTCGATCGCCGTTCACCTCAGCAAGCGCGGCTTCACGGTGCGGCTGGTGACCGCGGCCGGCGAGGACGCCGCCAACGACTGGCACACCCGGTCCGCCGACCTCAACACCGGCCCGCTGCTCGAGGCGCTCGCCGTCGTCCAGCCACACCCCCGGCCGAGCCTCGACACCGGGTGGCTGACCGAGGGCGCGGGCGATGGGCTCCTGGTCGCCGTACTCGGCCACATCGACCAGCACGATGTCCCCGTGCTGCGCAGGATGCACGCCCACAGCGGTGCCTCCCTTGCGATCGCCGTCGACGTCGACGCCTGGCTCTCCCCCGAGGCCGCGGGCCGCGACGCCTCCGCGCTGCTGAGCCAGCAGGGCTGGCGCTCGGTGTCGCTCGGGCCGGCCGATCGGCTCGAGACCGTGTGGGAGGAGCTCGGACGCCGGCACACCCAGAGTTCGCGCTCGCGTGGCGTCGCAGCGGCGGCGGCTCCCGTCGTGGCTCCCGCCGTGGCTTCCGGAGTTGCACCCGGGGTAGCTCCCGGTGAAGGAGTCGCGTGATGGCGACCACCCGCTCCCACCCGGTCACGATGATCGGACTCTCGGCCGTCGCGGCCGCGACCACGCTCGTCTCGCTGCTCACCTGGCAGGGGTTCACCCAGGACTTCGGGAAGACGCTCGGCCCGCTGTTCGTCATTGCCGTCGCAGTGGCCGGCTCCGGCGCCGCCGCCCGCTGGTGGCGGGTGCCGCGGCCGGCCATCGTGCTGATCCAGGTGCTCCTGGTCGCGATGCTGGTGAGCGCCTTCATCAGCGGCTCGCCTGTCCCGATCGGCGACGCGTGGGACCGGCTCGTGACCGCGTTCCAGGACGCCACCCAGAGCGCCAACCGGTTCGCTCCCCCGGTCCCGTCCAACGAGCCGCCGGTCCACCCGATCCTGATCGCGGGAGGCGCTGCCTGCCTGCTGCTGGTCGACGTACTCGCGTGCACGCTGCGCCGGGTGCCGCTGGCCGGGCTGCCGCTGCTCACCATCTACAGCGTGCCGGTGAGCATGACCGGCGACGGCCCGCACTGGGTCCTCTACACCCTCACCGCCATCGGCTTCCTCGCGATGATCTTCCTGTCCGAGTCCGAGCAGGTCGCTCGCTGGGGACCGATCCTGGCTGAAGACCACGGGCACTCCGATCCCAAGCCGCTGGGCGTCGCGACCTGGCCGCGCACCGGCGCGCGGGCCATCGGCGGCGTGGCCACCGCCCTCTCGATCGTGGTCCCCCTGCTCATCCCCACCTTCAGCGTCCACCTGTTCAACTTCGGCCCCGGGACCGGCGGCGACGACGAGATCAGCATCGAGAACCCCATGGTCGACCTGCGCCGCGACCTGGTCCGCGGCGAGGACGTCCCGCTGGTCCGCGTGCAGACCGACGACCCGGACCCGTCGTACCTCCGGATCGCGGTGCTCAACCGGTTCTCCGACAACGAGTGGAGCTCTGGGGATCGTGAGGTCCCGAGCAGCCAGACCGCCGACGGCACCATGCCCGGGCTGGTCGGTGTCTCGGCGCAACTGGACCGTCAGGAGTACGACTACGAACTCGCGGCCACCCGCGACTTCCGGTCGACCTGGCTGCCGACCACCTCGCAGGTCGCCCGGGTCACTGCACCCGGAGACTGGCGCTACGACACGTCCACGATGGACTTCCTGGCCAGCAACGACGACCTCGACACCTCCCAGCTCAACTGGTCGCTCACCGGTGTGAAGATCGACTACGACGCCAACCGGCTGGCCGCAGCTCCTCCCGTCGGCGCCCTGGTCTCCCGCGACTACACCGACCTGCCCAACGGGATCAGTCCGGTCATCCACCAGCTCGCCACCGAGGTCACCGCGAATGCCTCGACCCGGTTCGAGAAGGCGGTCGCGCTCCAGCAGTGGTTCCGCAAGGACGGCGGCTTCACCTACAGCACCGACGTCAACCTCTCGAACGGCGCCGACGACCTGGCCCGGTTCCTCACCAAGGGCAACGGTGGCCGGGAGGGATACTGCGAGCAGTTCGCGGCCGCCATGGCGGTGATGGCCCGCGATCTCGGCATCCCGGCCCGGGTCGCGGTGGGCTTCCTCGAGCCCGACAAGGTCGGCGACGGCCAGTGGGAGTACAGCGCCCACGACCTGCACGCCTGGCCGGAGCTGTTCTTCTCCGGATCCGGTTGGGTGCGCTTCGAGCCGACGCCGCCCGGCCGCGCCAGCGGCGTACCCGACTACACCACCGCCACCATCAACATCCCCTCCGAGACCGACACACCCACCACCGGCGAGAGCGCCGAGAACGACCTGCCGGCCCGGGAGTCCAACGAGGCACAGCCTCGCGACGCCGAGAACCAGGCCCAGAACCAGGCCGGCAGCGGCGGTGGATTCCCGTGGGTCTGGCTCGGCGTCGGTCTGCTCGTCGTGCTCGTGGTGGCGGTCGTGGCTCTCGGGCCGCGCACCGTGCGTCGACGTCGCCGCGACCAGCGCGGCCAGCTCGGGCCGGAGGAAGCCTGGGAAGAGCTCCGCGACACGACGCTCGACCTACGCCTGGCCTGGCCGCAGCACCGCTCTCCGTGGCAGACCCGCGAGGCGCTCGTCCAACTCTTCGGCGCCCCGCACGACGAGTTCACGCCCGAACGCCCACGCCGCGGCCCCGACACCAACCCCGACGCGGTCTTCGCCCTCGACCAGATCGTGCACGCCCTCGAACGGCTCCGCTACGCCCGCGCCGACGGCACCGAGCCCGGCACCTGGCGCGCCGAGATGCAGACCTGCGTCGAGGCGCTGTACGGCGGCGCACCCAAGCGCGCCCGCCGCGCCGCATCGTGGTGGCCACGATCGGTCTTCATCCGCCGCCCGGCCACACGACGCCCCGTCGATGCCGCACCCGAACCGGCCATGGCAGGACGCGTCGTCGATCACGTCGGGTAGCAGTTGAGTTGGGGTTGGGTTGGGCTGGGTCTGCGCTCGTGGCACCGGGTCTGGGCGGGGTG
>ERZ761607.1950-NODE-1950-length-23752-cov-7.068236_pt1 | contig 23752 bp, 24 predicted proteins | sample MGYA00511164_ERZ761607 | MGnify/ENA primary metagenome ERZ761607 (study PRJEB28899, sample SAMN02445080) | bioreactor sludge metagenome | biome: EBPR sludge | place: Australia: Brisbane, Thorneside Wastewater Treatment Plant | collected 2011-06-22 ... | reverse complement strand
ACGCAAGGCGGATGACGCGCAACGCAAGGCGGATGACGCGCAACGCAAGGCGGATGACGCGCAACGCAAGGCGGATATCGCTGAACAGGAAGCCACCTTGGCCACGGAACGCGCGGCGCGGTTGGCGGAGCGGTTGCGGCGGCTGGGCATCGATCCCGATTCGGTGTGAACCGCCGGGCGTCAAAGCACCTGCTTGAGAAACGCCTGCGCCCGCGGTTCCTTGGGCGCGGTGAAGAACCGAGCGGGCGGAGCGTCTTCGAGAATCCGCCCGGCGTCCATGAACATCACTCGGTCGGCGACTTCGCGGGCGAAGCCCATCTCGTGAGTGACCACCGCCATGGTCATCCCTTCCCGCGCCAGTTGCTTCATCACATCCAGCACTTCGCCGACCATCTCCGGGTCCAGCGCGCTGGTCGGCTCGTCGAATAGCATCACCTTCGGGTCCATCGCCAGGGCGCGGGCGATGGCCACCCGCTGTTGCTGGCCGCCGGACAACCGGGACGGGTATTCGTTCGCCTTCTCGGCGATGCCGACCTTGGTCAGCAGATTCATCGCCTTCTCGTTGGCCTCGGTCGGTCCGCGCTTGCGCACCACCCGCTGCGCCAGCGTCACGTTCTCCAACACGGTCTTGTGGGGAAAGAGATTGAAGTGTTGGAACACCATCCCGACCTCGCGGCGTACCGCGTTGAGGTTGGTCTTGCTCCCCGTCAGGTCGATGCCGTCGATGATGACCTGACCGTCGTTGAATTCCTCCAGGCCGTTCAGACAGCGCAGGAAGGTGGACTTGCCGGAGCCGGACGGGCCGATGATCACCACCACCTCGCCCTTGGCGACCTGGGTGGAGACATCGTCCACCGCCCGCACGACCTGACCACGGCCCTCGAACGTCTTGATCAGATTTCTGACCTCAATCACTGCGAGCAAACCTCCGTTCCAGCCAAAACAGCAGTTGCGACAGCACGGCGGTGACCAGCAGATAGAGCAGGGCGACCGTGAACCAGATTTCAAAGGTGGCGAAGCTGGAGGTAATGATCTCCCGCCCGCTCTTGGTCAAATCGGTGATGGCGATGACCGATACCAGCGAGGAATCCTTGATCAGGCTGATGAACTGCCCGGCCAGCGGCGGCAGCACCCGTTTGAACGCCTGTGGCAGCACGATATGAATCATGGTCTGCGTGGCGTTCATCCCCAGCGATCGGGCCGCCTCGGTCTGGCCTTTGGCGATGGACTGGATGCCGGCGCGGATGATCTCGGCGGTGTAGGCCCCAACGAACAGCGCCAGCGCGCCGACGCCGGCCACGATGCGATCCAGGTTCAACACGGTGCCGATGAAGAAGTAGAAGATGAAAATCTGCACCAGCAGCGGCGTGCCTCGAATCAGCTCGATGTAAATGATCGCCAGCCCGCGCAGGGTGGGGTTTTTCGAGATCCGGCACAGGCCGGTGATCAGGCCGATGGCCAGCCCGATGAAGCCGGAAACGAAGGAAATCCAGATCGTGACCCACAATCCCTGGGCCAGCGGCCCGACGCGCCATTCGAAATTGACGCCGACCGTATCGTTTTCGGCGACGGCATCACCGACCTTGACCTGGGCTTTTTCCGCCATCACCGCGACCGGCTGGCCGCCGCCCTCGGGCGTGATCACGATCCGGTTGAAGCGGCCTTCGGCGGTGAGCGCGCTGACTTGACCGGGGACCGGGGCGTCTTGCGCGACTTCGGCCCGATAGGCGAAGTACTGCGGCACCCGCTCCCAGCGCCACTCGTAATGAATCCGCTGGGTGGCGTACCACAGACTGGCCGCCAGCCCCAGCAGAATCACAGCCAGCAACCCCTGCCAGGGCCGCTGGGCAGTGCGTCGTTTCAGCGGCACGGCTACTGCACGTCTTTCAGCCAGTCGGTGTTCTTAAACCACTTCTGGTGCAGCTTGTCGTGGGTACCGTCTTTCTTGATCTTGGCCAGGAAACCGTTGAGCGCTTTCAAAAACGCGGGATCGCCCTTGGCGATGGCCCAGCCGATCGGTTCGTCGGTGAAGGGCTGGTCCAGAAAGACGAGCTTGCCCTCGCCGCGCTGGACGTTGGCGACCAGGTTGTAGGGACCATCGTAAACGAAGGCGTCCACCTTGCCGTTGACCGTTTCCATCACACCCTCGGCCTCGGTTTCATAGGAGAAATATTGCGCCTTGGGGATGTATTTCTTGGCGGCGATTTCCCCGGTGGTGCCCAGCTTGGAGGCAACCTTGTACTCGGGCTTGTTGAGATCCTTGTAGGATTTGACCTTACCGGCCAGATCCTTGCGCAGCAGAATCGTCTGGCCCACCAGCATGTAAGGCTCGGAGAAATCCACTTTCTGCTTGCGCTCGTCGGTGATGGTCATGCCGCTCATGATGATGTCGCACTTGTTGGTGAGCAGGGCGGGGATGATGCCATCCCACGCGGTGCTGACCAGTTCCAGCTTGGCCGCGCCCAGGTCCTTTTGCATCAGCGCGGCCAGGTCCGGGTCGAAGCCGATGATTTGGCCGCGCTTATCCGTCATTTCAAACGGCATGTAGGCCGGCTCCAGGCAAACCCGCAGACCGTCCTTCTTGATTTGCTCCAACTTGCCCGCCCAGGCGGGTGGCAGATTCAGACCGAACAGAGCGAGAACGGCGAGCGCGATCAGACGGAGTTTCATGCGGGGATTCTCCTTGGGGTGGCGACGATTATTGGAATTTAAGTGTAGTGGCGTCTTCGCGCCGTGAGAACGGGGCGGAGCGCGGCCGTCTAAAATATTACCGTTTCATTTCCAGCGGGGATAGCGAGCTTGACGAGTCGCTCAAGTCGATTTGCCTTCGTCCAGCAACTCCCGGATCACCATGCGGATACCGCAGTGGGGACAACGCGGCATTTCCTCGATGGGGATGTAGATGATTTCGGTATGCCGGCATTTCGGGCACTCGACCTGCACGGGTTCTACCTTGTCGCGTTTCATCAGCCAACTCCTCGTCTAGGGGGCGGGTTGGGCGCGGAGCCGGGCGATGGCCCGTTCAAAACGCTGCAAACCTTCCGCGATCAGTTCGTCGGGGATGATCAGCGAGGGGGCGAGACGAATCACGTCCGGCCCGGCCACCAGCACCAGCAGACCCTCGTCCAGAGCGGCCTTGATGAAATCCCGGCTACGGCCATGCCAGGCTTCCACCAACTCGCAGCCGAGCAGCAACCCCATGCCGCGCAATTCCCGAAAGACGCCAAAGCGTTCATTGATCCGGCGCAGGCCGGCCATGAATGCGTCGTGCTTGCGGCGCACGCCGGCCAGCAGTCCGGGGTCGCCGAACAGTTCCAGCGCCGCCCCGGCGACCGCGCAGCCCAGCGGATTGCCACCGTAGGTCGTGCCGTGGCTGCCGACGGTGAGGCTGGCGGCAATCGCGGCGGTGGTGAGCATGGCGCTGATCGGGAAGCCGCCCCCAAGGCCCTTGGCGGTGGTCAGGATGTCGGGGGTGACGCCGTAACCCATGTAGGCGTAGAGATGCCCGGAGCGACCGTTGCCGCATTGCACTTCGTCGAAGATCAGCAGCGCCTGGTACCGATCGCAAAGTTCGCGCACACCTTGCAAAAATTCCGGGGTAGCGCTGATGACGCCGCTTTCGCCCAGTATCGGTTCCACGATCACCGCGCAGGTCCGGTCGGAAATCGCTGCGGCGAAGGCGGTCAGATCGTTGAACGGAACGTGGGTGATGCCCGGTGGCAGCGGCTCGAAACCCTCGGTGTATTTAGCTTGGCCGCCCACGGTGACGGTGAACAGGGTTCGACCGTGGAACGAGGGGGTGAAGGCGATGATCTCGCGCTTGTCCGGGCCGAAATGGTCGGCGGAATATTTACGCGCCAGCTTGAGCGCGGCTTCGTTGGCCTCCGCGCCGGAATTGGCGAAGAACACCCGCTCGGCGAAGGTCAGTTCGCACAGCCGGCGGGCGAGCTTCAAGGCCGGCTCGTTGGTCAACACGTTGCTGACATGCCAGAGTTTTTGCGCCTGTTCGGTCAGCGCCGCGACCAGTTTGGGATGAGCGTGACCCAGGCCGGTGACGGCGATGCCGCCGGCGAAGTCGATGTACTCGCGCCCGTCCTGGTCCCACAGACGGGAGCCTTCGCCGCGCACCGGGACGATCGCCGCCGGAGCGTAGTTGGGCGCCATGACTTCGTCGAACAGCGCGCGGGTGACGGGGGGATGGTTCATCGGTACGATCCTGATCCAATACGGTGCCAAAGAAAGCAGTGGAAAGCGAAGGCCGACGGCGCGACGCGGTCAGGGGTATTTCACCTTTGCCATTTTTTTGACGATACTCTATTTCAGCGGAACGAACCACCATCGACCATGCCTGGCGGATTGCGGTATGCCTGACGGTGATGGTCTATCGCCTTACCCATCTTCGGTCGCGAATGAGGTGAACTTCGACATGTCGTTGCGGACCATTCCCGAATCCAGTTATCTGATGCGGATGGCCGATGGGACCATCAAGCAGGTCAATCCGTTCACCGGCACGGAAGTGTGGACCGTTCCGGGCCGGGGCAACCGGCCGCTGGGAGTCAGTTCGCACACTCCCGTTCCCCTCGACCCGGCCCGGCATGACGCGCATTGCGCGTTTTGCGCCCGGCGTTATCTGGAGACGCCGCCCGAGAAGGCGCGGCTAGTCAGGATCGACGACAAATTTACCACGTTGCGCCATCTCCCCTTCGACGCGCTGTTCGACACGGTGGCCGAATTTCGCCGGATCCCCAACCTGTTCGAGATCGTTTCCTTCGATTATTGGCAGAAGAATTTCGGCTACAGGCTGCCGGACGCGCTCGAAGCGCACAAGCGCAACTATCTAGCTTCCGAGGCTGGCCGCTACCACGTCCTCAAGGTGGTGGAACAACGCTTGAAGGCCGCTGGGGTGGACGAAGCCGTCTGGGACCGGATGTCCCTGGACGAGCGGCTCCAGTTTGCCAACGCCTTCTTCGGCGGCGGCCACGAAGTGATCGTGGCTCGGCGCCATTTCGTCGACGGCGCCACCCACGATCATCAACTGGCGTCCTCCGGCGCCCTGACCCCGGAAGAGCATTATCAGTATCTGCGCTTCACCATCGACGCCATGCGCGACCTCTACATCAACAACCGCTATATCCGTTATATCGCGGTGTTCCAGAATTGGCTGAAGCCGGCCGGCGCGTCCTTCGATCACCTCCACAAGCAATTGGTGGCCATCGACGAGCGTGGGGTCCAGAACGAGGTGGAGTTGGAGCGGGTTCGGACCAATCCCAATTTTTACAACGAGGCGGCGGTCAACTTCGCCGGCTATCGCAACCTGGTGGTGGCCGAGAACGATTACGCCATCGCCTTCGCCGGGTTTGGCCATCGGTTTCCCACGCTGGAAATTTTTTCCAAGAGCGAGCGCAGTCAGCCGTGGAATCATTCCCCGGATGAACTGCGCGGCATGTCCGATCTGGTCCATGCCTGCCACGCCGCCAGCGGGTCCGAGGTTCCTTGCAACGAGGAATGGTATTACAAACCGCCGGATGTGGATGTGTCCATGCCGTGGCGGGTGCTGCTCAAGTGGCGGGTCTCGACCCCGGCCGGGTTCGAGGGCGGCACCAAGATTTACGTCAATACCATCGATCCCGAGAGCTTGCGCGACCGGGTGGTGCCGAGGCTGTTCCAGCTCAAGAACGAGGGCCGGATCGCGCCGATGAAGATCGCCTTCGAGTGCGCCTGCGTGCCCAACTGCCTCCGCTACAACCCCGCCGTGCGGCAGCAGGACTCTTCCCATCCCGAATTCCCGCCGTTGTCGAGCGGCCGGGGTCAGGAGGGGTGAGGTTGCGTTTCACCGGGTCTTGAGCAGGGGCGTCAGCTCGTATTTGCGCTGGTGCTTCTCGCGTGGCGCGTCCAGATGGGGCCGTGGCCGTTCAGCCAGACGCTGGCTATGACTGAGTTGTCACATTCGTTCCATCGCCTCGTGGCACGCTCCGATAATGCACCACCGAAGAGTGCCTGGTTAAGAGTCCGCGCATCGATATCGTAGGGTTGCCAAAGCTTCAACGCATCGGGGTTTCCAGGAAGGCATCAATGACGGCGACCCAGGCCTTGCCGATGTTGCGCGGATCGTAGCCGCCGCCACCCACGCCGACGATCCGACCCTCGGCGAATTCCTCGGCGATCTGGCACAGCCCGCGCGCGGCGCGTCCGTGGGCGCGGAACGAGTAGTGCAAATGGGCCAGGGGGTCGCCATCCAGGCCGTCGGCGCCGCAGTTCATGAAGATGAATTGCGGTTCCCATGGACGCAGGAAGCCCTCGATCTTGTCCCACATCAGCATGAAGTCGTCGTCGGCCGAGAGCGGCAGCAGCGGGATATTGAGCTTGCGGCCCTTGGCCGGTCCCTTGCCCACCTCGTGCGGAAAGCCGCTTTGCGGGAAGTTGTAGCGGCCATCCTCGTGGATGTCGGCGAAGATGACGGTCGGGTCGGACTCGAACGGGTAATACACGCCGTCGCCGTGATGGGCGTCGATGTCCACATAGGCGATCCGTTCCAGCCCGTAATCCCGCTGCAGTACCCGGATGGCCACGCCGACATCGTTGAACACGCAAAAACCGGAAGCGGTGTCGGGCATGCTGTGGTGCAGGCCGGCGATGGGGACAAAAACGCGCCGCGCCTCGTTATTCATCACCTTGCGGGTGGCGTCCACCACGGTGCCGACCACGAACGAGGCGTCCTCGAACACGCCCTGGTAGGCTGGAGTATCGCCATAATCGAGCACGCCGCTGCCTACCTTGGAGAAGCTCTTGACCTTTTCCACGTAGCGAGTGGTATGGAACAGTCTGAGCTGGTCCTCACTGGCCATGACCGGCGGGAACACCCGAACCTGATAATCGAACTGGCGCCGGTGCATCTCGTCCCAGAACGCATGGATGCGATTTTCGCCGAACGGGTGGTCCTCGAATCCGTACCGGCTCAGCTCATCACCGTCATAGACGGCCACCGTTCTACTTCGCGCCATTGCCCTGCATCCTCCCGCCTGGGGGTCATCAATTGGTCATTGCATTATCATAGTCCAGTTCCGGGCTGGTTGAACGGGCGGCGGGGCCAGGATCCGACGGTCGGGTTCATCGCTCGCCGTTCGATTTTCCATCGCGGCCCCGTTTGGAGGAGTTGCCATGACATTTATAGAACAACAGGATAGCTTTCCCCGCGATCGCCAGCCGACCGTCCGCATCCTGGCGATGCCGGCCCACACCAACCCCAACGGCAACATCTTCGGCGGCTGGATCATGGCGCAGATGGATGTGGCCGGCAGCGTGGTGGCGGTGGAGTATGCCGGCGGGCGGGTGACCACCGTGGCCGTGACCTCGATGGAGTTTCACAAGCCGGTGTTCGTGGGCGATCTGGTGAGCTGCTTCGCCCGGATTCAGAAGGTGGGTTCGACCTCGATCACCGTCAAGGTCGAGGTTTTCGTCCAGCGCGCTCGCGACGGCCAGTTGCTGTCGGACAAGGTCACCGAGGCAGTGATCGTCTACGTCGCCATCGACGACCGGGGCGGACCACGCAAACTGCCGGAGCGGGGGCCGGATTTCGGGCGGTATTGGTGAGGGGCTCAGCCGACGACGGCGCGATGTTCCGGTGAAACTGAGTCCCGTCCCAGAAGCCAGTCGCCGATTTCCGCCTGGGTCCGTTGCGCTAGCGCATCGCGGGAAGGATGCGGCGGCGAGTGAATCGCGCCGAATTGCAAGTCCGCCACGAGGCCCGGTTCACCCAACAACCGCCACAGGTGCGGCAGCAATTCGTCATCGCCGACGAAGGGGACGGTCGGGTTGACGCCCCCGGTGCCAGGATAACGCAGGGCAATGGCCTGCACCGGACAGCGGGCCAGGATCGCGGCCTGGAACAGCCGGGGATAAAATCGCCGAACCGTCTCGCCGGTGGTGGAGGTCCCTTCCGGGAACACCAGCACCCGCCCACCCTGCCGCAGGCGCCAGACCAGTTGCTCCGTCGCCTCGCCCGCGCCATTGTCGCCGCCGCGCCGAATGAAGGCGGTACCCGCCCGCCGGCACAGCCAGCCGAACAACGGCCAGCCGGCCACCTCGCGCTTGGCCAGGAAGTGGGTGGGACAGACGGCGGCGATGCAGAAAATGTCCAGCCAGGAGATATGGTTGGCCACGAACAGGGCCGCGCCGACGTGAGGCGTCCCGCGCGACCGCAACCGCACACCGAGGATTCGGCACAGCCCCCGGCTCCACCACGTCAGCGGGCGGGTGGAGACATAGCGCCGCCGCTGGCCCGGCCCCAGGGCGGCGGCGATCAGGATTCCGAGCAGGATATGCAGCGTCAACAGCGGCAATCGCGCGCCGCGCCGAACAGCGCGGGCCAGTCGGGTTCGCCAGGGGGCGCTCATTGATCCCGGTCCAGGAAATGCCGGGCGTAGCGGCGCTCGATTCGTCGGGTGGACAGCAGGATGAACACATCCGCGACCTTGAAATCCGGGTCCAGGCACGGCTCGCCGCCGATTTGCGCGCCCAGCCGCAGATAGGCTTTGAGCAACGGCGGCACGGTGTACTGGCTGTGGGCGACGCCATCGCGGCGCGGCAAAGGCAGATGCGGCTTCACCCGCAGCGGTTCGGGAACCAAGTGACGCTGCGCCAATTCGGCGTAGAGCGCCCGTGCTTCGTTGTTGTCCGCGCCTAGCGGAATGCTGGCGCAACCGATCAGATAGTCCATGCGCTGCTCCGCGATGAACGCCGCCAGGCCGGACCACAGGGCGCCGATGGTCGCGCCGTTGCGATGATCGGGATGCACGCAGGTGCGGCCGATCTCCATGAACCGCCCCGCCAGCGCCAGCACCGGCGCGAGATCGAACTCGGTTTGAGAATAGAAGCCGCCGGCACGGCGCGCCGCTTCGTCGGTGAGAATGCGGGTACAGCCAATAACCTGCCCCAGACCGTCGCGCACGATCAGATGCTGGCAGTAGGCGTCGAAACGATCATGGTCGAGGCCGGGAATGCGATTGTGCAGCCTCGCCCCCATCTCCTCGGCAAAGATGGCGTAGCGCAAGCGCTGCGCCGCCTGAATCTCCTCGCGGGACCGGGCCAGGGCCACGTCCAGGGCGCGCGGCGCGGCGGCCGGCGGGGTCATGGGGATCTGGCGAGGACGGGCGATGCTGGAAGAGATGAGCGATTCGGTACTCAAGGCAGCCTCCACGGGCAGTGACATCGAACGATGTCGCCCAGAGTAGAAACCCTGTATTGCAGCGCCTTGACCGAGCGGTTAAACCTGGATGAACGGCGCTTGCAACGCCAGCAGCGCCAGACCAGCCCCCAGCAGGGCGCCCGCCAGCACGTCGCTGGGGTAATGAAGGCCGAGAATGACCCGCGACAAGGCCACCAGCACCGCGAACGGCAGCAGCAACCAGGCCAGTGACGGATAGTGATACACGGCGATCAGGGTGAACGACACGGCGTGCAGGGTATGGCCGGACGGGAAACTGTATTCGTCCAGCGGCGCCACGCGAGACTGGATTCGGTCGTATCGAGCGCAGGGCCGGGGGCGGGTGGTCTTGGCCTTCAGCCACTTGTACAGAACCAGGCAAACCGCGCCCGCCAGTAGCATCCGACCGACCACGGGAACCGCCGCCACGCCCTGGATCAGCAGCAACGCGGCCATCAGCGCGTACCAGAACATGCCATCGCCCAGTCGACTGACCACCGCGAACAGCCGCACCACCCAGCGGTGACGAACGATCTGTTGAAACCGCAGGCACCAGGCCAGTTCCCGCTCGGTCAGGCGTGACCAGCGCGCCGACGCCGGTTGAGACTGCTTGATCACAGCATTCAGCAGGGGTTCGCGCATGAGGAGGCTTCTCCCGTGATGGCGTGCAGGAACAGCGTTTCCAGCCGGTCGTAAATCCGCTCGCTGTCCAATCGCAACATAGCCTGGCGGGCGTTTTGGCCCATGCGCCGCAGCACGCCGGAATCCCGCGCCAGCGCGGTGGCGGCGGCCACGAAGGCGCCGGCGTCGCCAAACGGCGCCAGCAAACCGTTGCGCCCCGGCTCCACCTGGGCGCGGGCCGCGGCGTAGTCGAACGCCGCCACCGCCAGACCGCTGGCCAGCGCTTCCAGAATCACGTTGCCGAAGGTCTCGGTCAGGCTGGGAAACAGGAACAGGTCGGCCGAAGCGTAATGCGCCGCCAATTCCTCGCCCCGCTTCATCCCGCAATACACGAATTCGGGATGGCGGGCGCGCAGGCGAGCGGCCAGCGGGCCGTCGCCGACCAGCACCAGCCGGGCGGCGGGCTGGATTCGACGGATGGCCTGAAAGGCGGTGATCGCCAGGTCGAGATTCTTTTCCGCCGCTAGTCGGCCGACATACAGCGCTACTGGCACGTCCGGGACCGCGCCCCATGTTTCCCGCAGCGCCAGATCGCGGCGCTGGGGTGAAAACAGCCGGGTATCCACCCCCCGCGCCAGGACCTGGGTGCGGAGAAAGCCGAGAGACTGTAGCTGTTCCGCCAATTCCATCGTGGGAACCAGGGTTTGCGCGCCCTGATTATGGAAATGGCGTAAATAGGCCACGATCGGCGTCGCTAGCCAGCCGAGGTGGTAATGGCGGCTGTAGCCGTGGAAATTGGTGTGGAAGCTGGTCGAGATGGGGATGCCAAGCCGCCGCGCCGCCCGCAGGGCGGAATGGCCCAGCGGCCCCTCGGTGACGATGTGGACCAGGTCGGGACGGTCTCGCCGCCAATGGGTCAGCAGAGATCGAACCGCTGGCCAGCCGCCTTGCAGTTGGGGATAACCGGGGATGCGGAAACCGGGTAACGGTAGGGTGTCCAACGACTCGGTCGACTGGGGACGATCGTTCCCGCCCTGACGCACGCGGACGAGCTGCACGATGTGATCGCGTTGCCGCAAACCCTCGATCCAGCGGGCGATGGTGAGGGCGACGCCGTTGATCTCCGGCGGATAGGTTTCGGTGACGATGCCGACGCGCAGCCGGCGCCGGCGGGATTGGAGCGGGTGGTCGAGGTCCATGCCCCGCATGTTCGGAGGCGGCGGCAACAAATTGATGATGCTTTGATGAAGGAACCGTGACAGTCGGAATTTCCTCCCGCTTGCCCCGCGCCGTCGGAACGCGGCGGCGCGGTCCCAGGACCGGGAAGAAACCGCACTTGCAATGCCCCTGGAACGCTCCCGCGCCGATCCTTCGGAAGCGCCAGTCGCCATCAAAACCCTGCCTCTCGCAAGCGAAGTAAGGTAATATTCAACATTTTCCATCGGTTCGCCCGCTCTTTACTTTTCAACGCGGCGGGCGCTTGCCTTTGCAGAGGTCGCGAATGTTCAGTCGAGAGATGCGGATCGCCGGATTTGACAGCGAGTTGTGGGCCGCCTTGCAGGGCGAGAAACAGCGCCAGGAAGCCCATATCGAGCTGATTGCCTCGGAAAACTACGCCAGCCCGCGTGTGCTCGAAGCCCAGGGTTCGGTGTTGACCAACAAGTACGCCGAGGGCTATCCGGGCAAGCGGTATTACGGCGGCTGCGAGTTCGTGGACATCGCCGAGCAACTGGCCATCGACCGCGCCAAGCGCCTGTTCCAGGCCGATTACGCCAACGTGCAGCCGCATTCCGGCTCGCAGGCCAACGCCGCCGTCTACATGGCGCTGCTGGAGCCGGGCGAAACCGTGCTGGGCATGAGCCTGGCCCACGGCGGCCACCTCACCCACGGCGCCAAGGTCAATTTCTCCGGCCGGCTGTACCAGGCGGTGCAGTACGGTTTGAACGAGGCCACGGGTGAAATCGACTACGAACAGGTGGAACGGTTGGCGCTGGAATGCCGGCCGAAGATGATCATCGCCGGATTCTCGGCCTATTCGCGGGTGGTGGACTGGCCACGGTTTCGTGCCATCGCCGACCAGGTCGGCGCCTGGTTCGTGGTGGACATGGCGCACGTCGCCGGACTGGTCGCGGCCGGCCTGTATCCCAATCCGCTCCCGGTCGCCGACGTGGTCACCACCACCACCCACAAGACCCTGCGCGGTCCGCGCGGCGGCCTGATCCTGGCCCGCGCCAATCCCGAGATCGAAAAGAAGCTGAACTCGCTGGTCTTTCCCGGCACCCAGGGCGGCCCGCTGATGCACGTCATCGCCGCCAAGGCCGTTGCGTTGCTGGAAGCCTTGCAACCCGAGTTCGTCGAATACCAGAAACAGGTCGTCGCCAACGCCCGCGCCATGGCTGGCGTGTTTCTCGAACGGGGGTACGACGTGGTGTCCGGCGGTACCGACAATCATCTGTTCCTGGTCAGCCTGATCGCCAGGGGCCTGACCGGCAAGGCCGCCGACGCCGCGCTGGGCCGGGCCTGGATCACCGTCAATAAGAATGCCGTGCCCAACGATCCGCAGTCGCCGTTCGTGACCAGCGGCATTCGCGTCGGCTCGCCGGCGATCACCACGCGCGGATTCAAGGAACGCGAATGCCGCGAGTTGACCGGCTGGATGTGCGACATCCTCGACGATCTCGGCAACGACACGATCATCGACCGGGTGCGCGGTCAGGTCGCTGAACTCTGCGCCCGCTTCCCGGTGTATGGTTGATCCTCCCGGTAGGCGCGTGAGGCGGCAACGATGCATTGTCCGTTCTGTGGGGCGTCCGATACTCGGGTGATCGATTCGCGGCTGACTGCGGAAGGCGACAAGGTCCGTCGCCGCCGCGAATGCCCGCATTGCAACGCCCGTTTCACCACCTACGAGGTGGCCGAACTGCTGATGCCGCCGGTGGTGAAGCGCGACGGTCGCCGCGAGCCGTTTTTGGAGGAAAAGCTACGCACCGGTTTGTTGCGGGCTTTGGAAAAGCGCCCGGTGAGCGCCGAACGGATCGAGGAAGCCCTGCTTCGCGTCAAGAACCGTGCCCGCGCCAGCGGCGAGCGGGAACTGAGCAGCCAGCGCATCGGTGAATGGGTGATGGACGAGCTGCGCGACCTGGATCAGGTCGCCTACGTTCGTTTCGCCTCGGTCTATCGCAGCTTCCAGGATGTCAACGCCTTTCGGCTCGAAATCGAACGCTTGCAAGGCGCGTCGTCCGATCCGGCGGACGCCAAGTAATGGCTGACCTTTCGTCGATCTCCAATGCCTTCGCGCTTGAAGGCAAGGGATGCGAATGGCGACCCGACGACTACCGCCACATGGCGCGCGCCTTGGTGCTGGCCCGGCGCGGCTTGCGCCACACCGATCCCAATCCGTGCGTGGGTTGCGTGCTGGTCAAGGATGGAATCGTCGTCGGCGAAGGCTGGCACGCCCGCGCCGGCGAAGCCCATGCCGAAATCAACGCGCTGGATGCGGCCGGCGAACGGGCGCACGGCGCGACCGCCTACGTCACCCTGGAACCCTGTTGCTATCATGGCCGTACTCCACCCTGCACCGACGCTCTGCTCAAAGCCGGGATCGGCCGGTTGGTGGCGGCCATGTCCGACCCCAATCCCCAGGTTGCCGGCAAGGGCTTCATGATCCTGCGGGAGGCCGGCGTCGTGGTGGAATGCGGCTTGCTGGAAACGGAAGCGCGGGCGCTGAATCCCGGCTTCATCCAGCGCATGATCCAGGGTCGACCCTTCGTCCGCCTCAAGCTGGCCATGAGCCTGGACGGACGCACCGCGCTGGCTTCGGGCGAAAGCCAATGGCTGACCGGCGAGGCCGCGCGGCAAGACGTGCAGCGATTGCGCGCGCGCGCCTCGGCGATGCTGACTGGCGTCGGGACGGTGCTGATCGATAATCCCAGCCTCAACGTCCGCTTGCCGGAAGCGACCCGCCAGCCGTTGCGGGTGATTCTCGACACCGAATTGCGCACGCCACCGACCGCCCAGACCTTGCGGTTGCCGGGTCAGGTCGTGATTTTCACCGCCGTTGCCGATCCCGCCGCGCACGAGCCGCTCCGGGCGGCGGGAGCGGAAATCGTCATTCTGCCGCGTGCCGAATGGGGGTTGCATTTGCCCGCCGTCATGGCGGAACTCACTCGCCGCGAGTGCAACGAGGTCCATGTGGAATGCGGCCCGACCTTGGCCGGGACATTGTTGCGGGCGGGGTTGGTGGATGAACTGGTGATCTACATGGCGCCGCTGTTGCTTGGCGACAAGGCACGCGGACTGTTCCGGTTGCCGGAATTGACGCGGATGAACGAACGGACGGAATTGGAAATCTTGGACACAAGGGTAGTGGGAAAGGATTGGCGGATCAGATTAAAGCCGGTTAAAGGCGATGAATAACCTGGAGTTCGATGCCGATATTTAAGGACAACCTCATGGCCTACAGTGACTTCACATTAACTGACGTAAAAGAGAAACTGGGTCTAGCCTTGATGGAAAAGGCAAGCCTGTTTTCGCAAACATCGATCTTGGACTACAGTGACCATCTCAAGGAAACGTTGAAATACAACGTGCCACTGGCCACCTCAATCAATACGGAAAAGGCACGTTCCGAGCTTATTGTTACCCCGGTTCTGGTGGAGGTGATCAAAATACTGGATCAGGAAGTAAGTCTTTTTTCAGGGATAGAGTTCAATGTCGACAAGAACAGGGGCCTGAATGGAATTTGTGACTACATCATCAGTCTTTCCGCTGAACAATTATTTCTGGATGCCCCTATCATTACGATTGTCGAAGCCAAAAACGATAACCTGAAAGCTGGCTTGGGGCAGTGCATTTCGGAAATGTTGGCGGCGAAAATTTTCAATGAAAACAAAAATCTTAACATAGAAAACATTTTTGGGGCCGTCACTACGGGGAGTTTATGGAACTTCCTGAAACTGACCCGGAAAACAGTCTGGATTGATAGCGATGAATATCATATTTCCAATGTAGCAAAAATTCTGGGAATCTTCATCTCGATCATTAAATCGAATCAATCTTCTTCAATGGTTTGATGTATAAAATGGGCAGGAATCGCCATGTCATATAGTGATTTTAGCCTCAAGCGAGCCAAGCAGGAATTCAACCTGAATTTTATCGAAAACAAGAATCTGTTCCTGGAAACGGAAGAAGTGGAAATTAGCGAATATCTTCGCATGACGCTGGATTATAATGTGCCTCTTGCCTTGGCTATCAACACAGAGAAAGCGCGCTCGGAGTTCATCATCGCCAACATCCTGCTGGAGCTCAGGCGACAACTCAACGACCAGATTAGCCTGTTTTCGGGCGTTAATCTGGATGTCGATAAAAACAGGGATTTAAGTGGTTTCTGTGATTATATTCTGAGTAAATCATCGGAGCAGTTCTATCTAAGCGCGCCCGTTCTGGCGATTGTTGAGGCTAAAAATGATCAAGTAGCCAATGGGTTAGGTCAGTGCATCGCTGAAATGATTGCCGTAAGGATATTTAATGACCGTGAAGGGAATCCTGTCAGCTCGATATATGGGGCCGTCACTACGGGAAGCAACTGGAAGTTTCTTAAATATGAAAATGACGTGATTTATATAGACCGCCCTGAGTATTACATTGCTGACGTTAATAAGATCATGGGCATCCTGGTAAAAACGATGTGTCAGGAAGCCTGAAGATTCACATCGTCATAACAAACCGACTTATTCCAAACTCGCGCCGCGCCCCCTTCGAGAACCCCACCATGTTCACCGGCATCATCACCGCCGTTGGCACCGTCACCGCGCTCCAGTCGCGCGGCGGCGATGTCCGCCTGCGCATCGCCACCGGCAAGCTGGATTTAAGCGATGTGCAACTCGGCGACAGTATCGCCGTCAGCGGCGTCTGCCTGACCGTCGTCGAACTGCCCGGCGACGGCTTCTGGGCCGATGCCTCGCGCGAGACCCTGGAACGCACCAGCCTCGGCGCGGCCCAATCCGGTACGCCGGTCAACCTGGAAAAGGCGCTGACCCCCACCACCCGGCTCGGCGGCCACCTGGTCAGCGGCCATGTGGACGGCGTCGGTACGGTCACCGAGTGGCGACCCGACGGTCGTTCCTGGCGGCTGCGCATTCAAGCCCCGGATGAACTGGCCCGCTACATCGCCGAGAAAGGCTCAATCTGCGTCGACGGCATCAGCCTCACGGTCAACCGGGTGGACGGCGCGGCGTTCGAACTCAACATCGTTCCGCACACCCTGGCGGAAACCACCCTCGCCGCCTGCGCGATTGGACGGCGAGTCAATTTGGAAGTGGACCTGATCGCCCGTTATCTGGAGCGGTTGCTGTTGGGCGACCGCGCCGCGCGCTCGGCCAGCGGCGGTCTCACCGAGGCGCTGCTGCGCGAACATGGGTTTTGGAGTTAACCGATGGCGCTCGATACCATTGACGAAATCCTGGCCGATCTACGGCAAGGCAAGATGGTGATCATCATGGACGACGAAGATCGGGAAAACGAAGGCGACCTGTTGATGGCCGCCCCGCTGGCGCGTCCCGAGGACATCAACTTCATGGCCCGCTACGGGCGCGGCCTGATCTGCCTGACCCTGACCCGCGAACGCTGTCAGCAACTGCGCCTGCCGCTGATGGTGCAGGACAACGCCACGCCCTTTTCCACCAACTTCACCGTCTCCATCGAGGCGGCCCAGGGCGTCACCACCGGCATCTCCGCCTACGACCGCGCCCACACCGTCCGCACCGCCGTTCGCCCCGACGCCAAACCCGAGGACCTGGTGCAACCCGGCCACATCTTCCCGTTGATGGCCCAGCCCGGCGGCGTCCTGACCCGCGCCGGTCACACCGAGGCCGGTTGCGATCTCACCCGGCTGGCCGGGCTGGAACCGGCGGCGGTGATCGTCGAAATCCTCAACGAGGACGGCGGGATGGCGCGGCGGCCCGAACTGGAGGTTTTCGCCGAACGCCACGGCGTCAAGATCGGCACGATCGCCGACCTGATCCGTTATCGGATGCAGAACGAGAAAACCGTCGAGCGGGTCGCCGACACGCTCATGGACACCGAATTTGGTCCGTTTCGGGTGTTGACCTATCAAGACCTGGTCGGTCGGCAGGTGCATTTCGCGCTGGTCAAGGGCGAGATTCATACCCAGGAACCGATCCTGGTGCGGGTCCACGTTCAGCATCTGTTGAGCGATCTGCTGACCCTGCGCCTGCCCGACAGTGGCTGGCCGCTGCGCGACGCCTTGAGGCGGGTGGCGAACGAGCCGGCCGGCGTCCTGGTGTTTCTCAACCGAACCGAGGAGCCGGCGGCCCTGATCCGGCGGATGCGCGGCTATCAGTTCGGCTCGACCGAAGCGCCACGTCCCGCCGATTTGTCGGCGGAATTGCGCACCTACGGCATCGGCGCGCAAATCCTGATCGACATCGGGGTGCGCCACATGCGCGTGTTGGGCGCTCCCCGGCGCATCACTGGTCTATCCGGCTTCAATCTGGAAGTCGTCGAATACGTTTCTTGAATTTCCCCTGCCCCCACCTGTCGTGGAATTCCCCATGCACCACCAAATTACCACCATTGAAGGCGATTTCACCCCGCCCCAGGACGCCCGTTTCGCTCTGGTGGCGGCGCGGTTCAACAGCTTCATCGTGCAAAGTCTGGTCAGTGGCGCGGTGGACGTCCTGCGTCGGCATGGCGTGCCCGAGACCAGCATCGACCTGATCTGGACGCCGGGTTCCTTCGAGCTGCCGCTGGCCGCGCAACGACTGGCCGCCAGCGAGCGTTACGACGGCATCGTTGCCCTGGGCGCGGTGATTCGCGGCGGCACTCCGCATTTCGAATACGTCGCCGGCGAGTGCGTCAAGGGACTGGCCAGCGTTGCCCTGGAACACGATACTCCGGTCGGCTTCGGCGTGTTGACCGTGGACACCATCGACCAGGCGGTCGAGCGGGCCGGAACCAAGGCCGGCAACAAGGGCGCCGAGGCGGCGCTGTCGGTGCTGGAAATGGTCAGCCTGCTGCGCCGGCTGGAAGCCTGAGCCGTGTTGAGTCCAAGTCGCAAGTCCCAGTCCGGCAAGCGCGCCTGGGCGCGGCGCTGCGCGGCGCAGGCTTTGTACGAGTGGCAAGTCACCGACCAGGCTCCCGACCGGATCGCGGCGCAGTTCCTGGCCGACGAGGATCTGCGTAAGGCCGACCCCGACTACTTTTGGGAACTGGTGCATCAGGTGCCAACGCGGGTGGCGGAAATCGACGCCGCGCTGGGGCCGTTCCTGGACCGGCCGTTGGCTCGGGTGGACCCGGTGGAGCGCGCCATCTTGCGGATTGGCGGCTATGAACTCCTGTGGCATCCGGACCTCGCCTACCGGATCGTGATCAACGAAGCGGTGGAACTGGCCAAGCTGTTCGGCGCGGAACAAGGCCATCGCTACGTCAACGGCGTCCTCGACAAGCTGGCCCGCGCCATTCGGTCGGCGGAATTCGCCGCGCCGACCTGAGCACAGGTGGTTCCCTGCCGAAAATCCTCATTTCAATACCACTGCTTAAGGACGAAATCCTTATGGCGAGCCCGATCGCCATCACCCGCGAAATCTTCCAGGTGGGCGGCCAAGGTTTGACCGCCCCCGAGGATGCCGCCATTTACCTGATCAACTTCGATGGCCACGCCGCGCTGGTGGACGCCGGGGCCGGTCACGGTCAGAAGCGGTTACTCGCCCACCTCGCCGCCTTGGGCGTACGATCCGAGCAAATCGAATATCTGCTGCTGACCCATTGCCACTACGATCACACCGGCGGCGCCCGCGATCTGCGCGAGACGCTGGGTTGTCCGGTCGTCGCTCACGAACTGGACGCCGATTTTCTGGAGCGCGGCGATAACGAGGTGACGGCGGCCAGTTGGTATGGCGCCAAGCTCTATCCCTGTCCGGTGGATCGTCGGCTGCGCGGCGCGCGGGAGACGCTGCCGCTGGGCGAACGATCCATCACCGCCCTGCACATTCCCGGCCATTCCCCCGGCTCTCTGGCCTATCTGACCGAATCCGAGGGCCAAATCGTGCTGTTCGGCCAGGACGTGCATGGGCCGCTGGACTTGCGGCTACACTCGAACCGGGCCGATTATCGGGCTTCGCTCGAACAACTGCTGGCGCTGGAGGCCGACATCCTGTGCGAGGGCCATTACGGCATCTTTCGGGGCAAGGCGGCGGTGGCCGATTTCATCCATTCGTTCCTGGAAGAAGTCCGTTGACGGCGAAAGCAATGCCAACCAACCCTGATTTTCAAGAACCCGCCCGCGGGCCATCACCCGCTGAATCGCCCGCAAGCCGGTTCCCCTGAAAACCCCATGCCCTGAGAGAGGACATCATGGACTACGCCATCGGCGCCCTCCTGTGCGCCACCGATCTCGGCCCACGTAGCTCCGACGCGCTGCGACACGCCGCCGGGCTCGCTCACCGCCTTGGCGCCCGACTGCACATCCTCCACGTCATTGAGCCACTGAGCGATTTCGCCCGATTCTGGATCAACGCCACCGTTCCCGATGAAGCGCGCCAGGCTCACGACGCCGAAGTCCACGCCAGCGCCCGTCGAGCCCTGCGGCAACGGCTGGATGCGTACTGCCAGGAGGCGCTGGCAAATCACGCCGAACGTTTGATCACCGATATCCAGATCATCGAGGGACCGCCCGCCCGCGTCATTCTGGAACAAGCCCGGCGAGTGCGACGCAGCACCGGCCAAGCCTGAATGAGGGTTCCCGCAATGTCCATGCCGTCGATCCGCGCCGCCCGCCTGACGCTGAACGCTATCGCTCTTTTCCTCGCGCTCGTGGCAACGTCGGCTCGTGCTCAAGTCTCGCTCACCGCGCTGGGCACGCCCTATACCCAGAATTTCGATACGCTTCCGGCAAGCGGATCAGCAACATGGACCAACAACTCCACCGTCCCGGGCTGGTTCCACGCGCGCACAGGGACCGGCACCACCCTCGTGGCGAACGACGGCAGCAGCAACGCTGGCAACCTTTACAGCTATGGGACCGATACCGCCACGGATCGGGCCCTCGGCTCGGTCGGCTCCGGTAACGCCGCGGTCGGAAATCTTTTCTGGGGAGTGCGGCTGCAGAACAACACTGGCGCCACCATCGCCTCTCTCGAGGTCTCCTACACTGGCGAGCAATGGCGCAACAGCGCTGCTGCGGCACAGACGGCCACCTTCTCCTACCTGGTGGGTAGCCCGACCGTCACCGGATCCTTGGCCGAGTTTCAGTCGGCCGGGGTGGCCGTCTCAGCTCTCGACTTCACCAGCCCGATCACCGGTGGCGTAGCCGGCGCCCTGAATGGCAACCTGGTGGCCAATCGGGTGACCCGAACCTTCTCCATCACCGGGTTGAGCATCCCCAATGGGACCGAGGTGATGCTCCGATGGTCGGATCCCGACCATACTGAGGCTGATCACGGCTTGGCGGTCGACGACTTCTCGGTCACCCCCCAGGGCGGGGTAGGACCGCCAACGCTCAACATCGGCGACGTCACCCTTGCCGAGGGAGACCCGCCGGGAACGACCACGTTCACTTTCGCTGTCACCCTCACCGCCCCCGCCGGCCCTGGCGGCGTCACCTTCGACATCGCCACCGCCGACGGTACGGCGCAGGACGACAATCCGGCGGCGGAAGACAACGACTACGTCGCCCAGAGTCTTGCCGGCCAGTCCATCGCCATGGGATCGACCGGACCCTACAACTTCAGCGTCACGGTCAACCGCGACACCACCGTCGAACCGAACGAGACCTTTTTCGTCAATGTCACCAACGTCACGGGCGCCACGGTGACCGACAGCCAGGGCCAAGGGACGATCGTCAACGACGACGTGGCACTCACGCCGATCCACGATATCCAGGGGTCGGGTGCTTCGTCCCCCATTGTCGGCGCCTCGGTCACCACCCGCGGTATCGTCACTGGGGTGCGCAGCAACGGGTTCTTCATCCAGGAGCCGGACGCATCGGTCGATGCCGATCCGGCGACCTCCGAAGGCATCCTCATCTTTACGGGCGGCGCGCCACCGGCGGCGGCCGTGGTGGGCGCCCTGGTGCAAGTGACCGGCGCGGTCGCGGAATTCGTACCCAGCGCGGATCCGCTCCAGCCGCCGTTGACCGAGCTGACCTCGCCCACGGTTGTCCAGCTTTCCACCGGCAACCCGTTGCCGACGCCGATTCCGCTGACTACCACCTTCCCTGATCCGGCAGGCCCCCATGACCAGCTTGAGCGGCTGGAAGGGATGCGAGTCTCCGTAGCCTCTCTGACAGTGATTGGCCCAACGCTCGGCAACGTCAACGAGGCGAACGCCACCGCAACTTCAAGCGGGGTCTTCCACGGCGTGGTGACCGGCGTGCCGCGCCCCTTCCGCGAAGCCGGTATCCAGGCCCCGGATCCCGCGCCATCGGGGACGATCCCGCCGATCCCGCGCTTCGATTCCAATCCCGAACGGATCCGCGTGGACAGCGACGGGCTCGTGGGCGGGCCGCTCGTCGACGTAGGCGCGGGCGCCGTGGTCACGGGCCTTGTGGGGCCGCTCGACTACGCATTCCGCACCTACACGATCCTCCCCGATCCGGGAGCCACGCTGGGCGTCACCGGCGGCCCCACCGCCACGGCGGTGACCGCGGCCATCGGACGGGAATTCACCGTCGCCACCTTCAACGTGCAGCGTTTCTTCGACACGGAGGACGACGCGGGCAAGAGCGATGTCGTACTCACGGCGGCCGCTTTCGACAAGCGGCTCAACAAGGCCTCGCTCGCCATCCGCGACTTCCTGCGCATGCCGGACATTATCGGCATCGAGGAGATCGAGAACCTCACCACGCTCCAGTCCTTGGCCGCGCGAATCAGCGCCGACGCCGTGGTGGTTTCGCAGCCTGACCCGCAATACGCCGCTTACCTGATCGAAGGCAACGACATCGGCGGCATCGACATCGGTTTTCTGGTGAAGACCGCGCCGGTGGCCGGCGCCACGCCACGGGTCGAGGTGCTTGCAGTCCAACAGGAGCTGGATGGCACCCTGTTTGTCAATCCCGATTCTTCGACCGAGACGCTCAACGACCGGCCGCCGCTGCGGCTCAACGCCATTGTCCATCATCCGAACGGTGCAAGTTTTCCGGTGACGGTGATCGTCAACCACCTGCGTTCGCTCAACTCGGCCAACAGCGAAGCGGCCGGCTCGAACGGCTGGCCTACCGAGGGCGCACGTGTCCGCGCCAAGCGGCAAAAGCAAGCGGAAGACCTCGCCAACCTGGTGCAGGCGCGGCAGACGGCTGACCCGACGGAACGCATCATCCTGGTGGGTGACTTCAACGCCTTCGAGGTCAATGATGGCTTCGGCCATTCGATGGGCGTCATCGCCGGCACGCCAGTCCCGGACAATGAGACGGCGGTCCCGGGCGACGGCGTCGACCTGGTCAGTCCCGACTTCGTCAATCTGTTCGACTCGCCGATAGCGGTTGAGCGCTACGGCTACGTTTTCGATGGTAACGCCCAGAACCTCGAACATATCCTGATCAACGCGCCACTGGCGGCCGACACCGTGGCGCGGCGCCTTGAGCACCCGCGCATCGGCGCCGATTTCCCAGAGACCGCGCGCAACGACGGCACGACACCGGTGCGGCTCTCCGATCACGATCCCGCCGTGTCCTATTTCGAGGTGGCTGACTTCGCCGCCGCCGACCTCTCGGTGACCAAGGTGGACACTCCCGATCCGATCACCGTCGGCAACAACCTGACCTACACGATCACGGTCGCCAACGCTGGCCCGAGCAATGCCGCCTCGGTCTCCCTCTCCGACACCTTGCCGGCGGGTACGACCTTCGTTTCTCTGTCCTCGCCCGGCGGTTGGTCATGCACCACGCCCGCCGTCGGTGCTGGCGGCACGGTCTCGTGCTCGATAGCCTCGCTCGGCGTCGGCAGCGCTGTCTTCACGCTCACCCTGCAGGTTGGCGCGGTCGCTACCGAGCTAAGCAACACCGCCACCGTCTCCTCCACCACTCCGGATGGGAACGGCGGGAATGAATCCGCCACCGCAACGACCGCTGTGGTCTCCCTTCCGACCACCGCGCAAGGTGATGCCGGTGGCGGCCTTGTGACTGCCGCCATCACCGGGGGGACCTGCTTTGGATTCGCTCCGGGCTCGACCGCCTTCACCCCGGCTCTCACCCCACTGCCCCCTGGTATCACCTTCCCCTACGGCGTGTTTGGCTTCACCGCCGTCTGTCCCGCCGGCGGCACGCTCATCCTCACCGTGACCTACCCGAATCCATTGCCGCCAGGAACGCGATACTGGAAATACGGCCCTACCTCGGACGAACCCACTCCTCACTGGTACGTACTGCCCTCCCCACAGGCCGTCATCGCTAACAATACCGCCACCTTCACGATTACCAACGGCGGCTTGGGGGATGACGACCTCAACGCGACCAATAATTTTATCGTGGATCAGGGCGGTCCCGGCGTACCGGCGGATGGAGCGGCGGGGGACGCGACGGGGATTCCCACCCTGAGCGAATGGGCGCTGCTGGCGTTTAGTGCATTGCTCGGCAGCCTCGTCTGGCGGGCGCGGCGGCGCGCCGGCTAGTGGATTGCCGCAACGATCCTAAAAGTCACGGTAGCTGCTGTCCAGCATGGGCGTTCATCGCGGTTGAGGCACGAAACCCATCGATACGGGGCGATGCCACCAGGGAGTCTGAACGGTTACGGCACCGGTTTATCGCCAGAGTCGATCAGGCGTTCCGTTCACAAATCCACCCTCCGCGCCCGGCGGCCAGCGACGCCGTCGGTCTCGGCAAGAGCTTCGGCGGTTTCCGGCCCGGCGGCGGGTCGGATTAAAGGGGCGTGCAATAGTTGAAAGAGATATAGACATACATTGACACTCATATCAAAA
>ERZ761607.1949-NODE-1949-length-23756-cov-4.401249_pt1 | contig 23756 bp, 16 predicted proteins | sample MGYA00511164_ERZ761607 | MGnify/ENA primary metagenome ERZ761607 (study PRJEB28899, sample SAMN02445080) | bioreactor sludge metagenome | biome: EBPR sludge | place: Australia: Brisbane, Thorneside Wastewater Treatment Plant | collected 2011-06-22 ... | reverse complement strand
AGCCGATTCGAATCAGTCCTCGCACGGCCGCACGATTCACGACGCGGCTCGATTCGAGCCGATTCGAATCAGTCCTCGGCGCCCAGGCCGAAGAACCGTTTGATGCGCGTGAGCAGCACCGTCGTCTCGCGCTCGGTCAGCTCGTCTGGGGTCTCGCCGGGCGAGGTCGTCTTCGTGCTCAACGCGGCGGCGCGCTCGGAGAGGACGCGGCTGATCGTCTCCGCGAGCTCCGGTTGCTCCTTGAGCACGCGCGCGAGCGCGTCCTTGCCGATGACCAGGAGCTCCGTCTCGCGCACCGCGCGCACGCTCGCTTTGCGCTGCTCGCCGGTCATCAGCGACATCTCGCCGAAGAACTGACCCGAGCCGAGCCGCGCGACCTCGCGACGGTTGCGTCCCACTTCCACCGCGACCTCGCCGCGGCGCACCACGAAGAGCTCTTCGCCGTGATCGCCCTCCAAGATGATCGTCTCGCTCGGCGCGTAGAGGCGCGTCGAAGAGCCCTCCGCGAGGCGATGACGTGCCTCGTCCGGGAGCGCGCGCAGGAAGTCGACCCGACGCAGCGCCTCGTCGCGATCGTCGATGCGTGCTTGGTGCTCGTGCGCGAGTCGCTCTTCGGTGTAGTCGAACATCCGGACCACGCGCTGCGGCACCGGGACCTCGATGCCGAGGCGCTGCAGCGCGTACCAGAGGCGCTCGCGCACGAGCCCCGAGACGTTCTCGCGCGCGTCGAGGTCTTCGAGGTGGAAGCGCACGTCGTAGCGCACGCCGCGGTCCGTGAAGTCGGCGACGAGCACGGTGGGCGCGGGGCTCGCGAGCACGCCGGGGACGCTGCGCGCGGCGTCGACGAGCTCCGGGATCACCTGCTCGGGCGGGCGGTCGTAGGGCGCCTCCACGAAGACGTGCCTTCGGATGCGTGCGGTCGGCAGCGAGTAGTTGCGGAGGGCAGCCTTCGCGAGGGTGGCGTTCGGGACGGTGATCTCGATCTCGTCGAGCGTGAGCACCTTGGTCGCGCGCCAGTTCATCTCGATGACCTTGCCCATGTTCTGCTCGGTCGGCTCGTAGACGATCCAATCGCCGACGCGGAACGGGTGTTGGATCTGGATGGCGAGCCCTGCGAAGAGGTTGCCGAGCGTGTCTTGCAGCGAGAGACCGATGACGGCGGTCAGCAGCGCGGAGGTGGTGAGCAGGCTCGTGGGCTCGACGCCAGCGGCTCGGAGCGTCGCGAGGAAGACGCCGACGAAGAGCAGCGCCTGCACCAGGTCGCGCACGATGCGCGGCACCTCCGCGCCGCAGACGTAACGTGAGACCACCGAGTGCAGCAGCAGCAGGTAGACGCTGCGCGCGAGGCTCGCGAGGAGGAAGAAGACCCCGGTGATGTGCAGCGTGGACGACGTGTTCGCGGACAGCGGGACGTACGTCCTCAGGAGCACAGTGGCGACGTGCAGCAGCAAGAACGCGATCGGCAGCTTGAGATGCTTGCGCTCGCCCTTCGGGAGCACGAGCGGGAGCAGGACCACCGTGGCGACGCCGAGCGCGAGCCCCACGCCGCTCGTGAAGGTGAGGACTTCGGAGATCTCGGCTGGCCGCGGCATCAGAAGCTGAAGCGTCGCATGGAGACGTTCATCAGGAGCCCGATGCCGATCATGAGGGTGAGCACGCTCGAGCCGCCATAAGAAAAGAGCGGCAGCGTGACGCCGACCACCGGGAGCACGCCGCTGACCATGCCGAGGTTGATCACCGCCTGCCAGAAGATGAGGGCGGTGACGCCGACCGCGGTGACGGCGCCGAAGCGATCCTTGGCGGTGGAGGCGATGCGCAGACCCCAGACGACCAGGAACGCGTAGAGCCCGATCAGGAGAAGGGTGCCGACGAAGCCTTGTTCCTCCGCCCAGACGGCGAAAGGAAAATCGGAGTGTTGGTCGGGCAGGAACCGGAACTGATTCTGGGTTCCCTGCATGAACCCTTTGCCCCAGAAGCCGCCGCTGCCAATCGCGACCTGCGATTGATGCGAGTGCCAGCCGATCGTGCGGATGATCCGATCGTCCGCTTCGCCCATGAGCTGGGCCCAGAAGGCGCGCACGCGGTTCTTCTGGTAGTCGTGGAGCGCGTAGTTCCACGCGAGCGGGGCGCTGAAGACGAAGGCGAGCGCGAGCGTGACGAGCGACCGGATCTTCAGCTTCGTGAGCACCATGATGGTGCCGAACACGAACATGCAGAGCAGTCCCGTGCCGAGATCGGGCTGCAGGAGGATGAGCCCCATCGGAAGCGCGAGGATCAACCCCGGGATCACGAGATCCTTGAGGGTTCGACCTTCGGTCTTCGGGTCGTGGTGGAGGTACTTCGCCAGCGCGATGATCAGGCAGATCTTCGCGGTCTCACTCGGCTGGAGCGAGAAGCCTCCGAGGTTGATCCACCGCGTGGAGCCGCGGATGCTCGTGCCGAGCAGGAACACGAGCAGCAGCAGCGCGATGCCGCCCCCGTAGATGATCCACGCGTTGCGCTCGTAGTGGCGGTAGTCGATCGCGGCCACGAGCGTGGCGACGCCGGCGCCGAGCGTGAGCCAGTAGATCTGCTGGAGGTAGGCCTCGGTCAGCGCGCCCGAGGCGCTGGTCGCGCTGTAGAGGTTCACGACGCCGAGCACCGCGATCGCGCAGGTGGTGACGAAGAGCGGCCAGTCGAACTGGTCGCGGAAGGTGCGTACCGTCGCCATCAGCGGCCCTCCGAGGTGGACGCGCTCGTCGTCCGCGGCGACGGAGCGCGTGGCGCAGGCGACCTCGCAGGTGACGCCGCGGGGGAAGACGCCGACGCCGAGGTCCGCTCGCCGAGGTAGTCCTGGAGCACGCGCAACGCGATGGGGGCTGCGGCCCGCCCGCCGCCGCCGCCGTGCTCGACCAGCACCACGATCGCGACCTCGGGATCGGAGGCGGGCGCGTAGCCCGCGAACCACGCGTGGCTGCGCTGGAAGTACCACGCACGCCGCGGGTCGAGGTCCCGGCGCGTGCTGCCGCGTTGGATCTCCGCCGTTCCGGTCTTTCCGGAAGCGACGACCGTCCCGCCCACCACACGCGCCTCGTAGGCGGTGCCGCTCTGCTCGTTCACCGCGCCGAAGAGACCGGACGCGATGATCTGCGCGTGTTCCTCCGGGATCGCGATCCGGCGCGCGACCTGCGGCGGGAGCTCTTCGACGAGCGTTCCGTCGGCCTCGCGGATCGACTCGATGAGCTGCGGTCGGTAGAGCGTGCCGCCGTTCGCGAGCGCGCCGTACGAGAGCGCGAGCTGGAGCAGGGTCGCGCGCGTGTTTCCCTGCCCGATCGCGGTGTTCATCGTGTCGCCGACGCGGAAGCGACCGAAGTGATCCGTGTACCACTCGCGCGTCGCGAGGAAGCCGCGCGCTTCGCTGTTGATGCCGACGCCGGTGCGTTCTCCGAAGCCGAAGCGCCGAGCCCACGTGTTGATCGGCTCGAGCCCCACGCGCTCGGCGAGCACGTAGAAGTAGGTGTTGCAGCTCTGCACGAGGGCATGCCGCATGTCGACCTCGCCGTGCGCGCTCGTGCAGCGCTTCCGGTCGGTGCCGATCTGGTAGTAACCGATGCACTCGACGCGCTGGTGCGGATCGAAGCCGGGCTGGTCGAGCGCGGCGAGCGCGCTGAAGGGCTTGAAGGTCGAGCCGGGGAAGTACGACTCGTAGATCGTCTTGTCGATCAGTGGCCGAAACGGGTCGTCGCGGAGCGCCGCATAATCCGCTTGGGCCATGCCGGCGACGAGCGAGTTCACGTTGTAACTCGGCTTCGAGTAGAGCGCGCGGATTCGACCGCTGTTCACGTCGACCACGACCACCGAGCCGGAGGGGTGACCGGCGAAGGCGCGTTCGATCGAGGTCATCAGCTCCATGTCGAGCGTGAGCACGAGGTCGTGCCCCGGGGTCGGCGGCTCCACCTCCTCGTGCGCGATCCCGAAGCCGCGCGCTTCGCGCTGTCGTCGGCCGCGCGCGTCGACCAGGACGCGCCGATAGCCGCGGTGTCCGCGGAGGTAGGCCTCCCAACCCTTCTCCACGCCCATGCGCCCGATCACGTCGCCCGCGCGGTAACCCGCGTCGGCGCCGAGACGCTCGAGGTCCTCGGCGCTGACCTCGTTCAAGTAGCCGACCGCGTGTGCGCCGAGGTGACCGTAGGGGTAGGTGCGCGCGGGCTTCGGCACGACGTCGACGCCCGGAAGATCCGTTCGGTGCGTCTCGAGCGCTGCGAGCTGCTCGCGGTCGATGTCGCCGAACATCTCGATTTGATGCGTGCGGCGATGGGCGGGGATCTCGTCGAGACGGCGCTGGAGCGCGGCGCGCTCGGTCTCGTCGAGGTTCATCAGCTCCGCCACGCGCTCCACGTCCTCCGGCGTCAGGAGCTGCGGCGTGAGGTAGACGACGTACGACGGACGGTTCTCCGCGATGATCCGCCCGCGTGCGTCGCGCAGGATGCCCCGCGTCGCCGGGAGCGAGATGGTCTTCGTGATGTTCTCGCGGGCGATGCGGGCCCACTCGTCGTGCTGCACGAGCTGGAGCTGGGCCAGGCGCGCGATCAGCAGCGAGAAGACCACGATCGCCGTCAGCGCCATCCACTTGTAGCGTTTGCGGAACTCACCGACCTCGCGTCGCGGGGAGAGCTGCATCAGGCCTCCGAGGTCTCCCGCCGGGTGCCGAGGCGCAGCTCGATGCGCTGCACGAGCGCGAACACGAGCGGCGCGCAGAGGGCGGTCGCGAGCGAGGACGCGCCGAGCAAGATCACGGTGCCGAGCGCGCGGCCGACGGGGAAGGGCGAGGGCGGGGTGAAGATGGCGCGCAGCGCGAGGGTGGTGCCTCCGGCGAGCAACGAGACCACGAAGGTCAGCACGATCTGGTAGCTCGGGGAGCGCAGGAAGAGCCGCAGACCCGCGCCTCGCGCCGACATGAAGGTCGCGACGCAGACGAAGGTCTCGAGGCTCATGCGGTTGCCCGCGAACACGTCGAGCACGTAGCCGAGGCCGAACGCGACGAGCGCCCCGCGAACGAGCGGCACCTCGGGCGAGACGCCGAGGAAGAGCACGACGGGGAGCACGAGGTTCGGCGAGAAGGGATGGAGCGACACGAGCCCGAGCACGACGGATTGCAGCACGAGGAGTGTGAGCCCGAGCGCCAGCACCACGATCATGCGAAGGGCGGACTCCACGCTCACTCCTCGTTGGCCGCGGTCGGCTCCGTGGGCACGCCGGGGCGGCGTTGGCCGGCTTGCTCGCGCGAGCCGGTGGTGAGCACGAGCACCTCTTCGAGATCGGAGAAGCTCACGGAGGGCGCGACCTCGACCTCTTGGTAGAGACCGAACTCCTGCCGCTCCACGCGCACCACGCGCCCGACGAGGATCGCGGCGGGGAAACGACGGCCGAGACCGCTCGTGTAGATCTCGTCGCCGACCTCGACCTCGTCCTCGCGCCGCAGGTACTGCATGCGACAGAGATAGCGGTTCGACTCGCCGGTGCCCCGCAGCATGCCGCGCGCGCCGGTGCGCTGGACGACGACGTCGATCGCGCTCTCCTGATCGACGGTGAGGAGCACGTCGGCGTAGTGGCCGGTGGTGCGACGGATCTGGCCGACGAGGCCCTGCGCGCTCACGACCGGCATGCCCGCGCGCACACGATCGCGCGCGCCGCGATCGAGCCGCACCCGCATCACGCGAAAGTAGGGCGAGAACTCGCGCGTCACGACCTCGGCGCTGATGCTCTCGCCGGGCAGGCGCTCGCGGAGCTCCAGCAGATCGCGGAGGCGATCGTTCTCACCCGCCTGCACGCGCAGGAGGCGGTTGTCCTCGCGGAGCCGATCGTTCTCGTCGCGGAGCCGATCGTTCTCTCGGCCGACCTCGACGAGGTAGACGTACTCCTCGAGGCGCCCGCCGCTTCCGTCGCCACGTACTGGAGCGGCGCGCTGATCTTCAAGAGGCCCGCGTCGACCAGGCCCACTTCGTCCGGATCCTTGAGGTTCGCGCTCAAGAAGAAAAACGGGAGCACCAGCAGCACGACGGCCACGGCGGCATCCCGAAATCGGCGGAGCTGGTTCATGAGCGACTGACGAGCGAAACGCTCGGGTCGAACGCGTCGTTCCCGAGCGGACGGTGTGCGCGGCTCCGCCTCAGCTGATGGTGACTTCCTTCAGCAGGTCGAGGTGGTCGAGCGCCTTGCCGCTTCCGAGCACCACGGCGCTCACGGGATCGTCGCAGACCATCACGGGCAGGCCGGTCTCTTCGCGGAGGAGCACGTCGAGGTTGCGGAGCTGCGCGCCACCGCCCGTGAGCACGATGCCCTTGTCGACGATGTCGGCGGAGAGCTCGGGTGGGGTGCGCTCGAGCGCGGTCATCACGGCTTCCACGATCGCGTTGATCGGCTCGGCGAGCGCGTCGCGGATCTCGTCGCTGTTGACGACGACGGTCTTCGGGACGCCGGCCACGAGGTCGCGTCCCTTGACCTCCATCGTCGCCGGCTCGTCGTCGGGGTACGCGTTGCCGATCGTGCACTTCACGCGCTCGGCGCTCTGCTCGCCGATCAGCAGGTTGTACTTGCGCTTCATGTACGCGACGATCGCTTCGTCCATCTTGTCGCCGCCGACGCGCACGCTCTGCGAGTAGACGATGCCGGCGAGCGAGATGACTGCGACCTCGGTGGTGCCGCCGCCGATGTCGACGACCATGTTGCCGCTCGGCTCGGTGATGGGGAGGCCGGCGCCGATCGCGGCCGCCATCGGCTCTTCGATCAGGTAGACCTCACGCGCGCCCGCGCCCTCGGCGCTCTCCTTGACGGCGCGCTTCTCGACCTCGGTGATGCCGAAGGGAACGCAGATGATGATGCGTGGCTTCACGAGCGTGCGGCGGTTGTGCGCGCGGCTGATGAAGTAGCGGAGCATCGCCTCGGTGATCTCGAAGTCGGCGATGACGCCGTCGCGGAGCGGTCGGACCGCGTGGATGGAGCCCGGCGTGCGGCCGAGCATCTCCTTGGCTTCCTTGCCGACCGCGAGGACCTTCTTCGCGCCGCGCGGGTCCTGCTGGACGGCCACGACCGAGGGCTCGCACGACACGATGCCGCGGCCCTTCACGTAGATGAGGGTCGTCGCGGTACCGAGATCGATCGCGAGATCGTTCGAGAAGAGTCCGTAGAGCCAATCGAAGAGCATGTTCTCTGCCCTCGACGCGGGGGGCCGCCGTGTCGCTTCCAGTGTCGCGTCCAGGGTGCGAGAAAAGTCTCGCAAGTGCCTGGATTTGTTGAGTTCGTGAGCGCCTCGGGGGCCCCGAGCGGTTGGATGTCTTAGCACCGGGGTGGGGGCGATCAAGCGCGGCCCGACCCCGCCCCCCTCCCACGCCGCTCCCAGGTCGGGACGCGGCGGGATCGGCCGAACGGGCGGTCGCGGGCGAGCTCGGAGCTCGCGGACCGCCGGAAATCCGAGCAACACCTTCGAAAAACCACAAAAAAGCAGGTGAACCCAATTCGAGTGGCCGCTAGGGTTCCAAGGACTCGATGGCGGACCGGGAGACCACGACGGAAGCAGAACGTCGCGGCCGAGAGGCGGCGGCGCTGGTCGCGGCGGCGAAGGCCGGCGACCATCGTGCGTTCGAAGAGCTCTACCGGCGCTACCAGCCGCGCATCTACGCGCTCGCGCTTCACCTCACGGGGCGGCCGAGCGACGCGGACGACATCACGCAGGACGCCTTCCTCAAGGCGTACAACCACCTGCACGAGTTCGAAGGGCGCAGCGAGTTCTTCACCTGGCTCTACCGCATCGCGCTGCACCGAGCGCTGAACATCCAGCGCGACCGCGGGCGCCGGAAGACGGTCGGGCTCGACGATCCGCGTCTGACGGCCGCCCTCGCGGTCGACGCCGCGGGAGATCCGCGACGCGCGCTCGAGCTGCAGGAGAGCTACGCGCACCTGCTCGCGGCTTTCGACGCGATGTCGCCGACGCTGCGCACGACGGTCGTGCTCACGACGCTGCAGGGCCTCTCGTACAAGGAGGTCGCGGTCGTGCTCGACACGACCGAGGGCACCGTCGCGTGGCGCGTGCACGAGGCGCGGCGGCAGATTCGCGCGCACATGGAGCGGCTGCAGAAGGAGCCGACGCCGGTGCACATCCGCGCGCGCGCGCGGCGCATCAGCCAAGAGAACGACGCCGCGAAGCTGGAGCAGGCGATCCTCGCGCTGCTGCCGGACGCGAAGCCGCGTTTGGCGTGAGCGTTTCGCTCGGCTCGTGGTTCAAGGCGTGCTGGGCGAGGTCGCGCCGTTCGCGATCGTCGCCTCGTAGACGCGCGCACGCGGGGTGCCCTGCGCGACGCGAGCCTCCGCGGCCGCCTTCACCTCGTCGATGAGCGTGGCGAATCGATCGACCGGCTGCGCACCGACGAGGCGTCGGCCGTTGACGAAGAAGCTCGGGGTGCCGGTCACGCCGAGCGAAGAGCCGAGCTGCTGATCGGCCTCGACGGTGGCTCGGTGGCGGCGGTCGGCGAGTGCCTGTCGCACCTGGGCGCCGTTCGCGCCGACCTGCGTCGCGTAGCCCGCGAGATCGTCGGGCCCGAGCGCGGTGCGGTTCGCGAACACGAGGTCGTGAAAGCGGAAGAACGCCTCGTCGCCGCGCTGGGTGCGCACCTCGATCGCCGCTTCGTGCGCGCCTTGGGCGTTGGCGTGGAACGCGAGGGGGAAGTGGCGCACGACGATGCGCAGATCGCGACCGTAGCGCTGCTCGAGCTGGCGGAGAGTGTCGAGCACACGACCACAGAACGGGCACTCGAAGTCGGTGAAGGCCACCAGCGTCACGAGCGCGTCGGCGGGTCCGCGAACGGCGGCGCCATCGACAGGCACGCGGTAGACGGTGGTGTCGTCGGGGCGCGGCGTGGGGGTGCTCGGGCGCGGCGGCTCGACGTCGCGGGTGGTCGGCGCGGCGGCGAGCAGGTCGTCGTAGTAGCGGGTCGGGCTCGCGCCGCGCGTGATGCGATCGCGGGCGAGGGCGAGCTCTTCGCGGACGATCGTGTCGAACGCTTCGAAGGGTTGCGCGCCCGAGACGGGGCGTCCGTTCACGAAGCTGTGAGGGGTGCCGCGGACGCCGAGCGAGGCGACCTGCGCACCGTCGCGTTCGAGGGCGGCCGCGTGGGTCTCGCGCTCCACCGCGGCGCGCACCGCGGGACCGTTCGCGCCGACCTGCTGTGCGTACTGCACGAGCGCGTCGAGACCCAGCGCGCGTTGGTTCGCGAAGACGAGATCGTGGAAGCGGTAGAACCCTTCGTCGCCGAGCTGACGCTGCACCTCGATCGACGCGAGCGCCGCGGGGCGCGCGTCCTGGTGGAAGGGCAGCGGGTAGTGTCGGAACGCGACGCGCAGCTCGTTCGGGTAGGTCTCGAGCAGCCGATCGAGGGCGGGCAAGACGCGGCTGCAGTACGGGCACTGGAAGTCGCTGAACACCACGACGGTGACGAGGGTGCCGCTCCCGCGCAGCGGTGCACCGTCGATCGCGACCCGGTAACGCTCGACGTCGCTCGGCGGCGGCTCGAAGGGCTCGGCCTCCGGCGCCGCGATCGCGGCCTCGGTGCCGCTGGTGTCGGACGAGGCGACGTCGACGGGCTCGGCGACCTCGGGGCTCGAAGTGCAGGCGGCGAGCGAGAGCAGGAGAGCGGCGCGCAGGTTCATCGCGCGCGAGCATACGCCGGGCGGAGCGTGGGCGCGCAAGGCGTCCACGTGCCCCCCCCGCGCCGCAACGTCTCGCGCGTGTGCCGCCCGAGACGTCGTGGTGTCGCGTCGTTCAGGGCGTGAGCGCGCCCACCAGGGTCGGGGGCTGATTGCCGAAGATCGGGCCGATGCCGAGGCGGCCCCCTTGGTTCTCACCCCAACAGTACACCTGTCCGGCGCTGGTTTGAGCGCATTGATGGACGGCGCTCGAACCGAAGAACAGCGATTGAGTCGCGCTGCCCAGCTCGAAGACGCGCTCCCACGCGGTGAGCACGGTGGAGGGGCCGGGAACGAGCGCGCCCGCACCGGACGACGAGCTGTTGTCGCCGCGGCAGCGCACGACGCCGTCCGCGAACTGCAGGCAGGTCCGGTCCAGACCCGCCGACACCGACTGCAGCGTCCCGCTCGGGCGAGGCGTCATTCCCGGGGACGAACGATCCGTGCCGCTGCCGTCGAACTGGCTGAGCCCGTTGTCGCCCCAGCAGAAGAGGTCGGGGCCGTTCGCGACGCACGCGTGGTCACGGCCGAGCGCGAGCCGGATCGGCTGGAAGCCGTTGCCGAAAGGTTGCGTCGCACCGGGTCGGTTCGCGCCTGCGCTGACGGTGCCGCGGCCGAGTTGGCCTTGGTCGTTCGCGCCCCAGCATTGCAGCTCGATCGTGGCGTTCGGCGTCGCGGGAGGACCACACGTGAACGAGCCACCCGCGCGAATCGGACCGACGCGCAGCGCTTCGCCGGGGCCGGTCTCGACGCGGACCGGCATGTTCTGCGCGGTGGGGTTCATGCCGTTGCCGAGCTCCCCTGAGGCGCCGCGGCCCCAGCAATACACCTCCGGGCCGCTCATGGTCTCGCCCCAGACGCACGAGTGCAGGTCGCCGAGCGCGAGCTCCACGGGGATGAAGCCTCCCGGGAGCGTGACCGCGGCGGGCGACGTGACGTTGCCGCCCGTCATGCCGTTGCCGACCTGGCCGTTCGAGTTGTGGCCCCAGCAGTAGACACGCGGCGCGCCCGCTTCGTCGGTGAGCGCGCACGTGTGGTAGCGGCCCACCGCGACGTCGAACGGGAAGCCGGGCACGAGCGTCTCCAGGTCGGGCACGTTCGTCGCGGGGACGCCGGGCAGACCGAGCTGACCGAACGAGTTGGCGCCCCAACACACGATCGAGGGACCGCTGCGCAGCGCGCACGTGTGCTCTTCGCCGACGGCGAGCTTCGACACACGATCGCAGGTGCTCAGGTTGCACCGCCCGCCCGCGCCGCACGCGCGACCGCAGCCGCCGCAGTTGAACGGGTCGTTCGTGATCGGGATCTCGCAGCCGCTGTCGGGCGCGCGATCGCAGTCGCCCCAGCCGGGCGCGCACGTGTAGACGCAGTTGCCGACGGAGCAGCCGCCGGTCGACACGTGGTCGAGCGGTTCGGTCGGGCTCGGACAGCGCCGTCCGCACTGACCGCAGTTGGCGGAGTCGGTCTGCAAGCCGACCTCGCAGCCGTTGAAGGGATCGAGATCGCAGTCGGCGGTGCCGGGACCACACGCGAGCTGACAGGTGCCGCCGACGCAGGGACCGGCGCCGCAGTCGTTGCCGCACGCGCCGCAGTTGCGGGGATCGGTGTCCGTGTCGACGCAGCCGACGCCGAAGCAGAACGATCGGGTCCCGCAGTCGCACATGCCCGAGTTGCAGGCGAAGCCTCCACACGAGACGCCGCAGGTCCCGCAGTTGTCGGGGTCGACGTCCAAGTCGACGCAGCGGCCGAAACAATCGACGGCGCCCGGGAGGCAACCCGTGCGCTCGCATTGCGCGCTGCCCGGCGCGAAGCCGCGGCAGGTGCCGATCGACGCGGGGCCGTTCGCGACCGTGCAGTCGATGGTCGGGCCGCAGCCGCACGAGGTGTACGAGACGGGGGCCTCGCAGCCGTTGCCGGGATTGCCGTCGCAGTCGGCGGTGTTCGGCGCGCAGCTCACTTGGCAGACGAAGCCGCCCGCCGCGAGCGACGTGCACGACCCACCGACGCCGCACGTGTCACCGCAGTCGTTGCAGTGCTCGGGCGTGCCGAGGTTGGTCTCGCAGCCGTTGAGCGGATCTCCGTCGCAGTCGGCGGTCGAGCCGAGGATGCACGGCTGGTTGCACGCGCCACTGGAGCACGCGATCGGGACTCCGCCCGGGCCGAAGCCACACGCGACGCCGCAGCTCCCGCAGTTGTCGGGGTCGTTCGCGATGCGCGTCTCGCAGCCGTTGCCGGTGTCGCCGTCGCAATCGTCGAAGCCCGGCGCGCAGGACGCGACGTCGCACTCCAGGCCGTCGCAACGCATCGAGTCGACGTTGGTCCCCGGAGGGGCGGCGCAGACCTCGCCGCACGCGCCGCAGTTCGCGGTGTCCACGAAGACGTTCGTCTCGCAGCCGTTGGCGGCGTTCCCGTCGCAGTCTTCGTAGCCGAGGCGGCAGCCGGTCGAGGTGCACGCCCCCGCGACGCACGACACGCCACGCGCGTTCGGTCCGACGGTGCACACGTTGCCGCACGCGCCGCAGTTGTTGCGGTCGGCGCCGGTGTTCGTCTCGCAGACGTCGTCGTCGTTGCAGTCGCCGAGGCCGGGCGCGCAGCCGCACACGTTGCGCTCGTCGATCGAGCCGTCGCAGTCGTCGTCGCGGGCGTTGCAGGTCTCCGCTTCGTCCGGGTTTCGCGCGGGATCCGTATCGTCGCAATCACCGCCGCTCGCGACGTAGCCAGGCTGCGGGCGACACGCACGGAGCACGGGGCGCGTCGGGTTCGCGGGGCTCCCGTGGCCGTCGAGATCGCCGTCGAAATACCAGAGCGTGTCCATCGCGCCCTCGTCCACGTTGCCGTCGCAGTCGTTGTCGCGACCGTCGCACGCCTCCGCGCTGCCGCCGGCGGTGATCGGATCGAGGTCGTCGCAGTCGATGCCACGCGGCAAGCCGCAGCCGACGTCCGCCACGCCGTCGCCGTCGTCGTCCTCGAAATCACCCGGCGCGATCTCGAAGTCGGCGCCGCCCACGCAGTCGTCGTCGCGGCCGTTGCAGGTCTCGGCCGCGGCGGGATTCACACCGGCGACCGCGTCGTTGCAGTCGGTGCCGAAGAGCGAGTGTCCCGCGATCGGCGTGCAGCTTCGGACGATCCCGCCCGCCGCGTTGCCGAAGCCGTCGCCGTCGACGTCACGGAACCAGTCGACCACCTGCGGGCTCTCGTCGACCGTCTCGTCGCAGTCGTTGTCGACGTCGTCGCAGATCTCGACTTGTCCCGGGTTTCGCGTGCGATCGTCGTCGTCGCAGTCTTCGTCGCCGCCGGCGGGCACGAAGCCCGCGAGGCCGGGGCAGGAGTCGAGCGGCATCGAGAAGTCGCCGAAGCCGTCGCGGTCCGCGTCGACGTAGCCCGCGACGCGCACCTCTTCGTCGATGTCGCCGTCGCAGTCGTTGTCGACGCGATCGCAGGCCTCGGTGGCGGCGGGGCTCACGTTCGGGCGGACGTCGTCGCAGTCGAGACCACACGTCTGCCCCGTGCCGTCTTCGGTCGGGTTGCAGCAGCGCGCGTCGAAGTAGCCGTCGCCGTCGCGATCGATCGCGCCGAAGGTCTCGAGGTTGCAGTCCTCGTCGTGGCCGTCGACGTCGCAGACCTCGGGGTTGCCGGGGAAGCGGTTCGCGTCGTCGTCGTCGCAGTCCGCGCCGAGCGGCATGCCTTCGCCGTCGACGCAGCTCGCGTCGCGCACGCCGTCGCCGTCGGCGTCGGGGGCGGCGAAGACGCAGCGGTCGAGGTCTTCGTCGCAGACGTCGAGCGTGCACTCGATCGAGTCGTCGCAAGCGATCGCGGAGCCCGCGACGCACGCGCCTGCGACGCACGCTTCGGCGCCGTTGCAGAAGAGGCCGTCGTCGCAGTCGGGATCGGCGGTGCACTCGGGTCCGGCGTCGGTGCCGATCGCGGAGTCGGTGCCTCCGTCGTCCATTCCCGCGTCGTCGTCTCCACACGCGGCGAGCGCGAACAACGCGCCGACCAACACGACCCCTCGACGAGCCATCATCGGGTGCTCCCTCGTTCGTCCCTTCGGACGTCCCTCACCGACTCTTCGTGCGCTTGCGAGCGCAGCACGGGCTGCGTTCCCCGTTCTTTCGCGCCACTTCGATTCCACTTTCGAAGCGCGGTCCCGGCATAGTATTTCAACGCTGTCAAAAGAGGCAGGACTTCGTGAGGGACTCGACCGAAGCCGTAGACCCGCTCGTCGGGACACTCGTCGCCGAGCGCTACCGCGTCGAGAAGCGGCTCGGTCAGGGCGGCATGGGGACGGTCTACGTCGCCGAGCATCTCGGGATCGGCAAGCGCGTCGCGCTCAAGTGTCTGAACCCCGAGTACTCGGCGAACGCGATGGTGGTCGAGCGTTTCTTGCGCGAAGCGCGGCTCGCGACCGCGGCGGGCAACGAGCACATCGTCGACGTCACCGACATCGGCAAGCTGCCCGACGGCGCGCCCTTCATCGTGATGGAGTTGCTCGAAGGTCGGGAGCTCGGCGACGCGCTCGCGCAGGACGGACCCTTCGTGATCGGGCGCGCGGTGCGGATCCTTCGTCAGGCCTGCGACGCGCTCGCGGCCGCGCACGACAAGGGGATCGTCCACCGCGATCTCAAACCCGACAACTTGTTCTTGGCGAAGCGCACGCGCGATCCCGAGTTCGTGAAGGTGCTCGACTTCGGCATCTCGAAGCTCACCGAGAGCGGGAAGGTTCAGAAGCTCACCGGCACCGGGATGACGCTCGGCACGCCGCACTACATGTCGCCCGAACAAGCGCAGGGGTTGCCGAGCGTCGATCACCGCACCGACGTCTACGCGCTCGGCGTGATCCTCTACGAGCTGCTCGTGGGCGAGCTGCCCTTCGACGAAGAGACCTTCCCGATGTTGGTGGTCGCGATCGTCACGCGCGACGCACCCTCGGTGCGGGTGCGTCGCAAGGACGTGCCCTTCGAGCTCGACGCGGTGGTGCAGCGCTGCCTCGCGAAGGATCCGGAGCTGCGGCCGCAGAGCGTGGCGGAGCTCGGTGCGTTGCTCGAGCCGTTCGAGAAGCTGGAGCCGAAGCCGGAGCTGATCGCGAAGATCAGCGAGCGCGCGACGGTGCGGCCGGGGAGCGGCGTCGAGGCGTCGACGCAGTTGGGAAAGCGCACGCCCAACGCCGCACGCGCTCCGAACGCCGCCGCGGCGCAGACGGGAGAGCTCGTCGGGTCGGAGGACGTGACGCAGGACGCGCTGCCGGCACCGCCACGGAGCGAGACGTCGACGTCGGGAATGGCGACGCAGCCCACGCTGCCGCTCGCGCCGCGCGGGACGATGTTCGTGCTCGGGCTGGGGCTCGCGCTCGCGGGGGCGGGCGCGATCGTGTGGATCGCGCGCGGCAGCGGTGAGCCCACGGCGAACGACGAAGCGACGAGCGATGCGGGAACGATCGCGAGCGCGCCGATCGACGCGGGGCGTGAGCTCGAAGCGGACGCCGTGGTGACCGCGGGGGAGGGCGAGGTGCGCTTTCGAATCCTCGCCGCGCCGCGCGATGCGAAGATCTTCCTCGACGACGTCGAGTTCCCGAACCCGTTGGACGTGCGACGTGCGCGTCGCGAGGTGCCGGTGCGGCTGCGCATCGAGCGCGAGGGTTACGCGACGATCGAGCAGCTCGTGGTGCTCGATCGCGACGTGGAGCTCGTGCACGTGCTGGAGGTCGCGCCGACGTCGTCGACACGGACGGGCACGCCACAGGGCACGACGATGGCGTCGACGATGGCACCGACGACGGAGAGCGTGAGCGCGATGGAGACGTCGATGGAGACCTCCACGACGAACGCGCCCGACACCATGGGCGGCACGTCGATGGACGGCTTCCGCGACGACTTCTGATCGAGTGTGGCGCGAGGGCAGAGGAGAACGCGATGGACGAGCACGAACGATCGCGAGCGCGAGCACCCTCTGGCCGAGGAAGGTCATGCGTGGGCCTGCCCGGGTTCGGTCGCGTGACCATTCGCGGGATCGCGCTCGTTTCGTGGGTGTGTCTGCTGACGTCGAGCCTCTCGATCGCGTCTGCGCAAGAGGCGTCCGACGAGCCGGCCGAAGCCGCGCCAGCGTCCGCGCCTCCCACCGACGACGACATTCCATCGGTCGACGACGACGATCCGCCAGACGCGCTGCAGCTCGAAGAGGCGCGCGAACGGTTTCTCACCGGCGTGGCGCTCGCCCGTGCGGGCAACTGCGAGGGAGCGCTCGCGGAGCTGCGCGCGAGCCTCGAGATCGTCGAGCGACCGAACACGCTCTACAACGCCGCGCGCTGCTACGAGGAGCTCTTCCGCTACGACCTCGCGGTGCAGAGCTACGAGCGCTACCTCGCGATCGCGCCGCCGGACGAAGCCGATCGCGCCGCGGTCGAGGCGACGATGCGCTCGCTCCGCAACCTGCTCGGCACGATCGTGGTGCGCTCGAACGTGGCCGCGCAGGTGTGGGTCGGGGATCGCGTGGTGGGAGAAGCGCCCGGCGAGGTGCTCGTGCCGGGGGGGCGGCACGCGCTCGAGCTCCGCGCGGACGGGTTCCTCCCCGTGCGGCGCGAGGTGGAGGTCGCGGGGCGGCAGCGCGTCGAGGTCACGTTGGAGCTCGAGCGCGCGGAGGTGAACGTCACGAACGTCGACAACCGCACCGTGCAGGTCACCGAAGAAGGCGGCGCGCCGCCGGCGGTCTTCTACACGGGCGTCGGGCTCACGGTCGCGGCGGGCATCGTCGCGGCGGCGTTCGGTGGCAAGGCGCTCGCGGAGCGTGGACGCACGGAGGATCTCTCGCCCTTCGATCGCGAAGGCATCGCGCGCGGCAACGAGCGCACGCGCGACGCGGCGTTGCTGAGCGACGTCTTCCTCGGCGTGACGGGCGCGCTCGCGATCACGACGGTGGTGCTCTTCTTCCTCACCGACTTCGACGGTGACGACGACGAGGCCCGCACCGCGCCGCCCGAGCGCACCGAAGCGCGGCTGCGCGTCGGCCCCACGCGGCTCGAGCTGGAGGTGACGTTCTGATGCGCGGTCCGCTCGACTCGCTCACGAGCTCACGGCGCGCGAGCTTCGCCTTCGTGGGTTGTCTCCTCACGTCGCTCGTCGGCTGCAGCTTGATGGGGCTCGACGAGACCTCGGCGACTCCCTGCCTCGTCGGGCCCACCGCGAGCACCGACTACCGCGACGCGCACGCCACGTGTGCGCGTGAGCTGGGGGTCGACGGGCTCGGCGCGTGCGAGGCGTGGGTGTGCGCGCTCCGCGTCGACGACGAGGTCTTCTGCACGATCGACGCGCCGGACGTCGACGGCGACGGCGTCGGCGACGCGATGTGCATCCCCGAAGGCGACGAACGCCCGCGGGACTGCGACGACGCCGATCCGTCGATCGCGGGCGGTCGCGCGGAGCGCTGCGACGGTCGCGACAACGACTGCGACGGAGTGGTCGACGAAGGCCTGCTCCAGCGCGGCACGCCGCTGCGGGTCGAGGAGACCGACGGAACCGCGGGGCGGGTCGCGTTCGCGGGCGCGAGCGCGTTGATCCGACGGTCGGTCGGTGGCGAACAGGCGCTCCTGCTCTGGTCGCGTGGCGCGGCGCCGCGGCGCGTGGGGGACTTCACGCTCTACGATCCGATCGCGGCGGCCGACGATCCGGGGCTCGCGCTCGCGCCGCAGGGCAGCGCGTTCGTCGGTGTGTTCGCGCGCAACCTCGCGGGCTGTCCGCGCACCCTGGTGCCCGCGCGCCTCGAAGGAGCGGTGGCGAGTGGGGCGGCGCTCGAGCTGGGCCTCCCGGACGCGAGCGGCGCCGACTGCGGCAGCGATCGCGAAGAGCCGCAGGCGACGCCCACCGTCGCTTCGCTCGGGCGGCGGAGTGTCCTCGCATGGATCGCCAGCGCGAGCGCCAACGACGGAGGCCCGCTGCGGATCGTGGGCGCGAACGACACCGACGGGCTCACGCTCTCGGGGCCCGCGATCGAGCTCGGTGACGCGACCGGGCCGGTGGCGATGCTCACGCTGGCGGAAGAGAACGTCGTGCTGATCGCGATCCCACGCGCGAGTGGGGTGGAGCTGCGCACGATCACGCTGGCGGCGGACGGCACCCCGACGGTGGGCGCGATCTCGGCGACGGTGCCGGGCGCGGGGGCGGACCTCGCGCTGGCTTCCGGGCCGAGCGTGGACGGTACGCGCGCGCTCGGGCTCGCGCTCCGCACGGGTGAAGGTCGTGGAGCGCGCGTGCGCGTCGTGCGGTTCACGCTCGCGGGCGGTGCGCTGTCGGTCGACGAGTCGACCGAGGTGGGGGATGCGGAAGGGCAGACGTCGCCGAGCCTCGTGTGGTCGGAGGCGCCGCGCGGTTGGCTGGTGGCGTGGACCGAGCGCGGCGCGGAGGTTCGCGCGCGTCTTCTCGGGGCGTCGAGCGGGGTCGCGGGGGCGGCGCTCTCCGTTCTTTCGGCCAGCGACCTCGGGGGCACCGCGGATGTGCGTTTCGGCGTCTCGCTGGCGCCGACCGAGACCGGCTTCGTCGTGATCACGCACTCGAACGCGGGCGCGACGGCGGGGCTCCACGAGATCGCGCTCGGCTGCGCAGCGGAGTGACGTCGAGCCGGCGCTCGAGCGCCGTCTCGAAGGAAGTCTCGAACGAAGTCTCGATGCGTCGGTCCAAGCCGACAGCGTCGCCCGTTCCTTCCCCCACGTGCGCGCCGCTTTCCGCCGTCGAACAGGCAGGCTAACGTCCCGCGCCATATGGCTGGGGTGAGTGTGGGGGCCAAGGCCCCGAAGCCGAGCTACTCGGGGCCGTTCGCGCCGCTGCGCAAGCTCGACGACGTCGTGTTCTCCGCGGAGCAGGCGATCGTGGCGATCTTCCTCTCCGCGATGACCGTGATGGTCTTCCTCGACGTCGTCTACCGACGGCTGGTCGCGCCGGACAGCAAGATCGGCGGGATCCTCGCGGGCATGCTCGGGGTCACGGACGCGGAGGAACGCGCACGCCTCGACGCGAACGTGGCGCCGTGGGTCGGCGGCGCGATCGGCTTCCTTGCGATCTGGTTCGGCGTGTGGGGCGCGCGGCGAGACAAGCGCGCGGCAGCGGGCGCGAAGGGCTTCGACGTGCTCTCGCTCGGCTACGCAGTGGTCGGCACGGTCGCGGTGGGCGGCTTCTTCTGGCTGATGGGCGCGCAGACGCGGAGCGTGAACGAGGTCGGCATCGAGCAGCTCGAGCCGATCGTGCGCTCGCGAGACATCTACCTCGGGCTCTACGGCGCCGGCGCGCTCGCGTTCGTGGTGCACACGCTGCGCGCGCGCAGCGAGGGGTGGGTCCAGCGCCTGGTCGCGATCGGGATCGCCACGCCGGTCTTCGTGGTCGTCGCGCTCGGCTACTTCCCACGCGGCTACTCGTGGTCGAAGGAGCTCGGGCTCGTGCTCCTGCTCTGGGTCGGATTCCTCGGCACGAGCATCTGCGCGCACGAGGGCAAACACATCAAGCTCGAGGCGCTCGCGAAGCTCATCCCGCCACACCTCAAGCATTGGGTCGACGCCGCAGGCTTCTTGCTCACCGCGACCGCCTGCGCGGGCATGGCGTACCTCGGCTACGTCTACGTCTTCGATCCGGAGCTCGGCGCGAAGGCGCTCGGAGGTACCTTCGAGCAGACGGCGATCCCGGACTGGGTCGCGACGGTCGCGGTGCCGATCACGTTCGGGCTCGCGATGCTGCGTTTCTTCGGGGGCGCGGTGAGCGCGGCGATGGGAGGCAGCTACGGCGCGTCGCGGGACGACGACGTGGCGGCCGCGAAGGCTGCACGCGAGGCCGCCAAGGCTGACGAGAAGAACGACGATGCGAGCGCCGACGAGGCGTCGGCGGAACAGGACGAGAAGAGCGACGCGAGCGCGTCGGAGGGATCGCGATGACCGCCGCCGAACGCGCCGCCGTGGTGCGGAAGAGCCCCGTCGGGCTGGCCCTCGTCCTCGCGGCTGCCGTGGGGCTCTGCTTCCTCGGCAAGGGGGGCATCGTCGGGGCGGTGGTCCTCGTGACCGCGTTGCTCGGGGCGCCGCTCTTCGTGCTCCTCGGGGTCGTCACCGTCGCTTGCTACATGCTCTACGCGGGCCGCAGCGAGCCGGTGGAGTTCTTGAACCTGATCGAGCGCATCCGGACGCTCGCCGATCAGCCCACGCTGCTCGCGATCCCGTTCTTCATCATGAGCGGCGCGGTGATGAGCCAAGGGCAGATCAGCTCGCGGCTCATCGACTTCGCGCGCGCGTGCGTCGGCTGGGTGCCGGGTGGCCTCGCGATGAGCGCGGTCCTCGCGTGCGTCTTCTTCGCCGCCATCAGCGGATCGAGCCCCGCCACCGTGGTCGCGATCGGCGGGATGATGGGCCCGACCCTGCTCGCGCGTGGTTACCCCGAGCGCTTCTCGCACGGCCTGCTCGCGTCGGCCGGATCGCTGGGCATCCTGATCCCGCCCTCGATCCCGATGATCCTCTACCCGATCGTCTATCAGGGATCGTTCATCGAGGTGGAGCGCCTGTTCATGGCGGGTTACGGCCCGGGCGCGGTGATCGCGACCGTGCTGATGGGCTTCTGCTTCGTCTACGGTGTCAAACAGCGAAAGATCGACAAGGGCGAAGGTGCGACGCCACGTGCGCTCCTCGACGGCGCGCTCTTCTTCTTCGGGCTTCCGCTGGTCTTCTATCCGTTCACGGATCTCCCGGGCGAGACGCTCGTGAAGCTCGCGATCTACGTCGCGATCCTCCAGAAGGTCACCGAGTTCGACGTGAAGGTCGTCGGCAAGGCGCTGATCGACGGTTTCTGGGCGCTCTTGTTCCCGGTCGGCATCTACCTCGGGATCCAGACGGGTCTCTTCAACGCCATCGAAGCGGCCGCGCTCAGCGTCGTGTACGCGGTGCTCGTCGAGGTCTACGTCCACCGCGCGATGAAGCTCTCGGCGGTCCCGAAGATCTTCCAAGAGACAGGCATCTTTCTCGGCTCGTTGCTGATCATCATGGTCGCGGCGCTCGCCTTCAGCGAGTTCTTGGAAGAACAGCAGATCCCGGCCGAGATGGTCGGCTGGATCGCGAACATGGACCTCGAGCCGTGGCAGTTCTTGTTGCTCTTGAACGCGCTGCTCCTCGTGGTGGGGATGATCATGGACATCCTCAGCGCGATGTTCGTGTTCGTGCCGCTGCTCGCGCCCATCGCGACGAGCCTCGGGGTCGATCCGCTCCACTTCGGGATCATCTTCATCGTCAACCTCGAGATCGGCTACCTGACGCCGCCCGTCGGGTTGAACCTCTTCGTCGCCAGCACGCTCTTCGAGCGACCGATGGGGCACATCATCAAGTCGGTGGCGCCTTTCATCGTCCTGATGTTCGCGGGTCTGATGGTGATCACGTACGTGCCTGCGCTCTCCGTCGGCATCGCGAATCACCTCATGGACGGCGGCGGTCCGAGCGCGCCTCCTCCCGGAAGCGGCGGCGGCGCGCTGGGCGACGACGACCCGATCGAGCCCGAGACGCCCGACGGCGTGCAGACCATCGAAGAGATGATGCGCGAGATGGAAGGCGGCGACGGCGAGGGTGGCGGCGAGGGCGCGAGCTCGATGGGCGTGCAGACCATCGAAGAGATGATGCGCGAGCTCGAAGAAGCGGCCGAAGAGGGCGCGGAGCCTTCGGAGGCGCAGCCTGCGGAGGAGCCGGCCGAGCCGGCGGCGATGGACATCGCGCCGACGGGGCGCGTGCTGACGATGGAAGAGATGATGGAGGCGGCGGGCGTCGAGTAGCGCCGCCCGACACGCGAGGTGTCGATCTGAAGAGATGCTCGGCCGATTTCGCAAGCCGCCCTACCGGACGGCGCGCAGCGACCGAAGGGAGCGAAGGCTCGTGGGAGGGGGCCCCTCGGGGCTTTATGCCCCGTGGGGGAGGGTCTCGCGACAGACCCTCGGAGAATCTGACGGGTGAACCCGCCTTGCGTGGGGCCTTCCGCCGGACCAGCTTCCTCGCGCCCCATGCACCCCTGGCACGACGTCTACATCGACGAGGCCCTCCTCGGCACCGCGTTCCCCGTGATCATCGAGGTCCCCAAGGGCTCGAAGAACAAGTACGAGCTCGACAAGGAGACCGGTCTCTTGAAGCTCGACCGCGTGCTCTACAGCGCGGTGCACTACCCCGCGAACTACGGGTTCATCCCGCGCAGCTTCTGTGACGACGGGGATCCGCTCGACGCCCTCGTGCTCAGCCAGGAGCCGGTGCACCCGCTCTGCATCGTCGAAGCGCGTCCGGTCGCGTGCATGCGCATGCGCGACGACAAGGGCATCGACGACAAGGTGATCGCGGTGAACGCGCGCGACCCGTACTACGAGGACGTGCGAAGCCTCGACGATCTGCCGAAGCACACGCTGCGCGAGATGAAGCGCTTCTTCGAGGACTACAAGCAGCTCGAGAACAAGCAGGTCGTGGTCGACGACTTCATCGACATCGAAGAGACGCTGACGATCCTCAAGGAGTCGCTCTCGTTCTACCGCAAGCTGCGGCGCGGCGAGCTCGCGCGCTGAGCTCAGCGAGCTCGCGCGCCAGCTCAGCGCAAGCGTCGGAGCTCGTCGATCACGCCACGGCCGACGTCGGTGGGTCCACAGGCTTCCAGGGCGTCCGCGTCGATGCGCTCACCGCGTGCCCCCGCGAGCGCCGCTCGTAGCAGCGGTGCGGGATCGCGAGCGAGGTCGTCGACCTCCGCGAGCGCGGTGAGCAGGTGCCGCACGCGCTCCACGTCGAGCGCTCGGCCTTCGTCGTTCGCCGCGTCCTCGACGGAGAGCTCGATGCGTCCGAAGCGTCGCGCGAAGCCGACCTCCGGTGCGTCGGTCGCGTGCAGCTCCAGCGCGACGCGACGGAGCTCCGCGACGCGTCCGGGATGACGCGTCTCGAGACGAGTGAGCGCGTCGTCCACCGTCGCGCTCCCCTCGCCGAGCCACACCCCGATGCGGAAGCGCTCGACGTCGAGCGGCACGATCGTTCCGCCCACGAGCTCACCGTGCTCGCCGTGCTCGCCGCCTCGCGGCGTGAAGCGGAGCTCGCCCACGACACCCTGGAGCGCGAGGTCGCGCGCCGGGATCGCCACGTCCACCGCGGCGCGCAGCGTGACCTCGAAGGGGAACGCGCCTTCGACGTGGAGCGCGAGGAGCGCGCTCGTGCAGAGCTCTGGGATCGCGTTCGGATCCGGGAGAGCGCGTGTGCCGTCGAGCGCGAGCGCGCCGCCGACCGCGCGCCGGAGCGCGGCCCCGACGCCGGGCAGCGCGAGCACACCCGCGACGGCGTGAGGGTTGCCGGGCAAGAAGTGCGAGAAGACCGCGCGCAGCACGTCGAGATCGTGCGCGAGCTCCGGCGCGAGGCCTTCGGGGCGATAGGCCTTCCACGCCTCGAAGCGGGTGCGCCGCACGAGCGAGACCAGCGCGCGCGAGGTGGACGAGTCGGGGGAAGGTGAGATCAGATCGCGCGGGGGGCTTGGGCGAAACGCCTGCATGGGAGCTCCTCGCTCAGCGAAGCTTCGCGAGCCGGCCGGGCAGGCGTGCGTCGACGCTGAAGCGGCCCGCGCCGGTGAGCGCGAGCGTCGCGAACACCACGAGGTAGGCGAGGGCGAGCTCCTTCTTGTTCCACGGGTCGTCGGCGTGAATCACGAAGGCCGCGACGACCATGGTGAAGGCGGACGGGATCGCGGCGAGCCGCGTGAAGAGCCCGAGCACGATCAGCGCGGAGCAGCCCACCTCCGCGAAGACGGCGAGCGCGAGGCTGGTGGTCGAGCCGACGCCTAGCGGATCCGGAAAGCTCTCGGAGAGCTCCGCGAACCGCGAGAGCTTCTTCCAGCCGTGCGCGCCGATCATCGTCAGGCCTGCGCAGACGCGGAGGAGGAGCAGGCCGAGGTCGTTGAGGGTGTCGCGCGTCGCGTCGGTCATGAGGGCTTCGTAGCAGGTGTGGAGCCGTGGGAGATGCGGGCGGTGAGTCGCCGAAACGAGGTCGCCGAAACGAGGTCGCCGAAACGAGGTCGCCGAAACGA
>ERZ761607.1948-NODE-1948-length-23764-cov-4.973639_pt1 | contig 23764 bp, 14 predicted proteins | sample MGYA00511164_ERZ761607 | MGnify/ENA primary metagenome ERZ761607 (study PRJEB28899, sample SAMN02445080) | bioreactor sludge metagenome | biome: EBPR sludge | place: Australia: Brisbane, Thorneside Wastewater Treatment Plant | collected 2011-06-22 ... | reverse complement strand
GTTCGTCCTCGTCCGGCGGGGGTGGAGGCGGTTTCGCGACCGGTTTCGGCTGCGCCTTGGCCACCTTCACCGGGGTCTTCATCGACTCCTCGAGCTGGCGACGCCGGCGGGCGATCTCCTTTTCCTCCTCCTCGAGCTGGGCCTTGCGGTCCATCCGGCTGCGCCGCCACGCGGCGATGCGTTCCTGCACCGCGCCGAATCCTTCACGCGCCTTGGTCCACAAAACGGCCGGATGCACTTCCAGCAGCATGACCAGCGCCACCACGAACAGGGTACCGGCGAGGATCCCGGTACCGATGCCGCCAATCAGGCCGGCCAGGAAACGCTGGGCGATCACTTCACCGAGCAGACCGCCGGCAAACCCGATGTTCAGGTTCGCACAGCGCTCGCTCCAGCCATCGGGATTCAGCGCCATTCCCATCGATACCGCCAGCAGCAACAGGCTCAACCATCCGGCCCGCCGACCGGTTCCAATGTCGGGTTTGAGCAGGCTGGCCAGCCCGAGGTACAGCAGGCCGGCCGGAAACAGGTACGCCGTGATGCCGATCAGCCCGAACAAGCCGTACGAGAACCAGGCCCCGACCGGACCGATGTAGTTCACCGGCGGATCGTTCGGCGGCGTCTTCAGCGTCGCGATATCACGCCATTCGTAGGAATACAGACCCAGCAGGCACAACGCACCTGCCGCCAGCAACAAGATCCCGATGGCTTCCTGCCAACCGGTCCGCAAGACTTCTTTCTTAACCGCCATAATCGACAACCACTTCCTGATGGGTCCACCCTGCGCCAGCCGTGGCCGGACGCGTGGTTCATTCCACCACAAATGCATAGGGCTTGCAACAGATGGTTGCACCTTCGCGGCCGTGCGTGTGGCCTCAGGCGGTTTTGCTCCCGGTCGCCTGCGCGGTCCCGCACCGTAGGTCTTTCGCCGCGCGGAGCCGCCGTCGGGCTATCGGTTCGATCCGGCCTCGAGGGCGAGGGCGAGTGCGCCGAGTTCGCCGATCTGCGGACCGAGGGCGCTGGGGGCGATCTTCAGGTCCCTCAGCGTGTCCGGCCAGGCGTAGCGGGCAAGGCGTTCACGCAACGGGTTCAGCAGCAGGTCGCCGGTATGGATCGCCGCAGTGCCGAGCACGATCGCCGACGGATTGAAGCACATGCACAACGTGCCGATGCCCTGGGCGAGCCGTTCGAGGAAGGTGTCCCAGTAACCCAGGGCCAGCGCATCGTGCCGTGCCGCCGCCCGGGCGATGGCCGAGAGGGTCAGGCCTTTCGGATCGCCGTTCGATTCATCGAGCACGGACGAGGTCGCGCCCGCCGCGAGCTCCGCCTGCACCTGCAGGATCACGTTGCGTCCGCCGCAGTACATTTCCAGGCAACCGCGTTGGCCGCACGGGCAGGGCAAGCCCTGCGGATCGAGCACCATGTGGCCGATCTCGCCGCCGAGGTCCCGCGCGCCCTGCACCAGGCGTCCGCCCGAGATCACCCCGCCGCCGATGCCGGTGCTCATGGTCAGGTAGATCAGGTCCGGGGTGCCGCGGAAGGCACCGAACCGGTACTCGGCGAGGCCGGCCGCGTTCGCGTCGTTGTTGATGTGCACGGGCTTGCCGGTCAGCGTCTCCACCCACGCACGCACCGGCACATTCCGCCAGGCCGGCATGTTCGGCGGGGTCAGCACCAGGCCGGCGGCCACGTTCATCGGGCCGGGCACCGCCAACCCCACGGAAACGATGTCGCGCAGCGGGACTCCGGCCTTGACCAGCACCGCATCGATCAACCCGGCCAGCCGATCGCGCCAGAGCGAAGGCGGGGCGGACGCCTCGGTCGGCATGCGCTCGCCATGCACCAGGCGGCCGGTGGCATCCCCCACGCACACCGCGGTCTTCGTGCCCCCGAGATCAATGGCGAGGTAAAGGTCGGTATGGTTGGACATAGACATGGCGCAGCTCCTGCATCCCCGACCCTACCACGGCAACTCCCCGGGAACAGAGCAAAGAACGATACCCAACAATGCCACTCCGCCACCTCTCCGTGCGCCACACACCTCGTTCTCAACGCCAAGGCGCAAAGACGCCAAGGAGAAGACGGAACATGCAACCAAGCTTCGCGCTCGACCCATAACCGGTCCATCCGGCCAAAGGGGCCTCTGGGCGGATCGTGGCGATGACCGAGCGATCGTGATCCCGGACGACATGCAGTCCCGCCGCGTCCAATTCCGGCATGTCGCCGATGAGGGAGGCATGCGTGAACGCCAGGTCGAGCGAGGTTCCGTTCAGGTCGGCAATTTCCCGGGCGAAGGCCTCCGGGTCGTCAGGGGGATCGATCATGGAGGCAGTAACGCTCACCCGGATCTCGGGTCAAGCGGAAGCGGCGGTTGAGCCGGTTGTTGGCGGGTGGGTGGAGGCGGACGGCGGGACCGCGTGCGTCAGAAGCGACGTTTTTGCGAATGAGAGGCCTGATCCGGCCAAAAAGGAATTGGTGCTCGGGACAGGACTTGAACCTGCACAGCCTTGCGGCCACTAGCCCCTCAAGCTAGCGTGTCTGCCATTTCACCACCCGAGCACGGGGGGGAACGTTGCGAGGCGGCATGGTACGCCAACCGGACGACGGGGCGCAAGTGCGGAATTCGGGCCGGATCCGTTGCGCCCCATCCGGTCTCCAACGGTGGAACTGCCGACCCCGGCTCGGTCGGGCCTACAGGTTGTTGAGCATGGTTTCGGTGGGAAAGCGTTTCCCCGGGCAGGCGGTCGGCTTGGTGTTGATCTGTTTGTGGGTGCGGACGGCGCTTTTGGGGATGTTGCAGCGGCGGCTCAGGTAGGAGACCAGGGCGTAGAGGTTTTTCATCTGGGCGGCGGTCGGGCGATCCACCTCGAAGTTGCCGACGAGGCAGATGCCGATGCTCACCTCGTTCAGGTCGTCGCTGGCGAGGTGTCCTCCCTTGATCTGGCGTTTCCAGCGGTTGCCGACCTCGATCTTGCCGTCCGGCATGCCGTTGCCGTTGCCGATGACGAAATGGTAGGCGAGGCCGTTCTCCATCTTGCGCTTCTGGCGGTGGTACATGTCCATACCCTGCAGGGAGCCGTTTTTCGAGGCGCTGTGGTGGATGACGATGAATTTCCATTTTCCCTTGGTGACGGGCATGGCGTCGAGGAGCCGCTTCATGCTGGCGGGCAGCGGATTGGCTTCCTCCGCAGCTTCCCGGGCCGAGGGGGATTCGCGCGGAATCTGCAGCACCTGCCCGGCACGCAGGGTTTTGGGGTCATCGATCTTGTTGTGCAACCCCAGGGCGGCCGCCGTAGTATTATGGGCGACGGCGATCGAACCGAGGGTGTCACCCGGTTTCACCGTGTAGGCGATCGGTGCGTTCGGATTCGGCGGGACCTTCAGGGTCATGCCGGGTGCAATGCGGTTCGGGTTGTCGAGGTCGTTGAGCTGGGCGATCGCCGCCGGGGCGACGCCGAACTGCTTGCCGATGCCGTCGAGGGTGTCGCCCGGTTTCACCGTGTAGGTCGTCTGGGCCAGGGCCAGGCCGGCTACGACCAGGCAACCTGCCAGCAGGAGCAGGCGGCGGACCGGATGGTTGGCGGGTCGAAGGTTCATCGGCGGGGTGCGGTTATTCCATGGATTCAGCTTCTGCATCTATCACCGGAGTTCCATCATCGTCAAGGAACTGCGTGATGCGGATCGGCCGGCAGCAGACCTCGCAATCGGTGGTGAAGGTCTGGCGGCGACCGCCCGAGGCATCGACCGGCAGAATGTTCATCTGGCCGCAGACCGGGCAGGGGAATTCGAACTCGGTGATCATGATGGTGCGGGATTTTACAACATTAGCGTTTACAAGGCCGTCCGGGCGTTTCATCCTTCCCGTATGAGCTTCAATATACCGGTCAAGGACAACGTCAAACTAAAGCAACTCGTCGATCTGATTCAAGCCGATGCCGAGCTGAACCAGTTGTGGAAATGCGCGAACATGAATGCCGTGGACCGTTGCGGCATCAGCGATCACGGCGAGATCCATATCCGCATCGTCGCGAATTCGGCGCTGCGCATCTACCGGTTGCTGGTCGAGGGCGGCGTCGTTCCCAGCGTGGTCAAAAACTACGGCCTCACCGCCGAGGACGGCGAGCTGGTGGTGGTGACGGCGGCGGCCATGCACGACCTGGGCATCAGCGTGCACCGCGACCAGCACGAGCGCTACAGCCTGTGGCTGGCCTATCCGAAGGCCCGCCAGTTGCTTGGGCATATCTACCAGGAACCGCAACTCACCATCATGGTGGCCGAAGTTCTGCACGCGATCATCGCCCACGATTCGGACGAGCGTTGCCTCACCATCGAGGCCGGCGCGGTCAAGCTCGCCGATGCGACCGACATGTCCGAAGGCCGCTCGCGCATCCCGTTCCAGCAGGGGCAGGTCAATATCCACTCGGTGTCGGCCCGCGCGATCGACAGCGTGAAGATTGAGAAAGGCGACAAGCTGCCGGTGCGCATCACCGTCAACATGGGCAATTCGGCCGGGGTGTTCCAGGTCGATGACCTGCTGCGCCACAAGCTCAAGACCAACACCATCCAGGCCTATGTCGAGGTGGTGGCCCGCATCACCGGTTCCACCGAGGGCGAAAAGCGCCTGATCGACGAATACAAATTCTCCGCGCACTGACGCGGCGTCGCGCTATTCGTCCACGCGGAACGGAAAAATCCCCATCGGGCCCAACTCGGCGATCTCGATCCGGTAGTCGCCCGGCGGCAAGGGGTCGATCGTTCCGTCCAGCCGCACTGTTCCGCCTGGCCCGGCATCGGTCTCCCCCTCGGCATGCCCGCGCGCCCGGATCCGCACCACCGGCGGCTGCACGTTGATGTCGAAGCGGGTGAAGGTGAAGCTGGGCGAGGGGGCGGTGCCTTCGATCGAGAACCGCACCGGCTGCCCGGCCTGCACCACTTCGTCCACGCGCACCGACCGGATTGAAACCTGGCCCTGGTGGCGCGGCGGCAGGTGGCGCATGATCGTGCCGGGATCGTTCACCGTCTCCTCCGGATAACGCTGGGCGCGGATCTTCTGTTGCGCCTCCAGCATCTGGGCCATCGTGTAACCCAGTTCCTCCTGCCATTTCGCCGCGATCTCCGAACGCAGGAAGGGCGTCATCTCCGCCTCGCTGATTTGATCCGCAAGCACCGGGGCCGCCGTGACCGCATCGATTGCTGGCGAAGCCCCGCCGTTGCCGGCCGGGGTAGCTGGCTGGGTCGTCGCCACCGCTGTCGAAGACGCATCGGGAACGCCCGCGCCGGGTGCGGCCTCGCCGCCTCGCCACCGAGCCACCACCATCGCGACCACCACGCCCACCACCGCCGCCAGACCGCCCATCACCCATTGTTTCGATGCATGCATGCGCGCATCCTACGCAGTGCACACCCGACCGGCCAACCCAATTCGTTTCCGGGACACAAAAAAGTAGAGCGTTTCGACAAAATCAGCGCCCGCGCAAATCGAAACGTTACACCTCGCAAAAAATTCATACGCTTTACCATTTTCTGATAACACGCTCACAATGCATTGTATCTATATGTAGTTCAAATATTTATGCGACATGATGTTTTCATAAAAAGCAGTGCAGATCATCCGTTTGTGTCCCTCGCAAGGGCGAAAATCATTAAAACGCTTTACAGTGAAGCGTGTTTCCGTATCGTCTATCCCTCCATACGGAGAAACAGGTGTTCTGGCGGGTGTCCGGAACGTGGTTTTTCCGGGTGGGTGTGATCGACAGGAATGTGGAGATACGACATGAAAACGATGCGAAACAAATGGATGATCGGGCTGGTTGGTCTGGCCCTGTTGACGGGTCAGTGGGCGCACGCGGCCATTCAGGCGGCGGGCTCGGTGACCGCGGCGACGGTGACGACCGATCCGGTGAACGGCAACAAGAAGGTGACTTTCACGTTGAGCACGGGCGGGGCCCTGGAAGTGGCGCCGTATGCTCCGGACGTGGTGCGGGTCCGTTTCCACTGGGACGGGATCTGGGCGAAAGAGGATGTGGCCATCGCCAAGCCGTTTGACCAGTTCCCCGGTTTCGCCGCGACCTTTTCCGACCTCGGCGCGACCTATGTGATCGCGACGCCCGAGCTGGACATCGAGGTCGTCAAGAGCCCGAACGTGCTCGTGCACTTCAAGTCGAAGCAGGGCTTCTACCTCTCGCGCGACTACCGCATCGAGTACGAGACCCAGTATGATCCGATCAGCGATCCGTCCTACAACAATGTCCGCTACACCCATGCGTTTCCGGTCCAGTTCAAGCTGAAGAACATCCGCGAGATGCCCGCCGGCGAGGCCTACTTCGGCCTTGGCGAGTACCCCGGCCCGATGAACCGCCGCGGCCGCGACATCCAGATGTGGAATGCCGACACCTTCAGCTGGCAGGAATTCTGGTCCCCGATGTACATGACCATGCCGATCATGTACGGCGTGCAGGGCGCGAAGCCGGGCCGTCCGTCGACCACCTACGGCATCTTCTTCAACAACCCGGCCCGCCCGATCTTCCGCCTCGGCACCCAGTGGGGTGACCGCTATTCGTTCGAGGCCGCCGACGGCCAGGTCGACTACTTCTTCTTCGGCGGTGGCGCGAACCACCAGATGCGCAAGGTCGTCGACCGCTACACGGAAGTGACCGGCCGCCCGACCATGCTGCCCAAGTGGGCGTTCGGCTACCATCTCTCGCGCTGGTCCTTCAACTCCCAGGGATGGGTGGAGTGGCTGGCCCAGGAGTTCCGCAACCGCGACATCCCGCTCGATGCCATCTACCTCGACCTCGACTACATGGACATCGACCGCAACGATTACTACCAGGACGGCACCCTCCACCAATTGACCTTCAACAGCAACTTCCCGAACGTGCCCGGCATGATCAACTACACCGGCCAGCGCGGCGTGAAGCTGATCCCGCTGATCGAGCCCTGGCTCTCCACCGGCGACGGCAAGTGGAACCAGGCCGCCGGCCTGTTCCACTTCATCAAGGACTACAACCTCGTCCAGATGATCACCCCGATCTACTTCGGCAACGTGTCGTGGCTGGACTTCAGCAGCACCCCCGCCCGCAACTGGTGGAAAGGCAAGCTGCTCGGCTTCCTGAATGCCTATCCGCTGGCCGGCATCTGGAACGACCTGAACGAGCCCGCCGACAACGAGGCGATTCCGCGCAACGGCCAGTATTACCTCGACGGCAAGTACCCGAACCAGTGGGACAGCCGCCGCTTCCACCTGAACGAGAAGAACGTCTACAACATCCGCGAGACCTCGCTGACCTACGAGGCGCTGCTCGAGAAGTATCCCGGCAAACGCCCGTTCGTGCTGAGCCGCGCCGGCTACCCCGGCATCCAGCGCTACGCCCTCGGCTGGAGCGGTGACAACGTCGCCTCGTGGGACCACTGCCGCCACAACATCGGCCTCGGCGTCAGTGTCATGATGTCCGGCCAGGCGAACTTCGGCCACGACGTCGGCGGCTTCGTCGGCAATCCCTCGGCCGAACTGATCACCCGCTGGCACGAATGGGCCTCGCTGACCCCGTTCTTCCGCAGCCACTCGATCAAGGGCAACGACGAACGCGAACCCTGGCGCTACGGTGCCTTCCACGAAGGCCTGATGCGCAACGTGATCAAGAACCGCTACCGCTTCATGCCCTACATGTACACGCTGGCCCACCGCTCGACCGTGGACGGCATCCCGATGAACACCCCGCCGGTGTTGCATTTCCAGAACGATCCGGAAACGCACTACCGCAACGACAACGATTTCATGTTCGGCGACTGGATCCTCGTCTCGCCGGTGTACGAACCGGGCAAGAGCGACCGCTGGACCTACCTGCCCGCCGGTTCCGACTGGTATAACTACTACACCGGCACGAAACACGCCGGCGGCACCTGGGCCAACCAGGCCGCCCCGCTGGGCACGCTGCCGCTCTACGCCCGCGCCGGCGCGATCGTGCCGACCGGTCCGTCGATGACCCACGTCTACCAGTTCCAGCCGGACTTCCTCGACATCAACATCTGGCCGACCCCCGCCGGTTTCGGGTCGAGCTTCACCCTGCACGAGGACGATGGCGAGACCTTCAACTTCCTCGCCGGCGCCTTCGCCCAGACCACCTTCTCGGCGACCAACCAGGGCACCGCGTTCGGCGTGAAGATCGCCGCGCGCCAGGGCACCTACAACCCCGGCACACGCAACTTCTTCCTGAAGGTCCGCGACCTCAACGCCCCGGTGTCGGTGACCGTGAACGGCACGGCCCTACCGGTCGATGCCACCCACGCCGCCCCGACCTGCTACAGCTACGACGCAGCCAAGCGCACGGTCATCGTGAAGGTGCCCGACAACGCCGCGGCGAAGGATGTGGTGATCAGCTTCATCAATACCATTGATACTGATGGCGACGGCATCTTTGATGCGAACGACAACTGCCCGACCACCCCGAACGCCAACCAGGCCGATACCGATGGCGACGGCGTGGGCAATGCCTGCGACAACTGCCCGACCGTGGCCAATGCGAACCAGGCCGACGCCGACAACGATGGCATCGGTGACGTCTGCGACAACGATTCCGACAACGACGGCATCGCCAACCACCTCGACAACTGCCCGAACACGCCGAATCCCGACCAGGCGAACTTCGACGGCGACGCCCAGGGCGACCTGTGCGACACCGACGATGACAACGACGGCATGCCCGACACCTGGGAAATCCAGTACGGCCTGAATCCGTTCTTCGCCGGTGACGCCGCCCTCGACCTCGACGGTGATGGGCGCTCGAACCTGAGCGAGTACCAGAACGGCACCGACCCGACCGTGCCCAACGCGTTCGTCTCGAACTACACCTCGATGACCCTTGCCGGCACGTTCAACAACTGGGTGGCCAGCCTGAACAACATGGTCCTGGTCAATGACTACACCTGGCAGCGCGACCAGGTCCTGACCGGTGCGACCAACGTGAAGTTCAAGTTCACCGCCAATGGAACCTGGTCGCCGAACTGGGGTGAGAACAACCAGTCCGACCTCGACATCCCGCTGCAGGGCGGCATCGCCGAGGCGTCCGGCGCGAACATCCTCGCCAACGGCACCCTGACCGGCACCTTCCGGTTCACCTTCAACGAGCAGACCCGCGCCTACACGGTGGTGAAGCTTGCCGATACCGACACCGACGGCGATGGCATCGCCGATATCGTGGACAACTGCCCGAACACGCCGAACGCGAACCAGCTCGACACCGACGGCGACGGCATTGGCGACGTCTGTGATCCGGATGTCGATGGCGATGGCGTGACCAACGGTGCGGACAACTGCCCGACCGTGGCGAACCCGACCCAGTCCGATCTCGACAACGACGGTGTCGGCGACGCGTGTGATTCCGACCGCGACGGCGATGGTGTCGCGAACGACTTCGACAACTGCCCGAACACGATGAATGGCAACCAGGCCGATCGTGACGGCGACGGCATCGGTGACGCCTGCGATTCCGACGAGGACGGCGACGGCATGCCCAACGCCTGGGAGCTCCAGTATGGCCTGAACCCGCTGAATCCCGGCGACGCCGCCCTCGATCCCGACGGCGACGGCCGCACCAACCTGCAGGAATACCAGCTCGGCTCGAACCCGAACGTGCCCGACGCCTTCGCGTCGAGCTACACCACGATGACCGTGGCCGGCACGTTCAACGGCTGGAATCCCGCCGCGAACAACATGGCCCTGGTCAGCAACTACGTGTGGCGCTTCACCGTCACCCTGACCAACGCCAGCGCGCCGCGCTTCAAGTTCGTGGCCAACGGTGCGTGGTCGGTCAACTGGGGCGAGAATAACCAGTCCGACAGGGACATCCCGCTGCAGGGCGGCATCGCCGAGTTGTCCGGCGCGAACATCGAGATCAACGGCACGCTGAACGGGACCTACACCTTCACGTTCAACGAGCAGACCCGCGCCTACACCGTCACCACGCCGCCGCCGGCGGACACCGACGGCGACGGCATGCCCGACGCGTGGGAACTCCAGTACGGCCTGAATCCGAACAGCGCGGCCGATGCCTCGCTGGATCCGGACGGTGACGGGTTCACCAACCTGCAGGAGTACCTGAACGGCACCAACCCGAACGTCGGCGAGTCGTTCAACTCGAACTACAGCGCGATGACCGCCGCCGGCACGTTCAACGGCTGGAACCCCGCCGCGAACAACATGCGCCTGGTCACCCACTACATCTGGGAGACCACGGTGACGCTGAACCAGTCGGGCAACATCCAGCTCAAGTTCGCCGCGAACGGCGGCTGGGGCACCAACTGGGGCGAGACCAACCAGTCCGACTTCACCATCGATGTGTTTGGCTATGCCGAACAGACCGGCGGCAACATCACCGTGAACGGTCCGTTCAACGGCACCTACAAGATCAAGTTCAACGAAGTCACCCGCGATTACGAGGTCAAGCTCGTCCCGTAAGGGGCCGCGTTCCGCGACAACGCAATGAGGATCTGCGGGGGTCTCCTGTCCATTCCGAAGCAGGCATGGATGGGAGGCCCCCGGCTTTTTGGCCCAACCCTGAAGCGCAGGACCTTCATGACGCCATGTCCATCTGCGCGATCGGCACCATCGGGCATCGCATGGCTACGCCCTGACAAATCCGCGGTTCATCCATTCCGGCTTTCGGATTTGGCGCGGAAACCGGAATGGGTCGTACGATTCAGGCTTGTCGTCATCCGAACGTTTTGTCGCTGATTCGGCCTCGCGGGAGCTCGACCCTCCAACACGTCGAAACCGCCTGTGCCTTCATGGGGGGGCAACCTCCGCGTTGCGGATCAGCGACCTGCGTGGTGTTCCCAGCGGGTGGGGAGTTGGAACACGCCGAGCGCGCCGGCCTCGGCGTTCTTCACCGCGAAGGGGTACCAGTCCTCGCGGCGGTGGTACTGGGTCGCGTGGTCCCACGAGTGGATGGCGAGGGAAAGGAAATACTTGCCTTCCATCAGGGTCAGCGGGTCGATGGTCAGGGTGACCGTGCCTTCGCCCTCGATCGCGTCGATCGGGTATTGGAGGATCTGCGTGTTGGTGCCGAAGAGGAACATGCCGGTGCCGGTCTTCACCGAATAGCCGAAGACCGGTTGCTCGATGCGGCGGTGGGCGCGGTAGCGGATCTCGACGGACATCGGCGCGCCGGACTCCATCGTGGTCGCGGGTTTGCCGTGCTTGTCGCGCAGGGTGACGTCGAGGAATTCGACCTCGCGGGTGCCGTGTTCCTCGACGTTGAGGTGGCCGATGCGGGTCATGTAGGACTTCAGGTAGGTGAGGACGACATCGGACGGATTGCCTTCGGCGACGAGGCGGCTCTGGTGGATCAACTTCACCTCGTCGCAGAAATTCTCCACCGCGACGAGGTCGTGGGTGACGAGCAGGATGGTCTTGCCGCGTTTCTGGAAATCCTTCACCCGGTCGAAGCATTTCATCTGGAAGGCCATGTCGCCGACCGCGAGCACCTCGTCGATCAGCAGCACGTCGGGGTTCATCTCGACGGCGACGGCGAACCCGAGGCGCACGTACATGCCGCTCGAGTAGTGTTTAACCGGCATGTCAATGAAGTCGGCGAGGTTCGCGAAGTCGATGATGTGGTCCATGCGGCGGGCGATGTCCTCGCGCGGGATGCCGATGACCGAGGCGTTGAGGAACACGTTCTCGCGGCCGGAGAGGTCGGGGTGGAAGCCGGCGCCGAGTTCGAGCAGCGACGAGATGCGGCCGTGGCAGGTGATCGAGCCTTCGGTCGGGTAGATCGTGCCGGCGGCGAGACCGAGCAGGGAGCTTTTGCCCGAACCGTTGGGGCCGACCACGCCGACGGTGCAGCCGCGCGGGATGGTGAACGACACATCGCGCAGCGCCCAGAACGGTTCCGGTGCGGGCGGGCGGCGGCCGGCCAGGCGGCCCATCAGCGTCGGGGCGCCGATGGTGCGTTTGCGGTAGGCCTTGCCGAGGTGGTCGGCGATGATCGCGGGGGAGCTCATAGCAGGTCGGCGAAGTCCCGTTGCAGGCGTTGGAAGTTCCGGTAGGCGACGACGAGCAGGGCGAAACAGCCGGCGATGGCGACGAGCACGGCGGGCGACCACGGGAAGGTGGCATCGGGCAGCAGCGCGGCGCGGTAGCCGGTGGTGATCACGGCAATCGGGTTCAGCAGGTAGGCGTGCAGCAACCATGGGTGGTCGCCGGCGAGGCGTTCGACGAACGACAGGTTGTACATCACCGGGCTCACGAAGAACCAGGCGCTGAGGCCGACGCCGACCAGGTGTTCGGTGTCGCGCAGGTACACGTTGCTCGAGGCCATCAGCAGGGCGAGGGCGAGGTTGAACACGAATTGCAGCGCGAGCACGGCGGGCAGGGCGAGGGTCCACGGGCTGAGGGTCTGGCCGGCGAGGGCGAGCAGGACCAGCAGGATGGCGAACTGCACGACCAGGCTCAGCAGGTAGTTGATGGTGTTGGCGAGGGTGGCGGAGAGCGGGATGATGAAGCGCGGGAGGTACACCTTCTTCACGAGGTTGGTGTTGCCGGTGATGCTGTGCAGGCCGCTGTTCACACACTGGACGGTGAACTGCCAGGCGAAGACGCCGATGATGATCTCGGCGAGGGGCACGCCGCGCCCGGCCATCAGGCGCAGGAAGCCGACGTAGATGATGGCCATGAACAGCGGGATGAGCAGGGTCCAGAGGAAGCCGAGCACCGAGCCGCGGTACCGGATTTTCAGCTCGCGCTTGACGAGGTTGGCGAGCAGTTCGCGGCGTTCGCGTATGACGGCCAGCGGGTTCATCGGGCGGATGATGCGTCCTTCGGGGCCAGTTCGGCAAGCGCGAGTTGCAGGGTGAGCTGGCCGGGGGCGGCGGGGGCGGTGGAGACCTGGATGTCGATGAGGCGCACCGGCGGCCGCGCGTTTTCGCAGGCGGCGAGGAAACGGGCGGCGGCGGGACCGTTGATGCGTTCGATGCGGAGGTCGTAGCGGGCGGTGAACCATTCGCCGCCTTCATCGCGGCGTTCGCGCAGGGCGAGGTCGTGCGGGGCGCCGTCGAGGTGGCGGCGTACGAGTTCGGCGAGTCGGTCTTCGGGGCGGGCGGTGGCGGCGAGGGTGTCGTGGGCGCGGCGGAGGTCGGCGAGGGAGCGGGCGCGCTCGGTGAGGGCGGCGCGTTCGAGGGCGCGGGCGGCGAGTTGGCGGTCGAGGAAACGCAGGCGTTCCGCGCCATGCCAGGCGGCGGCGAAACCGGCGAGGACAAACGCGGCGGTGATTGCGGTGCGGAGGCGGTCGCGGTTCATCGTCCGGCCCTCACCGTGTAGTGGACGCGTTCATCGAGGCCGGCCTCGGCGCGTTCGATCTCCACCGGCCAGCCGGCGGCGGCGAGCGGGCGGGCCAGGCGTTCGGGGTCGGACCAGTCGGTGCCGGAGCCGCGGATCAGGGCGGAGGCGGCGCGCACGGACAGGGTTTCGAGGCGTTGGTCGCGCGCGGCGGCATCGGTCAGCAGTGCGGCGAACAGCGGGTAGGCGGTCGGCTCGAGCCAGGCGTTGAACGGGGCGTAGCGGGAGCGGGCCTCGGCGATGACCTGGTCCACGACGAACAGTTCCTGGCCGCGCGGGGCGCGGATGCCGTCGGTCAGCTTGAACGCCTGTTCCTGCACGGCGGCCTGGGCGCGGGTGTGGCGTTGTTCGACGAGGGCCGGCAGGCCGAGGCCGGCGGCGATGGCGAGCAGCGCGGCCAGGCGGACGAGGGTGTGGCGGCGGGCGCGGTGGGCGGTGCGGCGGCGCGGGAGGTTCGGGTGTTCGTGGTCGCCGGTGCGGAGGTTCACCGACCAGGCGTCGGGGGCGAGGGCGGCGCGGGCCAGCGAGCGGGCGAGCATCGACTCGGCGTGTTCGGCGAGGCGGATGTGGTCGGCCGGGAGGTCGAGGCGTTCGGCCACGGAAGCGGTGGCGGTGCGGGCGAGCGGGCCGGCGAGGATGAAGTGCGGGTCGGGGGCTTCGGAGCCGGCGCGTAGGCCGGCTAGGAACGGGCGGAGCCGGGCGAGCAGGCGTTCGGTGGAGGCGTGGTCGCCGGTGCGCCACCCGGTGCGGGCGCTGAACACGGCGGCGGGTTCACCGCGGCCGCTCACCGCCACGGTGCGTTCCTCGCCGAGGTAGAGGACGACGGTGGATTCGCCGGGGGGCGGTGCGGCTTGACGCCACAGCGCCACGGCTTCGTGGTCGATCAGGTCGGGATCCAGACCGGCGGATTGCAGGGTGGCGAGCAGGGCGGCCACGCGGTCATTCGGCATGGCCACGGCGGTGGCGCGGACCGGTTCGCCGCGCGGTTGCGGGGCGAGAATGAAGTGGCAGGCGCACTGTTCCAGCGGGAACGGGAGTTGCACGTCCAGCAGCGAGGGCAACACCGCGCGCGCCTTGGCGAGGGAGGCGAACGGGGCGTTCAGGGTGCGCAACACGCTGTCCTGGGCGGGTGCGGCGATGGCGATGGCGGCCTTGTCGCGGGCCTGTTCGGCGGCGAGGCTGCGCAGGGTGTCGGCCAGGGCCGGGAGCGGTTGGTGCGAGGCCAGGGTTTCGAGGTGGATCGAGCGGCCGCGGCGGCGGGCGCGGACGATGGTGGCGTGGCCGCCATCGAGGTCGAGGCCGTAGGCGATGGTGGGGGTGCCGCTCATGGATCAGAAGATTGCCTGCACGGCGCTGACCCGGCCATCGCGGGTGCGCCGGACGACGAGGTCGAGGCGGGCCATGCGGCCGTCGCGGAACGCGCTGGATTGGACGAGGAAAAATTCACTGCGCACGTCGAGGTAGGGTGCAAGGGCGGCATAGGACGGGGGGCCGAGCAGTTCCGCGAGGAAGGCGGTGGTGCGGTAGGGGGTGTCGGCGCGGCGGGCGAGGATGCGCTCGACCAGGCCTTCGCGGCCGAAGCCGAACAGGCCGTGCAGGGTCGAGGGGGTGGCGGTGTTCAGGTTCACCGGGATCACGCGGGTGCGGGGGGCCGGGATCAGGGTCAGTGCCTCGCCGAGGTTGTGTTCAAACGGTGCGCCGGGGCGGCGGTAGGGGGATGGCGCGAGCAGGTCGGGGGTCCAGGCATGGACTTGGTACAGCTCGCTCCAGCCGTAGAGGAGGCGGTTGGCGATGCGGGCGGGCGGGTCCTGTTCCAGGTAGTGGCGCGATTCCCACGGGCCGCTGTCGTCGGCGTCGAGCCAGTCGCGCAACGCCTCGATGGCGGTGCCGGGGCGCATTTGGCCGCCTTGCATCATCACCGAGGTCAGGACGTCGCGCGGGGACATCGCATCGCCGGTGGGATCGACGGCCAGGTTGTTCAGGTCGAAGGCGCGTTGGGCATCGGTGATGCGGACGAGGCGGGTGATGCCGGCGGGATCGGTGGATTCGCGGGCGGTCGCCCACGGTTCGTTCAGGTGATCGAGTTCGAGGTCCGGATCATCGGCCAGTTGCTGCAGCGCGGCGCGGGCGCTGTCGAGGGCGGCGAGGCGGAGCAGGCCCTGGTCGGCGCGGGCCCGGGCGAGGCGCAGGTCGGCGCGGGAGGTGACGATGGCATGGGTGGCTGCCGCGGCGACCAGCCCGAGCAGGACCAGCACGACGACGAGGATGCCGCCGGACTCCCCGCGACGAGGACCGGGGGGCGGACTGGCTTTTGCGGGTCGCTGGTAGGCGCGGGCGACGGCGCGGCGTCGGGAGGACGTTCCGGAGCGGCGATCGGACAGGAAGTCCGGCACCGCGAACAACACGCCGTACAGGCCGAGCAAGGCGCCACCACCACCGAGGAAATACATGCCGAGGCGCAGGAACGGTCCGCGTTCGTGTTCCATGCGCAGCATGGCCGCGAAGGCGATCATCAGGCCGATGGCCAGGCACAGCACGCTGCAGACGACGAGCAGGGTGACCAGGCGTTTGCGGTATTTGCGCAGGCTGGTCCGGCGATGCACCACGGGTTGTTCCATGCGGCGAGTATGCCCGAACGCGGCGCGGGAGGCCAAGGGATTTTCCCGGTGTGGCGGCGCTTGCCTCGGCGGGGTGATTCGTCATACTGCGACCATGCCGAACGACGTTTCCTTCCAGTGTACCGCGTGTGGCCAGTGGCTTGAAGCTCCGCCAAGCATGGTCGGTTTGTTTGTCGAGTGTCCGACCTGCCAGGCCATCATCAAGGTGCCGTCGGCGTCGGAGCCGGAAAAGCCGTTGCCGCCGCGACCTCCGCCACCGCCGGATCCGAAGGGGACGACCATGCGCATCGACTTGCCGCCGAACCTCGGCATTCCCGTGCCACCGCGCCGGCGGTTTGTCATCCGGAGAAAAGGAGCGGGCGATGCCTGAGACGGGTACCTGGACAACGGTTTGTGCGACCAGCGTGGCGGGCGGCGAGGAGGCCTTTGCACGGCTGGGCAGGGTGGTGATGGTGCCGGAGGCGGAGATCAACGCCTCCGTTCTTCGCGGCGCGCAGGCGCTGGTCACGCGGTCGAAGGTCAAGGTGACCGAGGCCCTGCTGGCGGATTCCTCGTTGCGGTTCTACGGGACGGCGACGGCGGGAACGGACCATGTGGACATCGCGGCGCTTGAGCGGCGGGGCATTGCCTGGAGCGAGGCGGCGGGCAGCAACGCCAACAGCGTGGCCGAATACGTGCTGTGTGCGCTCGCCCATCTCGGACTTGCCCGCGGGATGGTCTGGCGCGGCAAGACGCTCGCCATCATCGGCGCGGGTCATGTCGGTTCACGGTTGGCCGAACTTGCGCCGTCGCTCGGGCTGCGGGTCTTGCTCAACGATCCGCCGTTGCGCGACCGGACGGGAAATCCGGCATACCGGCCGCTGGCCGAAGTGCTCGCCGAGGCGGACCTGGTTTCGCTGCATGTGCCGCTTACCGATCACGGACCGCACCCGACACGCGGGATGGCCGACGCGGTGTTCTTGGCCTCGATGAAGCCGGGAGCGGTCTTCATCAATGCCAGCCGGGGCGAAGTGGTCGTCGAGTCCGCATTGCGCCTCGCCGCCGCCCGCGGTGCGTTTGCCGCCGTCATCCTGGATGTGTTTGATCATGAGCCGGACATCGACCTCACGACCCTGCAGCTGGCCGATCTGGCCTCGCCCCACATCGCCGGCTATTCCCTCGACGGCCGGCTCAAGGGGACGGAGCTGGTGTACCGTGCGGCGTGCCGGGTGCGGGGGGTTGATCCGGTCTGGCATCCACCCTCGGCCGCCCATCCGACGTCCATCGAGCTTCCGGCCGGGGTGGTCGGGGATGTCCTGGTCCAGCATGCCCTGCTTGGTGCCTACCACCCCATGCGCGATGACGAGCGGTTGCGGGCGTTGCCGGTGGGGGTACCCATGCGGACCCATTTCCAGGCCTTGCGCCATGCCTATCCGGAGCGGCGCGAATTTCCGCATTTCCAGGTCGATGCCGCCCGGTGTGATGATGCGGCGGCAATGGCCTTGCGCCGCCTGGGATTTGCCGTAACGGATTTCCGCTTCACCTCCTCCGGCGGACGGCGTAGCATGGCGACATGACGCGGATTTTTGCTGTCCGGTTGGTCGGGTTGCTGCTGGTGATGGGTGCTCTGGTCGCCGTCTGTCCATCCTGCCGCCGGGCTGAGGATCCCCTGGTATCCGCCGCGATGATGGATCGGTGCATCGTGCTCGGGGCCGCGGAGGAGGAGCGCGACGCCTCGGGGTGGACTCGCTGGTTGAACCGGCATCTTCCCGGCGCACCCCGGTTTACGGTGGAACGCATCCATGAGGCCACCACGTCCGCACTCGCGGATGACCGGATTCTGTTGGTCACCGGCGGGCTGACCGACTCGGCAACCCTCATCGAGTCGCTCGGCGATTTCCTGTTCCAGGGCGGGCGTTTGCTCGTGCTGGGCGCCCATCATCCCCTGGAAAAAGCCACCTCCGAGGAGGTGCGCGCCGCCGCGGGCTTTGCCGCGCCGGCCTTTTCCGCCACCGGACAAGCCTATCGTGTGCGGGGTCATGACGGACCGGTGAACTGGCCTGGCCGCACGGTACGCAGCATGATGCCCGGCCCCACCGGATCGGGTGGTGAGCGGGCGGGGGATACACGGTGGATCCCGCTGGTCGAGGTGCTGCGGGATGATGGCCAGGCCTCGGCCTGGCCCGGTGCGGTGTGGCTAAGTCCACAAGCACTGGGGCGGCATGCGGTCGCCGGATGGGTGGGATTTGATCTGGTGCGTGAGGAAGGACGCGCCCTGATCGCGCCCATCAACGCCATTCTCGGCTCGATGAGCCAGTCGGTGTATATCCAGCGGTACGGCTTGCCGTACCACGCAATGGATGACAAATCGCCACACCATGTGCACCTGCGCCTGGTGGACCGCCGCCTGCAGGATCTGGTGCCGTTGCGTTTGGCGGTGGAGTGGATCAACGAGCGGGGCCAGGAGGTCCGGCGGCACATCTCCGCGCCGATTGATGCCCTGACCGGACAGGTGACCCTCAACATCGGCCTGGCTCCCGGCCCTGCTTCAGGATCCGAATACTACACCCTTCGTTTCGTTGTGCGGGATCGCAACGACCAGCGCACCCTCGACACGGCGGAACAATCGGTCAAGGTGTTTGCCAGCGAGGCCGGGGAAGCACCAATCGAACCGGTCACCGTCCATATCGGCCAGTTGGCACAGGGTCGCCGACCGGTTTTCCTGATGGGGGCCAACTACTGGCCCCGCCTGTCGGTCGGGTTGATGGAGCAGGGCCGTCACTGGTTGCATCCGGCGAATTTCCACCCGGCGACGGTGCAACAGGATCTGGACCTGCTGGCTTCGGTCGGCTTCAACGCCATCGCCTTCGAATACACCGATCCCGACCAGGCCCCGCAGGTGCGGTTTGTCCTCGATGAATTGCGGCGGCGCTCGATGATGGCCAGCATCTACCTGCCCGCGCTGAACCCGCTGGACCTCCGGTTTGACGATGCCCGGGTCATGCTGGACGCGGTGCGCCTCAAGCACTGGCCGGAGGTGGCGGTGCTGGAAGTCGCGCGCGGGTTCGCCATTCCGCCCCGCGCCGAGCGCCGCCGTCTGGACGAAGCGTGGCGGCACTGGATCGAGGAGCATTTCAATTCGGTGGATGAGGCGGAGCTCAAGCTGGCCTTGACCTTGTGGCGCGAACGCGGCCGGTTGGCCGGTCCCCCCGACCACGAATTGCGACGCGGGCCCTCCCGCGACCGGGCCGTCGCGCTCTACCTGTGTTTCCTGCGCGATTATGTTTCCCGCCGGGTCGGCCTGATCCGCCGGTGGCGGGAAGAATCGGGCTACCAGGTCCTGCTGACCGCCCGCTCCGCCTACGGGTGGCCGGGCGATGCCCCGCCGGATGTTCTTGATGTCCTCGATATCTCCACCGGGGCCATTCACCTCGACCTGCTGTTTCCGGATGCCTGGTCGGTGCATCCCTTGCGCGCGATGCAATCCGATGGCGATCTGCTCGCGGCGTATGCCAGGGGGGCGGCGGCCGGCAAACCGATCGTCTGGTCCGCCTATGGCCAACCGGTCGGGGTCACCGCCGATCCCTCGTCCTTGCAGCGCCAGCAGGAAGTGTTCGCCCAGAGCCTCAACCAATTCATCAAGCACGAAGCCGCGGGAGCCTTTGCCTGGTGGTATCCGCCCGGATCGGGCGGGCCGGTGCGCGACGACTGGGGCCTGGTCGAGCCGTCCGGTCGGTGGCGTCCGGTTGAACGCGCCCTGCGCGCGGCCCGGTTGCAGATACGGCAGTTGCGCATGCAGCCACGCTCGGCGGTGCGGCAGGGTGGCCCGTTGATGCTGGCGGCTTCGCAGTGGATGGACCTGTTGCGGGAACGACCGCCCATGCTGGCGGCGGCAACCCAGGCCGGCGTTACCGATTGGCTGCCGCCCGGCGTGGGTTCAGACACCTCGGCCTTGCTCGATCCGCGGTTTCGCCGCTCCTGGACCGATATCGATGCCTTCAGCCTGCTGAATGCCGAATGGGGGCGGGTACACGTGGGAGGCACCGCCACCGCCCGCGCTCCGGGCGATCCGTTGCGCAGTTACACCGGCCGTCCCGTCCGGGCCGAAATCATCAATACCGGTTCCTTGCGCTGGCTCGGTGCCCCTCAGCGCAACCATGGCTCGGTCTGGGTGCGCATTTCGCAGGCCGGGCATCAGGATGAGTGGCTGTCGGTACCCGCCACCGAACGCGGCGATCGCCGGGAAGTGACCTGGATGCCTCGCGAACCCGGCCTCTGGGAACTCCAACCCTTCCTCGTCGGGTACGGCAAGTTCGGCGAACGCCTGCTCGTCGAGGCCTCCGCTCCGCCCCGCCTGTTCTGATTTGCCAGTCTTGTCTGACCGCACCCCCTGTCAGGTAGCATTCCCCTTGAATCAGGGTAACCTGAAGCCCCGCAACTAAGTAGTTATCCGGATTGTTTATCAGAGTTTTACGGATTTTACTTATTTGGTTATCTTCCTGATTAACAGGGGAAAAGTGAGGTGTTATGCTGCTTTTTGACATGAACGCGTCGCCCAAGAAACCGGCCAGGCCATCAAATTCCCTTCGTCCGCCGCCGTCCCAACCCAGCCCCAAAGATTCCGCTCCCTCCGATATCTACCGCGTCCCATCCCGCCCCAAGGCCATTCCACCCCGCGTAAATGGCCGCCGGGTAGAGGGTTGATGGGAGCGAATTCCGGGGCGACACCTCCGGGACTCCTTTTGTAAATCGCTTTACACAATCCGTTCGCGCCGGTATGTTGTTCCTTTTGGAGATACGGCTATGGAACGAGCGGTTTGGGTAATCACGGGTTGGGTGCTGGGTAGCGCGATCGGATTGTTGGGGTCAACGGCCGGAGCGATCACCATCGGGGCTGGTCCGGCGGTCGGTATCGATAAGCGGGGCACGGTCTGGTACCAGGAATTTCAGGACTGGAAGGCGACCGACCTGCGGGCCCTCGACACGAACAACGACCAGTACCTGTTCAATACCAGCAAGGACCCGGCCCGTGACCTGGTTGCCTTGTACTCCCGTGACGATGGCACGAACGTGTACTTCCGGATGGACCTTTTTGATCTCGGCTTCAATGACTGGGGGGCCGAGGTTGACCTGTACCTCGCCATTGATTGCGCCGCCGGGGGCGAGGAGTGGCTGCCCGACTTCTCCGACACCAAGACCGACCGGCCTTGGGAAGCGGCCATTGCCGTGTATGGTCCCTCGGCCGGCAAGTTGCTGGCAGCCGGGTGGACCGAACATCCCGCCGATTACCTGGGCTCGTACTGGAATGCCGACCTTGATGCCGTCGAGTTCGGCATCAAACGATCCTTCCTGACCTCCCGCGGCTGGGATGGCAACCCGGCGAACCTGCGCATGCAGGCTTTTTCCACCCGCCCCGGCACGAACAATGGCGGCGGTGAAATCAACGGTCAGGCCAGCGATGTGGTCGATGCGATCGGCATCCAGCTCGTGCGCGGATCGGTCTCCTCGAATGGATGGTTGCTCGGATCGGTATCAGCCGCCGCCTCCACCGGACGCGCCAAGTACGCCATCATCGCCCACGCGAACCAGTCGGTGGCCCCCCAGACCGGCACCCAGGGGCATATCTATACCGATCGCAGCGACGTCAACCTCCACCCCGGCTTCATCCGCCTGCTCGACTCGGCCGAGATGTTCGACACCCCGATCAACCTCCACATCAGCGGAACCTTGATGATGTCGTTCCTGTGGGCGAAACAGAATCCGTCTGAAGCCGGCTACCCCAGCCGCGACGGACCGACCTTCATGCAGCGCTGCAAGGACTTCGTCACCACCGGCCCCGGCGCGCTGATCGGCGGCGTGCTCGCCGAGCACATCATGCCCTACTTCGAGGGCGAGGTGAACCGCAAGAGCATCGAGCAGAACAGCCAGCTTATCGAGCATTACTTCGGCCTGACCGAACAGGACATGAAGGTCATGCACGTGCCCGAACGCGTCATCCGCACCCAGACCAACCATCCGCGCGTCTCCGCTTCCGGTCCGCTCACCGGCAAGACCTTCGAGGACATCGAACAGAGCGGCTTTACCGCCACCTACCTCGACGAGGTCACCCACCTGCACTGGTGGTTCTACCCGAACGAGCAGAACAATCCCGGCTGGGACGACTTCAACTGCGGACGCTGGGCCGGCGGGCAGGGCAACGACGAGGAGCCCTACCACCACAAGGTCCACAAGATCAACGGCGTCTATACCTTCATGATCAACGACCGCGAGGACCAGTCGAAGTTCGGCAACGACGACGGCGGCATGGCCCTCGACACCCGCTATACCCTGCTCCAGAAGGCGCTGAACCCCGATTCGTCGCAGATCACCATCGTGTTCGACGACTGGGAGGCCCTCGCCGGCAACTCGTTCGCCTCGCCCCTGCCGAACAACAACGCCGACCAGTTCCACCGCACCCTCCGCTGGGCTGCCAACAAGCCGTGGATCGACATCAAGAACCTCAAGGATGTCCTCGACTGGGCGGTGAACGATCCGAGCTGGGTCATCGACCACGGCTATGTCTATGACAAGTCGTCCCAGACCTACGAATGGCTCAAGCGCGCCAGCGAACAGGACTACGACCACTGGTACTACGGGCTCACCGTGAACGGAACCAACCGCGAGGAAAGCTTCTTCGACCGGCACGCCCCCGTGATCTACGGAACCAATCTCTACACACACAAGAAATACGGCGATATGAACACCCCCGGTACCTTGATCCGTGACTCGTGGGATGCCATCCAGCAGATCACCAATTCCCCGTACCTGAAGATGATCTCGGAATGGTCGTACAGCGCGATGATCTACGAGACCGCCTGGCACGACGAGGACGCCAACCCTGACCGGTACAAGTCGCGCAACTACCAGGTGGATTTCAACCGCGGTGTCGCCCAGGGCAACTGCGACGAGTCGGTCGCCGACACCACCTACGACCCGATCTCCGGCTGGGCCGTGCGCCTGCACGGTCACGTGCGCGACATGGGCGTGATGAAGGCCGCGTCGGATTGGATCGCCGCGATCAAGTCCGGTGCGCAGGGACCGGAAACCACCGTGTACGCCGCCGACATCGACGACGACCAGCTCCACGAGTATGTCCTGTGCAACGACAAGGTGTTCCTCTGCATCGAGCGCTGGGGCGCCCGGGTCATCAAGGCCTTTGTCTATGATCCGTTCATGAACGGCGGCGATGCCCGCATGGTCATCGGCGTGCCGGTCAGCAACCCGCCCGAGGAATCCGAGAACGAAGGCGCCAGCAACAACCGCACCTCGGTCTTCAAGGACCACTGGAGCACCGGCCAGAGCACGGGTGCCTACATCGACATGGATTACGCCGCGCCGGTCGCGCCGGTCGCCGGGTCCGATTCCTGGACCTTCCGCTCGCGGGACGGCCGCATCCTCAAGCGCATCCAGCTCCCTCGCGGCCGCGACCTCGCCGTCGCCACCTACACGATCTCGAACAGTGTCGGCACCGTGTACGTCCGCAACGGCCTCGGCCCGAACCAGCTCGACATCATGTTCAACGGCAGCGACAACCTCGTCCGCAGGAGCGACGCCTCGTTCAAGGGATTGGCCAATACCCAGGGTGGCGAGGCCTACCTCGTCCGCGCCACGAATGTCGCGCTCAATGCCGGCCCGGTCTTTCAGGGCGGGTGGGATAACCGCGAGCTTCCGATGATCGAGATCTACGAGGCCAACAACACCGGCAACGCGACGAACTTCTCGATGGCGATCGCGTTCAGCGAGGCCACCGCGCGCGATGCCGACGGCGATGGCCTGGCGAACACCAACGAGT
>ERZ761607.1947-NODE-1947-length-23792-cov-11.984960_pt1 | contig 23792 bp, 21 predicted proteins | sample MGYA00511164_ERZ761607 | MGnify/ENA primary metagenome ERZ761607 (study PRJEB28899, sample SAMN02445080) | bioreactor sludge metagenome | biome: EBPR sludge | place: Australia: Brisbane, Thorneside Wastewater Treatment Plant | collected 2011-06-22 ... | reverse complement strand
GGCAATGGCCGGACGATGGATTCTAGCAGACCTCGCCGGGGGGTGAAGTCAAAACACGTCATCTCAGGCAATGGCCGGACGATGGATTCTAGCAGACCTCGCCGGGGGGTGAAGTCAAAACACGTCATCTCAGGCAATGGCCGGACGATGGATTCTAGCAGACCTCGCCGGGGGGTGAAGTCAAAACCGCCGCTGCTGTCAGACAGCAGCTTTTCGGATTCTAGCAGACCTCGCCGGGGGGTGAAGTCAAAACCGGGGCGCGGTCCGGCTTCCAGTGTGCGCCATTCTAGCAGACCTCGCCGGGGGGTGAAGTCAAAACAGTCGGACGTGGTGCGAATGGCCATCAACTATTCTAGCAGACCTCGCCGGGGGGTGAAGTCAAAACAGATTTCATATTCGGGCGCATCGGTCCGAGATTCTAGCAGACCTCGCCGGGGGGTGAAGTCAAAACCATTGTGTGTTGTGTGTGTTGCTTGTGTTTATTCTAGCAGACCTCGCCGGGGGGTGAAGTCAAAACGGTGTCACCGGTTGGCCCCTGCGGGCCTTGATTCTAGCAGACCTCGCCGGGGGGTGAAGTCAAAACACACGCTGCACAGTCCGCGATGCCAACACGATTCTAGCAGACCTCGCCGGGGGGTGAAGTCAAAACGGCACAGAGTTGCCGACGATGACGGTGCGCATTCTAGCAGACCTCGCCGGGGGGTGAAGTCAAAACATTCTCGCAGCCTTCCTGCTGCCGCTCTTTATTCTAGCAGACCTCGCCGGGGGGTGAAGTCAAAACATGCGCGCGGGACGCTGCTCAAGGAGTGGGACGGGGAAAATGACGAATGAGGATTTTCGAATGTCGAATGAGTCCAGCTTCGCCTTCCTGCTGCACGGCTTCCACTTCCTCAAAGACGAAGGCGTGATGGCCATCATCGGGGGAATTTCGAATGCTGAATGCCGAATGTCGAACTGGCGGAACTTCGCCATTCGCACATCGGACTTCGCACTTCCCCTGACGCCGCCGTGCGCCAGCTTGTGAGCAAGGCGATCACGACCGACGGGCAGGTGATTGATGTGTTCACCGCCGCCGGATGTGAGCGCCAGCGGCGCGGCACATGCCAGCCCAGGGCAACGCCCTGGGGATGCGTCCCCGTTTGATCAAGCCCTGAAGGGGCGGCACAACCGTTGTTTCGCCCTTTCAGGGCTTGGGATGGTTGTGACCATGGAACCCAGGGCGTTGCCCTGGGCTGGCATATCGCGCCCCTTCGGGGCTGAACGCGCCATCAGCACGATGGAGGTGATCGGGGAACTCATCCGCCTCGCCAAGGAGATGGATGCCGCGGCCAAGCGCGGCGAGGACCTGGGCCTGACGGACGACGAGATCGCGTTGACTCCTTCGCTCCCGCTCAGTCGGGCTTGCGCCTGCGGGGAGCAGGCGAATGAAAAGCTGATCCGCCGTTGTTGCGGACCGTGAAGTATCGGGCCGCGCAGTCTGACGCGGGTGGAACCTTGGGCGGCTGCGACTTTTCAAACGGGACAGGCTTCGTGTTGCCGTGGGTTGCATCACTTTCGCTACCTGGCAGCGCTCACGCCAGCAGTCCGGTCAGCAGCTTGCCGTGCACGTCGGTGAGGCGGAAGTCGCGGCCTTGGAATTTGAAGGTGAGCCTCTCGTGGTCGAATCCCAGCAGGTGCAGCAGGGTGGCGTGGATGTCGTGGACGTGGGCCCTGCCCTCGATGGAGTCGAAGCCCAGCTCGTCGGTCTTTCCATGGACCTGCCCGGCTTTGATGCCGCCGCCGGCGAACCACATGGTGAAGGCGTCAATGTGGTGGTTGCGCCCGGTGAACTCGCGCACCTCGCCCATGGGCGTGCGGCCGAACTCGCCGCCCCAGATGACGAGGGTGTCCTCCAGCAGGCCGCGCTGCTTGAGGTCGCGCACGAGCGCGGCGGAGGCGCGGTCAATGTCGCGGCACTTGTCGGGCAGGTGCTTCTCCATGGTCTCGGTGGGGCCGCCGTGGTGGTCCCAGTTCGTGTCATAGAGCTGCACGAAGCGCGTGCCGCGCTCGACGAGGCGGCGGGCCAGCAGGCAGTTGCGCGCGTAGCTGGACTCGTTCACGTCCTTGATGCCGTAGAGGTCGAGCGTGGCCTGGGACTCGCCGCGGATGTCGATGAGGTCGGGCGCGCTGGACTGCATGCGCCAGGCCATTTCATAGGCGTTGATGCGGGTCTGGATTTCGTCGTCGCCGGTCTCCACGAGGCGCCTCATGTTCAGAGCGCGCACGGTGTCTATGACGCGGCGCTGGCTGCGCGCGTCCACGCTGGCGGGTGTGGTGAGGTTCAGGATCGGCTCGCCCTGGCTGCGCAGGGGCACGCCTTGATAGGTGGGGGGCAGGAAGCCGCTGCCCCAGTTCACCGCGCCGCCGCGCGGGCCGCGCGGGCCGCTTTGCAGCACGACGAAGCCGGGCAGGTCCGCCGACTCGCTGCCGATGCCGTAAGTCACCCACGCGCCCATGGAGGGGCGGCCAAACTGGCCGCTGCCCGTGTTCATGAAGAGCTTGGCCGGGGCGTGGTTGAAAAGCTCCGTCTTGCAGGTGGTGACGATGCTGATGTCATCCACGATGCCGGCGGTGTGCGGCAGCAGATCACTCACCCAGGCGCCGCTTTGCCCGTGCTGCCGGAAGCTGCGGCGCGGCGCCAGCAGGTTCACGCGGTGGCTGCTGTCCATGAAGGCGAAGCGCTTGCCCTCGATGTAGCTTTGCGGGATGGGCTTGCCGTCCAGCTCCCTCAGGCGCGGCTTGTAATCAAACATCTCCAACTGCGAGGGGCCGCCCGCCATGAACAGAAAGATGACATTCCGCGCCCTCGGCGCGTGATGCCCGCGCGCGGTGACACCCGGCCCGGGCGCGGCGCGCAGCCCGCCCTCCGCCATGAGCGATGCCAGCGCCACCGAGCCGATGCCCATGCCGCACTGGCTGAAGAAATGCCGGCGCGTGCGCTGCTGGAGGAGGGTGTGTTCGGAAAACATGCGCGCTGAATACGAAAGGCGCGGCCCGCTTGTTTCCCGCCCGCGCGGGGAAGGCGCTGGCGTGGTGGTGCGCTGGTTCCGGGAGCGGGGCAAACTGACGTTTGCCTCTACGAGCATCACGGTGGAGGAAGACGTGAGTCTTCCCGGATCGGGCGCGGGGAATGCGCTGGCGTGGTGGAGCGCTGGTTCCGGGAGCGGGGTGCGTCGCCGGAATGATGTAGGCCGGGTGTGGCGCAGCCCGCCCGGCTTTTGGGAGGCGTCGTTTCTCATCGTGCGCCCACCAGACGACCGGGCTAAAGCCACAGTCGTCCTACGCTACATCATTCCGGCGACGCTCCCCGGGAGCGGGGCAAACTGACGTTTGCCTCTACGAGCATCTACGGTCTTCCCGGATCGGGCGCGGGGAAGGCGCTGGCGTGGTGGTGCGCTGGTTCCGGGAGCGGGGGCAAACTGACGTTTGCCTCTACGAGCATCTACGGTGGAGGAAGACGTGAGTCTTCCCGGATCGGGCGCGCGTGGGAAGGCGGGAATGGTCACGCGGGGCACCGCCCTGCCTGGTCGAGCCTGCCGGCGGCGTAGGCTTCGAAGACGCGGCGGATTTCATCGCGCACGCGGCGGAAGACCTGCATCTGCTCCTCCTCGCTGCCGGTGGCGTGGGCGGGGTCGTCGAAGCCCCAGTGGTGGCGGTTGAGCTGGCCGGGGAACATGGGGCAGGCCTGGTCGGCATTGCCGCAGACGGTGATGACGGTCTCGACGTTTTGGGTGAGGAACTCGTCCATGTGCTTGCTGGTGTGCGCGCTGATGTCGAGCCCGATCTCGGCCATGGCTTTGACGGCGAGCGGATGCACATAACCGGCGGGCTTGGACCCGGCGCTGGCGACGCGGCAGGCATCGCCGAGCGCGGCGCGCAGGATGCCTTCGGCCAGGTGGGAGCGGCAGGAGTTGCCGGTGCAGAGGATGAGGATGAGGGGAGGCATTGGAGGGAGGAAGGAGGAAGGAGGAAGGAGGAATCAGCCGTGTTCATGCGATGGAAACCACGAATGGACACGAATGAGCACGAGTTTTGGAGGCATCATGTCAGGTGAGCTGAAGCGCCGGGAGATCACCCCTGGGTGATGCCTCGCCCATCCCTATCTTCTCCGCATGAATTCGTGTCCATTCGTGCCCATTCGTGGTTCAACTGCATCGTTACGGATTAGGAAGGGTGAAGGTGCGGGCAGCAGCCGTCGCAGCGGGTGGCTTTGCACAGCGGGATGGCGAGCAGGGCGCCGAGCGCGGGCGCGGCGAGGTAGATCCAGAGGTGCTCCAGGGAGCCGGAGACCAGCGCGGGGGCCAGGGAGCGGGCGGGATTCATGGAGGCCCCGGAGACGGGCCCGGCAAACATGGCCTCCAGCGCGATGACGGAGCCGATGGCGATGCCGGCGGTGACGCCTTTTTCTTTGCCCCCCGTGGAGACGCTGAGGATGGTGAGCATGAGGATGGCGGTGAGCACCAGCTCCAGCACAAAGCTCTGCACGGGCGGCCCGGCGGGCAGCGTGGCGCCGAGCGTGGCGGCCTGCGGAAACAGGAAGCGCAGCAGCCCGCTGGCGGCGAGCGCGCCGGTCATCTGCGCGCCGAGGTAGCCGGGCACAGAACGCCAGGGGAAGCGGCCTGCGGCGGCGAAGGCGGTGGTGACGGCGGGGTTCAGGTGCGCGCCTGAGACATCGCCAAAGGTGTGGATCATGGCGAGCACGACGAGCCCGAAGGTGAGCGCGATGCCGGCATGGGTGACGGCTCCGCCGCTGACTTCGTTGATGACGATGGCGCCTGTGCCCGCGAAGACGAGGGTGAAGGTGCCGAGGGCTTCGGCGAGGAGTTTTTTCATGGTCGGCGGCGGGTTAACAGCAGGAGGGTCCGCAACCGCAGGCGGATGCTTTTGGCGTCGCGTTCTTTTCGGGAACGCCGCATGCTTCCCTGGCGAGGCAGTCCGTGTGCTTGTGCTCCAGCTTCAACACCACGGCACCGCTGATGACCGCGGCTTCTGAAACGCGGTATTGAGAGATGAGCGTGTCCTCATATTCGATCTCCAGAGGAACATCCTCGTCCGGCAGCAGGGGCGCGGCTTTTCTCATGATGCCGGCGAGCTTGCCGGTGGCAAGGCGGTGATCGTCGTCACCCCCCAGCCATGCCTGCAGAAGGCAGGACTCCCGGGATCGAACCGTGCCGCCGCAGTCAATGAAATCCTTCCGCACACGGCCCACTTCGGTGATGTGGAAGGATTCGGGCACGGAGCCGCCGCCGGGCAGGCGCAACTGGAAGGCTTTGTCGGGATGCCGGTCGAGGAGGGAACGGAAATCGCGGAGTGAGATCATGAATGAGAGCGGGGGGTTATTTTCTGGACGGGCTGGAGGTTTTCATGGCTGGCGAGGGGCAGCATTCGGCATCGCGGCAGTCAACGCGCCTCAAGGCCTTGCGCTGGTCGCTCGCGAGGGCCTTGTCCTCTGCTGGAGTGGACTGGAAGTGCTTGAACAAGACCCGCAACAGCGGCCTGAAGGAGGGCTTGACCCGGTAGAAAAGCCATTTCCCGCGCCGCTCGCAGTCGAGCATGCCGGCACGCGCGATCACACGAAGATGGCTTGATAGAGTGGACTGGGGCAGTTCCAGGATATCCGCCAGTTCGCAGACGCACAGGACGCGCTCGTGGAGCAGGTGTACGACGCGGAAGCGCGTCTCATCGGCGATGGCCCTGGCAAAGGCGATAGGGGCTTGCATTGAGAAATGTCGTAACGACAAATTACGATGCGTCAAGATCTGAATGGCAAAAGTTTTTTTCCCGCCCCGCCCAGCAGTCCCGGTTTGACAATGCCGCCGCGCCTCGTAGCGGAATGCGCATGTCCATGAACTCCCCCGTCCTACCCGCTCTCGAATGGCGCTATGCCTGCAAGGTTTTCGACCCCGCCCGCACCATCCCCGCGGACACCTGGTCCGCGCTGGAGCGGTCCCTGGTGCTCACGCCCTCCTCCTTCGGGCTGCAGCCGTGGAAGTTCCTCGTGATCCAGGACAAGGCCCTGCGCGAGGAGCTGGTGCCGCACGCCTGGAACCAGCGCCAGGTGGCGGACTGCTCGCACCTGGTCGTTTTCACCATCCCCAAGGCTGTGTCCGAGGACCTGATTGACGCGAACATCCGCCGCATGGCGGAGGTGCGCGGCGGCACGGCTGACGCGCTGGCCGGCTTCCGCAAGATGGTGGCCGGCTTCCGCTCCGGCCTGGAGGCCAGGGGGGGGCTGGAGCAGTGGGCGAAGCTGCAGGCCTACATCGCGCTCGGCCAGTTCATGCTGGCGGCGGCGCTCATGGAGGTGGACACCTGCCCGATGGAAGGTTTCCTCCCGGAGAAGTTCGACGAGGTGCTCGGCCTGGGGAAGGACGGACTCACCACCGCCGTGCTCTGCCCCGCCGGCTACCGGAGCGCGGACGACCGCTACGCCGCGCTGCCGAAGGTGCGCTTCGAGGCGGCGGATGTCGTCGAGCATCGTTGATTGCGCTCCCGGAGTCCGGGCGTTTATTGGGGCATGGACTTTGCCGACATCGCTGATCATGCCCTGGGCGTGCGCCGCCGCGCTTTCCTCACGCAGTCCGCCTACGGGCTTGGCGGCATGGCGTTCGCCAGCCTGGCGGATGCCGCCCGCGCGGGTGTGCCCGGCGTCCTGCGCCAGCCGCACGCGCCGGTGCGGGCGAAGCGGGTCATTTTTCTCTGCATGGCGGGCGGCCCCTCGCATTTGGAGACCTTCGACTGGAAGCCGAAGCTCAAGGAGCTGGACGGCAAGCCCTTCCCCGAGTCCTTCACCCAGGGGCAGCAGCTCGCCCAGCTCCAGAACACCGAACTCAAGGCGCGCGGGGCCTTCTGCGAGTTCAAAAAATGGGGCCAGTCCGGCCAGGAGATCTCCGGGCTTTTCCCGAACATCGGCGGCCTGGCGGACGACCTCTGCATCATCCGCTCCATGCAGACGGAGCAGATCAACCACGACACGGCCCACGCCTTCATGAACACGGGCAGCATCATCAAGGGCCGCCCCAGCATGGGCTCCTGGCTGCTCTACGGACTTGGCTGCGACACCAGCGACCTGCCGGGCTTCGTCGTGCTGACCTCCGCCGGCAAGTCCGGCCAGCAGCCTGTCTCGGCCCGCCAGTGGTCCGCGGGCATCCTTCCCAGCAAATACCAGGGCATCCAGTTCCAGTCCAAGGGCCAGCCCGTCCACTACCTCGGCAGCCCGGACGGCGTGTGCCAGAGCATGCAGCGCCAGGTGGTGGAGGAGGTGGCGCGGCTCAACGGCCTGCTCGCGGAGCAAAAGCTCGACCCCGAGATTCAGACCCGCGTCGCCCAATACGAGATGGCCTTTAAAATGCAGGCCAGCGTGCCGGAGCTAACGGACATGAAAGGCGAGCCGCCGCACATCCTGGACCTGTACGGCGTGAAGGAGCCGGGGGACGGCAGCTTCGCCTCGAACTGCCTGCTGGCCCGCCGCCTGGCCGAGCGCGGCGTGCGCATGATCCAGCTCTACCACCGCGCCTGGGACCACCACGGCGGCATTGTCGAGGGCATGAAAAACGCCGCCCTGGATGTGGACCGCGCCACCGCCGGCCTCATCCGCGACCTCAAGCAGCGCGGCCTGCTGGAGGACACGCTCATCCTCTGGGGAGGCGAGTTCGGCCGCACGCCCATGGGCCAGGGCAGCGGGCGCGACCACCACATCCTGGCCTTCAATGTCTTCCTCGCCGGCGGCGGCGTGAAGCCCGGAATGAGCCTCGGCGCCACCGACGAGCTCGGCTACCGCGCCGTGCAGGACGTGGTCCACGTCCACGACCTGCACGCCACCATGCTCCACCTCCTGGGCATAGACCACAAGCGCCTCAATGTGAAGTTCCAGGGACTCGATGTCCGCCTCACCGGCGTCGCCGGGCGTCTGGTCAAACAGGTGCTGGCCTGACACCCCGCCGCCCATGTTCACGCGCCTCCTCAGCCTCCTCATCGCGGCCTTCTGGGTCGTCATGACCGGCCTTTTCCTGCGCGACACCTACTTCCCCGACCACTCGCGCTTCGCCAGCGTGCCTCCGCGTCTCGTGCTCGATCTCTTTCTTGCCGACGCCTCCGCTTTCAACAACACGCTCCATCTTTACAAGGACGGCATCCGCACCGGCCATGCCTCCTTCACCGCCCGCCGCCCCGGCGACTCCGCCACCGGCTCCTACGCCATCGTCGGCAACGGCACCGTGGTCCTCCACGAGCAGCCCCTCCTGGAGGATGGCCGCCGCCCCGAAGCCGCCTGGCGTCTGCGCGGCGAGCTCGCCAACGCCGAGGTCTGGCGCTCCCTCGAACTCGACGTGCGCGTCCCCGTGCTGGACTTGTCCGCCGTGCTCGAATGGCGCGAGGGGCAGGACCTGCCCTCCGTGGATGTGCGCCGCGGCGGCGAGGTGCTCATGAGCACGGAGATGCTGCGCTCCATGCTCGCCATCAGCGGAGCCGCCGGTCTGCCCGCCCTGCTCGGCGGCATGAAAAGCCAGCCCGGCGCGGAAAAAGCGCCCGCGATCACCGCGCGCGAGGGCGTGATGGACCTCGCCGGCAAGCGCCGCCGCTGCTACATCCTCACCGCGGGTCTTCTCGGCTCGGAGCAAGTGCGCGCCTGGTTCACGGAATCCGGCGCCCTCGCCCGCATGGAGCTGCCCCAGGGCTGGCAGCTCATCGAGCCGCTCATGCACGGCCTGTCCCTCGACGGCGGCTGATCACGCCGTGACGCGGGGGCAAACACAGCAGGTGAGAGGAGGCCGGGCGTTGCCGCGGGTCAAAAAGGGTAGGGGCTGATGTCGAACTTCTCGGCGTTCTTGGTCTCGAAGTAGCCGCAGCTCACTTTGTCGCTGAAGAGAGCGACCCACTGGCCGGCGCTGTCGAGCGCGAGGGTGGTGCCGTAGGAGGCGGCGAGTTCGGGGCGCGGGTTGGGGTCTTTGCTCTTGGGCTTGTCCGCCGGGTTCTTTTCCCGCAGCCAGCGCACGAGGGTCCAGGGGGCGAACTCGAGCCGCACTTCGGCGTTGTATTCGGTCTCCAGGCGGTATTTCAAGACATCGAACTGGAGCGGCCCCACCGCGCCGAGCAGGGGGATGCGCACGGCGGCGTCGGGCAGTTCAAAGGGCTGCGCCACGCCTTCCTTGAGGAGCTGGTCGAGGCCGTCGCGGAAGCGCTTGAACTTGGAGGTGTTCTCGTTGTGCAGGTAGGCGAAGCATTCCGGCGCGAAGCGGGGCATCTCGTCAAAGCGGATCTTCGGATCCTCCGAGAGCGTGTCGCCGATCTGGAAGCCGTAGTTGCCGACGAGGCCGACCACATCCCCGGCCCAGGCCTCGTTCACCGTCTCGCGCTCCTGGGCGAAGAGGCGCTGCGAGTTGCCCAGGCGCATCTTCGCGCCGGTGCGTGTGTTGGTGGCGGTCATGTCGCGCTGGAAGCAGCCGGAGACGATGCGGATGAAGGCCACATGATCGCGGTGGCGCGGGTTCATGTTGGCCTGGATTTTGAAGACGAAGCCGCTGAAGGCGGGGTTTTCCGGCATGAGGATCTCCTCGCCCACCTGGCGCGGGGCGGGCGGCGGCGCCAGGTCCAGGAAGCGGTCGAGCATCAATTGCACGCCGAAGTTGTTCATGGCGCTGCCGAAGAACACGGGGGTGAGCTGGCCTTTGCGGATGTTGTCCATGGAGAAGGGCGCGCCGACGACTTCCAGCAGCTCCAGCTCCTCGCAAACACGGGCATAGACAAGGGGCGGCAGGGCGTCGCGCACGGTGTCGTCGTGGATGTCCCGCACGTTCACGGGGGCGCGGAATTTGCCGCCGACGGTGCGCTCGAAGAGATGCACCGCGCGCGTCTCGCGGTCATAGACGCCTTTGAAGTCCACGCCGTCGCCGAGGGGCCAGTTGATGGGGCAGGAGGCGATGCCGAGCACGCGCTCCAGCTCGTCGAGCAGCTCCAGGGGCGGCCGCGCGGGGCGGTCGAGCTTGTTCATGAAGGTGAAGATGGGCACGCCGCGGCGGCGGCAGACCTCGAAGAGCTTCAGGGTCTGCGCCTCGATGCCCTTGCCGGCGTCAATGACCATGACGGCGGCGTCCACGGCGGTGAGCACGCGGTAGGTGTCCTCGGAGAAGTCCTTGTGGCCGGGCGTGTCGAGCAGGTTGACCACGCAGTCCCTGTAGTCGAACTGGAGCACGGTGGAGGAGACGGAGATGCCGCGCTGCTTTTCCAGCTCCATCCAGTCGGAGGTGGTGGCGCGCTGGTTTTTCCGCGCCGTGACGCTGCCCGCGAGCTGCACCGCGCCGCCGTAGAGGAGGAGTTTCTCCGTGAGCGTGGTCTTGCCCGCGTCCGGGTGGGAGATGATGGCGAAGGTGCGGCGGCGGGCGATTTCTGAGGCGGCGGACATGAAGGGGGGGAAGGGGGCCTTCCAGGAGCGGGAGTGAATTTAGAGTTTGCGTTTGGCGGTGGTTGGCTTGTCGGCGGTCTGCTTGTCCGGGGTTTCGATGGCGGGGGTTTCGGCTTTGTCCTTGCGCGCCCCCTGGAGGAACTCGCGGGTCTTTTGCTTGTTGAGTTGGGCCTGGCCTTTGTCATCCATGTCGGGTCCGAGCGAGGCGACCATCGGCTTTTGCTGCACGTTGCTCAAATCAAGGGAGGGGACTTTCGGGCGCTCGCCGGATTGCTGCTGGAGGGCGGCTCCCACTTTCATTTTCGGCTGCTGCGCGTCCTGCTGGACTGCGGGGGGGGCTGGCGGCTTGCGTCCAAGCTGCGGGGCGATCTCGGTGGCGGTTTTGTCGTCCGCCATGGCAAGGATGCGGTCGCTTTGCTTCTCGAGTTTTTTGATGGTTTCCATGGTGCTGTCCACCTTGGCTTTGGCCGAGTCCGCAGAGCCGTGCTGCATCCGGGCGGCGACACCTTTGAGGCCGCCCTGCTTGACTTTGGCGAGCACCTCCCCGTCTTGTTGAAGGTCTTGTTGGGCCTGGGCGATTTTGCCGGCGTTTTGGTCGGCCAGTTGTTTGAGGCCGTCGGAGTTCCGCTGGGCGATGCCGGTCTCGTTGCGCGGAGTCAGACCCTGGTTTTCGTAGCGGCGGATGTTCATCGCGGCGGAGCCGAGATAGGATTGTTTGGCTTGGTTGGCGCTTTTGTTGTAAATCTCGTCGCCTGCCTGGCGGAGATCCTTCATGCCGATGTCCTTGGACTGCTCCTTGATGGCGGCCTCATAGGTTTTTTTGTTGAACTCGTCCACCACCTTGATGGGCCCCTTGGGATTCCTGAGATGCGCCTGAAGCTCCTTGAGGCGCTCAACGGCTCCGTCAATCGCCTTGTCGCTCAGCGGGGCGACTCCATCGGGGCGCGGCATGTCCTTGAGTTGCCGCCGCAGGTCTTCGGGGTCGGTGTTCAAGATTTTTTCAGCGGTGTCCCTGTGCATCAGTTTGGGCGGCCCCGCGCAGACTTTGGAAGCATAGTCAGCACCTTCCTGCAGCATTTGCTGGCGTGACTTTTCAGGAAACGCCAGGTCGTTGTCAATGCCGGTGACTTTTCCCGTCTCGGGATCTATGAACATGTTCCCCGCGTGCCGGTCTATCTGCCCGGTGATGTAGTCCATCGCCTCAAGATCGTAGAGACCCCGCTGCACGTTTGGATCGGAGAGGTCAACCTGGAGGTAGCTGTCCTTGCCCTGGTAAAGCCCGGTGACACCGGCGCCGTCCGCCTGCATGCTGATGCCGATGGCTTTGCCATCCGCGTCCACGCCAAATTTTTCAGGCGCGATGACGCCGATGCCGATCGCTTTGTCCACCTCATAGGAGGCCACCTGGCGGGAGAGCAGGGAGCGGTCCGGCGGCGGCGGTGTGCCCTCCTCGTAAAGATAGGAGGCGGGACCCGCGACTTTTTCCATGGCCTGGACCTGCGCTCCCACCTGCAAGGCGCTTTGATTGAGCTTGCTTTGAAAGTCCTGCAGGTCGGCCGCCTGCTTGGCAGGGTCGTCCTGGCTGAACTGCGCGTTGGCCAGTTCGGGGTAGTCCGCGGGTATTTTTCCCTGGGCTTTCGCCACTGCGTCGAGGGCTTTCCTGGCTTTGCCGGCCGGTCCCATCTCAAGGCGCTTCACTTCCTGTTGCGCGTTTTCCAGCTCCTGCTGCGCTTTTTCCAACTCCTGCTGCGCGCTTTGCAGGTCGTCCTCACTCAGGACGGCGGTCCCGTCGGCGTGATCATTGAGTTTTTTGTTGGCGGCTCCAACAGCTTCCTGGGCGGTTTTGAGGGTCTCCCTGGCGGTTTCGAGGTTTGCGCCAGATAGATCCCCTTCAAGGCGCTGCACTTCTTTTTGCGCGTTTTCCAGCTCCTGCTGCGCGCTTTGCAGATCGTCCCCACTCAGGACGGCGGTTCCGGCGGCATGGTCATCGAGTTTTTGATTGGCGGCGGCGACGGACTCCCGGGCGGCTGCGAGGTCGTTCGTGGTGTTTTGATAGGCATTGATGAAGCCATTGATGTCGCGGTTGCAATCCGACTGGGCTGAGGCGAGGCGGTCGTAATCTTTCTGCGCCTTGTCGAAGGCGGCCCCGTCGAACTGGTACTTCGCAAAGCCCACTTGCAGTCCGCCCTCCGCCAGCGCGGTGTCTCCCTTGGCGGTGACCATGAAGGTCTCGCTGGCCTGCACGCCTGCGATGGAGTTGGGGTTGCCCTTCATGGTGAAGGACTCAGCCTGGATGAAGTCGGAGGAGTCGTTGCTGGGCATGGCAGTTGCTGGAGAGTTGTTTGAATTAACCCGCTTCAAGGCGGGTGTGACGATGGATTTTGCGCGCGGGCGGGCGCGGTCTTGTCACAAACATAGTCCGCGAATGTGCTCCATGACCTCGTCGGCGAGGGATTGATAAAGATCACGGCCCTGGTCGGGGCGTCCTTCGAGCCGGGGTTGGTAGGGCTGGCCGACGACGAGGGTGACCTGGGAGGGGCGCAGAAACCAGGCTCCGCGCGGGTAGGCCTCGTAGGTGCCGTGGATGCGGACGGGCAGCACCGGGGCGCGGCTTTTGGCGATGAACAGGCCGACTCCGGCCTCGGCGGGCTGGGGGGTGCCGTCGGGACTGCGGGTGCCCTCGGGGAACATGAGGACTTTTTTGCCGCTTTTCAGCAGGCGGATGGTGGCCTTGAGGCTGGAGGCGTCGGGTTTGTCGCGGTCAATGGGAATGGTCTGCCAACTGCGCAGGACCCTGCCCATGAGCGGGTGCTCGAAGAGGGTCTTGCGCGCGAAGAAGTAGAGAGGCTCGTCGAATGCCTGGCCGATGAAGGGCGGGTCGAGGAAGCTGACGTGGTTGGCGACGATGAGCGCCGCGCCCTGGATGCGCATGTGCTCCGCACCGACGACCCGGAAGTCGTAGAAGTTCCGCGCCAGGGAGCGGAAGAGGGTGTGGCCGATGCGGTAGGAGGGGGGCATTGGGGAATGCGGATTTCGGATTTCGGATTTCGGATTGGGGATTTCGGATTTGGCTATCTGCCATCGGCTATCATGCCGAGCACGGACTCGACGGCCTGCTCCAGGGTGAGGTGGCTGTTGTCTATGTATTGGGCGCCTTCGGGAATGACGAGGGGGGAGCTTTTGCGGGTGGAGTCCATGCGGTCGCGCTCGGCGACGCGGTCGGTGTGGCCCTGGGCATGGCGGCGGGCGGCGCGGACTTCCTCGCTGGCGTCTATGTAAAACTTCAGCCGGCTGCCGGGAAAGACGACGCTGCCGATGTCGCGCCCTTCCATGACCAGCGGGCCGAGGGCGGTGAGGGAGCGCTGGTCGCTGACGAGGCGCTCGCGCACCTCCGGGACGCGGGCGACGAGGGAGACGGCGGCGTTGACGGCGTCGCTGTTGAGGTCGGTGGTGGTGAGCGGGCGGCCATTGACGCTGACCTGCGTCTGCCCGTCCAGCACGGGGCACTCGATGCGGATGTCCGCCGCGGCGGAGCGCACGGCATCCGCGTCATGCGGGTCCACGCCGCGCTCCAGCACGGCCCAGGTCATGGCGCGGTACATGTTGCCGGTGTTGACGTAGATGCGGCCAAGGCGGGCGGCGACAAGGCGCGCGACGCTGCTTTTGCCGGAGGCGGCGGGGCCGTCCATGGTGATGACTTCGGTTTCGTTCAAGGCGGGGAAGGGGGATGGGGTTTGAACCACTTATCGAACACTGATGTGACACTAATGAGGGCAGGGTTGGAAGCCGCTGGTTCTTGGAAAGTGATGGAATTGTGGAGTGATGAGGGGATCTCCGAATTCCCAGCCTACTTCCCCGGTGCTTGCGAGAGAACCGGAATCTGGGCGCCGGACTCGCGGGTCTCGGAGAAGAGGGCGAGGTCGTGCTCGAAGCCTGGGTAGCTGGTGTTGATGCACTCGGCGCCTTCGATGACGGTCTCGCCTTCGGCAAAGAGCCCGGCGATGGCGAATGCCATGGCGATGCGGTGGTCGTGATAGGTGGAGATGGTGGCGCCGCGCAGCCTGGCGCCGCCTTCGATCTCCATGCCGTCCTCGTGCTCGGTGACGGTGACGCCCATGCGGCGGAGGTTTTCGGCCACGGCGGCGATGCGGTCCGTCTCCTTGACGCGCAGCTCGCGCGCGTCCCTGATGAGGGTGGTGCCGCGGGCGAGCGCGCCGGCGACGGCGAGGATGGGCAGCTCGTCAATGACGTTGGGGATCTCCGCGCCGCCGATGACGGTGGCGCTCAGGTCGCCGCCGCGCACCATGACATTGCCGCGCGGCTCGCCGGCGGTGTCGGTCTCGGAGTGGGTGATGTGCGCGCCCATGCGCAGAAGCACATTGATGATGCCTGTGCGTGTGGAGTTGAGGCCGACATTGCGCAGCATGAGCTCCGCATCGGGCGTGGCGGCGGCGGCCACCATCCAGAAGGCGGCGCTGGAGATGTCACCCGGCACGACGATGTCCGTGGCGCGCGGGGCCTGCCCCCCATAGACGGTGATCGCATTGCCCTCGCGCAGCCACTTGACGCCGAAGTGGGACATGATGCGCTCGGTGTGGTTGCGGGTGGCGACCGGCTCGATGACGGTGGTTTTCCCGGACGCAAACAGGCCGGCGAGCAGGACGGCGGACTTCACCTGGGCGCTGGCGACCGGCAGGGTGTACTGGATGGGGTGCAAGGCGCCGCCGGTGATCTTGAGCGGCGCGCAGATTTTCTCGCCCTGGCCCTCGATGGCGGCGCCCATGAGCCGGAGGGGATCGGCGATGCGCTTCATGGGGCGGCGGGAAAGCGAGGCGTCGCCAAACATTTCCGCGGTGAAATTCTGCCCGGCCAGGATGCCCGCCAGCAGGCGCATGGTGGTGCCGGAGTTGCCGCAGTCCAGGGGGCCGGCGGGCGGCTGCAATTTCGGCCCGCGTCCGGTGACGGCGAGCTTCACGAGACCGGCGCCGGGGCGCTCCTCCAGCGGCTCGACCTCCGCGCCCATGGCCTGCATGGCTTTGACGGAGCAGAGGCAGTCCTCGCTGGGCAGGAAGCCCTCGATGACGGTGGTGCCATCGGCCATGCCGGCAAACATGGCGGCGCGGTGGGAGATGCTTTTGTCCCCTGGGACGCTGATTTCGACGGGGAAGGATTTGAGTTTGCGGACTTTGAGAGTGGCCATGTTCAGATGCGGGCCGCGGGCAGCAGGGCGCGGAGATTGTTGGCCTCGGCGAGCAGGCGGCGGAGGGCTTCTTCGTCCGGCTTGGAGAGGATTTCAACAAGCTCTGTCAGCGTGGAGGAGGCGTCCCGCAGACTGGCGAGCAATGCCTCGCGGTTGGCCAGGGAGATGCCCGTCCACAGGCCCGGGTCGCCACCCGCCACGCGCGTGGTGTCGCGGAAGCCGCCCGCCGCGCAGGCCGCGGCGTCCGGGTCGGCGCGCAGGGCGGCGAGGGTGGTGACGACGGCCATCCAGTGCGGCAGATGCGAGATGCGCGCCACTTTGAGGTCGTGCTCTTCGGGCGTCATCGCCAGCACACGGCAGCCGAGACTTTGCCAGAAGGCCCGCAGCGGCGCGGCATCCTGCCCTTCAAGAGGCGTGAGCAGGCAGGCGGCGCCTTCAAAGAGGTCCGCGCGCGCGGTCTCGATGCCGGTCTTCTCAGAGCCGGCCATCGGGTGGCTGCCGATGAAACGTCCGCCCAGGATGGGGGCCAGTTCACCGACGACGCTGCCTTTGACGCTGCCAACATCGGTGACCAGCGCGTGAGCCGGCAGCTCCGCCAGGGCGATCCGCGCCGCCAGCGCGCGCATCGTCTCCACAGGGGTGGCCAGGATGATGAAATCCGCGCCGTGACAGGCGGCGGTGGCGTCCGTGAAAAACACCGCGCGTATGCCCCGCGCGCGAATCTCCGCCTCCGCCGAGTCCCTCCGCGCCCACAGTCGCAGCCGCGCACCCGGCATGCGCTCCTGGATGGCGAGCGCGAGCGAACCGCCCAGCAGTCCGGGGCCGAGGATGGTGATGGTGGAAAAGTCCGGCATGGAAACGCATCCTTTCACGCGCCGGGCGCGGGCGTCAAACTGTGCGTTCCCGCCAGCCGGGATGCCGGTTTCATTCATGGTCGTCCTTCCTGCGGGCTCGCCCGGTTTTCCAGCCACTCCAGCATCGGCCTGCTGTCCGCGCGCGGGTGGAGGCGCGCCGCGCATTGGCGGGCGGACTCGATCAGCCTTTGATTCCGCAGGCACTCGTCCAGCGCCGCGGCCACCCTGGCCGGGGTAAACCGGCGCGGCGGCAGGCTCAGGCCCGCGCCGAGGCGCGTGAGACGGTGCGCATTGTCCGGCTGGTCATGCGCCATCGGCATCACCACCTGCGGCAGCCCCGCCGCGAAGCCCTGGGACAGCGTGCCGATGCCGCCGTGATGGACAAAGGCGGCCGCATGACGCAGCAGAGTCGAGAAGGGCGCGTACTCCACTGCAAGCACGGATGGCGGCAGCCGCGCCGGCACCTGCGCCAGAGTGCGCGTCACAAACACCGCGCGGCAGCCCGCGCGCGTCACGGCCTCCAGAGCCGCCTCAAAAAAGCGGCGCGCCTGGATGTTGGCGCTGCCCGGAGTGAAGACCACCGGCTTCTCCCCTGCCGCGAGAAACTCCCGCAGCTCCGCCCCCAGCTCATGCTCAAGCGAGAGATCCTCCAGCGGGAAATCCCACTGAAACACATTCTCCGGCCAGTCCGGCTGCGGCGCGGCGAACCATTCGGGAAACAGCGCCAGCACGCCGTCCGGCGAGTTCCCCCAGTCCCACCAGAGGCTGCGCGGCGGCGGCACTCCGCGCCTCGCGCACAAGGCGCGCACCAAGGGGCCGGCAAAGAGGTCCGCCGGGTTTGGCGCGCGCAGCAGCAGCCTGCGCATCCACAAGGGCAGCCGCCGCAGATGCTCCATGCCGGGAAGGATGACCGGAGGCTCGTGCGCGCTGAGGAAGACCGCCGGCTGCAAATGCACCGTCACCAGCGGGATGCCCAGCGCCTCGCGCGCCGCACGCGCGCCGAAGGCCGTGCATGGCGCGAGCAGGAGACCGGGCCTGTCACCAGCCTGCGCAAGGCGTTCGATCTCCGCCAGATAAGCGCCCGCCGCATGTCCCGCGAATTCAAACACCAGTTTCGTTCCTGAACCCAGCCGCCACACGCGCGGATCGGCGATCATCCGCTCGAAGTCCTCCGGTTTGCCCAGCGGGATGAAAGCCAGCCCGGCAGCCCGCGCCGCCTTCTCAAACAGGCAGGCCGTCACCATCGTCACCCGGTGGCCGCGCGCCTTCAATTGGCGCCCCAGCCAGATGAAGGGCAGGACATCCCCCGCGCTGCCGAAGGGTGTGAGCACCACATGCATGTCAGCATCCTCCCCGGTTCGCCAGCGCCAGCAGCGCCAGCACGCTCACACTGTCGCGGATGCGCCCGTCCAGCGCCATCGCCAGCGCCTCGCGCCAGGGCAGCTTGCGCACCTGCAGCCGCTCCGTCTCCTCGGGCCGCGCCTCCTCGAAGCCCGCCACCCTGGCCAGAAAAATGTCGCACACCTCGTTCGTCGTCGAGTTGGAGAGCTGGAGACTCGTCAGCAGCGGCTCGATGTCACCCGCCACGATGCCCGTCTCCTCCAGCAGCTCCCTGCGCGCGCACTCGCCGGCGTCCTCGCCCGGCGGGCAGCCGCCCTCCGGGATTTCCCACTCGTAGCTTTCATGGCAGTAGCGCCACTGGCCCACCAGCCAGGTGCTGCCCTCCTCATCCAGCGGCAGCACGCCGACGGCGCGGTTTTCATACTCCACCACGCCGTAAATGCCCGGCTTTCCCGCAGGCGTGAGCACCTCGTCATGCCGCACACGGATCCACGGGTTGGCGTACGCGGTGCGCGTTTCGAGAGTCGTCCAGGGATTCGCCTCCAGCTCGTTCATGCCGCGCATGAACCACAGACGCGCCGGGAAAGCCAGTGAAAAGGCGCGCACGCGCCAGGCTGCCGGTGTCCGCCTGTTCAAGCCGCGGATGAGACCTTCAGAAACGCAGGGCGGCGGTTCACGTTGAATGCCTGGCCGCGCAGCTTCCGCGCCAGCGGTTCATGCGCCGGCACGGCCCCGCCGCCCGTGAGGGCGGCGACGATGGCAGGCGGGGGAAACCCTGTCGCAAGTGACAGCCCAGAACCCTGGTCCGGACCATCCCCCCCGGGCGGGGAGAAACGGTCAATGCGGTCGCCACGGCACCGGACCATCCCCCCGGGCGGGGGAACAGCTGGGTTGACAATCTGGCGAGTCAGATGTCAGAGGCTCAGTTCCTCGTTCTTGCTTCGTGGTTCGGGCTTTAGCCTGTGCTTTCCAGCCGCTCCTTCAGACGCTTCCAGTCAGGGCAAAGCTGCTGGAGCAAGGCGCGGAACTTCGGGCCGTGGTCGGGGTGTTTGAGGTGGCAGATTTCGTGGGTGATGACGTAGTCGATGCAGGCGCTCGGGGCTTTGATCAACTCGGGGTTGAGGCAGATGGTGCCATCGGGGAGGGCGCTGCCCCAGCGTTTGGGCATGCGGCGGAGGCGGAGTTTGGGCTGCGGCAGCTTGCGGTGGCGGCACCACTCGGCCCAGGAGGCGAGACGTCGCTCGAATTGCAGGCGTGACTGGCGGCGATACCAGGCTTCGAGGGCTTGTTTGACCTCATTCTCTCCGGTCTTGGGGATCGAAACGTGGAAGAATGCCCCTCGAAGAGACACCTCTTGGGGCTCGCCCTTCGCGATCTTGAGGCGGTATTGGCGGCCCAGATAGCGGTGGGTGGCACCAGTGACAAAGCGGAGCGCCGGGCGGGTGGCGTTCATCTCGCGGAAGGCCCGGCGCTGGGTCTTGATCCAGCCGAGGCGTTTGGCCACTCGGGGTAAAATCGCTTCGAGCGGGGCGTGATCAGGAGCCACCAGCTCCAGCGTGCCATCGGGCAGCACGCTGATGGCCAGTGTCTTGCGGTGCGAGCGCTTGAGCTGCGCCGGACCGGCAGGTGTGTCGATGATCTCGGCCCTAGACATCGTCGGTGCGGTGCATGGCGATGCGGATCACGGCTTCGATGATGGCGTCCATCTGCGCATAGCTCAGCGTGAAGCCCTTCTCCTTTTGCAGGTCGAAAAGGAAATCATCGAGGTCATTTCGCATGCGGTTCTGCGCGTCGATGTTCTCCCGCCAGCGCACCACGGCATGCTTGCGGATGATTTGGTCCATGCTCACGGCCGCTTCGGCCAGAATCTCGTCCGCAGGCGGCGCGGGACGTTGCGCTTCGCCACCGTAGGCGGGGCCGTCTTCGCGCAAAACACTGCCTGTATCCTCTCCGGACGTGCCTGCCTTTGGCGCGATCTGCTCCTTCAGCGCACCAAAGAGCGCACGGGAGAGATCGTTTTGCTTGAGCACATCGGGCACATCCTTGGTGTTGCCGCCGCGCACCTCTTCCATCACGGCGGTCACGCGTTGGAGATACTCGGCCTCGCTGATGCGCTCGGCCCGGTAGTCGGCGATGGCTTGTTCGAGCAGGGCGGAGAGCTTGCGGTAGAAGAACGGGTCTTCCTCCATCTTCTCCGTGATCGTCTTCTTGGTGCGGTTGGCGATGGTATCTGCCTTGGCTCGGGGAGACTTGGCTTTGTCCACCTCGGCCTCGAAGGCCTCGCGCTCGAAGATGTTCACGGGCTCCACCACCTGGATCACCTCGTCGGCCTGCACGTAGGTGTTCAGCATCTTCTGGATCTGCTTCTCGTAGTCGCGGTAGTCGATCTCCTCCGCATAGCGCAGCTTCACGCTGGCGCGGAGCTTCTGGAAAAAGGCCGCGTCGGCCTTGTAGCGCTGCACCTGCTCGGCGGGTGTCTCGGTGACCCAGTGGATGCTGGAGGAGGCCATCTTCAGCACGCGGCAGAAGCTCCACAGGCGGGTGTAAAAGTCCTCGCGCACGTCCTTCTTTTCCAGCGCCACCTCAAAGGACTCCTCGTCCTTCTTGTTCTTCACCTCCTTGAAGAGGTCCCACAGCGAATCGTGCAACGCGGGCAGCTTCTTGATCTCTTCCGCGATGTTCGTCAGTGTGCCTTCGAGGTCCTCGGCATCGAACTTCTCTTCCAGGCTGCTGTAAAGCTCCAGCGCCTCGTGCAGCTCGGTGACGACACCGTAGTAATCCAGGATGTAGCCGTAGTCCTTGCCGGGGTGCAGGCGGTTCACGCGGGCGATGGCTTGCAGCAGCGTGTGACCTTTCAGGCTGCGGGCGATGTAGAGCACCACATTGCGCGGCGCGTCAAAGCCGGTGAGCAGCTTGTCCACCACGATGAGGATTTCCGGTTCATCGCCCTTCTTGAAGGCGTCGATCAGGCGGCGGTTGTATTCCTTCTCGGTGCCATACTTTGCCATCATGGCCTTCCAGAAGAGTTCCACGCTCTCGTCCTTCTCGGCGGTTTGATGCTCCTCGGCATTCTCGATCTCGCCGGGGCCGGAGATGATGACCTCCGTGCTCACCTTGCCGAACTGGTCAAAGAAACCCTTCAGCAGCAGCGCCTCCTTCTTGCCGGGTGCCGTGAGCTGGCCTTTGAAGCCCGTGCCCTTCCACTGCTTGGAGAAATGCTGGCTCACATCCCAGGCGATCAGGTAAAGGCGGCTGTGCAGGCGGTTCAGCTCGTCGCGGGCGGTGAACTTGCGTTTCAGGTCGGCCTTCTGTTCCTTCGTCAGGCCCTCGCACATGGCCTCAAACATCGTGTCCACCGGCTTCTGGTTCACCTCCTGCACGATGTGGCGGCCTTCGTAGAGCAGCGGCACCACGGCCTTGTCGTCCACGGCATCACGGATGGTGTAGGCGGGCTCGATGAAGCCGCCGAACTTCGTCGCGGTGCTCTTTTCCTTCTTCATCAGCGGCGTGCCGGTGAAGCCGATGTAGCAGGCATTCGGCAGCGCTTTCTGCATCTGGATGTTGGCGTCGCCGTATTGGCTGCGGTGGCTTTCATCCACGAGCACAAAGAGATCGTCCTTCAGCTTGTGCAGCTCGCGGGCCACCTTGGCGGCGGCTTCGAACTTGAAGAGCACGGTGGTGATCACCGCCACGCGTTCATCCCGCAGGAGTTCGATCAGATGCGCGCCGGTCTTGGCCTGCTGCGGGTCCTTGCCGCATTGGTGGAAGGTCTTGGTGATCTGCTCGTCGAGGTCGATGCGATCCGTGACGATGACGATGCGCGGGTTGGTGATGCTCTCATCCAGCGCCAGCGCCTTGCCCAGCAGCACCATGGCCAGGGATTTGCCGCTGCCCTGGGTCTGCCAGATCACACCGCCCTTGCGGCGGCCTTGCACATCCCGCTGCTTTACGCGGTCCAGGGTGGCCTTGATGGCAAAGTATTGCTGATAGCGGGCCACCTTCTTCACCGCGCCGCCTTCGTCGTAGAGGATGAACTGCCGGGCCAGCTCGATCAGCCGCTCCGGGCGGCAGAGGGACCAGAGCAGCTTGTCCTGCTCCGTCGGTTCCCGCTCGTGCATCATCTGCTCCTCGAAGGCCTCACGGGCATAGGCAAACAGCCCCTTGAAGAGCTTCGCGTGGTCCTCTGGCCGTGGCGGGGTGTTGATCACCCGGCGCACGGTGTCCGTCGCGTCCGGCATCTCGCGCCACTTGGCCCAGAACTTCAGCGGCGTGCCGGTGGTGGCATAGCTGCCGTCGTTCTTGTTCAGGCCCAGCACGAGCTGGCTGTGGAGGAAGAGCTGCGGGATCTCGTCCGCCTGCCAGTTGCGGATGCTTTGGTTCATCGCCTGCTCCAGCGATCCCTTTTCCTCAGGCCGCTTGCACTCGATCACCACAAACGGGATGCCGTTCACGAAACACACGATGTCCGGCCGCCGAGTCTCGTGGCTGCCGGTGCGCTCCACCTCAAACTCGGCGGTGACGTGGAAGACGTTGTTGCGCGGGTTCTGCCAGTCGATGTAGCGCAACGTAAAACCCTTCGACTCGTCGCCAATGGTCTGGTCCAGGCTTTTGCCGAGGGTGAGCAAATCATAGACCTTCTCGCTGGTGCGCACGAGACCTTCAAAGGGCAGGTCCCGCAGCGCCTCGATGCCTCGGGCGATGTTTTCCTCCGAGAAGGCCACCTCCCGGCCCTTGAAGCTGATCTTGTTCAGGCGACGGAGCTGCCCGGCCAGCACCTTTTCGAGGATCACCCGGCCCAGACGGCCGTTGCGCTCCACGGCGCACTCCTCCGGGCTCAGGTAGGTGAAGCCAAGGTGCTGGAGCATCCGCAGCGCGGGAATCTGGCTGATGAGGGCTTCTTGGAAGGAGGGAGGCATTGGGTGGTGCGGTAAGCTCTCGCGCCCCTTCAGGGCGCGATGAAATGGGGGCGTAATGGATGTTCGGCTCCCAGGGCATCGGTCGCTAAGGCTCCCTCATGCCCTTCGAACCCAGGGCATTGGTCGCCTACGGCTCCCGCAGCCCTGGGCTGGAATCTCAGCCCCCGTTGGGGGCGATCAATCGCGGCCCAACGGGCCGAAAGAACATAGCCCAGGGCTGAGCGAAGCGATGCCCTGGGTCGTCGTGTGGATAACGCACCGATTCCGTCGCGCCCTAAAGGGGCGCGAGAGGCATTCATCATTGGCCGAGGTGTATCAATCCCACACATACCGTTCATCGAATTCGATTTCGTATTTGCGCAGAAACGCGCGGAACTCCTCCTGAAACGTCTTCACACGGTGATGCTCACGTTGGTTACGGATGTATTCACGGACCTCTTCGACTGCCGATTGGCTCACGGAAAAGGCTCCATAGCCGGCCTGCCAATGGAATCCCCGGTAGGCTTCCCCGCGCTCCCGCAGCCATTCCGTGGCGCTTTTTTTCAAACCGCCAACCACCTCGCTCAGAGCCATCGTTCTCCCGAGCAGAAAGAGCACATGAGCATGGTCCGGCTCCGAGTTGATCTCCACGGGTATGCACTCCATGCCCTTCAACGAGCCACCCATGTAAGCGTGGAGATCATGGCGTATGTCGTCCATCAGCACGCGCTCTCGGTTCTTCGTGGAGAAGACCAGGTGCACATAGAGTTTGGCGAGTGATTGCGGCATGGCGGTTGGAATGGCGCGTCAGGAGTGGATGAGAGCCTCTCGCGCCCCTTCAGGGCGCGGTGCAATGACAACGGGGTGGGCGGGCGTTACCCAGGGCATCAGTCGCCAAGGCTCCCTCAGCCCTGGGCTGGAATCTCGGCCCCCGTTGGGGGTGCGTTGCACCGGCCCAACGGGCCGAGAGATCATGGCGAAGGTTGTGTGGACCGCCCCACCACATCGCGGGACCATGGCGCTAGTCGTATGCACCGGCCCACTGCGTCGTGGGACCATGGCGC
>ERZ761607.1945-NODE-1945-length-23812-cov-5.004462_pt1 | contig 23812 bp, 23 predicted proteins | sample MGYA00511164_ERZ761607 | MGnify/ENA primary metagenome ERZ761607 (study PRJEB28899, sample SAMN02445080) | bioreactor sludge metagenome | biome: EBPR sludge | place: Australia: Brisbane, Thorneside Wastewater Treatment Plant | collected 2011-06-22 ... | reverse complement strand
CGCTTCGTACGCGTGATGGAGCCCCCCGCCCGGCGCGCCGAGCCGCTCGCCTCGCGCGCCCTCGAAGCCGAGGCTCGTCGTCGACGACGCGCGCAGTCCGAGCTTCTTCTCCTCCGCGCCGATCTGCACCTCGGCCTGCGGCAGTGGCACCGCGAGCAGCGCGTAGCCCCCGCGGCTCCCTCGTTCGCGCGCGAGCACCGTCACGAGCCCCGCGAGGGCCCCGTTCGTGACGTATTGTTTCTCGCCGCGCACGACGACGTCGGCGGCTGACCCCGCCGACCCGGTGGCGACGCGGTCGTGCGCCTCGAAGCTGGTCGCGATCGACGAGAGATCCGAGCCCGCGCCCACCTCGGTCGCCGCGAAGCTCGCGATCGTCTCTCCGCTCGCGAGCTTCGGCAGCCAGGTCGCGCGCTGGGCCTCCGTGCCGAGGCTCACGAGCGGCGTGGCGCCGAGCCCCGCGTGGAGCCCGACGCAGGTCGCGAGCGACCGATCGTGGCGCGCGATGGCCGCGACGAGCCGACACGTCTGCACCAACCCGAGCCCCAGCCCGCCGTGCTCGCTCGGAATCGAGATCCCGAAGAGCCCGAGCGCACGCGTCGCGTCCAAGAGACGTCGCGGCAACGCGCCGCGTCGATCGTTCTCGAGCGCGTCGACCTCCACCCCGAGCACTCGATCGACCTCCGCGACGAGGTGCTCGGTCTCGATCGTGGGCTCGGGGTCCACGCTCACCGCTCGTGTCCGCTCAGCATGCAAGGTGCCGCTCCACGAAACGCACGGTGTCGTCGACGGTCACGATCTCCATCGCGTCCTCCATCTCGAGGTCGACCTTCATCTCGCGGCTCAAGGTCGAGAGCAGCTCGAGGCTGGTGAGCGAGTCCATGCCGAGGTCCTCGCGCAGCAGTTGCTCACCCCGCACCGACGCGACGTCGATCTCCAACAGCTCCGCGATCGTCTCGCGCACACGTCGCGCTCGATCTTCCGCGTTCATCGACTTCATCGCTCGCTCCTTCCGCGCGGCTCGCGCGCATCGTCTTCGGCACGGTCGTCGGCATCGTGCTCGGCACGGTCGTCGGCATCGTGTTCGGTAGGGTCTTCGGCACGTGCCCCATGCGCTCGAGCCACCGCCGCGCGTCTTCCAGCGTCGTCCAGTGATCGCGCGCGACCACCCCGAGCTCGAGCGCCGCGCGCGACGAGTCCACGCGCCGACCCCACGTCACGAGATCCACCAGCTCGCGCGGCATCGGTACCCGCCCGCGCCGCGGCGCCGCCTCGCGCTCCTCGGCGTCCGCGCGTTCGCGCGCGCTCGACGCGTCGAGCTCCTCGGCAGGAAAGGGCAGCGCCCATCGCGCGCACATCTGCTCGAAGAGCACGCGCATCGTCGTCGCGTGCCCTCCGAAGCAGTAGCGCGCTCCCCGCGGCGCCATCTCCGCCGCCGCCACGTGCGCGTTCGCCACGTCGCGGACGTCCGCGACGTTCACCACGCCATCCACCCACCACGGCAGCGCGTGGTTCAGCAGCGCGACCAGCACGCCCGTCGTGCCGAGCCGCACGTCCCAAGGACCGAGGCATGCGCCGGGCAGGATCGTCACGACGTCGAGCCCACGCGCGAGCGCGACGTCGACCTCTTCTTCCATCGCCCACTTCGTCGCGCGGTAGACGCTCTCCAGTGGCGGCTCGGGCGTCCGATCGTCCTCGTTCACCGGGCCCTCGACCGATCCGTCGAGCGTCCCGATCGACGACGTGTAGATCACGCGCGGCACCTCCGCGCGCATCGCCGCCGTGCAGACCGCGCGCACGTCCGCGCGACCCCGCTCGATCGCCGCGCGCGCGTCGAGCGAGTAGCGCGGGTAATGCCCCGCCGCGAAGAACACGACGTCGCAGCCGCGCATCGCGTCCTCCATCGCCGCGAGATCGTCGAGCTCCGCGAGCCGCCACTCGGGCCGCCGCTTCTGCGCGAACACCGTGATGCTCTTCTTGCGCCACGTCGCGCGCACCGCGACACCCCGCGCTTGCAGCGCGTCCACGACGTTGAGCCCGAGGAACCCCGTCGCGCCGATCACGAGCGCGCGCTTCACGACGACGTCCTCGCGCCCTCGTCGGAGCTCGAGAGCTCGCTGCGGCGAATCTTCCCGCTCGTCGTACGCGGCAACGCGCCGATCCCGCAGAACGACACGTCGTCCACCCGCACCCCGAGGGCCGCCAGCACGTCACCCCGAATGCTCGCCTCCAACACGCGCAGCACCGCAGGATCGCGCTCGCGCGTCTCGACCCGCACGTGCAGTCGCTCCGTGCCGCGGCGCTCGTCGGTCGATCCCCACGCGGCCGCCGCGCGCACCTCCGCCCGCTCGCACGCGACCCGCTCCACGTCCGGCGGATGCACGTTTCGCCCACCTTTCACGACGACTTCTTTCGTGCGCCCGATCACGTGCAGCTTCCCTTCGCACACGAAGCCGAGGTCCCCCGTGCGCAACCAGCCCTCGTCGAGCGCGCTCTCCGTCAGCTCCGGTCGGCGGAAGTACCCCTCCATCCGCGACACGCCGCGCACCTGGATCTCGCCGACCTCCCCCGGCGCGCACGTGCGACCTCCGCGCCGCACGCGCACTTCCGTTCCCCGCACCGGCTCCCCCACCGCGACCGAGCGCGTCACCGCGTCGTCCGCGCTCGCGTCGCGCACGCGCCCCTCGCGAAGCAGCGCCTCGCGATCGCACGTGACCACCTGCGGTCCCTCGATTCGCTCGCCGACGCTCTTCGAATCGCTCGCTTCCCCCAAACCGCTCGAGCCCGACTCGTTCTCGGACCGCGCCGAGCTCGGCTTCGGCATCGTGATTGCGAGCGTGTTCTCCGCCATCCCGTACACCGGTCGCCACGCCGCGCGTGAGAAGCCCTGCGGCGCGAATGTTTCTTCGAACCGCGTCAGCGTCTGCGCGTGCACCAGCTCCGAGCCGTTGAGCGCCGCGCGCAGGCAGTCGAGCGCGAGCGGGCTCTCGTTCTTCGTCTCGCGCTCCGCGCACATCTGGTAGGCGAAGTTCGGCGCCGCCGTGATCGTCGCGCGCTCGGCCGCGATCAGCTCCAGCCAGCGTCGCGGCTTCATCGCGAAGCTCTGCGGCGAGAGCAGGTGCACGCGGTACGGATGACAGATGGCGGTCATCAGCACGCCCACGAGGCCCATGTCGTGGAAGAGCGGCAGCCAGCTCACGCCCACGTCGTCCTCGCGCAGCGTGAGCGCGTGCGCGATCGCGGCCGCGTTGGACACGATCGCGCGGTGCGAGATCGCGACACCCTTCGGCCGCCCCGTGGTCCCCGACGTGTACTGGAGCAGCCCGAGATCGGCGGGCCCGATGTCGGGGCTCGGCGGCGCCGCGAGCGCGCCTTCCCCCGGCACCAACACGTCGCGCAGCCGACGACGCACCGGAAGCGCCGCGATCGCCTCGCGCAGCTTCGCCGACGCGATCACCACGCCCGCGTCCGAGTCCTCGACCACCGCGGTGAAGCCGTCGAGGTAGCGCGTGACGGAGCCGAAGGTCATCGGCGTCGCGAGCGGCGCCGGCACCGCGCCGATCCACTGCACGCCCAGCAGCGCCGCCACGAAGTGGATGCCGGTCGGCAACAGGATCGGCACCGGATCCCCACGTCGCACCCCCGCCGCGTGCAGACGGCCCGCCCAGATCCACGCGAGCTCGCGCAGGGTCGGCGCGTCGAGCCGCTCGCGCGTCGCGAGGTGCAGCTCGAAGAGCTCGGCCTGGGCGTCGGCCGCGTGGTGGAGCGCGTGAACGAGCGAAGCGTGGCGATCCGAGAGCACCCGCTCGTCCTAGCGTCCCGCGCGCGGACCTCGCTTGACCTGCCGCAAGCGCCCCTCGCCGTCGGGGGAGGCTCTCCGACCCCGACATGATCCATGTCATCGCGAGCGGCGCCGAGTCGCCCCAATCTCTCCTTCGACGGAGCGGCGACCGCCGCCTCACGCGTGACTCGCGTTCTCCAGCAACGGCGCGTGTCTCGAAAGGAGCTCTCCCATGGCCAAGACTTCTCGACGCGTCTTTCTCGCGCGCATCGCCGCTGGTGGCGCCGCGATCGGTGTCCTTCAAACCCTCGGCTGCGGCGGCGGGGGAGGGGACTCCTTCTCCTGCAACGAGAACGTCGACCAAGCCGCGCAAGGCACGCGCAGCGCGCTCCAGTACCGCGACGCGTCGACGGATCCGAACAAGAAGTGCATCGACTGCGTGCTCTACACCGGCAACGCGACCGCGTGCGGTACCTGCTCGGCCGTCCCCGGCCCCATCCACCCGAACGGCACCTGCACCGCCTTCGCGCCGAAGCCCGCCTGATCGCAAGCGCGCCGCGCATCCATCACACACCGCGCACGCCACCAAGCGCGCACCTCACGTCACCGACGTCCGACGCCGGGGCCTCCGCTCCGGCGTCGCGCATTTCGAACCGTCGGAGCGAGGCGCGCGAGCGTTCGTGATCGCGAGTGACCGCGCTCGTCCCGTGCTCGCGAACGTTCCGTGATCGTGATCGTCGACGTGGTCGTGGTCGTGGTCGTGAACGGCGACGGCGACGGCCACGAAGAGACGCGCACGGTTTGACACGCGAGCCAGAAGCTCCCGAAGCAACCCCGATCTCAACCCCTCACCCGGAGACGTCCTCGTGTCCCTCCTCGCGCCCCTCCCTCGTCGCGCGTCGATCGCCGAGCCGCCCGGCGGCGTCCTCTTCTGGGTCGTCGTCGCGACCGAGTTGCTCGCGTTCGGCGTCTTCTTCGGCTTCGTCACCTTCGTCCGCGCCGCCGAGCCCGCCGTCTTCGAAGCCGGTCGCGCGCTCCTCGATCCACGCGAAGGTCTGGCCCTCGCGGCCGCCCTCCTCGCGAGCGGTTGGTTCGTCGCGGAGGCCGTGCACGCCTGCCGCGAAGACCGCCTCCGCAAGGCCCGCGTCTTCTACGCGCTCGCGCTCGCGTGGGGTCTCGTCTTCGTCGGATTGAAGCTCCACGGCTACGCCGCGCTCGGCGAGCACGACGTCCACCTCGGCGCGAGCACGTACTGGGACGTCTACCTGCTCGGCACCGGCTTTCACTTCATCCACGTGCTCATCGGCCTCGTGATGCTCGCCCGCACCGCGCTCCGCCTCGGCAAACGCCCCTTCGAAGACGCCGAGACCGCCATCGCCGGAACCGCGCTCTTCTGGCACATGTGCGACGTCGCGTGGTTCTTCCTCTTCCCCCTGCTCTACGTCGCGTGAGGAACACCATGCGTGCGCTCGTCTTCGTCGTTTGTCTCTCGCTCGTCGCGCTCTCCGTGTTCCTCGGAGATCTCCGCATCGCGCTCGGATTCGCGGGCGTCAAAGCCCTGCTCGTCGGCCTCGAGCTCATGGAGGTCCGCCACGCCGCATGGCTCCACCTCGTGTCCTTCGTCGGCTTCGTCGCGATCCTCACGGGCGCACTGACGCTCGTCGCGTGACCGCGGCGTCGACGTGCTCGCACGTGATCGTGATCGTCGACGTGGTCGTGGGCGTGGTCGTGGTCGGCGACGTGAGCGGCGACGTGCTTCCGAGGTTGCGAACGGCGACGTGAGCACCCAACGACGTCGAGGCGCTCACGCCCTCACGACAACACCCGCAGCCGCGTCCGTCCGTCTTCCCGCGGCTCCTCCACCGGCGGTGCGGGCTCCTGCACGGGCGCCTTCATGCGCACCACGCGGATGCTGGCCGGACCGCGCATGAGCGTGTCGATCCACGTCACGCCGTCGTGCCGATAGTGGATCTGAATCCCGCGCACCTTCCCGAGCAGGAGCAGCAGCCGCGCCTGATCGAGCGCCACCCGCGGCTCGTCCGCCCGCTCTTCCGCGCCGCTCTTCACGAACACCGCGAAGATCTCCGCGTGCTCGACGAGGTCGTCCATCAGAGCCTCGAAGAGCGCCCCATCGAGCTCGGCCTGATAGACGTCCGGCAGCGGCACCGGCTCGTGATCGAACGTCAGCTTCTCCGCGACCTCCATCGTCGGCGCCTTCGACGCGTCGCGCGTTTCGCCTGCATCGCGCGTGTCATCCAGGTCGCTCGATGCGTCGCGTGTGTCGTCCGCGCGCGACGTCGTGTCGTCCTTCGACTCGTCGCTCACGGCGCCGCACCGATCGGACCGAGCTCGGCCATCGGTCGCAGGTCGTACTCCGCCGACGGCGCATGACACTGCGTGCAGCTCTGCCGCCACGGATGCGAGGTCCGCAGCCCCTCCGCCAGCACGCCGTGGCAACTCTCGCAGCGCTCGCGCATCTGCGTCGAGTGCGGGATCACCGGCGGCGCGCCATCCCACGCGCGCGGCCCCGCGACCGGCGCCTCCAGCCCCACGAAGCGCGTGTCGATCGGCGGCCCATCCGCGAGCGCGTTCCGAGCGCTCGGCATCGAGTGCACGTCCTCCACGTGACACTGCGAGCAGCTCGCGTAGGTCTCGTGCGACATCATCTTCGCCACGCGCCCTTCGAGCACGAAGCCGTCCTGATGACACGCCACGCAGTCGAGCGCGCCCGTCTGCGTCATCGGGTGCGGCACCCGCGGTGGCGCGCCGTCGTACGCGCGTCGTTGCTCGCGCAGCGCGAGCGCCTCGCGGATCTCCTCTTCGGTCGCCGCCGGCGGCTCTTCGGTCAACGAGCCGACCGCGGCCTCGCTCGCCTGCGCGGCGAACCCCGCCGCGAGATCCGCGTGGCTCGGCGCGCGCGGAAGATCCGACGCCACCTCGCGCGACGCACGGATCTCGAACGCCGCCTCCGGCGCGGGCGCGATCCCGGTGAAGAAGCCGATCACCGCGACCGCGAGCACCCCGGACGCGATCACCGGCACCACGCGCGCCTCGACGATCGGGCGTCGTTCGCCGACCGTCTCGCGTTCGACGCGCTTTCCCGCGTGCGGCTCGCCACCCGTAGAGGCAGGAGCGCTCGCCGAGTCGCGATCCTCGTCGCGATCTCCGCCGCGAGACTCGTCGCGATCTTCCGGGCCATCGGTGGGCGTGCTCATGCCGACGCTCCTCGCGGCGCCCGCCGGATCTTCACCGCGCACTTCTTGTAGTCCGGCTGCTTCGAGAACGGGTCGTACTCGTGCAGCGTCACGAGGTTGATGCGCAGCCGCTCGTCGAAGAAGGGCACGAACACGCTGCCGCGCGGCGGCTGCCCCCGTCCGTCGATCCACGCCGTGATGTCCACGTGCCCGCGCCGCGACTCGATCCGCACGAGGTCGCCGTTCGCGATCCCGAGCTGGCGCGCGTCGTCGCGGTGCATCTCCACGTACGCCTGCGGCATCGCGCGCCGCAGCGGCGGGATGCGCATCGTCATGGTCCCCGAGTGCCAATGCTCCAGCACGCGCCCGGTGCAGAGCCAGAACGGGTACGCGTCGTCGGGCACTTCGGGCGGCGGATTGTAGGGGTGAAACCAGATCTGAGCGCGGTCGTCTTCCGAGGTGGAGTGGTAGAACTGAAAGCCCGCGCCCTCCGGCACGAAGGGGTCTTCACCTTCCACGAAGCGGTAACGCGTCTCCTGCCAGGCGCCGCCTTCGGTCTCCACCACCGGCCAGCGCAGACCGCGCGCCCGCACGTACTCGGCGTAAGGCGCGAGGTTCTTGTGCTTCGCGGTCGAGAACCCGCGGTACTCGTCGAAGAGTCGCTCGTCGACGTTCACGTCGTAATAGCGGCGGAAGTCCCAGATCGGCACCTCGCGCCCGCTCGCGTCGGTCGTGTGGAAGATGAACTTCCCCTCCGCGTCGCGCATCCCCGGATGTCCACGATCGAAGAGCTTCCGCGCGACCGCGATGATCTGCCAACAATCGTCCCGCGCTTCTCCCGGGGGATCGATCATCTTGAACCACTGCTGGGTGCGTCGCTCGCTGTTGCCGAACATTCCGTTCTTCTCGACCCACATGGCCGAGGGCAACACGAGATCCGCCGCCCGCGTGGTCAACGTCGGATACGCGTCCGAGACGATGAGGAACTTCCCGTCCAGCTCGCGCGCGCGATCGAAGTACTCCGTCGCGTTCGGGATCGTCTGACCGGGGTTCGTGACCTGCACCCAGATCGTGTCGATGTCGCCGCCCTGATCGGCGGGCAGACAGAAACGACGGAACATCTCCATCGTGTGCGGTCCGATGCGGTCGCTGATGCGCCCTTCGGGCAGGTTCCAGCGCCGCTCGACCGCCGCGCGGTGCTCGGGCTTCGCGACCGACAGACCACCGGGCAACAAGTGCACGAGCGTGCCGACCTCGCGCACGGTGCCGCACGCCGAAGGTTGCCCGGTGAGGCTGCTCGGTCCGTCGCCTTCGCGTCCCCAGTGTCCCGAGAGCAGATGCACGCCGTGCACGAGCGAGTTGATCGCCGTGCCCGCGGTGTGCTGGTTCATGCCCATGCACCAGAAGCTCGCGATGCGCAGATCGCGGTTCCCGAAGAGCTCCGCGAGCCGACGGATCTCGCGCGCCGGCACGCCGCTGATCTCCTGCACGCGCTCGGGCGTGTACTCCGCGATGCGCGACTTCCAGGTCTCGAAGTCGATCGCTTCGCCTTGCAGGGTCGGGTTCTGCGCTTCGGGCGCGCGGAACGCGCAATGCCGCTCCACGAACTGCCGGTCGTAGGTCCCCTCGCGCACCAAGAGCGCCATGATGCCGAGCGCGATCGCGGTGTCGGTGTGTGGCTTGAACTCGAGGTAGTGGTCCGCGAAGCCGGTGGTGCGCGTGCGACGCGTGCCGATGTCGATCAGCGTGGTGCGCTCCCCGCGCGAGCGACGATCGAGGAAACGCGAGAAGAGCACCGGGTGCATCTCGGCCGGGTTGTTGCCCCAGCAGATCATCACGTCGCAGCGATCGAGGTCGTCGAAGCAGCTCGCGGGCTCGTCGACGCCGTAGGTCGCGAGGAAGCCCGTCACCGCGGACGACATGCAGAGCCGCGCGTTCGCCTCGATGTTGTTCGTCCCGAGGCCGCCCTTCACGAACTTCGTGCCCGCGTAGCCTTCCGGGATCGTCCATTGACCGCTGCCGTAGAGCGCGAACCCCGCGGGGTTCTGCTGGATGCGATCCGCGATCACGTCGAGCGCCTGATCCCAAGAGATCGGCACCATCTCGCCGTTGCGCCGCAAGAGCGGCCGCGTGAGCCGATCCGGACCGTAAGGCGCGAGCCCCACGTGGTAGCCCTTCACGCAGAGGTGGCCCTTGTTCACCTCCGCGAGCGGATCGGCCTGGATGCCTACGATGCGGCCCTGACGCACGCCGACCTGCACGTGGCAGCCGGTGCCGCAGAAGCGACACGGCGCCTTGTTCCAGGTGACTCCGTCGCGCGGCGAGGTCCCGAGCGGCACGATCGCGCGCTGCGCTTCGACCGAGCCCACCACCGCCGCGCTGGCCGCCGTCATCGCCATCTGACGCAAGAAATCTCGGCGGTCCATGGCTCACTCCTCCAGAGGATCGTCGGACGGATGCTCGTCCGAGAAGTCGTGGAACACGGGCAACACCGCGCCCACGCCCGTCATCGATTGCACGTCGAACAAGAGATCCTGTCCTTCGCGCGTCGTCGTGGTCTCGACCACGATCGCGAGGCGGCCTTGCGCCTCCGGCCCCAGCGTCACGCGTGCGTCGGTCGACAGCCGCGCGAGCACCGCGTCGCGGTCGACGGGGCTGGGCGGTAGGACGACGACGGCTCCGGTGATCGGCATGGGCGCCTCGCGCGAAAGGTACGCGGCCCGACCCTACCTCGCTCGCGACAATCGACCAACCCCCGTCGTGGACCTGATGGATGTCAGCGCGAGCAAAATCGGTTCTTGGCAACACGACGCGTTCGGTTAGTCTCGCGGCGTGCACGCGTCGATCCCATCGTCGCTCTCGCGTCCGCCGAGCGCGCTCCACCCTCGCGTCGTCCTTCGTGGCGTCGTTCGGTGTGGCGGCGCTCGCACGAGGATGCATGCGCTGGCGTTCTCGTTGACCGCGCTGGCGCTCGTCGGCTGCCCGCAGTCCGAGGACCACGGCGCGTGGCGCGCCGAGCTCTTCACCGAGCGCGAGAACGAGCCGCGGATCGAGCCGACCTTCGACGAGACGATCCGCACCCCCGATCGCCTGCGTGGCATCGCGGCCCCCGCACCCGACGGCGGCGTGGTTCGCGTCGCGTGCTTCACCTGCCACGGGATTCTCCAGGTGGAGCTCTCCACCCGCGCGCCGACGCCGCTGCAGCCCGACGTCCTCGGACCGCACGTCGGTCTGCTCTTCGATCACGGCACCCTCGACTGCGCGCACTGCCACGATCCCGCCGACCCGAGCCACTTGCGCACCGCCGACGCGCGGAGCCTGCCGACCACCGAAGCCCTCGAGCTCTGCTCGCAGTGTCACGGCCTGCAGTGGACCGACTTCCAGCACGGCGCCCACGGCGGCATGCGCGGTCATTGGGATCTCAACGCGGGCCCGCGCGAGCGAAACCACTGCGTCGACTGCCACGACCCGCACCGTCCGGCCTTCGGTCAGTACCGCCCGATGCCGCCGCCGCGCGATCGTTTCGTCCCCACCCCGCCGCATCGCGCGAATCACGGCGCAGACCACGCGAGCGACGCGCACGGCGAAGGCCCGCATGACGTGCAGGGTGAAGAGGCGCAGGACGACGAAGCGCACGACGACGAAGCGCAAGAGGAGACGCCATGAGCGCCCTGAACCGACGCCGCCTGCTCAAGGGCGCGGGCGCCACCCTCGGCGCGCTCGCCTTCGCCAAAGCCATCGAGCCGGTCTTCGAGTTCACGAGCAATCTCTCGGGCGACGAGTTCCTCCAGAAGCACTACCGCGAGCTCTCCCCCGACGATCTGCGCACGGTGCTCGCGCGCCTCGAAGCCGAGACCAAAGAGAAGTACGGCGCCGACGTCACCATCCGCGACATCCGACCGCAGGACGGCGTCCAGTTCGGCTACGCGCTCAACCTCTCCACCTGCATCGGCTGCCGGCGCTGCGCAGAGGCTTGCCACGTGGAGAACAACCACGATCGCAAGACCCACCAGAGCTACATCCGCGTCTTCGAGATGCAGCAGGGCTCCTTCGACATGGAGCAGGGTGACGCGACCTACGACCACCCGGTCCCGCAGCCCGGTCGCTACTACATGCCGGTGCAATGCCAGCAGTGCGACAACCCGCCCTGCACCAAGGTCTGCCCGGTCGAAGCGACTTGGAAGGAGAAGGACGGCATCGTCGTCGTCGACTACAACTGGTGCATCGGCTGCCGTTACTGCGAGGCCGCGTGCCCCTACCACGCACGCCGATTCAACTGGGAAGCGCCGGAGATCTCCGCGGAAGAGATCAACCCCAATCAATCGTACCTCTCGAACCGCATCCGCCCCCAAGGCGTGGTCGAGAAGTGCACCTTCTGCCTCCACCGCACCCGCACCGGCGCGCTCCCCGCGTGCCTCGAAGCCTGCCCGACGGGCGCGCGCGTGTTCGGAAACCTCCTCGATCCCGACTCGGAGATCCGCTGGGTGCTCGAGAACAAACGTGTCTTCGTCCTCAAGGAAGAGCTCGGGGCTCGCCCGCGCTTCTTCTACTTCTTCGACGTCTGATCTCGCCGACGTCCGATCGCCGACCGAGGCACCATGAGCCGCAAAACCGCGAAAGAGAGCGAAGAGCGCCCCAAACATTGGGTGAGCTATCCGCGTTTCCTCTGGCGCTCCCTCGCGCTCGCCACGGATGGAAGCTGGGCCTTCTACGCGTGGATGACCGGCCTCACCGCGATCGCGCTCGTGGGCGCCAACGCCTGGGCCGGCCAGGTCGCGAGCGGCATGGGCGTCACCGGCATGAGCGATCACGTGAGCTGGGGCCTCTACATCGCGAACTTCACGTTCGCGGTCGGCCTCGCCGCGGGCGGCGTGATGATGGTGATCCCGGCGTACCTCTACCACGACGACGAGATGCACGACGTCGTGATCGTGGGTGAGCTCCTCGCGATCGCGGCGTTGATCGTGTCGCTGGGGTTCGTGGTGGCCGACCTCGGCCGACCGGATCGGTTCTGGCATTTGTTGCCCGGCATCGGCCGCTTCAACTGGCCGATCTCGATGCTCACCTGGGACGTGGTCGTGCTCAACGGCTATCTGCTGTTGAACCTGCACATCTGCGGCTACCTGCTCTACATGCGCTTCTTGGGGAGAAAGCCGAACCCCAAGTGGTACGTGCCCTTCGTCTTCCTCTCGGTGATCTGGGCCATCAGCGTCCACACCGTGACCGCCTTCCTCTACAGCGGCCTCGGCGGGCGCCCCTTCTGGAACTCCGCCCTCCTCGCGCCGCGCTTCCTCGCCTCGGCCTTCGTCACCGGCCCCGCGTTCATCGTGCTCGCGCTCCAAGTCGTGCGCCGCACCACGCGCTTCCGCGTCCCCGAAGGCCCGATCCAGACGCTGCTCAAGATCATGCGCGTCACCGTGCTCGTGAACCTCTTCATGGCCGGCGCGGAGGTCTTCACCGAGTTCTACACGGGCAGCAGCCACGTTGCGGCGGCGCGTTACCTCTACGTCGGTCTGCACGGCAAGAGCGCGCTCGTGCCGTGGATCTGGACCGGCCTCGCGTTCAACGTCTTCGCCGCCATCGTCCTGCACACGCCCAAGCTCGTCGCCAAGCGACCGCTGCTCAACCTCGCTCTCGTGCTCGTCTTCTCCGGCGTGTGGATCGAGAAAGGCATGGGCCTGATCATTCCGGGTTTCGTGCCGAGCACGATGCACGAGCTCGTCGAGTACTACCCCACGCTCACCGAGTGGAAGGTGACCGCCGGCCTCTGGGCGGTCGGCATGATGGTCTTCACGATCGCGCTCAAGGTCGCGCTGCCGATCTTCGGCGGTGAGGTCGGTGCGGGCGAGCGGAGCTGGAAGCGCGACGACACGCCCGACTCCGAGCCCGAACCGGCCCCCGCCGAGTAGCGCCTCGATCGTTCTTTCGCGCGTTCGTTCGATCGTTCATTTCGTCGCTCCGTCTCGCGGCCGTTCGTCGTGAGACCGAGTGTTCGCGCGCGTTCTCGTCGTGATCCTCGTCGTGCCTTCGCGCGGCGCATCGTCCGATCTCCGCCGCCCTGCCGCGGCTCTGTCCGCACGGTCCGCGTCGTGCACTACCGCGTGACGCGCGCCTCCTGCGCCCAACCTCCTCGAGGTCGTCATGTCGACTCCAGCTTCTTCCCTCCGCGCGTTGCTCGCCGCGGCTCCCTTCACCCTCGCGGCGCTCTTCGTGCCGAGCGCCCTCGCGCAGTCGAACGACCCGCTCGCACCGAGCGATCCGCGGCCGACCGATTCAGCGCCCGCGGAGACCACGCCGACCGAGCCCGACCCGAGCGGAATCGAGAACCCGTGGATCGAAGCGCCCACGAGCGAAGGTGATGCAGCGGTTGCGTCGAGCGACGCAGCGTCTGCGTCGAGCGCCGACCCGAGCGCCGCGAGCGCTGCGACGGAGGCGGTGGAGGAGCCGGCCGAGGAGCCCACGCCGCTCCCGCCGGGCACCTTCGAGGTCGGCGAGCTCCGGCTCCGCCTCGAGAGCGAAGCGCGCGCGCGCCTCGAAGCGCGAACCGCCCCCTTCCTCCCCACCACCACCGGCGCGATCACGCGTGGTGAAGCCGCGCTCTTCGTCGAGTCGCGCATCCGCCTTGGCCTCGACGCGCAGTGGCGTCAGCTCCGCGTCTACGTCCAAGCGCAAGACGCGCGAAACTTCGGGACCATCCCGCCCGGCCAAGCCGCGGGCTCGAGCACCGACTTCCACCAAGGCTACTTCGAGGTCCGTGGCGACGCGGGCTACGTCCGCCTCGGTCGCCAGGAGTACGTGCTCGGTGGCGAGCGCTTCATCGGTCCCCTCGCGTGGCTCGCGGCCGCGCGCTCCTTCGACGGTCTGCGCCTGCACGGCGACTTCGGTCGTTTCCAACCCGACGTCTTCCTCTCGTGGACCCGCGCCCAAGGCGCCGTGACGGATACCAGCGGCAATACCCGCGACTCCGAAGGTGACTTCCTCGGAGTCCTCGCGCTCACCACGCGCCTCGAGAGCCTCACCGTCGAGCCCTACGTGATCTACCGCCACGTCGCGCCGAACGGTGCCGCGCCTACGTCGCAACGCGACGTCGTGCACTTCGGCGCGCGCGTGAACGGCAAGACCGGCCCGTGGATCTACGAGCTCGAAGCCGCGCTCCAGACCGGCCGCATGCGCACCGATCGCTACGGCGCCATCGGCGACGGCGACGCGATCCTCGCCGGCGCGGCCATCGCGGACGTCGGCTACGAGATCGGCGGCGCGGCGGGCCTCTCGCTCTTGCTCGGCGGCGCGTACGGCACCGGCGCCTCCGCAGACGGCACGATCGACGAGCTCGACAACTTCTTCCCCACCAACCACCTCTTCTACGGCTACGCGGATCTCCACGGCCTACGGAACACCATCGACGCGCGCGTGCGCGTGCAGCTCGCGCCGAGCTCGGTGCCGCTCAAGCTCTGGGTCGACGCGCACCTTCTCGCGCTCGCCGATCCCGGCGCGCGTTGGTCGAACGCGGGCGGCGCCACCCTCGGCGTGAACCCGGCGAACGACGACCGCATCACCGGCGGCGAGCTCGATCTCGAGGTCCGCTGGACGCCGATCGAACGTTTCACCGTGTGGGGCGGCTACGCGCTCTTCCTTCCCGGCCCCGCCGTCGAAGCGCTCGCGGCGCCCGGCGACGACCGCGCGACCGATCCCACCCACTGGCTCTACGTGATGGCGGGAGTCGCGCTGTGATCGACGACGATCCAGACGAGGTCGAGCCGAGTGAGACTCCGTCCACGCGCAGCCCCACCACGCGCAGCCCCACCACACGCAGTCCCGTCGGCGACACGAAGCGCGACGCGCGCCTGCGTGAGCTCTCGTCGGAGCACCACGCAGCGCTGGTGTGGGCGCGACGTTTGCGGCGCGGCCTCGATCGTCAGCCGATGGCGGAGCGCTTCGCCCGCGAGCTCGAGCCACACTTCGCGATCGAAGAGACGATCCTCGCGCCCGCGCTGCGCGAGTCCGGCGAGCACGCGCTCGTGGATCGTCTGCTCGCCGAGCACGCGACCTTGCGTCGCCTCGCCGCCGCCGCCGACGCACACGAAGCGTTCGGGACCGCGCTCCACGATCACGTCCGCTTCGAAGAGCGTGAGCTCTTCCCTCGCTGCGAGGCCGTGCTCGCAGACGCCGTGCTCGACGCCGTGCTGCGCGCGAGCACCGAGCCGCGGTGAGCGCTCCTCCCGCACGCGATCCGCTCGGCTGCTCGAACGCCCACGGCAGCGCGATGGCCGCGTTCTCCACGAGGCGCTCGACGTCGCGTGCGGTCATCCGCGCCACGCGCTCGAAGTCGAAGCCGTGGAAGGCCTCCCGAAAGCCCTCGCGCTTGCGGAGGATGCGCGTCGGCAGCGAAAGGACCGTGAGAGGCAACGCTGACGAAGAGCGTCAGGGTTGTCGCGAGCGCGGTGGGGAATCGCCGCACCTCGTCGAGCGAGTGCCCCACGGTGCTCAACGCAGCATCAAGTACGCGACGAGCGCCGCGATCGCGAGCGCGATCGGCACCACCACCGCGAGGATCTTCGCGAGCGAGTAGGGCGCCGCGCCGAAGACGATGCGCGCGTCTTGGCCGTGCACGATCGCGCGGTAGAGGCGGTCGCGGTAGCGGTAGGCGAGCACGTAGCAGGGGAAGGCCCAACGCCGCGTGGAGAGGCGCTTGGGCAACACCGCGGCGTGGAGGTTTCGGATCGCGCTGCCTGGCACGTACTGCCTCGCATGCCGGGCGGCTTCGGCTTCGAGCGCGCGCTGCACGATGCGTCGCGCGCCCGAGCGTTGGACGTCGAAGCGCTCGATCTGAGCGCCCTCCATCGGATGCGGGGTGGGCGCCGCTTGCGCGAGGTCGTAGCTGGCCGCGAGTCGTGCGACCTCGTCCTCTTTCAGGCCGCGCGACGCGCTCACGAGGCTCGCGCGCAACGTCATCGGGACCTGTCCCGAGTGCGGCGCCCAGCGCGAGCGGTTGGCACCCGCGTCCGAGTCCGCGGTCCAGCTCACGAGCGCTTCGACGTCGAAGGTCCAGCCGACCCACCAGAGCGGCGTGAGCGCGTCGACCGAGGACTGCGACGCGAGATCGTCGGGGCGGAACCAGCCGAGCGAGCCGAGCCAGCCACGCAACGCCTCACGCGCGACGTCCGGCGCGACGCGAAACGGCAGGTAGCCCTCGGCCTCCTCGAGCGGGTCTTCGGACTCTTCGAGGTGCGCGACCGATCCACAGAACGCGCAGCGCGGCGCCTGCGCGTGCACGTCGTAGGTGAGCGCAGCTCCGCAGCCGTCGCAGCGCAAGACCTTCGCCACCGCGCGGTACGGACCTTCACCGCTCGGCGGCAGAGGGCAGGGAAGCGCGCAGACCGCGCAGCGCAGATCGCCCGCGGAGAGCGGGCTTCCGCAGCGCGTGCAGCTCGAGAGCGTGCTCATCGCGCCTCCGTGACGAGCCAGACGACGAGCGCGATCAGCGCGAGCATCAGCACCACCACCGCGACGACCTTCGGCCACGAAATCGGCGTCTTCGCGTGCACCTGCCCCGTCTGACCGTTGACGAGCAAGCGCACCGGCGGGCGATCCTCGCGGTAACGCACCGGCAAGATCCACAGCGGCACCAGCACGAGCTCGAGGTCCTCGTGATCGAACTGCGTCTGCCACCGGAGGTTGCGGTGCGAGTCGCCCGGCATGAAGCGCGACAGCCGCGCGCCGATCGCGTCCGCCGCTTCGCGACGCGCGGCGTCCGCCACGTCTCTCGGCGCCAGCGAGGCCTCTTCGGTGGCCCAGCCCGAGATCAGCCGCGGGCCGAAGCGTTTGATCGCACGCCAGTCGAACGGCTCGATCGACTCGAGCTCCGCGTTCGGGAGCCCACGCGACGCCGACACCACGTGGTCGCCGACGAACACCGAGTGCCGACCCGAAAGATCGCGCCACTCCGTCACCGTGCGCGTGCGGGTGCGGTTGACGGTCTTGCCGTTGACGGTGGTCGTGTAGGTCTCCGTCACGGTGTAGTTCTCGCCGATGCTCGCGGAGTACTGCGTGTGCGCGACCGCGGTGTAGAGGTACGCGGGCAGGTAGATGCCGCGCACGTCGTCGACCTTCGCCTTGCGGAACGAGGTCGGCGCGAAGAGCGGGCGACGGACGAAGCCACGCGCGATCTCGAGCGCACGCTCGGGAGGCACCACGAACGCGAGCCCGAAGGTCGGCGACGGACGGTCCGGCGTGGGTGGGCGATCGATCACCTGCGGCGAGCCGCAGTAGAGGCATTTGCCGGTGCGCCGATCGTCGTCGATCTCGACGCGGGCTCCGCACGACTGGCACTCGAACGCGGCCATCGCGTGCATGGTCGTCGGCGGCGCGCGCCGAGGGAAGAGGTTCGTGCGCGAAGGCGCGTGTTCGCAGTACGTGCGCGAACGCTCGAAGGCACAGCGCGACGGCGCGTGCGCGAAGGCTCGATGCCGCGGAGGGCTTCGTGTGTGCGATCGCGAGAAGCTCAGGCTGCGACCGACTGCCGGAGCGACTCGGTGTCGGGAAGCACGATGCGATCGCGCTGCAGCTCCACGAGCCCCGACTTGCGCCACACGCTCAGCGCGCGGATGACCGTCTCGACCCGCGCGTTCACGTACGTCGCGACCTGTTGGCGACTGAGCCCGAAGGGAATCACCGTCTCGCCGGACTCGACCTCGTCGCCGAAACGATCCGCGAGGCTCAACAAGAAGAGCGCGAGCCGACGAGGCACGGTGCCGGCCGCCATCACGTCGATCTTGCCGTGCAGCAGTCTCATCTGCGCGATCAGCGCACGGTTGATCGCGAGCGTGATCCGCGGGTCCTGCTTCATGCGCTCGAGAATCGGCAGCGCCCGAATCGAGAGCACCACCGCGTCGTCGCTCACCACCACCGCGTCGGCTCCGTACCGCTTCTGATCGAGCACGACTGGAACGGCGGGGCACTCGGTCGGGCCGAAGAACGCCATCAACGTCGCGTCGTAGGAGCCCGCCGCGCGACGCAGCTCGACCAAGCCGCGCACCACCTGATGGAAGTGCGTCGCGGGGTCGCCCGCGCGCCACAGCAGGTCGTTCTGTCGCAGCTTCAGCAGCGAGCAGAAGGGCAGGATCTCGACCAGCTCGCGCTCGTCCAGCTCACGAAAGTAGCGGCAGCCGCGTACGGTTCGGAGGAGCTGGGACTCGGTGTCGGCGGTCGAAGCGAGATCCATGACGCCCTCGTCCGAAGCACTCGCCGTGCCTGCCCGCGTCGACTCTTCACGCGTGAGGATCGCCCACGATTCGAGCCGAATCGCGACATCCCACCGCTCCAGCCCGCGGACTCTCGCGTCGTTTGCGAGGCCTGCGCAGGAACTGCGTCGGTCCCACGGAGCGGCTCGGTCGAGGCTCGAACCTGCCGATCCTGGAGCGCCCGAGCGAGCGCGATGACGCACCGCCGATGACGCACCGCGGCTGATCGAAGTCATGGCCGCCGCGCATCGCGAGTCGGAAGATCGTGGAGAAGAGAGGTGTCCCGTGTTCCTCGATCCGGACCTTCGTCTCGAAGAGCTCGCCCTCCGCGTCTACGGCGCGGAGTCCGCCCTCCGCGCCCACGCGGTGCCCTTGCGTGCGTCCGATCAGACGCTGCGTCAGGTCTGCCAACGCGAGCAGATCCCGCTCGACGAAGTCCTCGCCTCGTTGCGTCGCATCGCGGACGAAGAGGCGAGCGAGGTCGGCCTCGGCGCGCTGATCCGACACATCCTGCGTGAGCATCACGACCCCGAGCGTCACGAGCTCCCGCGTCTCAAGCGCCTCGCCGCCAAGGTCGCCCGCAAGCACGGTGCCGCGCACCCCGAAGCGCTCTTGCTCGCCGAGCTCGTGGGCAACCTCGCCGACGAGCTCGAGGCCCACCTCGCCCGCGAAGAGCGCGTGCTCTTCCCGTATCTGTTGGACCTCGAACGCGCGGCCCGAGGAGAAGCGCCGCTGCCGCGTCCGCACTTCGGCTCGCTCCGACACCCCTTGCGCATCATGAGCGCCGAGCACGCCGTCGAAGACGAGCTGCTCGACGCGGTCCAAGAAGCGACCAACGGCTACGCCGCGCCCCCCAACGGCGACGAAACCTGGCGCGAGCTCGTCGACGCCCTCCGCGCCCTCGACGCCGATCTCACGCGTCACATGCATCTCGAAGACGGAGTCCTCTACCCGCTCGCGCTCGCGCTCGAAGCCCGCCTCGGCGTGGAGTGAGCGACACGTCGGCGCGTCGAGCGACGCGTTTCGCGTCGAGCCCGCTCGTACTCGACGCGCCGACGTGGAGGGACGACAGCATCGTCGCAGCCTGGACGCGACGGACCCGAGTGGGGACCCGGTACGTCTTCCGAAGATCGCTGCTCGCGGTGGTCCTCCGCGAACGCGCCAAGGAGTCCTCGGGAGTCCTCCGAGGAGTCCTCCGCGGCGAATGGTTGAATCGCCGCGCGACGGAAGCGAAAAGCCCGGTCGGCGCGAGGCCTGACCGGGCTGAATCGTTCATCTATTCGGAGCGGGAAAAGGGATTCGAACCCTCGACTTCAACCTTGGCAAGGCCCCGACGTTCCGGCATTCCACCACATCATTGAACCTTTCAATGGCGATTCGGGATCCCGCGAGCACGAACGGGTACGGACGGGCCTTGCCGTCGTCGAAGGACGATTCCCCCGGTCCCGATGGACCGTGGGCGCGTCACGCGGACGCCATCCACTCCGCGGACGCGTCCACGATCTCGCGTGCCCATCCGACGTTCGAGGCGACGACCTCGCGGTAGAAGAGCTCGTGTGCGACCAAGATCGCCTCGTCGGCGGAGACCGCGATCACGCGGTACGTGCGTTGGTGCGTCTTGGGCTCCACGCCGCGCCGAAGCGCGTACGTGGGCTCGCGGTAGCGGACGGTGACGAGGAAGGCCACGTGCGAGGGACGTCCCACGGCGTTCGTCTCTGACGCGCCAGCTTCGATCGGGCGAAGCTCGAGCCCGTGCGAGCCCGGTCTCGGTCACGCTCTCTTCGGTGCCGGGCGTTGACACCGCCCGCGAGCGCCTCACCGGTGAGCGCCATGTCCGGCCGAGGTCCCTCCCGAGGCGCCGTGCGAGCATCGCGATCGCGAGCGCTGCGACGTCCACGACGCGATGTACTGCCCGTGCTGCGACGTGTGGCTGGAGCCGAAGTGCAGCGACCCCGACTGCGACTTCTGCCACCGTCGCCCCGACCGCCCGAGCGAGGTGGCGCGCGGTGTGGCGTCGGGAGCGCCCACGACCCCGACACCCACCGACTCCGCGCACGACCTCGACGCGGTGCTCGTGCGGTTCACCGAGCTCGAGCACGCGTGACCGAGGCCGCGTCAGAGCTCGCCGTCACGTGGCGTCTCGGGGTCCTCCTGATCGAGCGCATCTCGCGCTGGCCGTGATCTCAAACGAGGATGTGTTCGCGGTTCCGAGCGACGATCGGATCCTCGCTATGGCGGATCGTCGCTTGGACCGCGCGAGACCATACGGGATCGAGCGTGAAGTCCGAGTAGCATCTTCGAGCTTTCGCTCTCGAGATGCGTCGGCATTGACACCCTGATGACGCCCGAGCCCTTCCTCCTCTGCTAAAGCGACGAGCTATGGAGCGCGGAGTCGCCGACGTCCCTCGTCTACGTGCGTCGTCCGTGACGCACCCGCGCGCTCGATCTCACCTGAGCGAGAACCGCAGCGAAATGTGCCGCGCTCAAGCCACCTTCGCGAGCATGTCGTCGGTCGTGACTTCGAAGCCACACATGGGCACGACGAACTGCCGCATCAGTTCGCGTTTGCGAGTGAGCAACTCGTCCAGCAGCACTTCGTCGACGGTCGTCCCCCGGCGGGAGGTAGCGACGAACGTGTGAACGTGAACCGGACGCTTCTGGCCGAGTCGGAAGCAGCGGTCGTTGGCTTGGTTCTCCAGCGCGGGGTTCCACTCGCGTGTGTAGTGGAGCACGTGATTCGCCGCCGTAATGTTCAGGCCGACACCTGCCGCCTTCGGTGCCAGCACCAGAGCGGCGAAACCGAGTCGGTCGGAGAACTCGTCAATGATCGCCATCCGCTGACGCGACTCATTCACCTGCCCGTTGATGACGGGCGCCGGAACGCCGTAGCCGACCGGGGTGCCTGTCATGGCGAGTCGGAAGCGCGCACTGAGGGTTCGTACGACTCTGGCGATCTGCGTTCCAGGGTTCTTCGCCTTCTGCGCCTCGTCGAGGACCACCACGTCCCACGGCACTCGAGCGAATATCAGTTCGCTCCGCCGCAGCGCCTCGTAACTCGTGAGCACGAGATGCGCCGCTTCGAGGCGTCCGACCGCCGAGCCTCGCTCCGCCACTAGGGCCCCTCTCGCCTCCAACATGGCGTCGAGTGTCGTACCGAAGAAGCGCTGCGACTCCCGCATCCAGTTGGTCACAAGCCCCACGGGTGCGACCACCAAATGTGGTCCAGCACCGCGCCGATGAGCGCGTAGCCACGAGAGGAACGACAGCACCTGGAGCGTCTTCCCCAATCCCATGTCGTCGCCGAGCAGCACTCCGCCGCCGCCATGGTCACCCGCTGTTTCGTCGTAGCGCGACGCCAGCCACTCGAAGCCCTCCTGCTGGTAGGGGAAAAGTTGGAAGCCGGTCGCGAGGCCTGGTGGCGCTCCCAATCTCAAACGCCGCGTCAGCTCGTCGACGCTGCGAGCTCGGTCGAACTCGACGCTCTCCAGGTTCTCTTTGACGAGCAGCACCGACTGCGAGCCGCCAGGCCTTGCGTACTCGGTGGGCGGGGGCTCTCCTCGTGCGCGTCGTTCGGCGAGTGCGAGGCGCTCACGCAATGCGGGCGTCAACTCGAGTTGCGCTCCGTCTTCCGAGGGATGCGGCACGAACGCCGCACCGTTCTCGTCCGCCCACGCGATCGAATCTCGAAGCACCGAACGCACGGACTCGTCCGCGAGGCTCAACGTCCCGTCGTCGACCTCTCCGGCAACGTCCTCGGTGGCGACCCCGCCCGTCCACTTCCACCAGTCGAGCTCCTGCAGCTCGCGCACGACGGCTGGAACTCGCCGAACCATCGGTCCGAGGCCGATGACGCGCTCGCTCAGCTCCGACAGGTCGAAGTCCGCGCCAAAGAAATCTTCGGGGCGCGACAGCGCCAACGACACGCCTCCAGCGTCGAGAACGCCGAGCTCCTTTGCGCGCTGGAGTCCCTTCACCGCACGAGGCATCAGAACACTTCGAACTCGGCGGTCTCCGACACGGGTCGAAAGAGGCGTGGACCCACAACGACTCTCCGGGAGCGAGTAGAGGTGTTCGTCGAGTGCCGCATCCTCGACCCCCGGCGCGGAGACTCGAACCTGATATCCGCCCTCGACGGGATGAAGCCGAGGACGAACAGCTTCGATCGCGCGTGCCTCGTTCTTTTGCAGGAACGCGTCGAACTCGACTCCTTCGCCCTCCCAAGCTGCAGCGAGGACTCGAGCCGTGAAGGCCAGGTCGACACCTCGGTCCCGCCCGAGGTCGGCCGGTGCGTCATCGAGAACTTCCAAGACCGCGTATTGCGCGGAAGACAGACGAGACGTCTGCCCCTCGTGCTCCAACACGAAACCACGACGCTGCGGCTGAGGCCGAACGACTCGCCCGCGTTCGCCGCACGCCTCGCAGCTTCGCGGAGTGGTCGGATTCTGCCCGTGTCGCGAGGCTGGTTCATCGGCTCCCGCGCGTGAGTATCGACAATCTTGGTCAATTGCTGACCATGGTCGTTCGGAAGAATCTCGATAGAACCTCGCCATGCAGAGGTCCTGGCTCACCGCGCTCGTGCTCGTCAGCGTTTCGCTCCCCAACCCGCTGCTGGCGCAATCTTCGATCGGAGGAGGCTCGTTCCGGGTTGGAGCGGTCGGGCCGGACGCGTGTCGTCCGGGGCAGGTCTGTTTGTCGGGCGACGTCGACGGCGACGGCGACGACGACCTGGTCTCGTTTGCTCCGAGCAGCGGACCGATCTCGGTCAGCCTCTCTCGGCGCACGCACTTCCTTCCGCCCGTCACCTGGCTGAACGGAGCTTGCCGCACCGGGCGCTGCGAGCTGGTGGACGTCACGCGGGATGGTCGCGCCGACCTCGTCTGGTTCCATCCGGCCTCGTCCACGCAGGTCTACGTCTACGAGTCGGATCCGTCCCGCGGTCAATTCCGGTATCGGGGCCTCGTGCGACCGACGCATTGTCCGAGTGTGGACCGCTGCCGCATGCAAGACGTCGACGGGGACGGGCTCGCGGACGTGATCGGCATCGACCCCACGCGCGGCGATGTCTCGGTCGCCTACGGTACGTCGGTGCTCGCGTTCCGCGCGCCGCGGGTCGAGCACGTCGGCCTTTGTCGTGGCGATACCCAGTGCCACCTCCTCGACACCGACCGGAACGGGGTGGTCGACGTCGTGCGCATCGCGCGTGGTGGGTCGACGGATGGACACGTCTACGTGGACACGCTCGGAGCCCGGAGTGGCCGCCTCGTGCTCTCGCGCTTCTGCGCGGGTGCGACCTGCGCCGCCGGCGACTTCGACGGGGACGGTCACCTCGACCTCGTCGCGCTCGGCAGCTCGGTCTCGGTCGCGCTGGGGACCCCCGAGCCTCCCTACTTCGTACGCAACGGCGCGTGGCTCTCTCGGCCGGCGATCGCCGGCGCGACCCTCGGTGACTTCGACGGGGATGGTCGAACCGACCTGCTCGAGAGCAACGAGCTCGTCGTCGTGGGGCGTGCGACCGCACAGGTCGACGCGCTGACCTGGCAGTACACGCTTGTATCTACTCCACGACCGGGGTCCTGCAGTGGTAGGCCTCTGGTCGCGGT
>ERZ761607.1944-NODE-1944-length-23815-cov-5.667172_pt1 | contig 23815 bp, 18 predicted proteins | sample MGYA00511164_ERZ761607 | MGnify/ENA primary metagenome ERZ761607 (study PRJEB28899, sample SAMN02445080) | bioreactor sludge metagenome | biome: EBPR sludge | place: Australia: Brisbane, Thorneside Wastewater Treatment Plant | collected 2011-06-22 ... | reverse complement strand
AAGAAGCCCATCCTCACCGTGGGGAACAAATGGGCCACCCTGCAGACCGAGACCTTCAAGAGCGCCACGCAGCCGCTCTACGCGCTGCTGAGCCCCGACGGCAAGCTGCTCACCGACCCCGTAGGCTACACCCCGGCGGTGGAGGACTACAAGGCCTTCCTGGAGCGCGGTGTGCAGGGCATGCAGGTGCTGGGGCAGCAGGCGGGGAGGTAGGTTCGTCGTTCGTTGAAGGGTGCTTGGTTCTTCGGCTGTCGCTTGCCATATTGAGCGTCCGTGCCTTGACGAAATATCCGTCAAGATGGGAGGCCATGAAGGAAGAACTGGATGTACCGGATGAAGCCATCGCCGCGCAGATCCACTGGATACGCGGACAGAAGGTGATACTGGCGCATGACCAGGCGGCGCTGTATGGTGTGCCTACCTACCGCCTGAACGAAGCCGTGAAACGGAACATGACACGGTTCCCTGAGGACTTCATGTTCGCCCTGACCACCGAAGAGTGGTCCAACTTGACATCGCAATTTGCGATGTCAAGTGAATGGGGAGGCCGGCGCCGACCGCCCTTTGCCTTCACCGAGCACGGTGTGCTAATGCTCTCCAGCGTGCTCAATAGCGAGCGCGCGATCGCCATGAACATCCGAATCGTCCGGGTCTTCGTGCGCCTGAGCCGATTGCTGCAGAGCGATCAGGACCTGCAGCGGCGAATGGCGCAGATGGAAGAGCGGCAAACCACCAGCGAGGATGCCTTGGCCGAGCTCTTCGCCGCCGTGAAGCAGCTCATGGCCAAGCCCGCCCACGACCGCAAGCGGCTCGGCTACAAAGGGGGCGACGATGTTTGACGCATCTTCGCGGTAATGAGCACCGACGCCCGCGTCCGATCGCACTTCACCGAGGCCGCTGAAGTCCTTCAGCGCTTCCTGGCCGACCCCGCCAACATCGCCGCGGTGGAGCAAGCCGCTGCCTTCATGAGCTATTGCCTGAAGCAGGGCGCCAAGGTGATCAGCTGCGGCAATGGCGGCAGCATGTGCGATGCCATGCACTTCGCCGAGGAGCTCACCGGCCGCTACCGCGACGATCGTCCGCCCATCGCCGCCATCAGCATCAGCGATCCCAGCCACCTCACCTGCGTGGGCAACGACCACGGCTTCGAGCAGGTGTTCGCGCGCTTCGTGCAAGCGCATGGCAGGGAAGGGGACGTGCTGCTCGCCATCAGCACCAGCGGCAACAGCCCCAACGTGCTCCGCGCCGCCGAGGTGGCCCGGGCGAAGGGCATGCACGTGATCGGCCTCACCGGCAAGGATGGCGGCAAGCTGGCCGACCTCTGCACCGTGGAGGTGCGCGTGCCGCACAACGGATACGCCGACCGCATCCAGGAGGTGCACATCAAGGTCATCCACGCATTCATCGACCACATCGAGCGCGACCTGGCCGAGCCGGCGCGCAAGGACCGGTATTGAGATGCTCGTCAAGGTATACGGAGCCGCCGTCTTCGGCATCAACGCCACCATCGTCACCGCCGAGGTGAATGTGGAGAACGGCGCCTTCTTCCAGCTCGTGGGCCTGCCCGACAGTGCTGTGAAGGAGAGCCAGCAGCGCATGGATGCAGCGCTGCGCAACAACGGGCTCTATGCCCCGCGCGGCAAGGGCGTCACCATCAACCTCGCGCCGGCGGACATCCGCAAGGAGGGCACGGCTTACGACCTGCCCTTGGCCACAGGGCTGCTCTGCGCCACCGACCAAGCACCCGTCGAGTTGCTCGAGACGCATCTCGTCATGGGCGAACTCAGCCTCGATGGCGGTGTGCGTCCGATCAAGGGCGCGTTGCCGATCGCGCTCGAAGCGAAGAAGAACGGTTTCAAGGGAATCATCCTGCCGGCTGCCAATGCAAGGGAAGCGGCGATCGTCACCGGCCTGGATGTGTACGGTGTGGAGCATCTGCGCGAAGTGGTGGATCTGTTGCATGGCCGCAGCGGCTTGCAGCCCATCGTGGTGAACATCGAGGAGGAGTTCGCCAACAGCAGCCGCACCTATCCGGTGGACATCGCCGATGTGAAAGGGCAGGAGAACATCAAGCGCGCCTTCGAGATCGCGGCGGCGGGCGGCCACAACATCATCCTCATCGGTCCGCCGGGCGCGGGCAAGACGATGCTCGCCAAGCGGCTGCCCACCATCCTGCCACCGCTCACCATCGACGAGGCGCTGGAGACCACCAAGATCCACAGCGTGGCCGGCAAGCTGCGCAAGGAGGACAGCCTCCTCAGCGTGCGCCCGTATCGCAGCCCGCACCACACCATCAGCGATGTGGCCCTCGTGGGCGGCGGTTCCTTCCCGCAGCCGGGCGAGATCAGCCTGGCGCACAATGGCGTGCTCTTCCTCGATGAGCTGCCCGAGTTCAAGCGGCAGGTGCTGGAAGTGCTGCGCCAGCCCTTGGAGGACCGCGTGGTCACCATCAGCCGGGCGAAGTTCACGGTGGAGTATCCGGCCAGCTTCATGCTGGTAGCTGCGATGAACCCGTGCCCCTGCGGCTACTACAACCATCCCGAGAAGGAGTGCGTGTGCGCGCCGGGCGTGGTGCAGAAGTACCTGAACAAGGTGAGCGGACCGCTGCTCGACCGCATCGACATCCACATCGAGGTGACGCCCGTACCCTTCAGCGAGCTAAGCGCCGAGCGCCCCAGCGAGAGGAGCGCCGACATGCGCGAGCGCGTGATCACCGCGCGACGCGTGCAGCAGGAACGCTACGCGGGAAAGAAGATCCATTGCAACGCGCAGATGGGCAGCAAGGAGCTCCGCGAGATCTGCCGCATCGATGCCGCCGGCAAGGCTCTGCTTGAGAAGGCCATGGAACGCCTCGGCCTGAGCGCTCGCGCCTATGACCGCATCCTGAAAGTGGCGCGCACCATCGCCGACATGGCGGGCAGTCCGGACATCCGCACCGAGCACCTTGCCGAGGCCATCCAGTACCGGAGTTTGGACCGGGAAGGGTGGGCGGGGTGAGTGCGACTGTAACCCGGGCAGCTGCCATTGCGTTGGAGGGGCCAGACCTCAAGCCAACGCACCGTGAGAACCCCGCACCTCTTCCTGCTCCTGTTCCTGTCGGCGCCGCTCGCATCGCTCAGCGCACAGGGGCCCGGCGGCGATGAGCAGCGCCAGTACCTCAGCGAGGTGCTGGTGCCCACCGCGAAGAAGAAGGCGGCCTATTACCGGGAGGCGGCAGGCAGGGAGGGCGACCTGTTCATCGGCAAGACCTTCACCGTGGATGGCAAGCTGAAGGCGGAGGGCACCTACCGTGATGCGGCGATGAATCAGCCGCACGGGAGCTTCGTGTTCTACCATCCGAACGGCCGTGTGGAGAGCCGGGGCGAATACATCAATGGCAATAAGGCGGGCGTGTGGGAGCGATTCGATGCATGGGGTCAGCCCTTGGCCGAGAAGATCTACAACCCTGAGCCGTTGGCCAACATCGTGTATACCCGCGCGCAGACCATGCCGCAGTTCCGGGACGGCGACCAGCGGGCGCTGGTGCGGTATGTGAGGACCAAGGTGGAGTCACAGGCCAACCGCAAGGTGAAAGGCTCCTACACCACCACCTTCATCGTGGAGAAGGATGGGTCGCTGAGCGATGTGAAGGTGATTGAGGGGCAGGACGACCGCATCGGTGAGCAGGTGGCAGGTGCCATCAAGAGCACCGAGCCGTGGACCCCCGGCGCCGATAAGGGCCAACCCGTGCGCGTGCAGATGCGCGTGCCCGTGCAGTTCTAGAACCAAGTTCCATACACCATAGCTGTGGCGCCGACCCCGTAAGGTCGGCGCTCGGCATTTGCGGGCGCAGGGTCAGCCGCAGGCTGGCCGGCCCTTCAGCGGCTCAGGCCCCCTTGCCGTGGCACTGCTTGTACTTCTTGCCGCTGCCGCAGGGACAGGGGTCATTGCGGCCGGGCTCCTTCTCCACGCGCACGGGTGCGATGGGCTGGCGCGGACCCTGCGGCGGCGGCAGGGGTCCGCGCTGCGGAGCGCCGCCTGCGGGCGCCGGCCGTGGTGGGGCGGTGGATTGCCCGCCGCCGTACTGCGGCACATCGGTGCGGCTGGTCTGCAGGCGCTGCTGGGGCGGCCGGGGAGCCTGCGCCTCCTGCACCTGCGGCTGTGCGCTGGGCAGGCCGGCGCGGGCCAGGAAGCCCACCACCTCGCCGTTCATGCGCTCCATCATGGCCTTGAAGAGGTTGAAGCTCTCCAGCTTGTAGATCAGCAAGGGGTCCTTCTGCTCGATGGCCGCGTTCTGCACGCTGCGGCGCAGCTCGTCCATCTCGCGCAGGTGCTCCTTCCACTCGTTGTCGATGATGGCCAGGGTGATGTACTTCTCGATGCTGTTGCCCAGCTCGCGCCCCTCGCTCTTGTAGCATTTCTGCAGATTGGCCACCACCTGCATGGTCTTCAGGCCATCGGTGATGGGCACCACGATGTTCTCGTACTGCGCGCCCTGGTTCAGGAACACATCGGTGATCACGGGCATGGCCTGTGCCGCGGTGCGCGCCATGTGCCGGTCGTAGGTGGCCATCACGCCGTCGAAGACACGGTCGGTGACCTCATCGGCCTTCATGCGCTTGAACTCGTCCTCGCCGACGGGGCTCTCGGCGCTGAACTTGCGGAAGAGCTCGAACTGGAATCCGTCGAAGTCGCCCGCAGGATGGAACTCGGCCACGGTGGCGCTCACCACATCGTGGAACATGTTGAGGATGTCGAGCTTGAGGCGCTCGCCGAAGAGGGCGTTGTGCCGGCGCTTGTAGATCACCGTGCGCTGGCTGTTCATCACGTCATCATACTCCAGCAGCCGCTTGCGGATGCCGAAGTTGTTCTCCTCCACCTTCTTCTGGGCGCGCTCGATGCTGCGCGTGACCATGCTGTGCTGGATCACCTCGCCCTCCTTGAGGCCCATGGTGTCCATGATCTTGCTGATGCGCTCGCTGTTGAACAGGCGCATGAGGTCGTCCTCGAGGCTGACGTAGAACTGGGAGCTGCCGGGATCGCCCTGGCGGCCGGCGCGGCCACGGAGCTGGCGGTCCACGCGGCGGCTCTCGTGCTTCTCGGTGCCGATGATCGCCAGGCCGCCCGCTTCCTTCACACCGGGCCCCAGCTTGATGTCGGTTCCGCGGCCCGCCATGTTGGTGGCGATGGTGACCGTTCCGGCCAGGCCGGCATTGGCCACGATCTCGGCCTCGCGCTGGTGCTGCTTGGCGTTGAGCACTTGATGCGGGATCTTGCGCATGGTGAGCATCTTGCTCATCAGCTCGCTCACCTCCACGCTGGTGGTGCCCACGAGCACGGGGCGCCCAGCGTTGCGCAGCTGCTCGATCTCGTCGATTACCGCATTGTATTTCTCGCGCTTGGTCTTGAAGACCATGTCCTCATTGTCCTTGCGGATCACCGGCCGGTTGGTGGGGATCACCATCACGTCCAGCTTGTAGATGTCCCACAGCTCCTGCGCCTCGGTCTCGGCGGTGCCGGTCATGCCGGCGAGCTTGTGGTACATGCGGAAATAGTTCTGCAGGGTGATGGTGGCGTAGGTCTGCGTGGCGGCCTCCACCTTCACCTTCTCCTTGCTCTCGATGGCCTGGTGCAGCCCATCGCTGTAGCGGCGGCCTTCCAGGATGCGGCCGGTCTGCTCGTCCACGATCTTCACCTTCCCGTCCATCACCACGTACTCCACGTCCTTCTCATACAGGGCGTAGGCGCGGATCAGCTGGTTCACGGTGTGGATGCGCTCGCTCTTGACGCCGAAGTCGCGCAGCAGCTCATCCTTTCGGCGGGCCTTCTCCTCCACGGGCGACCCGCTCTTCTCGATCTCGGCGATGGTGCTGCCCACATCGGGCATGATGAAGAACGACGCGTCGTTCATGTCGCCGCTGATCAGGTCGACGCCCTTCTCGCAGAGCTCGATGCCATGCTGCTTCTCGTCGATGGTGAAGTAGAGCTCGGCATCCACCTTGGGCATGTCCTTCCCCTGGTCGGCGAGGTAGTGGTTCTCGGTCTTCTGCAGGTGGGCGCGCACGCCGGTCTCGCTCAGGTACTTGATGAGTGCGCCGTTCTTGGGTAGCCCGCGGTAGGCGCGGAGCAGGGCCATGCCGCCTTTCTCCAGCTGGTCCTTGGTGGCCGTGCCGTCGGAGAGGCCCTTCAGGTTCTCCTTGGCCTCGGTGATGAGGCGGGTGACGAGCTGCTTCTGCGCGGCGTAGAGGCGCTCCACGCGCGGCTTGTACTCGTCGAACTGGTGGATGTCGCCCTTGGGCGTGGGGCCGCTGATGATGAGGGGCGTGCGCGCATCGTCCACGAGCACGCTGTCCACCTCATCCACGATGGCGTAGTGGTGCTTGCGCTGCACCAGCGCGCTGGGCGCATGGGCCATGTTGTCCCGCAGGTAGTCGAAGCCGAACTCGTTGTTGGTGCCGTAGGTGATGTCGGCGAGGTAGGCGGCGCGCCGCTCGAGGCTGTTGGGCTGGTGCTTGTCGATGCAGTCCACGCGCAGGCCGTGGAACTCGTGGATGGGTCCCATCCACTCGGCGTCGCGCTTGGCCAGGTAGTCGTTCACCGTCACCACGTGCACGCCGCGGCCGGGCAGGGCATTCAGGAACACGGGCAGGGTGCTCACCAGGGTCTTGCCTTCGCCGGTGCCCATCTCGGCGATCTTCCCCTTGTGCAGGGCCACGCCGCCGATGAGCTGCACATCGTAGTGCACCATCTCCCAGGTGATGCGGTTGCCTGCGGCCATCCAGGAGTTGCTCCAAATGGCATCGTCGCCCTCGATGCGGATGGCGTCGGGGCGCTTGATGGCCAGTGCGCGGTCGAGTTCGGTGGCGCGCACGCGCAGCTCCTTGCTCTCCGAGAAGCGGCGTGCGGTCTCCTTCACAATGGCGAATGCCTCGGGCAGGATCTCCAGCAGCACCTCCTCGATCTGCTTCACGCTCTGCTCCTCCAGCTTGTCGATCTCCTCGTAGCGGCGCTCGCGCTCGTGGATGTCCATGCGCGGGTCGGCGTCGATCTCCGCGCGCAGGGCCGCCACGCGTTCGTCATTGGCCTTGGTGCGCTCCGCGATGCGGGCCTTCAGGTCTTGCGTGCGCTGGCGCAGCTCGTTGTTGGTGAGGGGGGCCAGCTTGGCGAATTCGGCCTTGGTTCGCTCCACCAGGGGCATCACCTCTTTCAGGTCGCGCTGGTATTTGTCTCCGAAGACGCTCTTGAGGGCCTTGGTCAGGGATCCGATCATGTGCGGGGTCGATTGGCTGCGCGCTCGTTGGGCGCGCGCGGAAGGGTGGCAAAGGTAGCCGCCTGCGCCGAGCACAGACCCTGCCGGAACGGCGGCGCTGACAGGTCGTCAGGTGAATGACGAACCCCGCCGTGGGGCGGGGTTCGGGAAGCGGTCGTGACGGGGGCTCAGTACTCGTCCTCGTTGAAGAAGAAGTCCTCCTTCGAGGGGTAGTCCGGCCAGATGTCCTCGATGCTCTCGAAGACCTCTTCCTCGTCCTCGATGGCCTGCAGGTTCTCCACCACCTCGAGCGGGGCACCGGTGCGCATGGCGAAATCGATGAGCTCCTCCTTGGTGGCCGGCCAGGGCGCATCCTCCAGGTAGGAGGCGAGTTCGAGGGTCCAGTACATCTGCGGTCCTGTTGAGGTTTTCCGTAAAACGGGCGCAAATATAGACGGATGAGCACGCGGCGCACGGGGACTTTTCAACGGCTGTTCAGGCCCCGGCATGGCCGCGCTCAGCGGTGAGGGTGCCACGGGGTGTCCGGTACGCCGTGGGCTTTGCCGAGCAGCCGGGCCAGCACGAAGAAGTAGTCGGAGAGGCGGTTGAGGTAGCGCACGATGACCGGGTCGACCGCGGCGCCCGCAGCGAGCTGTACCACGCGGCGCTCGGCACGGCGGCACACGGTGCGGCAGATGTGGGCCTGGCTCACCGCCGGGTGGCCCCCTGGCAGGATGAAGCTCCGCATGGGTTCCAGCTCACGGTCCATGGCATCCATGCCCTGCTCGAGCGCGGCGATGTCCGCTTCCGCGATGGCTGGGACCTTGAATCGCTCGCGTTCCTCTGCGCTCCGGCTGGCCAGGTGGCTGCCGATGGTGAAGAGCGTGCGCTGGATGGTGAGGAGCGGTTCGGCATGGGACGGACCGGCCAGGTCGCGCAGCATGCCCGCGTGGCTGTTCAATTCATCCACGGTGCCATAGGCCTCGATGCGCGGGTCGTCCTTGGAGACGCGCACGCCGCCGAGGAGCCCGGTATCGCCCTTGTCGCCGGTTCTGGTGTAGATCTTCATGGGTTCGGGTTCGCAGGGCTCAACGCGCCAGGACGAACCAGCCGTGCTTCAGGTCGGGCAGCGGGCCGCGCAGCACGTAGGCATACACGCCTTCCGGCGCCGGAGCGCCGCCCACCGTTCCATCCCAGCCATCGCCGGCATCGCCTTCCCAGACCTGCTGTCCCCATTTGTTATGGATCGTCATCACGGGCGAGGCGCAAACCTCTGGCCCGCGGATGCGAAGGACGTCGTTGTTGCCATCATTGTTCGGCGTGAACGCATTCGGCACGTACCATTCCACCGGTATGAGGCCGTAGCCGGCGTGGAGCGTGATCATCGCCGTATCGGCGCACATGGTGCCGGGGTCGGTGGTGAGCTGCACGTTGAACTGGCCCATGGAGCGGTAGATGTGCACCGGCGCATACCAGGAATCGGTAGTGTCGCCGTCGCCGAAATCCCAGTGGAAATGGGCCCCGCCCTGGGTGGTGTTCACGAAGTAGGTGCGCTCATCGCAGGGGTCGCTCTTCGTGTGGAAGGAGGCGAGGGCCGCGGGGAGGATCTTCACGGGCTTGCGTGCCGTGTCGGCGATGCAGCCCTGGAGGGCGACGAGTGTGACCGTGTGGGTGCCTGGCTGCTGGAAGGCGTGCACCGGGTCGTCGTCAGCGGCCTGGCCACCATCGCCGAACCACCAGCGGTGCTCGCTGGAGAGCTGCGAGGCGTTGGAGAAATGGACGTCGTGCCGCTGGCAGGCGCTGTCGGCCACGAGGAAGTCGGCCTGCGGCTGGATGCCCTCCACGGTGATGAGCGCCGGCTTGGTGAGGGTGAGCTGCTCGCCGCAGGCCTCCACGGTGAGGGTGACGTTGAAGGTGCCCACCCCGTAGCGGTGGGTGGGTTCCTCCCGCTGGTCGGTCCAGCCGTCGCCGAACTGCCAGTGGTGGCTGCTGGCTAGGCAGGTGAGCGGGCGGAAGCGATGGCCTTCGCAGCCCGGCAGCTCCTCCACGGTGAAGTCGATGAAATCGGGCGTAACGGCCGTGCCCGGGGCCTCGCCTTCGATGGAGTTGGGGAGGGAGGGGATGAGGCCGAAGCCGGGCGCGATGATGGCGTAGCGGTCGTAGGCGGCTGCGGCCAGCGTGGAGGCATCGGGGTAGCGCACCTCGCCCAGGCTGCGGGGGATGCCCGTGGTGCCCACATAGAGCCGCCCGTTGCGCGCGCATTCGATGGAGAGCACCCAAGGGCCGATGGCGGGATCGATCACCTCCACGGTGTGGTTGGACAGCCGCAGGCGCCCGAAGTCCAGGCCGCTGAAGGGCCCGTTGCCCACGAAGTAGAGGAAATTGCCGCCGGGCGAGAATTCGATGCCGCCGATGGGGTCGTCGCTCACGTTGATCAACGCGGGCGTGCCCACGCTGCCCGTGGCGATATCGAGCGGCCACACCACCACATCGGCTGCACCGGCCGGTGAGGACCAGGGCAGGCTGAGGGCGAGGCGGTCGTTCGCGGCCGAAATCTTGAGCGCGCTCCACCATGCGGCGATGCCCGGTGCGCCGATGGTGGCGATGGTGGTGATGTCGCTGATGCCCGCGCGCGAGATGCGGGCGCGCTTGAGCACGTAGCCGTTGCCGTCGAGGCCGAAGGTGAAAAGCCAGCGGCAGCCGTTGGGGAGCACCTTGCTCACCGCGATGCCCTCGCCCATGCCCCCGCCCAGCAGGATGTTCTTGGCGGCCACGTCGCCCTGTGCGCCGAGGTCCATGTCGATGATCGAGTAGTAGTGCTTGTGCTCCTCGGCGTCGTGGTGGATGAGGTAGTACTGCCGGCCATGGCAGGGGCGGGGCACGATGGCGGAGGCCTGGCTGCTGTGGTTGCCGAGGAGCCCGCTGCCGTTGGGCATGGGCTGGAAGGAGCCGTTGCGCACCTGGATGCGGTCGTTGGCCCCCACGGCGCTGGAGAAGAGGATGTTGCCGCCCGCGTCGGTCATCAGGTTCACGTCCTCGGTGCCACCGGTGCCGAAGCCCTGCACCATGGCGCTGATGCTGGGTGCCTGGCCGGTGAGGTCGAGCACGCAGGCATCGCCGCAGTTGCCGCGCAACAGCCATTTGCCCAACTGTGCGCAGGCAGGAAGAGGCACCAGGCAGAAGCTGCCGATGAGGACGAAGAGGGAAGGGATCCCGAGCCTTCGCATCGTCGGAAAATTAGGCCGGTCTGCGCTGGTTGACAAGGACTTCGGTCAGTTGCTGTGCACCGGAGCCTGTTGGCCGGATCAGTACCGGAGGCGGAAATGCTCCTTGGCCTGCCCGGTGCGCAGGAAGACGAGCCCCAGGTCGTAAAGGTCGATGGTCACCGTAACGCGCGGGTGCCGCTGGATGGCGGCCCAGGCTGCCTCCATCCCACGGCTCCAGTGGATGTCGTCGAATACGAGCACGGTGCCTTCGTGGGCGCGGCCCAGGCAGCGCTCGAAGTAGTCCAGGGTGGGCTCTTCGGCGTGGTGGCCGTCGATGAACGCGAGGTCGATGGCACCCATGCGCTCGAGCACCTCGGGCAGGCGGCGCTGGAAGCTGCCGAGCACCGCCTCGACGTTGTCCTGCCGCAGCTGCTCGAAGTGGTGCTGCGCGATGCGGAAGGTCTGGGGGCAGCCTTCGATGGTGGTGACGGTGCCGTTCTCGGCGCCCTTGGCCAGGTAGAGGGTGGTGATGCCGAAGGCCGTGCCGAGCTCCACCACGCTGCGTGCGTCCATCTGGCGGGCCAGCCGGAAAAGGAGCTGCGCCTGCCGGGGCGGCTTCAGGCTCACGCGCGCCATTTCGGCCACGCGGCGCACGGGCAGGTCGAAGGCGGACGACCCCGCGCCGAGGTCGTTCACGCGGATGGTCTGCTCGCTGCGCAGGAGGTCCTCGCGCAGGGCCTCGATGGGGGCGAACTCGGGCCGGGCCGACTGCGGGCGCAGCACCTGCTCGATGAGGTCGTACACGAAGGGGCTGTGCACGCCGTGGCGCGTGCGGGCCTTCACCAGGTGCTCCATGTAGGAGCCGATGCGCTGCAGGGAGGAGGCCATGGCAGCGGCGAAAGTAGGCCCATGGCGGGGCAGGGGCAGGCCACGCCAGCGGCCGGCGCTCCACAGGCGGCTGTGGGATTCCCTCACGCCCGCCGGATGGTGCGATCGGCGATCTCCAGCCGGTCGGTGCAGAAGTCGTGCTCGGCGGGCTGCCGGTTGCTGGCCACTACCAGGGTGCGGCCGTCGATATGCTCCATCAGCAGCGCCCTGAACCACGCGGTGGCCTCGGCATCGAGGTTGCTGGCGGGCTCGTCGAGGAGGAGGAGCGGGGTGTCGCTGAGGATGGCCAGGGCCAGCTTCAGGCGCTGCTTCATGCCGCTGCTGAAGTGCACCACGGGTTTCTCCCAGGCCGGCTCCAGGTAGGCGATGCGCGCGAGCATGGCGGGCGTGATGCCGTTGCGCAGGGGCTTGAACCGCGCGTGGAAGGCGATGGCCTGCCGCAGCAGGAGGTCTTCGTAGAGCCCGAGGTAGGGCGCTGCGATGCTCACCATGCGGTAGACCTCGTCCGGCGGATGGTCCTTGCCCCGGAGCCGGTGCGTCACGGTGCCGCTCGTGGGCGCCAGGGCGCCGGCGATGGTCTGCAGCAGCGTGCTCTTGCCGCTGCCGTTGGGGCCAAGGATCGCGGTGCGGCTGCCGGATGCGAGCGTGAGCGTGACCTCGCGGAAGATCACTTCGGCGCCGAAGGACTTGGCTATGCCGGAGAGCGCTACCTCCATGCGGGGATCGGCGCAGGCGGGCATGCGCGCGCGGTGGGCGGCATGGGCGCCCCTGGGCGCTGTGTGGGCGGGAGTGGAGCCGGGTGCCGCATGCGGGAAGGGGCCTTGCGCAGCGGCGCTACTCGGCCAGCCCGCGCATGATGCCCTTGGGGCTGTTGCGGATGAAGTCGAGGATGAGGCCGCGCTCGGGGCTGCGCGGCAGGGTCTGCTCCACGTTCTGCACGCCCCGCTCCACGTTGGTGTTGCGCACGAAGATCTCGCGGTATATGTCCTCGATGCGCGCGATCTGGTCGTCGGTGAATCCGCGGCGGCGCAGGCCCACCACGTTCACGCCCACGTAGCTCAGCGGCTCGCGGGCGGCCTTCACGAAGGGCGGCACGTTCTTGCGCACCAGGCTGGCGCCGGCGATGAAGCTGTGTGCGCCGATGTGGATGAACTGCTGCACGGCCACGTTGCCCTCCAGGATCGCCCAGTCGTCGATGGTGACGTGCCCCGCGAGGTTGACGCTGTTGGCGATGACGATGTTGTTGCCCAGGATGCAGTCGTGGGCCAGGTGCACGTAGGCCATGAGCAGGCAGTTGTCGCCCACGGCGGTCTTCAGCCGGTCGGCGGTGCCGCGGTTGATGGTGACGCACTCGCGGATGGTGGTGCCGTCGCCCACCTCGGCGGTGGTGTATTCGCCGGCGAACTTCAGGTCCTGCGGGATGGCGCCGATCACGGCCCCCGGGAAGATGCGGCAGCGGCTGCCGATGCGGGCGCCATCCATGAGCACGGCATTGGGGCCGATCCAGGTGCCATCGCCCACCACCACGTCGGCCGAGAGGGTGGCGAAGGGCTCCACGGTCACATCCCTGCCCAGGCGGGCATCGGGGTGGATGGAGGCGAGGGGGGAGATGCTCATGCTTCGGCTTTGGCTTTGGGAGCGGTGGCGGGGGCCTTGTCGCGCGCGATCTGCGCCATCATCTCAGCCTCAACGGCCGGTTGGCCGGCCACGTAGCCGATGCCCTTCATGTGCACGATGCCGCGGCGGATGGGCGTGAGCAGCGTGAGGTGGAAGACGAGCGTATCGCCAGGGATCACTTTGCGGCGGTAGCGCACCCCATCGATCTTCAGGAAGTAGGTGGTGTAGTTCTCGGGGTCGGGCACCTGGCTGAGGGCGAAGATGCCGCCCACCTGGGCCATGGCCTCGATCTGCAGCACGCCGGGCATCACGGGGTTGCCGGGGAAGTGCCCGGTGAAGAAGGGCTCGTTGAGCGTCACGTTCTTGTAGCCCGTGATGGTCTCCTTGTCCATGGCCGTGATGCGGTCCACGAGCAGGAAGGGGTAGCGGTGCGGCAGGATGCGCTCGATGTCGTTGATGTCGTACACCGTCTTCGTGAGGTCGAAGGCCATGCCGCCGCTCTTCTCCTCCTGGCGGATCTTCTCCTTGATGCGCTTGGCGAAGGTGGTGTTGCCGAAGTGGCCCGGGCGGGCGGCGAGGATGTGGCCCTTGATGGGCCGGCCCACGAGGGCGAGGTCGCCGATGATGTCGAGCAGCTTATGGCGGGCCGGCTCGTTGTAGAACTTGAGGTCGGTGGTGCTCAGTACGCCATTGCGGCGGATGTGCACGTCCTTGTACTCGCGCCCCAGCGCCTTGGCCAGTTCGCGCAGCTGCTCCTCGGTGGTGCCCTCGCGGTCCTCCATCACGATGGCGTTGTCCAGGTCGCCGCCCTTGATGAGGCCCGCTTTGGCCAGCTGCTCCAGCTCGCGCAGGAAGACGAAGGTGCGGCAGGGGGCGATCTCGTCCTTGAACTCCTCGGCGCGGTACATGCTGGCGTGCTGGGTGCCGAGCACGGGGCTATTGTAGTCCACCATCACCGTGATGCGGAACTCCCCGCCCGGGGTGGGCACGCCGAGCATCTCGGTGCCGCGCTCCTGGGTCTCGAACCAGATGGGCTCCTTGAGCACGAACCAATTGCGCGGGGCGTCCTGCTCTGCGATCCCCACGGCCTCGATGGCCTCCACGAAGGGCCGTGCGCTGCCATCCATGATGGGCACCTCGGGACCGCTGAGCTGCAGCAGGCAGTTGTCCACGCCCAGGGCGTAGAGGGCGCTCAGCACGTGCTCGGTGGTGTTCACCACGGCATCGCCCTTGCCGAGGGTGGTGCCGCGCGCGGTGCTCACCACCAGGTCGGCATCGGCCTCGATGATGGGCTGGCCGGGGAGGTCGGTGCGCTGGAATTTGTAGCCGTGGCCCTCAGGGGCGGGGAGCAGGGTGAGGGTGACGGGAACGCCGCTGTGCAGGCCAACGCCGTTGAGTGTGGCGGCCGCGCGGAGGGTGTGCTGCTTGTCGCTCATGTGCCGGGCCCGCAGGGGGCCCGGCGAAGGTAGGGGCGGGAGCCGTTCGGGGTCAGCCCTGGCCGCCGGCCTGGCGCAGGGCGGCCAGTTCCTTCTCCAGCGCATCCATGCGGCGCTGCAGGTCGGGCAGGCGGCGGAAGCCCACGTAGCTGCGCTTGTAGTCGCCGATGGCGAAGGCGGGCGAGCCCTGCACGGTCTCCCCGTCGGCGATGCTGGCGCCGATGCCGCTCTGCGCGGCGATGCGCACGCGGTTTCCGATGGTGAGGTGGCCGGCGATGCCCACCTGGCCGCCGATCATGCAATGGGCGCCCACCTTGGTGCTGCCGGCGATGCCCGTTTGCGCGGCGATGACGGTGTGGGCGCCGATCTCCACGTTGTGGCCCACCTGGATGAGGTTGTCGAGCTTCACGCCGGTGCGGATCACGGTGCTGCCCATGGTGGCGCGGTCGATGGTGGTGTTGGCGCCGATCTCCACGCCGTCCTCGATCACCACGTTGCCGATCTGCGGCATCTTCACGTAGCGGCCCTCGGCGTCGGTGTTGAACCCGAAGCCGTCGGCCCCGATCACCGCGCCGCTGTGCAGCAGGCAGTCGGCGCCGATCACGCACTTGGCATAGACGCGCACGCCGGCATGCAGCACGGTGCCCTGGCCGATGCGCACGCCATCGCCGATCACGCACCCGGGGAAGACCTTCACCCCGTCGCCCAGCACCACGTCGTCGCCGATGTGGCTGAAGGGGCCGATGTAGGTGTCGCGCCCCAGCCGTGCCTTGGGGCTCACGTAGCTGGGCTGCTCAATGCCCTTGCGCACGTACTGCAGGCTCTCGTAGCGCTGCAGCAGCTCGCTGAAGGCCGCGCGCGGGTCTTTCACCCGGATGAGGGTGAGCCGCTTGGGCAGCGGCCTGGAGGCCTCGAAGTCGGCCGCCACGATGGCGATGCTGGCGCCCGTGGTGTAGAGGTGGTCGGTGTACTTGGGGTTGGCCAGGAAGGTGAGCGTGCCGCTGCGCGCCTCCTCGATCTTGGCCAGGTCGTTCACCAGGGTCTGCGGGTCGCCATCCACTTCCCCGCGCAGCAGGCCGGCGATCTGTTCGGCGGTGAACTGCATGGGGTCAGTGCTGGATGGGGACGGCCACGCGCACATCGTCCCACTCCAGGGCGAGCTCGCTGCCGTCAGGGGTGACCAGGATGGTGAACTGCTCCACCGGTTCGGGCAGGCGCTCCACGGGCACCTTGGCCACGGCCACGTCCTTGGCGGGGTCGCGCAGCGCCTTGCCGTCGAAGTCGACCCCCCAGTTGTACTGGCCGCTGTTCAGGTACACCTCCCAGGCGTTGGCGCCGGGCAGCGTCCACAGCGTGTAGCGGCCGGCCACCACCGGCGTTCCGCCGAAGGTGAAGTCGCCGCTGCTCTCCAGCACCGTGGCCTCGTTGGCGCCGGTGCGCCATACCTGCCCGTAGGGCACCAGCCCGCCGAAGATGGCACGGCCCTTCTTGTACGGGCGGCAATAGTTGACGGTGAGCCGGAAGTCGCCGTCGAAGTAGGTGTAGGATTCCTCAGGGCTCGCCTTCTTGGTCTGCATCTTCATGAAGCGGAAGGCGATGAAGCCCACCGCCACGATGGCGACCATTGCGATGAGGATGCGCTTGAGGAGCTTCGGCATGCGGGAAGAAGGTTGGTGTTCGTGCTGCGCGTTGCGGCGCCGAAGGTACTCAGCCCTTGCGGTGCACCACCGTGCTGCTGGCCTGCGCCGTGGGCATCACCACCAGGTCGTTGATGCACACGTGGGGCGGGCGCGTGGCGGCGTAGTGCACCAGGTCGGCGATGTCGTCGCCGTTCAAGGGCGTCATGCCCAGGTACACCTGCTTCGCCTTCTGCGCATCGCCGTGGAAGCGCACCAGGCTGAATTCGGTCTCGGCCAGCCCCGGCGCGATCTGCGTAACGCGGATGCCGTGGGGCAGCAGGTCCTGCCGCATGCCCTTGGTCAGCGCATCCACCGCGTGCTTGCTGGCGCAATACACGTTGCCCTTGGGGTACACCTCCTTGCCGGCCACGCTGCCGATGTTGATGATCTGCCCTTTGCCGCGCGCCACCATGCCGGGGATCACCGCGCGGCTCACGTGCAGCAGGCCCTTCACATTGGTGTCGAGCATCGCATTCCAGTCCTCCAAGCTGCCCTCCTGGATGGGGTCCATGCCCGCGGCCAAGCCGGCGTTGTTCACCAGCACATCAATGGCCTGCCATTCCTCCGGAAGCGCTGCGATGGCATGCACCACGGCGTCATGGTCACGAACGTCGAAGTGCAGCACGTGCACCAGGGCCGGACCTTCCACGGTGCCGTGCAGGCCCTCGAGTTCCTTGCGCAGCGCTTCGAGGCGCTCCTTGCGGCGGCCGGTGATGATGATGCGCCAGCCCTCGGCGGCGAAGCGGCGGGCCGTGGCCTCACCGAAACCGCTGGTAGCGCCGGTGATGAGGATGAGCGGAGCAGGCATGCTGCAAAGGAATCGCATGGGGCGATCCACCTGCGCCCGCCTGCGCCCACCGGAGCGCGGCGGTGTTGACGGGATCGTGAAAAACATAGCTCATGGCCCATGACGCACGCCGGACGGGCGGCCTATACCTTGGAAGTACACGATGCCCCATGCGAAAACCGAAGCGTACGCGCGAAGCTGTCCGCCGGCCGCGCCCGGCACCTGTGATCACCGACCGCGAGCTGCAGGTGTGCCGCCTGCTCTGCGCCCCCGACGAGCCCGCCGTGAAGGCCCTGCCCAGCGTGCTGGACCTCTCGGTGAAGACCGTGCAGACCCACCAGTACAAGCTGTACCGCAAGCTGGGGGTGCATACCCGCACGGGCATGCTGCTCAAGGCCATCGGCCTGGGCCTCATCCAGTGCCCGTGCCGCGGCAGGGCCGGTGGACAAGGGGCCGATGGGCCTTAGGCCGCTGGCTGGCTTTTGGTCATTGGCTTAGCGGCTTCCAGGCTTGTTGGCCGCCAGGCCACTGGCTGCGCCACCCGATCACCTTGCAACAGGGACCCTCAGCCCTGCAGGTTGGCCCTTGCCCCAAGGCCTCAGGCTTACAGGCCACTGGTTGAGCGGCCGCTGGGCCTTGAGCTTTCAGGCCAATGGCTAACAGGCCGCCCGGCCACTTGGCTGCGCCACCTTCTGCCGTTAAGCCTTGGGTCTTGATCCTGGAAGCTTGCCCCATGGGCCTTGTACTGGCCGCCAGAGGCGGGGGGCTTGGGGGCTGATGGGCTCACAGGCCTATAGGCTGTCAGGCCATTGGCTTATTGGCCCATGGGCTTTTCACCCGCGGCGGCGGATAGGTGCTCAGGGCCTGCAGGTCCACGCCGTAGAACAGCGTCAACCGCATCGCCTCATCCATCAGCAGCACCGCACGGCCGTTCTCAAGGCGGCTCAGCCGGCTCACCGTCAGGCCGCATTCCGCGGCCACCACCGCCTGCGGGTACCCCCGCGCCTTGCGCAGGGCTGACAGCCGTGTACCTAGCTGCTTGTGGAGGCTTATATCCGGCATCGGGAATGATCGGTCCGTTGGCCGAAAATAGGCATGGATCCCCGCTTCCGCACCCAGGCGATAGTGGTTGCCCTGGGCTTGTCGAAAGGTGTAGAAGGGGCCGCTGGGCTTACAGGCAGCCGGAGGCGGAGCGGCATTGCGGTATGGGGGCCACTGGCTTCCTGGTCAACAGGTCTCTTGGCTGCGCCACCTATTAGCTTCTGACCAAGGACCACGCACTCATGATCCGTGCATTACCAAGTTACCGCGCCATGTTCTGACCAAGTGCGCGTGCTATTTTGAGCCCCCATGTCGAAAGAGGCGCGTTCCCGCATCAAGATCAACAAGCTGCTTGAAGAGGCGGGTTGGCGTTTTCTTGCCGACGAGAACGGTCCGGCGAACATCACGCTGGAGTCCGGCGTGAGCATCACGCCCGAGTACATGGCCGAGCAGTTCGGCGACGACTTCGAGAAGACGAAGAAGGGCTTCATCGACTACCTGCTGGTGGATAGCGACGGCTATCCCGTGGCCCTCCTGGAAGCGAAGCGCGAAAGCATCAACCCGCTCAACGCCAAGGAACAGGCCCGGGAGTACGCAAATGCAGCCAAGGTCAAGTACGTCATTCTCAGCAACGGCAATCTGCACTACCTGTGGGAGTTGGAGCGCGGCAACCCGCAGGTGATCAGCCGGTTCCCCACACCGGAGTCCCTGGGTGCCCTCAAGCAGTTCGCGCCGGACCGCGCACAACTGGTGCACGAGCCGGTGGACGTGGACTATATCGCCCTGAGCCAGCTGCCCGGCTATGCACGCCGCCCCGAGTGGTCCGACCCGGCGCTGAAGGGCGCTTTCATCGAGCAGAACAAGCTCCGCTTCCTACGGCCCTATCAACTGGAAGCGATCAAGGCCATTCAAAAGGCGGTGGGCGAAGGCAAGGACCGCTTCCTGTTCGAGATGGCCACCGGCACGGGCAAGACGCTCACCAGCGGCGCGCTCATCAAGCTATTCCTGCGCACGGGCAACGCCCGGCGAGTGCTCTTTCTGGTGGACCGGCTGGAGCTGGAGGACCAGGCCAAGCGCGCCTTTCTGCTGTACCTGAAGAACGACTACTCCGTGTGCGTGTACAAGGAGGACCCTGGGAATTGGCGAACGGCGGAGGTGGTGGTGAGCACGGTGCAGACGCTCCTTGCCGGGAACAAGTACCGCGACCAGTTCGAGCCCACGGACTTCGACCTGCTCATCAGCGACGAGGCCCACCGCAGCATCGGCGGCAACAGCCGGGCGGTCTTCGAGTATTTCCACGGGTACAAGCTCGGCCTCACCGCCACGCCGCGCGACTACTTGAAGGGTGTTGATGAAACGGACATCCAAGAGGACCCCCGGGCTTACGAGATGCGACTACTGAAGGACACCTACACCACCTTCGGCTGCGACGATGGCAGGCCTACCTTCCGTTACTCTTTGCTCAATGGCGTTACCGATGGCTACCTGATCAACCCGGTCACCATCGATGCCCGCACGGAGATCACCACCAAGCTCCTGAGCGAGGAGGGGTATGCTGTGGTGAAGCGGGATAGTGAAGGCGGGGAGCATGAGGAGACCTTTGTGCACCGCGACTTCGAGAAGAAGTTCTTCAGCCCGGAGACGAACGCCGAGTTCTGCAAGGCTTTCCTTGACCATGCCCTGACGGACCCCATCAATGGCGAACTGGGCAAGAGCATCGTGTTCTGCGTGAGCCAAAGCCACGCCCGCAAGGTCGCCGAGATCCTCAACGAGATGGCCCACGCACGCTGGCCGGGGCGTTACCAGAGCGACTTCGCCGTGCAGGTGACCAGCCTGGTGCAGGGCGCGCAGCAGATGACGGTGAACTTCGCCAACAACGTGCTGCTCGGAAACAGTCCCGTGTTGACGGGCTACCGCACCAGCAAGGCCCGGGTGTGCGTCACCGTGGGCATGATGACCACCGGCTACGACTGCGAGGACCTGCTGAACGTGGTGCTTATGCGGCCCATCTTCAGCCCCAGCGATTTCGTGCAGATGAAGGGGCGCGGCACCCGCAAATGGACCTTCAGCCACAGCGAACGCGATGAACGGGGCAATACGGAGACCGTAAGCCGCCCCAAGGAGGCCTTCAAGCTATTCGACTTCTTCGCCAACTGCGAGTACTTCGAGGAGAAGTTCAACTACGACGCCAAGCTCAGCGTGGTGGTTCCCAAGGATGAACCGGGCGCAGGCCGCGACTTCATCGGTGGCACGGGCAAATACCACAAGCACCTCGCAGCCGACCCCATCACGTCCTTTGAATCGAAGGCCGTGGGCGCGCAAGGCATGAAGATCGATCGCGAGATGTTCCGCGACCGCTTTGAGCAGCGCATCCAAGGCGACGCCGACATACGCCGCTACGTGCAGGCCGGCAACTGGGACCAGGTGCTGCACTACATCCAGTCCGAGGTGCTGGACAAGCCGGAGGAGTTCTTCACCCTGGAGAAGCTGCGCAAGGCCTACACCGTGGACCGCAAGCTGAGCCTGCGCGAGGTGGTGGAGAAGATCTTCGGCATCATCGCCCGGTTCAAATTGAAGGACGAGCTACTGGAGGAGGAGTTCCAGAAGTTCGTAAGCATCCATCCTCCTGCCGAAGAGGAGAACATCACCGCCCTCCGCCACTTTTTCAAGGCCTACGTGGTGGACCAGGACGTGCGCGAGATCGTGAAGCAGAAAAGCTTCCAGCGTCTGGCCAACCACCCGGCCTTGACCATGGAGGAGTTCAAGGCCATTACACCGAACAGCCGCAGCTTGGTGCCTGACTATGTGGATACCTACGTCAAGCTTGATCAGTTCGCTGCCTGATGCGTATTGAGCATAAGTTCAAGGAGCATGTGATCCATCCAGGAACAAAGCGTTTGATCGTGGGTACCTTCAATCCGGGTCAGCCTGGAAATGACGCCGAGTACTTCTATGGGCGTTCGTCAAGTCTGTTCTGGAGTTTGCTGCCAAATGCACTTGGCGTTGAAACCAGTCTGCCACGCTCTGTTGAAGCCTGGAAGGCATTCCATCTGCTGCATCATATAGACTTCATGGACATGATAGCTGCGCTGGACAATGTTCCTGAAAGGGTCGGATTGGCTTACAAGGATGAGATCGTCGACAGGTATGCCATTTCATGCTTCTGTGTTGGTTCGCTCATTGACCGGCATCCAGACATCATGCAAGTCTTCTTTACTCGCAGCACCTTTGACAGAAAAGTCATCCCAGTCATCCATGGGGTCGCAATGGATATAAGCAAGCGCACGAAAGCCCGCGGTGGTCGCTGCTATGGGTTGCTTTCCCCCGCGGATTATGATGCTCCATGGACCAAGCGACGCCCAGCGCAATGGCGCAAGGCACTCACCGGGCAACTCAGTCCACTTGAACTGCATTAACTCAGATGCTCGACAGCACCACCAAACGCCGCATCGACGACTGCCGCGACATCCTCGTGGGCAAGGTGCCCGACCCCAAGAGCCAGATCGACCAGATCACCGTGGCCCTCATCTACAAGTTCATGCACGACATGGACCAGGAGGCCGTGGAGCTTGGCGGCACCCCCACCTTCTTCGCCAGGCACACCGTGGTGGTGAGCGGCAAGAAGGAGGTGAAGGACTACACCCAATTCGCCTGGCCCAAGCTGATGGCCACGAACCTGGGCGGCGAGGACCGCGTGAAGCTCTACGCCGAAGCCTTGGAGCGCATGCCCGAGAACCCCGGGCTGCCCCAGCTGTTCCGCGACATCTTCAAGAACACCTACCTGCCCTACCGCGACCCGGCCACCTTGCGGGAGTTCCTCAAGCGCATCAGTGAGTTCACCTACGACCACAGCGAGAAGCTGGGCGATGCCTTCGAGTACCTGCTCAGCATCATGGGCAGCCAGGGCGATGCCGGGCAGTTCCGCACGCCGCGGCACCTGATCGACTTCATGACGGCGGTGATCGACCCGCAGAAGCACGAGACGATCATGGACCCCGCCTGCGGCACGGCGGGTTTCCTCATCAGCGCCTATAAGCACATCCTGCGGCACAACAGCAGCAACCACGCGGCCGATGACCCGCTGGCCTTCCAGCTGCACGGCGTGAAGCAGGAGGACCTCACCGTGAGCGCCAAGAAGTACGCGGGCGACAAGCTGAGCCCCGACGACCGCAAGCGGCTGGTGCGCAACATCGTCGGCTACGACATCGACCCCGGCATGGTGAAGCTCGCGTTGGCGAACCTCTACCTGCACGGCTTCCCCGAGCCGCACATCTTCGAGTACGACACCCTGACGAGCACCGACCGCTGGGAGGAGCGCTTCGATGTGGTGCTGGCCAACCCGCCCTTCATGAGCCCGAAGGGCGGCATCAAGCCCCACGGCAAGTTCGGCATCCCGAGCCCCCGCAGCGAGGTGCTCTTTGTGGACTACATCGCCGAACACCTCAACCCCAACGGCCGCGCCCTGATCGTGGTGCCGGAGGGCATCATCTTCCAAAGTGGCAAGGCCTACAAGGCCCTGCGCAAGAAGCTGGTGGACGAGCACTACCTGGTGGGCGTGGTGAGCGTGCCCGGCGGCGTGTTCAACCCCTACAGCGGGGTGAAGACCAGCCTGCTCTGGTTCGACCGCGCGCTGGCACGCAAGACGGACAAGCTCCTCTTTGTGAAGGTGGAGAACGATGGCTTTGACCTGGGCGCGCAGCGCAGGCCCATTGCGCAGAACGACCTGCCGGAGGTCTTTGCGCTGATGACGGACTACAAGCGGGCGTTGGTGGAGGGGATGGAGTGGGAGGCGCCGAAGGGATGGGAGGCGAAGGCACTGCAGGTTGAGCGTGAACGAATCGGTGCGAATGCGGAATACAGCTTGAGCGGTGATCGATTCTTGCACGCTCCATCAATGGGGGCACATGATGTTCGCATGGTGCCGCTTGGTGAACTTGCCGATCTTGAATACGGCTACACGGAATCTGCAAGTGATGCCGGCGATGTGCGCTTCTTGCGTATCACCGACATCGATGAGCATGGGCGTCTTCGCGACGACGGGGCGAAGTACATCACCTTGACGGATGCGTCGCGGGACTACTTGGTGAAGAAGGACGACCTTCTTGTTGCACGTACAGGTGCGACCTATGGAAAGACCTTGCTCATTGAGAAGGATGCTGATGCGGTGTTTGCGTCATACTTGATCCGTATCCGATTCAAAGCGAAGGATGTTCTTCCGAAGTACTACTGGCTCTTTACGCAAACGGACGAGTACAAGAGACAGGCTGCGCGACTTGCCACTGGCGGTGGACAGCCACAATTCAATGGCGGTGCCTTGAAACGGCTCCAGATCCCTCTCCCCCCACTCGCCGAGCAGGAGGCCTTGGTGGCGGAGGTGGAGGGCTACCAGAAGGTGATCGACGGGGCGCGGCAGGTGGTGGCGCACTACAAGCCGCGCATCACCATCGATCCGAGTTGGGAGATGGTGGAGTTGGGGGAGGTCGTTAAGGAAGCGCAGTATGGCCTGTCTGAAAAGATGAACACCGATGGGAAAGGCTGGAAGTGTTTCCGCATGAGTGAGATCCAAGGTGGTCTGGCAGTCGATACTGGGGAAATGAAATGTGCGGATATCAGTGAACAGGACCTCCTGAAGTACAAGCTTTACCCTGGCGACATCCTGTTCAACAGGACGAACAGCTATGAGCACGTCGGCAAGACAGGCATCTTCGAGTTGCAAGGTGATTATGTATTCGCATCCTATCTCGTTCGTCTTAAGGTGAAGGATGGTGTAAACCCTTGGTTCATCAACTACGTGATCAACACCGATGCGTTCCAAGCGGATCTGAAGCGATTCGTGAGTAGAGCGATCGGCCAAGCGAACATCAACGTGAGGTCACTTCAGACTTGCTTGGTACCCCTTCCCCCCCTCCGCGAGCAGGAGCGCATCGTAGCGG
>ERZ761607.1943-NODE-1943-length-23840-cov-4.175825_pt1 | contig 23840 bp, 1 predicted proteins | sample MGYA00511164_ERZ761607 | MGnify/ENA primary metagenome ERZ761607 (study PRJEB28899, sample SAMN02445080) | bioreactor sludge metagenome | biome: EBPR sludge | place: Australia: Brisbane, Thorneside Wastewater Treatment Plant | collected 2011-06-22 ... | reverse complement strand
GTGTAGGTATTGCCGCAGGTCAGGAGCAGGCCGCTGAACCAGTTGGTCAGGGCGACCGGGGAGCCGAGGCCGGCACCTTCGGAGAGGCCGGTGACGGTATTGCTGGCGAGGATGGCGCCGCTGGTATCGAGGAACAGGAAGTAGGCGGGCTGGCTGGTGAAGGCGAGGCCGCTGCCGGCGTCCTGCACGAGGCCGGTGACCGAGAAGCCGCTCAAGGCGGTCGTGACATCGATGGTCGAACCGGAGCCGTTGACCGCAAAGGCGGAGAGAACGGGCGCAGCGGTATCGTCGTCAATGACGGTAAACAGGTTCGTGCCGCCATCGATCACATCGCGGTCGATGATGCTGGCCACGCACGAACCAAGGTTGCTGGCCGACCAGACCACGGCGTAGGTGCCGAGGGCGACGTTGGTGAAGGCCACGGTGGGCAGGGTGGTGTTGGTGAAACCGATGGCGGTGCCGCTGACGAAGGCATTGCTCCAGCGGGTGGCGCCGATGGCGATGCCAAGACCGTTGGTCACGCGGAAGTACGGGGATTCGCTGTTGGTCTGGACGCCGATGGGATGGGTCAGGGTCATGGCCAGGCTCCAGGAGCCGGAGGCGATGGCGGCATCGGTCACGTTCACGGCGAGGCTGGCGGCGCTCCCGTTGACGAGCAGGTTGGTCGCGCGCGGGTAATCGGACGGGGTGCCGACGCCGGTGGTGCGGATGACCATGACGTTCTGGGTCACGGCGAGTTGATCGCCGGGGCGGTCGAAGTCGGCATCGGCGGCGAACACGCGCACGGTGTAATCCTCGCCGCACGAGAGTCCGGCGGAGAACACGGTGGCGGTGACGGCGCTGCCGGCACCGGCATACAGGGCATTGCTTTGCACCACACCGCCGAGGCTATCGAACACCAGCAGGTAGGACGTGCCGCCGAAGGCAAGACCGGAGGCATCGGTGACGACGCCGGTAATGGCCACGCTGGAGAAGGTGAGGTCGAGGTTGGTGGTGGCGCCGGCGAGTTGGAAGCCGGATGGTACCGGCGGATCGGTGTCATCGTCCACGACCAGGACGGACAGGGGGCCGCCGGTGGTGGACAGGCGGTCATCGGTCCGGTCGTTATCGGCATCGGTGGCGTAGAAGAAGGCGGTATTCGTGCCGAGGGTGACGAGGTTCGTACTGATCGCCGCGCCGACGGTGTTGGAGAGCTGCTGCAGCGCGGTGTTGCCGTCGGCGAACAGCGTCGTGAAGAAGTTCGAGACGACGACCTGGCTGTTGGTATTGAGGATCACGAAGCGGGGGGCCCAGGCGTTGCTGACGGCAATACCGCTTCCGGTATCCTGTAACAACGCCTTCACCGGGTAACCGCCGGCGGCAATCTGGCCATCGGTCACCACTTGTTGCTCGCGATTGCCGACTTCGACATCGTCGATACGGCGTTCCGCCGACCCGGACGGGCGGGTATCGCGGATACGGATATAGATATTGGTGTAGGCAGTCAGGCTGTTGGAGTAGATCTGGTAGGAGGTGGAGATGCTGCTGATCGTGGACAGGGTCGTCCAGGAACCGGTGGGATTGGCGGACCATTCCACCACGGCCGACCAGGAATCCGAGTTGGCCGACCGTTTATACCAGAACGTGATGTAGGATGGCGTGGTCAGCAAGGGGGTGCGAATCCAGTCGCCGCTTCCGTTGAAGGTGACGTTCGAGTTGCCGGTGCGGGGATCGTTGCCGGCAAAAGAAGAGTTCTGGTCCCAGCCGGTGGGCGGGAACAGGCCTTCGAAGCTTTCGCTGATCAGCGTCGGGGTTTCGCCGATGTCATCGACGGTCATCGCGCTGTACACCGGTGGCGCGGTATCGTCGTCGGTGACGACGAGGTAGCCGTACTGCCGGTCGATCAAGGACAAGGAGTCGCCAATGCGGTCGTTATCGGCATCGTGCAGGGTGGCGCTGATGCGGTTGGTGCCGAGTCCGTTCACGGTATTGGTCATCAACGTGGTGATGTCATCGCTGGAGAATGGCGCGGTCCAGGTCCAGACATTGGTGGGTCGGGTTCCGGTGGTACCGGCGAAGGTGCTGCTGCGTGAGGCGTCGAAGTTCGCGGTGTTGCTGATTACGATCCCGTCGAGGGTGAAGCTCATGTTGGTGGACGGGCCCGTGGTGCCGCGGTTCAACCCCGAGTCATCGCGCGCACCGAGCCAGAAGAGCAGCGGGTTGCTGGCGGAGACGCCGGCGAGCGCGCCGTCGGTGGTGGGATAGATGAGATTGGTGGTGGCGCCGCCGCCGAGGGTGATGTTCGCGGCGCCGATGGCGATCTGCATGAAGCGCAAGCTGCCGCCACCGGTGTTGGTGGAGAGGATGGTTACCTGCTCGGGGATGTTGGTGTCATCGTCCACGATGGTCATGGTAAAGTTCGACGTGCTGCCGAATCCGCCGCGATCCACCGCCCCCACCGTGGTCGTATAGATGCCGAGGGTGACATTGGCCGGGGCGACCGGGCCGAAGGTTCCGGCCAGCGCGCCGGTCACCGTCGAGCCGTTGGCGGGGGCGGTGGTAAACTTGTTCGAGGCGGCGATCAACGTGCCGAGGTTGTTACGGATGAAGAAATACGGGGTGCCGACGGCATTCGACAGTCCAGCACCGGCATCGTAAACGAGTCCGGTCACGGCAAAGCCGGCATTGATGGCCCCGTCGGTGTTGGTCACGTTGCTGACATTGAAGGCAAACAATTCGGGGCCGAGGTTGTCCACCGTGGTGACCGAACTGGTGGTTGAATTTCCGCCGGTGCAGCCTGCGCTTACCGGACGGACGCGCCAGTAGTAGGTGGCACCACTGACCAGGCCGGTCACGGAAACCGAGGTGCCGGCGACCGGGCGGTTTTCATACCCGCCCACGTACGAGGATGCACCGTACCCGTAGAGCTGGATGTCGTCGATGTTGACACGGTTGCCGCCACCGGAGGTTTTGATGATTCGCACGGCGATGCTGCCGGTTACGTTCAGGTTGGTGGCGGCGAAGGCGGTCAACGTACCGGAGGAAGCGGTAAAGGTTCCGGCGGTGGACCAGGTTGTCCAGCCATCGGATGAATATTCAACGCGCGCTGCGGAGCTGCCGTCGCTGCCATACGTCGCGTACCACAAGGTGATCGAACTCAATCCCATGTTGGTCGAGGACTGCATGCCGATCGATCCGGTGTTCTGGATACGGGCGGAATTCGCGCCGTTTTTCACATCGCTGCCGGAGGTTCCGATCAGTGCGTCGTGCAACCACCAGGTCGCACCGGCGATGACCACCGTACCCGATGCATAGGCGGCCTTGGTGACCCCTTCAAAGTCGTTGGTGTAGATGGATGCCGGCGTGGAGGCGCCAAAATCACCGCTCGACGAGACATCGATTTCATAACTCGATGCGCCGGGAAGGGCCGACCAGTTGGCGGTGAAGTCGGTGCTGTTGGTCGGGTTGGCGAACAGGCCGGTCACCACCGAGGTGAAACACTGGGCGACGAGGGTGTACTCATCGCCGTAGGACGTTCCGGCGGTGTTCTGGGCAAAGGCGCGGTAGTGATAGGTGACGCCGGGGATCAGGTTGGTGAGGGTCGAGACGAACACGCCGGTGCCGGTGCCGCTCTCAATGCGGTTGGTGGCGATAGTCGGGGTGGCGGCGGTGCCGTAGACGACACCGCGGTTGGTGACGGCGGAGCTGCCGGCGGCGGTGACGTTGCCGCCGGAGGTGGCCGAGACATCGGTGGTGGCGCTGGCGATGGTGGTGAGGACGACCGGGGGATCGCGGTTGATCAGCATGGCCCAGTTGGTAGCGACGCGGATTTCATCGAAGTAGACGTTACCGATCGTGCCGACGTCGGCACCGCCGTGGATGCGTACGCCGTCGATGCGGGTGATGCCGACACCCGAAACGGTGGCGGTGGCGGCCCAGGCGGCGGGTTCGATTTCGGGAACGGAGACACCGCGGTAGTAGGCCTGCACGAAGAGGCGATCGGTGTCGAAGTCGTATTTACCGATGACGAGGTAGGTGTTGTTGGTGCTGTTTTCGAGACCGCGGATGTCGTAGGCGGCGAACTGGCGGGCGCCGCCGTAGGTGTCGATGCCGAGGGTGAAGCTGTGGCTGGGCGAGGAGACTTTTCCGAAGAAGCCGGTTTCGACGGTGCCGTTCATGAAGCTCAAGCCGGCGAACTTGCTGAAGCCTTCATACTGGTAGGCGACGAAACCGGCGATATAGACCTGGCCGTTGGTCACGGCGGGGAAGTAGCGGTGCATGCGGCCGGTGGTCGCGGAACCGGGGTCGGTCAGCTTGATCAGGTTGGCGGCATTGGTCGGGTAGAGCGGCTCGTCGGGGAAGGAGATTTCCGCGTTGTTGTTCGACAGGATGGTCCAGGTTCCGGCGACGCTGGTCCAGCCGGAGGTCCAGCCCCAGCCGCCGGTCAGCGACGGGGAAGTGGCCCCCACCCCGTTGGTATAAGCGAACTGTTCGGTGATCTCGTTGGCGCGGTAGACGGTGGTGGTCGAGCCGACAGTCACGCCGCTGGAGTAGTAGTCGTTGTTGATGGCATAGGCGCGGTAGAAGTTGGTCGAGCCGGGGCTGACGATGTGTTCGACCGCCGAGGTGCTGCTGCGGTGGATGACGGTGGCGGAACCGATGGTGTCGCCGCGGTTGTAGGCGACGCCCTGGGTCGGGTCGGTGAAGGTGTCGGTGCTGTTGCGCAGGACGAGTACGGCGAGGTTGTTGCTGGCCCAGCCGATGCGGTTCATTTCGGGTCCGTCGGTGCGGACCGAGAAGGCGGCGGGCGGCGGGATCGCGGTGACGGTCACGCTGATGGCGACGGTGCGCGGGCTGTTGGTGGCGGTGGCATCGGTGATGGTGATGGTCGCGTTCGAGGTGCCGGGCGCGAAGGTGGAGGTGGCGAAGGTGATGGTGTGTTGCTGGCCGGCGTTGGCGGAAAGCGATCCGCTGACCGGGCTGACCGAAATCCAGTCGGCGTTGGTGCTGATGACGTGGTTCAGGATGCCGAAGCCGGTATTGGTCACCCCGAAGCTTTGGTTTCCCGGCGAGGATCCCCGCATCACCGACAGGGAGAAGTTGGTCGGGCTGACGCCGATACCGGGGTCGCCGGAGGACGGGATGATGTCCTTCCAACTGCGGCCGATGCGGATTTCATCGAAGTAGGTCTTGCCGGGAGTGCCGGCCGACGAGCCGGACGCGAGGCGGATGCCGTCGATGCGGGTGATTCCACTCAGGCCGGAGTTCGTCGCGGCCCAGCCGGTCGGTTCGGTTTCAGGCACGGACTGCGTTCCGATGAAGTAGGCGTTCACCTTCGCGATGTCGTTGTCGAAGTCGAAGAAGCCCATGATCAGGTAGTCGTTGCCGATACCCGCGTTCAGGTTGTAGTCGGAGGTGACGCCGCCGACGGCGAGGCGCTGATCGGCCGCACCGGTTTCGCCGAAGAACAGTTGTTCCGCGCCGCCGTTGTAGAACGAGACGCCCGACCACTTGCTGGCGCCGCTGAACTCGAAATTCATCATGAAGCCGATGTACACCTTGCCGGTGGTCACGGCATCGAAGTAGCGGAAGGCGGTGCGTTCGGTATTATTCGGCGGATCCACCAGGACCTTGTTCGCGGCGGTGGCGGGGTAGTTTGTCTGGGTAGCGAAGCTGAGGTCCTGGATGGTGAAGGCGCCGGGGTTGGAATCCGACCAGGCATTGGTCCACCCCACCCCGCCGTTCAGCCCGTTCAGGCTCACGCCATTGGTATAAGCGAACTGGTCGATCGACTGGTTGGGCGGGTAGGTCGCCATGACCACGTTGCTGGCCACGCCGGGCGAGTAGTGGTTGTTGTTGACGGCGTGGAACGTGTAGTGCTGGGCCACGCCGGGTTGGACGACGTGCTGCACAGAGGAGGCGGAACCCTTGTAGACAACGCGTGAGCCGTCGGAGCCGACGGTCGAACCGGCGCTGTAGCTCGTGCCGTCGGCGGGCGTCGAGGGCGGGTTGGTCGCATTGTGGACGACGAGGACTTCGAGGCCGGAGGGGGCGGTCCACGAAAGGCGGTTCAATTCAGGGCCGTCGTTGGTGACGACCACCGCGGTCGGATCGGGGATGTTGGTCAGGGTCAGGGTGACTGCGATGGTTTGGGGCGAGTTCGAGGCATTCGCATCGGCAAGGGTGATGGTGGCGTTGGAAACGCCGGCGGCGAGCAGGCTGCCGCTGAACGTGACGGTGTGCTGCTGGCCGGCGGATTCGCCGAGGGTCGCGCCGGTCGGCGAGACGGTCAGCCAGGCGGCGTTGGTGGAAACGGTATAGATCAACTGGCCGAGGCCGCCGTTGGTCACGCCAAATCCGGCCGTCGTCGAGGAACCGATCATCGTGGTGACATTGATGGTGGTCGGGCTACGCACGATGCCGGCCTGGACGCCGGTGCCGCGGATGGCGAAGTCGAACGGGGTCTTGCCGGTCACGTTGTTGGTGATGAATACGGTGGCATTGCGCTCGCCGACGGCGGACGGATCGAAGCGGATCTGGAAGGTGGAGCTTCCACCGGCCGCGATGCTGAGCGAGGGCTGGCTGATCACGGTGAAGTTGGCGGCGTGGGTGCCGCCGACCGCGACGTTGTTGAGGGTCAGTGTCGCGTTGCCGTTGTTGGTGATGGTGAAGGTGCGGACGAGGTTCGAGTTCACCAAACCCACGCGGCCGAAGTCGGTGTGGTCGTTCACGTTCGGGGTAACGTCCCCGTCGGCGATGGCGAGGTTGTTGCCGCGCACCTCGATGTCGGGGGCGATGACCAGCGTGGTCACCGAAGAGGTGCTCGACGAGTCGGTGGTGCAGAAGGCGTTGGTGGCGAAGACACGGAAATAGTAGGTCACGCCGGCGGTGAGGCCGGTCACGGCCTGGCTGGTTCCGGCGACGGTGCGGTTGGAGTAGCCGGGAACGAAACTCGCGGCGGAACCGCCGTTGGTCCAGGTCAGGTTGTCGAGGGCGACACGGCCACCCGACTTGTTGGTGATCATGATAGTGAAGTCGCCGCTGACCCCGATGTTCTGGACGACGGCGGTCAGCACCGACGAGCCGTACACGATATTGGTGGCGACCTTGGTGCTGTTCACAAAGATGTCGAACGAGTCGGCGCCGGTGAATTTCAACTGGTGGGTCACGCGCAGTTCGTCGATGCCACCGGTGATGACCTGGGAGATGAGGTAGGAACCGTTCGCGTTCTGCAGGGTAATGGCCGAGCCATCGATGGTCTGGTCGGTACGGGCGAGGAATCCGGTCCAGGCGACACCATTGTTGGTCCATTGGCGGGTCAGGTAGGAGGTGGTGGTTCCGCCGCCCATGTTGGTGAACACTTCGACACCATAGTTACCATCCGCCGCGACGGTAAAGGTGCTGCTGGTCGAGACATCGAGGATGTATCCGCTGGCGCCAACAAAGGCAGTCCACGCTGCGGTGAAGTCCTGGTCGTTGGTCACGCTGGCGTAGAGGCCCGTGACGAAACCGGAGAAGCACGGGGTGGTCAGGCTGAGGGTCGCGCCGTAGGCGGTGCCGGCGCTGTTCTGGGCGAAGGCGCGGTAGTTGTAGGTCTGGCCGGCGACGAGGTTGGTGATGGTGGCGACGAAACTGCCGGTGCCGCTGCCATTGGTGGACTGCGTTCCGGGCACGGTCGGGGTGGTCGGCGAGACGGCCCAGACCACGCCGCGGTTGGTGACGAACGCGCCGCCATCAGCGGTGACGTTGCCGCCCGAGGTGGCGGTGAAGGCATTGGTCGGGTTTGCGGTGGTGGTGGTGACGGTCGGGATGTTGGCGAGGGTGGTGGCGTTGCCGAGGGCGCTCCAGGCGGTGATGGTGCCCTGTCCGTTCTGGGCGCGGACGCGAAAGCCGAAGTTCGATCCGGAGCCGAGGCCGGTCACCGAAATCGTGCCCCACGCGGAATCGGTGCGCCAGTGTTCGGTCGCGCCGAGGGTGCCGTTGGTCTGGACGAATAGGTTGTTGTTGGTGGTCTGGATCGAGAACAGGGTCGAGGTCGGGTTGCCGTTTTCGTTCACGGTGACGTTCAGGGTGCTGATGGTCGGGCTGCCGACGGTCGGGGCGGACGGGACGTTGGCCCAGGTCCAGAATTCGAGTTCCGAGCCGAGCGCGGTGCCGGCGACATTCTGGGCATAGGCGCGGAAATAGTAGCGGGTGTTGACGGAAAGGCCGGTCAGGTTGGCGGTATAGCTGCCGGTGCCGCTACCGGACTGGGTCTTGTTGTCGGTGATGGTCACGCCGGCGGTGGTCTTGTACACGACACCGCGGTTGGTTACCGGAGCAAAGCCATCGGCGGTGACGTTGCCGCCGACGGTGGCGGTGGTGGTGTTGGTGGCGGAACCGGCCACGGTGGCGACGGTGGCTTCGACCGAACCGGTGCCGCTGACGTGGAAGGCGACCTGCGGTTCATCGGGGTCGTTGCTGGCGACGAGCACGGCGGCGGTGCGCACGCCGGAAGCGGCGGGATCAAAGCGCACGGTCAGGTTTGAGGCACCACCGGGCGAAACGGTCAGGGGCAGCGAGGCGGGGGCGAGGATGGTGAATTCGGCGGCTTCGGTGCCGCTGGTGGTGATACCGCTGACCGAGAGGGCGGCTTCGCCCGCGTTGGTGATGGTGAAGGTGCGGTCCACGGTGCCGCCGCTGACCGGGGTCTGGCCGAAATCGGTGCCATTTACGCCGGCCGGAGTGTTGGTGGTGCCGAGGCCGGCGAGGTTGGTGCCGAGCACGGCGATCTGGGGTTGGGCGACGATGCGGAGCAATTCGGACCAGGTGTTGGCCACGCGGATTTCGTCGTAGAGGGTCTGGCCGATCGAGCCGTCGGGGGCGCCGAGGGCACCGGAGGCGAGGCGGATGCCGTCGATGCTGTTCGCGTGGCCGACAGCGAAGGTGCGGGAGACGTCCCACGAGCCGGGTTCGGTTTCGGGGATGGCGGCGGTGCGGGCATAGACCTTGCCCTTCAGTTCGCGGGTGCCGAAGTCGTAGGTGCCGATCATCACGTACACATTGCCGGTGCTGGTGTTGAAGTCGCCGAGGGTCGCGCCCGACACGGAATAGTCGGTGGCATTGCGCGAGGCGGTCAGGCCGAAGCGGTTGTTTTCGCTGTTGGGGATCTTGCCGATGAACACTTTTTCGGAGGTGTTTGACATCAGCGAGAAGCCGGCGAATTTCCACGGGCCCTGGTATTGGTAGCTGACCACGGCGGCGACGTAGAGTTTGCCGGAGGTGCGGGCGGGGAAACTGCGGGTGGCGAAGGGCTGGCCGCCGTTGCCGGGGTCGGCGACGCGGATGCGGTTGGCGGCCTTGGCCGGGTAGTTGGTTTCGTAGGAGAGCGAGAAGGTTTCGGCGGTATAGGTGCCGGAGCCGACGGACCAGGCGCCGGACCAGCCGTTGCCGCCGTTGACGCCGTTCAGGGTCACGCTGTTGGTGTAGGCGACGGGTTCGACGATCTCGCCGTCACCGTAGGAGGTGGTGATCGCGGAGTCGGCGAGGCCGGGCGAGTAGTGGTTATTGTTCACCGAGTGGAACGAATAGTAGTGGGTCGCGTTGGTGCGGACGATGTGCTCGAGGGCGGCCGCGCTGCCGTTATAGACCACGATACCGCCGCCGGGCAGGGCGGCGCCGGGGCTGTAGGCGGTGCCGTCGGCGGGGATGCCGGGGGCGCTGCCCTCGCGGTAGGCGATCAGCACGTTCTTGTCGGAGAGTTTCGTCCAGGCGAGGCGGACCATTTCGCGGCCATCGACCGTGGCGGAGGCGGCGGTCGGGTTCGGGATGTTGATGATGATCCAGCTCAGGCTGACGGTGTGCGGGGAGTTCGAGGCGTCGGCCGAGGTGATGGTCACGATGCCGTTGCTGGTACCGGCGGACAGGCCGGTCGCGTTAAAGGTGATGGTTTCCTGCTGGCCGGCCTGTTCGGCGAGCTGGCCGGAGACGGGCGAGACGGACATCCAGGCCACATTGGTGGTGATCGTGTAGTCGAGGCGGCCGCGGCCGACGTTGGTCACGCCGAAGGTTGCATTGGCGGGGGCGGAGCCGACCATCGAGGTCACGGTGATCGAGACCGGGCTGCGCAGGATGCTGGCGAACATGCCGGTGCCGCGCACGGCGAAGTCATAGGGATTCTTGCCGGTCACGTTGTTGGTAAACTGCAGGGTGGCATTGCGCTGGCCGGAGGCCGAGGGGTCGAAGCGGACCTGGAAGGTGGTCGAGCCGCCGACGGCCAGCGAGGCGGCGGGTTGGGTAAGGACGATGAAATCGGCGGCATGGGTGCCGGAGGTGGTCACGGTGCCGAGGCCGAGGGAGGCGGACCCGCTGTTGGTCACGGTGAAGGTGCGGACCAGGTTCGATTGGTTGATACCGACGGCGCCGAAATCGGTGTGGTCGGTGACCGTCGGGGTGGTGTCGCCATCGGCGATCAGCGTGTTGTTGCCGAAAACATCGACGTCGGGGGCGGAGTCGGCAGCCACGGTGCCGAAGATGGCCAGGTCGATGCCCGACGATCCGAAACTGGCGCCATCGGCAATGCGCGCGGTGCCTGCATTGTTGGCGGTCTTGAAACCATAGACGCGGAACTCGACCCCGGTTGAGCTGGTAATGCTCACCGTAGTGACGAAATTCGAGGTTGTCCCGGTATTGCGCCATTCGGCGATATCAGAGCCGAAATCGTCCACACTTGACCGAAGGACATAATTGGTCGGACCGGTACCGGAACGGGTGGTACGCCAGGAAAAATTGGTCACATCGATGAGGTAACCGGCGTCTGGAACAACGCGCAACGTAAAGTAGTCGTTGCTGGTGATCGCATTCGCAATGGTTGCCGCAGCGGGCATAGTCCAACTACTCGCCGACATGGAACCAGATGCCGAAGCCGCCACCAAGCCGGAACCGCGGGTGATGCGGGCATTCGGAGCTACCGTAGAGATATTCGCGGCCGCCGTGGTGTTGGTGGTGGTGTCCTGATTGCCGGCCAATCCGGTAAGGTCGAATCCGAGCAGCAATTCCGCTTGTGCGGGCCGGACAGTCAGTACAACACACAGGAGGGCGAGCAGCAGCGAAGGGATACGCAACGCCCGCGTCAGGTGGTCCATGGAATGGACAGAAGGAGTTCGGATTGTTCCAAGGTCTGGACCCACCCTAACGCAGCGTGATGATGCTGAAGCGTCACCCGGTACCGCTGGACATGTTGGCCTATTGACGTGGTTTCTGATCATCCGTTTGGTTTCCGCTGCGGGCTCCGATACTTGGTGGATCAGGCCAACGCTTGATCGTGTCGGATAAACCGAGCAACTACCAGCCAAAAAGGAGGAGCCGCCGGTGCGGGCAACCCGCTCGGGCGTATCCATTCCACGATGTGATCGAAACGTTTTCACAATTGGGCGGGGTTTCCGTTCGAAGATCCCCCACTCTAGCCCCATACCAATACCTATCCTGTTTTAAGGGTAGATACGGGAGGGGTTAAATGGACGTGAGTTCTTGGTTAGGTCTGGATCAACGGCGGGGCATCCAGACCCCAACACTCAACACATCCCGTTGTTCGTCAACAGGAAACAAAAGGCGGCGGCACGAGATCGTGCCGCCGCCTTGCCAATCACCCGTTTGTTCCGGATTACGGGTTGAAGTTCTTGTTGGGGGGCGTGTACCAGAGCCGGTTGGTCCAGGTCATGGTGGCCGCGTTACGTCGGATGACGATGACGGCGTCGTCCGGTTCGATGATGAACTGGGCCGGGTCGGCGGAGGCGCCGGGGCCGGGGGTGTTGTAGTACTGCCAAGTGGTACCGTCGGAGCGGAGGCGCAGGCGGGCCTTCGGGTTCTGGAGCGAGCCGTTGCCGCCTTGCGACAGGATGCGCACTTCGTCGGCGAGCACGCCGTTGTTGTTGCCGGTGAAGCCGGAGCCGCGGAAGCCCATGCTGGAGATGGGCACGCGCACCGGCATGTTGTGGCTGAGGATGTGGATCCGGTTCGAGGCACTTGAGCCGCCGGCGATGACCTGGGTCACTTCCTGGGTGGGCACGAGGCCGATGATCATCATCGACAGTGCGGGGGCCTGGTTGGTCTGCGAGTCGCCGGGGATTTCGATCAGGAAGCCCTGGTCGAGCGGGACGAGTTTATTGTCGGCGTTGCTGTTCAGCGGTCCGCCGATCTGCCACAGCCACTGGCCGGAGGAGGCGAGCCAGACCATGGCGGTCACGGCGCCATTCTGGTTGCTGGTGCCGCCGGCGGTCGGGCTGAACCAGGAGATGCGGGTCGATTCGGCCATGGTCGCGCCGCGCGGCAGGATGTTCGTATTGAACACGTAGGACACGGTGGCGGTATCCGGGATGAAGAACAGCGAGTGCCAGTTCTCCCCGGTGTACAGGTTGAGCGGCTTGGTGGTGTACACCTCGATACTGCCGCGGCGCAACGTATTGTTCGTGGTCCAGGCGCCTTGGCGCGAGACGCGGTAGAAGCGCAGGGTGTTGTTCAGCGTGGTCGGGCGGACACGGGCCAACGCGGTGTTGCCGGTATCGGTCATCCAGCCGGCGTTGGTGATCGTGGTCAGGTACTTCCACTGGTTGGTAAAGCTATCGCTCATCGACAAGCTGTCCACATAGACCACGTCGTAGGTGCGTTCCTCGTTCCAGATCCACTGGACTTCGAGGTCGGTATCCACGCGGTTGAAGCCTTGGGTCACGCTGAAGATCGTGGTGATGCCGGTGACGGTGACGGCGGGTCCGATGTTGCCGGCTTCGTCGCGGCCCATGATCGAGATGGCGTACCGGGCGTCGAAGTTCAGGTTCGACAGCACCATGTTGGTGAACAGGTGGTTGCTGAGCAGGTTCGACCAGCCGGCGGACGAGCGGGTCAACTCGGTGGTGGTCGGGCTGGAGATATCGAGCTCATGGTAGCGGATAATGTAGGTGTCCCAATCCGACAACGGTGCGGAGTCGGACTGACGCCAACCGGCGGCCCGGGCGGCGGAGACGTGGTTCGACCAGATAACCTTGATCTCGGTGGTGTCGTCGATGGTGGCATCAACCACGGTGGCCGCTTCCTGTACCGCGACCGGTGGGTTGGTATCGACGCGGATAATCATATTGACCACGTTGCCCATCGCGCGGTCGAACGGACGGTCGCTGTCGTCGTCCACCGCGAAGATGAAGCCGGTGATCACGCCCTGCTGGCCGAGGATGCTCTGGACCGCCGTGGTGAAGGCGGCATTGACCGGGATGCCGTCGTTGGTGGTGGCCGGCGGGATGCTGCCGACGGCCGGCGGCACGATGTGGTAGTCCTCGATGCCGGAGTAGTCATCCACCGCTGCGGTCCAGTTGATGGTAATCTGGGCATTGGTCATGTGGTTCGTGCCGATCCAGGTCGGGCGCGAGTTGATAGCAATGTCATCCGCGTAAACCTGGGTGCGGAACACGCCAGCGGTATCGACGCGGCGGATGCGGAACAGGAGGTTCGAGCCGGGTTCGTCGATGTTCCACGAGTAGGCTACGTAACCGGGTACCGTAACCAGGTTGGTGCCATAGCCCACCCACGCGGCGCCGTCCCACCGCTCGAGGGCCAGTCCGGGATCACCGGCACCGGTGCCCACGCGGCCGGCGTAGATGGACAACGAACCGGGGTTGCTGATCGGCGGCAACTGCAGCCAGGACTGGGCGAACGCGTTGGTCAGGAAACCGAGGCGGCGGGTGCCCGACTGTTTCGGATCCAACGAGGTGTGGGTCACGCCCTGCCCGACCCAAGCACCGTACGGATCCGTATTGGTCCAGATGACGCCGCTGCTCAACGAGGAGACCGGCCAACCCTGGCTGGTCTCGAAACTGGAGGCGAGGATACTGTCGCCACCGGTACTTTCACGTACATCCACGGCGGACATGGTCGGGCCGGCCACGTCGTCATCAAGCACCTGGAGGAAACCGACCGTGGTGCCGGCCAAGGTGGCGCGGTCGTTGAAGCGATCGTTATCCGCGTCGGGTACACGGATGACGACGGGTACGGAGCCGGTGGCGCTCGACCCGGTGCGGTGCATCAACTGGGTGATGATCGTAGCGGTCAGTTCGCCGTTGCCGAAGGTCCAGACATTGGTCTGCAGTACGTTGGGCAGGTTCGCGGCGGAGGACAGGGTCGCGTTGAAGCCGGTGACCACGCCGGACAGGATGTCGCCGATGCTGAAGCTCATTACGTCGTTGGTCGAGCCGGAGGCACCGCGGCTGATGCCGGAACCGGTGTCGATGACGCCGAAGGCGAACTCGAGGCCACGTGAACCGGAGGAAGCCATTTCCTCGTCGGTGATGGCGAAGATGGTGTTGTTGCCCACACCGGAGCGGCGGTCGTAGGTGTTGCGGATGGTGGTATCGCCGCTGCCGATGGCGAAGCCGTTGGTGCCGACGTAGAACGAGCGGTTCAGCACGCTGATGCCGCCGTAGGTGATGTTCTGGTTGGTCGGCGCATCGACATCGTCATCCGAGATACGGATGTAGCCAAAGAGTTCGTCGAACAGGAAGGCCTGGTCGTCCACGCGGTCGTCGTCGGCGTCCGGCACGGTGGCGCGCACTTCGAAGTCCTGGCCGGCCGAGCCGGAGCCGTCGCCGCCCCACAGGTCGGTGATGCGTTGCCAGGTGAAGTTGGTGCTCGAGAACGACCAGGTATTGGTCGCGGTCGGGACCAGGGTGTTGGCCGAGCTCCTCGCACTGTTGAAGTGGGCGATGTTGTTGGTCACGAAGCCCGGCATGGTGATGCTCATGTTGGTGGTCGGGTCGCCGACGGCCGAGCGCTGCAGGCCGCTGTAGTCGTCGTAGGCACGCAGGCTGACGTCCATGCCGTTCGAGGCGAGTACGCCATCGGTCACGAAATAGCGGAACACCTCGCCGACCGCCTGGGCGGATGCCGGGGCGGCGCTGGTCAGCACGGCCATGCCACCGGTGCCGCGGACCGGCACGTTGGTGTCGTCGTCGTACACGTAGAAGCGGAGCGGCGTGTTGATGGTGATGGCGCGGTTGGTCGGCACGGCATCCCAGGTTCCGCCGTTGGGCGCGGCCACGGTGCCGCCGCCGGGGTTGTTCTCGGCCGACACGGTCACGAAGTACTGGTTCTCGAAGTTGATGTTCGTGATGTTGAAGGCCCGGTATTGGAACGTGGTCACCGAGGTGGCTCCGTTGACCCCGAAGTAGTTCGTGAAGAACCGGTCGAGGTTGAACTGGTTGGTGGCGAGGCCGATAGCGAGCGGATCCCAGTTGGGCGAAACGCGGGCATTCGGCGAGCCGATGTTGCGGTTGGTGGCCACGGCATTGGTCAGGAACACGCCGAGCGGGCTGTCCCAGCGGACGGCGAAGTCGATGTTGTTCACCGACTTCAGTTCGGCATCGCTCAGGTTGGTGACGACCTGGTCGTACACCGAGGCATTGTAGTTCGTGCCGATGTACACCAGGGTCGGCACGGGGCCGTTCAGCTCGTGGTGCTGTGGGCGCAGGCCCCACATGACTTCCTCCCAGCTCGGGCCGATGCGGATGCTGTCGAAGGTGAAGATCTGGTTGTTGTCGCTGGCCACGATCTGGATGCCGTCGATGCGGTCGATGAACACATTGTTCATCTCCACGGACCAGGCCGCCTCGAGGTCCGGATTGGCGTGGGCGAGCTGGCTCTGGGTGTAGGCGCGGGCCTTGAACTCGCGGTTGTTGAAGTCGATCATCGCGACAATCAGGTAGTCCACGCCGCCGTTCAGGCCGTAACCCGAGTTCGAGCCGTCGAGCTGGTTGGTGCGGACCGAGCCGTTGTATTCGACGGTCAGCCGCTGGTTGGCCACGCCGAAGGCCTTGCCGAAGAAGCCGGTGACGGTGGTTCCGTTCAGCAGGTTCACGCCCATGTAGTCGGAGTTACCCATGGTATGGGCATTGTTCATCTTGAGGGCGACGTACATGCGGCCGCTGGTCATGGCCGGGAAGTTTCGCCGGGCCTTGCGGCTGCCGCTGCCATCCTCCGAGGCGTTGCCCAGGTCGATGAAGGCGGAGCGGGTCGGGGGCGGCGTGTCGGGCGGGTAGGCCCCGAAGTCCGGATAATCGCCGGAACCGGTTTCCACCAGACCGCCGGAGGTGGACCAGGAATTGGTCCAGCCGGTGCCGCCACTCTGGCCGGACAGGTTGACAAACGAACCGTAATCGAACCCTTCGTACACGAGACCGAAGGCGGCGGTGGCGGTGCTGCGCGGATTGTTCACCGCGGTGTTGGTGTTGTAGTCCGAGCCGCCACCGGTGCCGTTGAATTCGTACACGCGGAAGTGGTAGGTCACGCCGGGAGCGAGTCCGACCACGGTGACGGTGCTGCCGGTATCGCGGTACACGATGAAGTTGCCGGATCCGAGATGGGAGCCGCTGCCGAAGGTGGCATTGGCGGTGTAGGTCTGGCCATCCACCGGGTGCTGGTTGACTTCATTGGTGCCGCGGACGACGACCATGCGGCGGGAGCCGTTGCCGTTCTCCCAGTTGAGGGTGACGGTATTGGTGCCGATGACCGAGAACACGATGTTGCTGGCCTGGAGGGTCGGCTCGTCGCAGGTGGTGCTGGCGGTGGCGGTGGCCGGGTTGTTGGTCATGTAGTTGATGGTCTCGCCGGAGGCGCTGTTGACCCGGTACGGGAAGATGGCGAAGTGGTAATCCACGCAGGCGGTCAGGTTCGACTGCAGGAAGGTATCCACCGCACCGGGGCTGACCACGGCGATACGCGAGCCGGGCAGGATCTGGTTGTTGGTGTAGCTCACGCCATCAACCGGCACATCGGTAACCGCACTGCCGTTGCGGCGCAGGATGACGTAACCATCCGGGGTGAAGGTTCCGCCGGGAATCGTCCAGGTGTTGGTGATCGTGGTGTCGCCGCCGGTGAAGGCGTTGAAGTTGATCACGTCCTCGGAGGGCTCGATCTTCAGGGTCCAGCGGCTGCCGTTGAGCGGGGTGCCCGAGGTCAGGTAGTCGGTGCTGCCGCTGCTGCCGTTGTACTCGAACACGCGGAAGAAGTACTGGGTCTCGCTGTTCAGCGACACGAAGTCGACGCTGGTGCCGGAGCCGTTGTAGATGACCTTCTGTCCGCCACCCAGGTCGGTGCCGGCGCTGAAGTCGGCGTTGGCGGTGTAGTTCGATCCATCCACCGGGGTGAAGGTGACGGCGGAGCCTTCGCGGGCGATGACGATGCGGGCGGCACCGTTACCGGGGGTCCAGCCGACGGTCATCGACGAGGTGGTGATGTTCGCGAAGGTCATGGCCGAGGCGTGCAGGGTCGGTTCGCTGCTGAACTGGTTGAGCAGGGTTTCCCAGGTGCGGGCTACGCGGACTTCGTCGAAGCACAGGTTGCCGACGGCGCTGCCGGCGAGGCGGATGCCGTCGATGCTGGCGATGGCGGCGTTCGAGCGGACCAGGCTCCAGGTATTCGGCTCGGTCAGCGAGAGGGTATCGCCGGGGTTGAAGGCGCGGGTGCGGATGACGTCGTTGTCGAAGTCATAGTACAGCACGATCAGGTAGGTGGACTGGTAGATGCCGAAGCCGGACTCGGTGGAGGAGCCGCCGAAGTCGATACCGAGCCACTGCGAGTTGAAGATCTTGCCCGCGAAGACGCGCTCGGTGGATCCTTCCATGAACGAGATGCCCGCATAGCCATTGTTGTCGTTCGCGTCCTTGCGCATGGCCACGGCGGCGAAGAGCTTGCCGGTCGAGACGGCCGGGAAGTGGCGGCGGGCGGTGATTTCCGAGGCGGTGCTGCCGCAGATCCGGTTGCTGACCGCGGCCGGATAGTTGTTCGGAACGGCCAGGTTGGTCATTGTGAGCGTGAAGGTCGAGCTGTTCCACGCGTTGGTCCAGCCGGTGCCGCCGGTCAGGCCGTTCAGCGCGGTGCCGGCGGTGTTGGTGAACGGATCGACGATCTCGTTCACGAAGTAACCGATGACGGTCAGGTTGTTGGTTACGAAGCGGGTGCCGTTGGTCTGGTTGCCGGCGAGGGCGACCACCGCCTGGTAGGTGCCGGGGTTCAACGAGGCGACATTCACCGCGGCGGTGTGGATCTGCGACTGGCCGTCGTTGAGGGTCACCGAGGTGTTCGGGTTCACGGTCAACCAGCCGGAGCCGCCATTGTAGGTGATCGAGGCGTTGTAGATCAGCGGGCCGACACCGTTGTTGGTGACGGTGAAGTTCGGCCAGGTGCCGCTGCCGCTGACCGTACCATACAGCGAGGTGATGTTGAGCACGCTGGTATTGACCTGCATGCCGGCCAGGCTGGCGCCGGCCACGACCTCGAAGGTGAACTCGTTGGTGGCGATGGAGCGGTCGCTGGTGCGGTCGTTGTCGGCGTCGGCCACGATCACGCGGGCGGTCCAGGTACCGGTGATGGCGCTGGCCACCGGGTTGTTGTTCGAGCTGCCGATCACGGTCAGCGTGGTCGCACCGCCGTTGCCGAACGGAACATTGTTGAAGGCCTGGCGCAACTGCATCACGCCGTTCGGATCCCACAACTCGAAGTAGGGCGAGCTATTGGGTTGGACGGTGTTGGTTCCATTCACGTTGATGCCGCTGTTGCCTTGCGACGAACCGTCGACGACGCGGCCGGTGATGGACCAGAACGAACCGGAGAGCAGTTCGACCACGCTGGCGGTGTGAACGCCTTCGGTACCGCGGATGGCGAAATTGGTGATCAGCGGCGGCAAGGTGTCATCATCCGTGACGACGAGCCAGCCGTGCTGCTGGTCGAGCAACGAGTCGCGGTCATTGGCGCGGTCGTTGTCGGCATCGCGCCAGGTGATGGTCACGCGGTTGCTGCCGACCACGCCGGAGGCGGCGTTGGTGACGAGGTTGTCGATCTCGCCGGGCAGCATCGCACCCACCCACGACCAGACGCTGGTGGCGGAGGTGTTGGTGGTGTCGCTGAAGCCCGAGCTGCGGGTGGTATCCCAGTTGAACACGTTGCTGACGATGGCCGAACCGATGGTCAGGAACGACTGGCTTTCCGCATCGGTGGTGCCACGCGACAGGCCGGAACCGGCATCGCGGGCGCCGAAGTAGAACACCAGCGGGGTGGCGTTCGACACGTGGTTGGCCAGGTAATGGTCGGTCAGGCGGAAGGTGATGTTGGTGCTGCTGGTGCCGCCCACCGAGCCGACGGCGGTGTTGTTCGACGAGAGCTGCATGAAGCGGGTCGAGCTGGTGAACTCCGGCGAGTGGATGGCCATCACGGTCGGGGCGGCGGTGTCGTCATCCACCACGGTGAAGGTGATGGCGGTGCCGTTCGACAGGGTGCCGCTGTTGAGGGTGGTCAAGCCGTTCGAGGAGATCGCGCTCCAGCGGCCGGTGTAGGTGCCGAGCACGGTATCGGCGAAACCGACGACCGACTGGCTCGTGTTCGAGGCGCGCACGGTCAGGCCGCTGTCGATGTAGGCGAAGGCGTTGAAGGCGCGGTCGGTGACGATCTGCACACCGAGCGGGTTGAGCAGGTCGTAGTTCGGGATGAAGTACGGCGGGGGGGTGCTGACCGTCTCGATGCCGGCGCCGGAGCGCAGGTCGAGGGCGACGGTGTAGGTGCCATCGCGGATCTGGCCGTCGAACACGTAGTTCGTGGCGTTTCCGATCACGTAGTTGGTCGCGTACGGACCGCCGGTCAGGCGGAGCAGGTCGGCCCAGGTTGCGGCGATACGTACTTCATCGAAGTGAACCTGCCCATTCCAGCCGGAGTCGGCCCCGGAGACCAGGCTGATGCCATTGATGCTGGTGATGCTGGCGTTGGTGGCCGAGGCGAAGAAGCTGGGCTCGATCGAAGGCACCGCCTGTTCAGGGGTGTAGTACATGGCCGAGAACACGTCGGTGTCGAAATCGTAACGGCCGATGATCAGGTAGTTCGTCACCGAGTGGAACGAGTTGACCGAACCATACGTGCTGGCCGTGGGAGTACCGGGTGCCGTCGATACACCGAAGATATCCTCGTTGGCAGCCCCCCCGCGTTCACCGAAAAATGCCTGTTCCACACCGCCGCTCAGGAGGCGAATACCCGAGAACTTGCCATCCGCACCTTCGCCAAACTCACGCCGGTACAGCGCCGCCACGTAAACCTTCCCACTGTTGTAGGGAGCAAAACTGCGCGTAGCCGAGTAGGTGGAGGAATTGGTGGTCTTCAGGACCATGCGGTTTGCCTTCTCATCCGGCCACTGGGGCTGGAAGGTATCAAAGTTGCCGCTGCCGATCGTGACATCAACCGGGGCATTCGGGGCGGAGGTCGACCAGGCATTGGTCCAGCCCTGACCGCCGTTCAGGCCATTCACCGGGACATCGTTGGTGTAGGCGAACTGTTCGACGTGTTCGCCGCCGGCGTAGACCTCGGTGGTGGCGGAGGCCGTGACGCCGGTGGAGTAGAAGTTGCCGGTGTACGAGAAGAACTCGTAGTGGTGGGTGGTCCCCTGCCCGACCACGTGCTCGCGGTTGGTGGCGCTACCCTTGTAGATGACGGTGCCGCCGCCGAGGCTGTCGCCGACATTGTAGGGCGCGCCCTGGACCGGGTCGCCCGAGACGGCTGCGCCGGCACGGTGCACGATCATGACGTTGGTATAGGTCTGGGTCCAGGCGAGACGGACCATTTCCTTGCCTTCGGCGACGGCGGTCTGGTTGGTCGGGTTCGGGATGTTGCCGTCCACGGTGATCCGCACCGCGCGGTCGGTGTAGGTCACGGTGCCGGTTACGCCACCGAGCCAGTTGATCGAGGCGAAGGTGCCGATGACCGCACTGCTGTTCAAGCTGGTCACCACGGTGTAGGTGCCGGCGGCCCACGGGCCCTCGTTGCTGATGGTCAGGGTGCCGGCAACGGTGATGTCGTCCTGGACGAGGATCGGGGCGAGGCCGCTGTTCACGAAGGTAACGCGCAACTCGGCGGCGGCGCTCTGCATGGTGAAGTCCTCGGTGGTGCCATCGCCGATGGTAATCGACGGGGCGGAGCCGACGACGTGGAACACGCCGGTTCCGGTGCCATCGGACGAGCCGAGCAGGAGGTTGTGGTCGGTCGTGATCACGCCACCGGTGACGGTGTAGAAGCCGAACGATCCGGCGGTTGCACCAATGTTGAAGCTGGCGGTGCCGCTGACCAGGTCGAGGGTACCGCCGGTCTGGGTAACCACGCCGGTCGCACCGGAGGCGAAGCCGACGACGAACGGGTTGTTCGCGATGACCGTGCCGTTGCCGCCGATGTTCAGGGCGGCCAAAGCACCGGCCTGCAAGCCGAGGTCGATGTCGTGCGCCTCCAGCACGCCGCCGGTGACGGTGGCGGTGCCGCTGAAGTCGATTTCGAAATCGGACGTGCCGGATGCGACTACGCGGCCGCCACCGACCAGCAGGGTTGAGCCGGCGCCGCCGGCATTATCGGACAGGCGGATAATACTGCCCGTCACGGTACCGCCGTGTACCGCCATCACACCGGGTGCGTTGTTGCCGATGATGATGCTGGAGTTCGCCAGGAAGTCGCCGCCGGTGATCGAAACGATGCCGGTCGAGTTCGCCGTATCCGCGACTATCAATTGACTGGTCGCGATCACCGATCCGCCAGACATGTACATGGCGCCGAAGGACGGGTTGCCGCCGGTCGCGGTGCCGAGACGGACGCTGCGGCCAACGGAAACCGTACCGCCGTTCACGAACAGGGTGTTGGTGCGGGTGCTGTTGGACAGGTCGCCGACGATGATATCGGCGGTGCCGCCGTTCACGCTCACGGTGGCGGCGCCGCCGACCGTCATCAGGCCGAGACCATTGCGTCCGACGCGGATGGTTGGGGTGTCAACACGACCGCCGGTGACCTCAAACCGGCCGGTGGAATTGACATTGCCGTTGCCCATATAGATCTGCGTACCGACGGACAAGACGCCGCCGGTCATGGTGTAACGCCCTTCGGTGGCGGTTAGTTCGCCGATGGACACCGTGGCAACCGTTACCGTACCCGCGTTCTGCAGGAAAACCGCGCGGTTGTTGGCGTTGCTCATACCGATGTGGATATTGCCGGCCACATCAATGCGTGACGCAACGCCGTTCACGATGGCGGTGGAGGCTCCGGCGGCGCCGACGATCATGTTGACGCTGGAGGTGAGGGTACCACCGCTCATGGAGAATACGGCCACGGAATTGTTCGACTGGCCGAGGATCAGGTTGCTGACCGAGAGTGAACCGCCGGTCTGCAACAAGGTTCCGGTAGTGCCCGAGTGACCGATGAAGAGGCTTGCCGCAGCGCGGCCGGCGGTGGCGACGACACCGGTGTAGCTGTTGCCGATGAAGGCGTTGTTGCTGAAGGCCGGTTCGGTATCGGCGGTCCAGTTCGCGGCGGTGCTCCAGTTGCGGTCGGCGCCGCCACCGGCATCCCAGATGTAGGTCGGGGGCGCCTGCAACAGGGCGTCCCAGGTGGTGGCGATGCGGATCTCGTCCCACCGGGTGACCACGGTGCCGGAGCCGGACTCGAGGCGGACGCGGTTGATGCGGGTCGGGTCGGCATCGGTGATCTGGGCGTGGGCGGCCGGCTCGACCGACGGGATGCTCTGGGTCGCGTTGGTGAAGATCCAGCCGCGGGCGATGTCGTTGTCGAAGTCGTACATGCCGATGATCGTGTAATCCGTATCATTGGCCAGCGTGCCGCCGTTCTGGACGTTCAGGCTGCCGCCATCGACGGCGAACATGTTGACATTGGTGGCACCGCCGCGTTCACCGTAGAAGATCTGCTCGACCCCGTTGTTGAAGAAGCTGAGGCCGGCGTAACCCGAGCCGTTGCTCACGCGGAACTTGTAGGACACGTACAGCTTGCCGCTGGTGTACTCGGCGAATTCGCGGTAGGCGGAGGAGCTGGTTCCGGTCACCACGTTGCCGGCGTCGGCCGGGTACCCGGTGATGGCGGAGAACAGCGAGGTCGAGAAGCCGTAGCCGCCGGACGACACGGTCCAGGCATTGGTCCAACCGGTGCCGCCGTTCACACCGGACAGCGAGGTGTTGTTGGTATAGGAGAACGGCTCGATGATCACGCCTGCGCCATACACGGTGGTGGTGGCCCCGACGGTGGTGACGGCGGAGTAGCGGTCGTTGTTGATCGTGTACACGTTGTAGAAGTTGGTGCTGCCGGGCTGCACGACCTGTTCAAAGAACGAGGCGGAGCCCTTGTACACGACGCGGCCGCCGCCGAGGGTGTCGCCGAGGTTGTAGGCGATGCCCTGGGTCGGGTCGGCGCTCGGGGCGTTGGTCTGGCGGCTGACAATGAGGATCTGGCGGCCGGACGGTTCGGTCACATCCACGCGCACAAACTCGGCGCCGGACGGGGTCGCGCTGACCACGGTGGGCGGCGGGATGGCGGTGACGACGAGGGTCACGACGATTTCCTGCGCGGCATTGGTCTGGTTGCCGGCCACGCGGTTGGTCGCGGTGTAGGTGCCGGTGGCGGTGAACGTGGCGGAGGCGACGTGGCCGGTGTGGATACGCACGCCGGTGATGCCGAGGCTGTTGTTGGTCGGGTTCGCGGCGAACCAGCCGGTGGCGCCGGTGCCGTAGGTCTGGAAGTTCGTGTAGATCAGTGTTCCGGCCGATCCGACGTTCGATGCCTGGTGGCATGCCTGGAAGGATGCCTGCACCGGCGCCAACTGCACGGGCATGAGCCCAGGCTTCTGGAACTCGGTGAAGATCCTGTTCCCCGGCACGATCGTCATGATCATGCTGGGCGCGCTGAACGGCTACGTTCTGAGTTTCTGGCGCGTGAAGGGAGCGGACTTTTTCCTCACGGGCATGGTGGTCGCAGCATTCCTGCCTTACCAGGTGATGGTTTATCCGCTGGTGAGGCTGACGGCTTCCGTCAATCTCAAC
>ERZ761607.1940-NODE-1940-length-23867-cov-4.794053_pt1 | contig 23867 bp, 11 predicted proteins | sample MGYA00511164_ERZ761607 | MGnify/ENA primary metagenome ERZ761607 (study PRJEB28899, sample SAMN02445080) | bioreactor sludge metagenome | biome: EBPR sludge | place: Australia: Brisbane, Thorneside Wastewater Treatment Plant | collected 2011-06-22 ... | reverse complement strand
TACCTACACCGTGCGCGTCGTCGCCGCCGATGCCGATGCCGACCGGCTCAACGACCGCTCCACCACCAACGGCGTTGTCCTCGTCATTACCACCTCCGGCGCCGGCGGTGACTCCCCGAATGCCCGCGACCTGTTGATTACCAACACACCCGCCGCCAGTGCCTTCCTGACCGATGCCCAGATCTCCACCGGCGGCTGGCGCATGGCCATGACCATCAGCCACCCCTCCGGCGACATCGTCACCAACGGCCCCGGCGCTCCCAGTTACCTCGTGTACAACCCTTCGAACCTGCATGCCTACACGACCACCCCGCTGACCTGGGCCACCATCGCCAAGAGCGGCAGCGACTACTTCGCCACCAACACCATGCCCGCCGCCGACTACGCCTCGGTCATGACCGGGTACTACTCCATTGTGTGGTCCGCCCAGAGCGAAGGCCTCTGCTTCGGTTCCACCAACGCCAGCACCACCGTCAGCCCGGGCACCAACCGGTTCCTGGTGATCGACGACGACACCAACCCGCCGAACTTCTTCGGGTTGAACGTCGGCGGCGGCAGCGGTACCGGTTGCGGCGGCCCCGGTGTCTGCCCCGACCCGACCCGCACCAACCTGGTCGCCGGCGATATCGCCATCTTCGCCATGAACACCCTCACCCGGGGCAGCGGTCCGACCGCCACCAACATGGATGCCTTCGCTTTCGTCACCCTTGTGGATATTCCCGCCGGCACCCGGATCCGCTTCACGGACAATGGCTGGCGCAGCAGCACCGCCTCCTTCCGCAACAACGAAGGCACGCTGGTCTGGCGCGCCACCAACTGCGTAGCCGCCGGCACGGTGGTCCGCTGGGTCGCCACCAATACCCCGGTCTTTAATGTCGGCGTCCTCCACCAGAGCCTCGGCTCGTTCTCGCCGAACATTCAGGGTGAACAGATCCTCGCCTACCAGGGCACCGACACGAACCCGCAGTTCATCTACGCCCTCAACGACCGTCTCACCGGCGTCTGGGATGTCGATGCGGTCGATTCCCACTCATCCGCCCTGCCGCCCGGACTGGTCGACGGCTTCACCGCCGTCGCGGTCGGCGAGTTCGACAATGTCATCATCAACACCAACGTCCTCGCCATCGGCGGTAGCCGCGAAGACATCCTGTTCTACATCGGCAACCAGGAAAACTGGATCGGCGATGACTTCGCCGCCTTCAACCTCTCCGCGTTCAACTTCACCTTCCCCGATGTCTGCAGCTCCGCCGGCACCATCACCGACGAGGACATCTTCCTCGGTGGCTGGACCATCACCGGCCTCGTCCAGGACGTGTTCAGCGGTGTGGCGGTCAGCAACGAGGCCGGCCTCCGCTACGTCGTCATGAACACCAACGGCGGTCAGGTCGCCTCGAACTACTTCGCCACCACCTTCCCGGCCGGAACGACCACCCTCCAGTCGTTCTCCAACGGCGTCGCCCCCGGCACCTACGCCTTCATCCAACTCGGCACCTACACCGCGCAGGTCCACGTCGCCGACACGGACAACGACCGGCCGTTCGATGCCGCCGCCCGCTCCACCAACATCCCGTTCAACGTCGTCGATGATGACACCGACCCGCCGCAGATCGGCTTCTTTACCATCAACGGCCAGACCACCCTGACCAACCCCGCCGAACTGGTCAGCGTCGTTATCTCCGGTCAGGTGCGCGACACCACCAGCGGCATCGCCTTCAACACCGAGCCACCCGTCATCACCGTGCTCGATTCGTTCGGCGGAATCGCCTACACCGGCTTGTTCACCTTCAGCCCCACCAATGACGGCGATGCGGTGAGCTGGGAGCCGATCATCACCTCGTCGATCAACCTCTCCGGCATCGCCGACTGCGGCACCTATACCGTGCGCGTCACCGTCGCCGATGCCGACAATGACCGGGTAGGGGACCGCCTGGTCGTGACCCAGCAGTTCCTCATCGCCGTGACCGATGGCAGTGGCGCCGAGCCCGAGGCCTCCGATTTCTATGTCAACGACCAGCCTGCCGCGACCGCACTGATCACCGACGGCGATCTCGCCGCCGGCGGTTACAGCCTCGCCATCACCATCAGCCACCCGGCCGGTGTCGCCATCGATCCGCCGTTTACGCCGACCTTTACCCTGCGCGACCCGACCGCAACCGATGTCTATTCGTCGGACTGGTCGAACATCGTCACCGCTGGCACCACGATGTACGCCACCAACAGTCCGCTTGAGGCCATCCCGTACGGCAGCATCCACACCGGCGCCTACAGCCTGCTCTGGTCGGCCCGCAGCCTGGGTGCCTGCTACGGCGAGGTGATCGACAGCGCGGTGATCGTGGGCGGAACCAACCGCTTCATCGTCGTGGATGATGACCGTTCCGGTGTTCCGTTCTCGAACCTCACCTACAACAGCCGCTCAGCCTTGCTGTTCGCCACCAGTTTCGAAGACGGGGAAGGCTGGTCGAATACCGTCGGCTCGACCTACCAGACCACCGCGATGACCCCGCTCAATGGAACCTGGCAATTGACCTCGGTTGCCGCCAGCACCTCCGATGAACCGAACACGCCCGATCGCAACCTGCGCCTGGTCACCGGGTCCCTGCTCGAACTGCCGCTGGCCAGCCAGCCCGGCACCCTGTTCTATGCCGCCCGCGCCTCGTCCGGTACCGCCACCAACTACATCACCGCCGAGTACGCCACCTTGTTGAACGCCGGCTGGGTCTCCATCGGGGTAACCAATGCCATCTCCGGCACCAACTATGCCACCTACAGCCTGCCGATCGATTACACCGGCATCGCCACCGTGCGCCTCGTCGCGGTCAGCGTGGCCTCGCCCTCGGTCTATGTCGATGACCTCGCCCTGACCCGCTACCTGTCGTGGACCAACACCACGGCTATCAACCTTGCCTGGGCCAACGCCATCCTCGACGCCTCCGGCGTGTACCAGTACCGCTACGACCACAACCCGACGTCGCCTCCGTTGACCCTGACCGCCGGCGACCTCGCCGCCACCAACAACGCCAGCTTCTCCTCCGGCGACGAAGGCGTGATCACCGGCTACGTGTTCATGGTGGATAACGACAACGACCGCGCCAACGACCGCGCTCGCGGCATGAACGTCCCCTATGTCACCCGCATCGACCTGACGCCACCCGCGGTGATCACCAACCTCGCCCTCAGCAACGACATCCTCGATGTCGCTGACGACACCTCGGAAATCAAGGTGAGCTGGAACCCGCCAGCCAATGAAACCGTCGGCGCCGGACCACGCGGCGATGGCGAGCCGCTGTCGCCCTGGTACACCTACCGCATCTACTACACCGATGCCGAGACCGGCCCTACCTCCAACGACAACTACCTCGCCGTATCGACCGAGTACCCCGAACTGGGCAACATCGGAACCGGCTCGATCATCATGTCGAACCTGGTCATGGGCATCGAGTACCGCATCGCCGTGGCCGGCGTTGATGCCGCCGGCAACATCGGCCCGCTCTCCGATGTCGAGACCAAGCGCCTCAACGTCTTTACCATCACCCAGGCCTTCGTAAATGCCAGCGGCGACGTGGTCGTCCAGTGGGTCGGCCTCAACGACCGCCCGTACGACGTGATCTACACCGATGCTACCGGCTACAGCGACGCCATCAACGGTTCATGGCGACTCGCCCAGACCGTCATCGGCACGAATTTCGTCGACCTCGGCGGATTGAACGAAGGCAGCTCCAGCAACCGCCCGCACCCGCGCAACCTCCCCTACAAGACGATGCGCTTCTACCGCGTTGCCCCGGTGAATGGCTGGATCCCGTCGCTGCAGCGCGTCGGCGCGGCCAGTGAACAGGTCATCGTCGCGATGAATGCCGAACTCGTGAACGTCAACGGCGTGAACGGCTACAACTTCATCGGCAAGGGCATGGTGCCGCTGGTGAACACCCTTGAGGAATTCCTCGGTGTCAACCGTCTGCCCGCCGGCAACAGCATTGCCAGCGCCACCCAGGTGATCCTGTACGAGCCGAATGCCTTCGGCCAACCCAACGCGACCAACTACTGGCTCTCCAGCGGTGCCGGCCCTGGTTGGTTGAGCACGGTGGATGACAGCCCGTCCGACCACGTGTCGCTGCCCGCCACCAACCGCGGCTTCAGCATCTTTGTCCCGTCCTCGACCAACCTGTTGCTCGTCGGCCGCGTACCCTGGACCAATGCCGAACCGGTGCTCATCCTGACCTCGGCCTACAACATCCTCTCGCTCAATATGCCGCGGCCGACCAGGGTCCGCGAGTTGGGTGATTCACTCGGCCTTCGCACCAACCTGGTCTGGGGCCTCAATGTGCAGCGCGCCGATGAAATCCGTATCCTTCAGCGCGGCTACGGACCCTACGCCCAACCGAAAGCCCGTATTTTCGTGAACACGACCGGCCAGTTCACCTTCGTCACCGGCGGCACTGGTTCAGCCGAGAATTTCATCATCGAAGCCGATGATGCCGTGATCATCCACGTGAAGAGCAACGCCGTGCCCTACGAGCTGGACTTCAGCGCCAGCCAACTCTATCCGCCACCACAGGTCGAGATCACCAATGCCCTTCCGGCCGCGCCGACCGTGCAAGCCCTGGCTCCGATCAACGTGTCCGGCTCCGGTGCAACCCTGCTTGGCACCGTGAATCCGAACCGCCTGGCCAGCACCGCGTACTTCCGCTACGGAACCACCACGAACTACGGCGCAGTTTCGGCGACCACCAACCTGCCCGCCACCAACATCGCCCTCTCCGTATCACTGCCCATCACCGGCCTCTCCCCCGGCACGCTGTACCACATCCAGATCGTCGCCTCGAACAGCGCCGGTGTAAGCCGCTTCGGCACCCGCACCTTCATCACCACCTGTGCCAGCGTGACCATCACCAATACCGCCATGCCGAACGGCACCCTGTCCAGCATCTACTCCAACCGGTTCGGCGCAGCCGGTGGCGCGGCCCCGTATACCTTCACGATCAGCGGTGGCAATATCCCGTCCGGCCTCTCGCTCGGAGCCAACGGCGTGATCGCCGGCACCCCGTCGTCCGCCGGCGTCTTCTCATTCCTGATCACCGCAACGGATTCCAATGGCTGCTTCAGTTCACCCGCTGCGTTCGACATCACCATCACCAACAACTGCACCGTGACCTCGTCCGTGATCAACGTGGCTTCCGTCTCCGCAGGAACCTCCACCGCCGCCGTGACCGTCGCCTGGAACGACGGCGCCAACGAGGAGGGGTATCAAGTCTGGCGGCATACCGTAAACCTCTCCGCCGGGGCATCGCTCATCGGCACCACCGTTGCCAATGCCACGAACTATCTCGATGCCACCGCAGTGCCCGGAACGGTTTATTACTACTGGATCAAGGGCACCAACTGCGCCGGGGCCAGCGCCTTCGGTGCCGGCGATGCCGGCTACCGCCGCCTCGCCACCGTGACCGGCGTGTCCGCTTCGGATGACACCTATTCGACGAAGGTGATGCTGGTCTGGAACGACATCGACCACGAAACCGGGTACGGCATCTGGCGTGGAACAACCGCCTCCTATGGAGCCGCCAGCTACCTTGCCTCGGTCACTGGGAACACAACCAGCTACGACGACAACTCCGCCACCGCCGGCGTGACCTATTATTACTGGGTGCGCGCCACCAACAGCAGCAGCTCGAGCCTGTCCGAGGAAGGCACCCCCGACAGCGGTTCGCGTAGCATCGCCGGTCTTCCCATTCTGTCGCTGCCAACCGTCTCCAACATCAGCGCAAACGCCGCCACCCTCGGTGCGCAGATGGATTCGTTTGCCGGACCGCTGATCGCCCGCGGCACCGTCTGGGGCGTCGCACCCGCCCCGACCGGCAACAGCCTCGCCGAAGGCGGAACCTCGTCCGGTGCCTACAGCCATGTTCGCAGCGGCCTGCCCGCCGGCACCCTGATCTATTACCGGGGCTGGGGCACCAACGCGGTCGGGATCGGCTACTCCAGCGATGGTTCGTTCTGGACCGCCCCGACCAACGTGGTCCTGCTCGGCGCGACCAACCGCACCTCGTCCGGCTTCACCGCCCAGTGGGCCACCACCGGCGGCGCGACGAACTACCTGATCGATGTCTCCACCTCCACCACGTTCAGTGTCCATGCCTTCGGCTACAGCAACCGCCTCGCCGGTAATGTAACCTCCCTCAGTGTCACCGGCCTCACCGCCGCCACCCCGTACTACTGGCGCGTCCGCGCCCAGAACGCCGGCGGCCTCGGCAACTACTCGCTGACCAACCTCGCCTACACCGTCGCCGCCGAACCGACCGTCCAATCGTCGTCGTTGGTGTTCTCGAATGTCACCGCCACCAATATCACCGTGCAGTGGACCCCCGGCAATGGCAGCCAGCGTGTCCTGGTCGGCCGCATGGGCAGTCCGATCAACCAGTTCCCGGCCGACGGAACCCCCTACACCGGAACCAACCTGTTTGGCGCCGGCTCCGTGCTCGGGACCAACCACTATATCCTCTCCGTCGGCACCACCAACCAGGTCGTCGTGAAGGGGCTTGACCCCGGTACCACCTACTTCTTCCGCGCCTTTGAGCTGAACGGCTCCGGCCAAACCGTGAACTACCTGACCAACAACGCAACGGGTAACCCGCTGGGGCAGGCGACCACACCATGAACACGATGAAGATATCATTCCGGTCGGTTACCCGACTTGCCTGCCTGATCGCCGTGTGCGTCATCAGCCTCTGCGCGGTCGCTCCAGGATTCGCTCAAATGGTTCCCATCCAGGTCGAATCGACCCAGGCCGTGGTGGACGCCCGTGGATTCATCATGCCGAGCAGTTCCGAGAACCTGGTCCACTTCCTTCACGTGCAATCTCCCGCCGTGCTTCATCCTCCCGCAGTAGATGGAACACCCCATCCCGACAACCCGGTGATCTTCACCTCGCGGATCGGCGGAGGCGTCAACCCATCCAACCCCGCCCTGGATGGGTTCTTCAGCGCCTCCGTGTCGCCGCGACCGGAAGAGGGGGTCGTCGTGGCCCGGGTCTACAACGCACCCTCCGTGGAGGCAGCCTCGTTTTATACCGACTCCCAACCGTTTGCCGTGAACCAGCCGGCCTATTTTTATCCGCTATTCCCCGCCGCGACCAATGCCTTCGATACCGCCGACGACGACGGCGATGGCGTCCACAATTCCTGGGAAAAAGCCCTCGGTGGCAATTCGTCCCTGTGGGATAGCGACAGCGACGGTATGTCCGACCTCGAGGAATTTCGCGCCGGCACCGGCCTGGGCGATCCATCAAGTTTCCTTTCCATGGACGCCATTCGCGGCGGCAACCACCTCATGCAGGTCACCTGGGATTCCGTGTCCGGTAAAACCTACCAGATCCAGGCCGCCCTCGGATCACTCAATGATCCGGACGTAACCTTCACCAATGTTGGCGGTCCCGTGGTCGCCACCGGATCCCTGTCCAGCATCGCGTTCACCAACGGGGCCGCTGGCGACGTCCAGCAGTTCCGGATTCGCCTGGTGGATTAAAGGGAATCTCGCGGGCATTTAATGCTCAACGAACAGGGTTGCTTTAGGTTACCCTGTAGAAAGTACATCACGTTCGGTTCGGGGAATCACGTCAGGAGTAGCATCATGAAGCAGTATGCCTTGTTCGTCGCGCTCGTCGCCAGTCTCGCCACCATATCCGCCCGCGGTCAATCCGTGGTGATCAACGAATTCCGCAACGCCACTCCGGATGTGGTGGAGCTGCTGGTCATCCAGAACAACCTGGATATGCGTGGCATGATCCTGAAGGATTACTCAAGCAGTGGCGCCAACGACAACGGAGGTGGCTACACCTTCACCACGAATGCCCTTTGGTCGAACCTGCCCGCCGGAACCCTGATTGTGCTGCGCCGCGATGCCTCCGCCGCCGACACCACGGTGGGCGGTAGCGACTTCAACCTGGATGTCGGCCTGACCAACACGACCTATTTTTCGGCGGAATCTGGTACGTTTGACATTGCCGCCGCGGAAATCATCATGATCAAGGAGGCCGGCTCCGGCAAGGCCGGCTCGACCGGGATGATCCACGCCTTCGCCTCTGGCAACGCCAAAAACACGGCGAACTTCACCGATCTGGTTTCCGCCAAGCTCGCCACCGCCTCCGGTGATACCGGTGCCAATGAATCCGCCGAGGCCGGTAATGCCACCAAAGCCCTGTCGGACTTCAATGGCACCGATGCCACGGGCGATGGTGCGGCCGGCACGATCGGCACCTGGAACAACGCCAACAACCAGGATTACATCCTCACCCTGCGCGGGGGTGGGGGCCCCACCACCAACGTCCAGTTCACCGCGAGCTCCGGCTCGATCGGCGAGAACGGAAGTTCCTTTACCGTGACCGTGGTCAAGACCGTTGCCGATGGCAACGTCAGCGCCCAGATCACCCTCGGCGGCACCGCCACCCTGACCGCTGACTACACCGTCAGTACCACCAACATAACCCTCGATGGCGCCACCACCTCGGCCACCGTGGTCGTGTCGATTGTTGATGACGGCGACACCGAAAACAACGAAACCGTGATCCTGACCCTGGCCAATGTCGTCGGTGGCACGTTGGGCGCTCCCGGGGCCTTTACCTTGACGATCAACGACAACGATGCACTTCCTCCGCCCTCCGGCTCTCCCTGGATCAATGAAATGGACTACGATAGTGTCGGCACCGATACCAGCGAGTGGGTGGAAATTGCCGGCCCGGCAGGATTGAGCCTTGACGACTACGAGCTGGTCTTTGTCAACAACGGGCAGACCAGCGGGTACAATTCATTCGATCTGGGCCCCGCCAATTGGACCTTCTCGGACGAGGGGAACGGGTATGGTTTCTTCGTGATTGGCCGGGTGAATCCCGCCGAAGGAACGGCCGACTATACACCCGCCACCTGGACGCAGGATGAAATCCAGAATGGTCCGGCCGACTCGGTCGTTCTGGTGAAAAAGACGGGTCCGGTCAATGTCCATACCGTTGATTACGAGGGCGACAATGCGATCCTGGCCCATGATCAATACACCACCGCCAGCGATGACAATACCAACCCGTTGACCTCGATCTACCTGACCGGTGGCCCCGGCTCCGGTTTCGCCGACTTCAGTTGGACGAATACCATCGGAAACGCCACCCCCGGTGCCATCAACAATGCCCAAACCCTGGCCCCGGCCACGGTGACCACGAACCTGCGCTTCGCGGTCGCCTCCGCCACCGCCGGTGAAGCCGACGGCACCTTCGAGGTGACCATCGTCAAAACCGCACCCGATGGAAATCTTTCCGCGCAAATCGCCCTCGGTGGCACGGCCACCCTTGGCGGCGGCAACGACTACACGATCAGCGCCACCAATGTGACGCTTAACGGCGCGACAACCTCGACCACGGTAACCATCACCATCAACGACGATGCCGTGATCGAATCGGCCGAGACGGTCATCCTGACCCTGACCAATGCCATCGGCGGAGGATTGACCTCCCCATCGGTATTCACCCTGACCATCACCGACAACGATGCCGCCGGAACGCCCCCGGTGTTGAACGCGATCGGCAACAAGACCACACTGACCAACGCCTTGCTGACCTTCGCCGTTTCGGCCACCGCCACGGAAGGCGATCCGGTCGTCATGACGGTCAGCAATGCTCCGTCCGGCTCGACCTTCGGCACCACCAACACCGCAGGCACCTTCACCTGGACCTCACCCGGTCCGGCCGGCGTGTACACCGTCACCTTCTACGCGGCGGATGACGATGGCGCAGCCAGCGAGACCATCACCATCACCGTCACCAACTCTCCGGCCGGCCCCGGTGGCGGCGGTATGCAGATGAACCTCTGGTTCAACGAACTGCACTACGACAATGCCGGTGGCGATACCAACGAAGGATTCGAAGTCGCCGGACCGGCCGGAACGGACCTGTCGGGCTACAGCGTTTACCTGTACGACGGCACCACCCTCACCACCTACAGCAACATTCCGCTGAGTGGTGTGATTCCCGACCTGTCCAACGGTTATGGCGTGATCTGGTATGAAGCCGCCTACACCCCGTCAGGTTCCCTGCAGAATGGAACCAACGACGCACTTGCCCTGGTTTACCAGAGCACCGGCGTGATTCAGTTCATCGGATACGAGGGGTCCACGACACCGATCAACGGCCCGGCCGCCGGCATCCCATCTATCAACATCGGCGCCCAGAGCGCCACCGCGCTCGGCATCACCCTGTCCCTGTGCGGTACGGGAACCAACTACGCGGAAATGATCGCCACCGGCGGATGGCAGACCAATTCCCACTCGCGCGGAGCCTTCAGCCCGTGCCAGGAGATCCCCGCTCCGGCCGGCGGTGGCAACGATGACGACGGTGACCTCATCCCGAATGATTGGGAGGTTCAGTACTTCGGTTCGGCCACCGGCGCCACCGCCAACGCCGATACGGATGGTGACGGGTTCATCAACCTCGACGAATACATCGCCGGGACCAATCCCACCAACGGCGCCTCCTTCTTCGAGATCGAGACCATCGGCGGCGGCAGCGGTGCCCGCACCCTGGAATTCGCCACCGTGACCGGACGCCTTTACCACGTCCTCTGGACCACCAACCTGGTCGCCCAGGTTTGGAACACCCAGAGCAACACCATCCCCGGCAGCGGCAGTCCGTTCTCCCTAAGCGACACCAACGAAGGCAACCGGATCTACCAGATCCGCACCCGCCTCAACCAACCCTGATCCCCGCCACAAGGCCATCAATGAAAGGGCCGCGTCCATCCGACGCGGCCCTTTTCATGCCCCCTCCCGGAGCCGAAAGGGGTCAGTCCTCACTTTTTGCACTTTTGATCAGGTTTGATGTGTATGTCCATGATCCCATACATAGTTGGGAGGCGATCCAGGACAGCGTAACTGTTGTTTCCTGTCTCAATCTTCTGGCAATCGCTACTTTGAGCGGGTCACCTTTTCGCATGCGGGATAAATCTTTCCGCATGCTTCCGCGACGCTTCAGTTCGTCGTCAATGATGCGCTTCGCCTTCTCGATGGTGCACTCCTGTCGTTCCTTGCCCAAATGGCTCATTCGCGCAAGAGTCTCCCGCTGATGCAGGAGGTCGCGCTTTACGGCATCATCGCCGAAAAACCAACCCCGCCGTATGTCAGACCATGCTTCATCGTTGCCCTCACTGCGCCTTGCCTCCAGGTATGCCGCATACGCCTTCCGGCCTCGCGAATCGTCGTTGAGTCCCAATTCGCCGAAAAGCCGGTCAACAGACAGCCACGAGGCACGCATGCCGGATGGTCGAACATACCCGGGAAAGCTGCTCCAAGGGTAGGTCGAGAGCGGTTGCTTGTTCCCGAGCAGGTGTGCCCTGGCCGGATTGAGGTGAACATAATCGCAGACGGTCTTGAAATATCCCGGTGACGCGTGATCCACCACGATGGCTTTGTAACGGCCACCGAACAGATGACCCGATAGTTGATGGCGGCGATTGAAGCGGATGGTGTACGTGCCCAGCAACCATTTCATCCCGGCCACAAGATTCGGTTGTGGCGTCTCCACGACGAGGTGAAAATGATTATCCATCAGGCAATAGGCATGTACGTACCATCCCGTCTTCTGGCAGGCCTCGGCCAACGTTTCAAGGAACAGCAACCGGTCGGACCGGTCATGGAAAATGGGTTCCCGCCGATCCCCGCGGCTCAGTGCGTGGTAAATGGCGCCTTCGTACTCAAGTCGTAGCTGTCTTGGCATGACCGGACTATCGTCCATGCGACAAAAAGAATCAATAGTGAGGACTGACCCCTTTTGGGGGAGTGGGGGGCGTAGTGGCGGGCGGATGGCTAGGGTGCGCGTGGTGCGGCTTGTTCGGCGAGGAAACGTTCGGTGATCGCCCGGTTGAGGGTCCGCGCCTGATCGAAGGAGGTGGTGGCGTCGTGTTCGCGGCCGGCCGCACGGTAGGCCTTGCCAAGCCATAACCAACCGATGGGATTGCCAGGAATGATCCGGGTGACGTGCTGCAGGGTGGATATGGCCGTTGCGGTGTCGGCTGCCTGGAGCTCGGCGATGCCCCGGTTGACCCAGGCTCCGACATACCGCGGAGAGCCACGGGTGAGCAATCGGTTCAACGGCAAGGCATTCTCGAACCGCCCGAGTGCCTGGTACACCGCCGCCGCGCCAATCAGGCGGGATGGATTGGGCGGTCGAACGAATCGGTTGTCCACATGCCGCTCGTACCGTTCGCGCGCCTCGTCGATGAGTTGCAACCCGCGACGTCGTCCGGCGGAATCCTCCAGCAGGGAGCGGTTGGCCGAGGTGGTCCGGACAATCAGCATGGAGCTCCCGTCATAATAGGCCATCGCCCACTGCTCGCCCTGCAGGAGACGGAACGCCGCTGCCCCGGCTCCCGTCCAGGATCCTGGAATCAACAAGGCATCCGGATCGTAGGTCTCGATCAATTTACTCCAGGATTCCTCGTGACCGACCAATCCCCGCGATAGCACGTCGAAAAATGCCGGTCCGTATAGTCCGCCGCGCGGATCGGCAAATACCCGCGCGCCCGGCATCCGCCAGAGCAGGTATCCGCCGTCGTGAGCGAGGTTGATCAACCGTCCCGGTTTGCGATCCAGCTTCTGGAGGACCTCGGTCGCCGCGACCGGAAAGGCATCGGTATTTACTTTCCAGCCAAAGGCCGAAGCGCTGCCCGAGGCCACGTAGTAGCGGTTGGTGATGATCGACCACCCGGATACGCTGATGACGATGGCCAGGGTCAGGCTTCCGATGGCGCGGATCACCCCGGACGAAACCCGTGATGCGACCAGGTCGCCGAGGCAGGAAATCCCGAGCACGACGAAGGGGAATACGAGAATGGCATCGAGGTCGATGTGCAACGATGACTGGACCAGATGAAAGGCCGCGATCACGGCCAGGGTGGTGGGAACGAGCGGCAGTGCCTGGCGGTGGAAGATGAAAACCACGGCGATCAGCACCAGGGCGATGGTGGCCAGGCTGGCCAACGGATAACCGAGAAATTCACGGGCAAAGGGGGATATCCACTCGAGCGATACCGGGGCGCGCAGCTGGCTGATCGCGACCAGGGATTCCATGGGAAGGCGGAATCCGTATGGATTCACCGCCGTCGCCAGCGTCATCACCACCGCCAGCACGATAAAGCGGGAGGGCGGCGTGTCGTCGGTGGCGCGACGTTGTTGCTCAAGCCCGCGCAACAAGGCGATGAGCGGTCCGAGCAGCATCCAGGGTGCGGTATTGGCCCAAAGCACTTGAACCCCGACCAGCCATCCGAACCGCAACCCGGTCAGCCGTCCCGCCGTGCCGCGCACGACCAGGGCGATCAGCGGCAAGGCGAGAAGTGCAGGCCGCATGACCAGGGCCGGGGCCAGCAGCCAGCCGCAGAACAGGATCGCTGCGGCAATGGCCAGTTCGCTGCCGTACCGACGCACCACCGGAATCAGGATCACGAATGCCAGCGTAGTCAGTGCGGCATGGAGCAGGACGGTCAACCCGCTGCCGCCCAGCGACCAGGCCCCGTACACCGCCAGATCATACAACCAACTACCCTGGATCCATGGCGTATTTGCCGGGAGTGAGAAGGAGAATGGATCGATCTGGGCCGGGCCATAGGCGAGGGCGTTGCGCCCGGCGGCCAGGTGAAACCAGATTTCAGAACCGCTGACCGAGCGCAAGCCAAGCAGGAACACGATCAGCAGGGCACCCGCCATCAGCAGGCTGGCCGCGAAGGAGGACGCGGGTTGCGCCCCTGTCGTTGCTTCCGTTGTTGCCTCACCAGCCACGCCGCCAGTTTGGATATCGGCCAGCAAATTGCAAGAGCGAACCCGGCAGGGGCGTGACAGAGCGGGTCTGGTGTGGCATAGTGCGTTGGTGGAAAACCATCGCCTAGACCTGCGGCAACGCCCCCGCCGCAACCGCCGCACTGACGCCCTGCGCCGCCTGGTGCGCGAGACCTCCCTCTCGCCGGACCACCTGATCTGGCCGCTGTTCATCTGCGAGGGCCGCAACCGCCGCGAGACGATCCGGTCGATGCCCGGTGTATTCCGGCTTAGCCGCGACCTGATTGTGAAGGAAGCACGAACCGCCGCCCGCCTGGGCATCCCGGCCGTAGCCTTGTTCCCGGCCCTGCCGAACCGGCTGAAGGACAAGGTGGCGAGCGAGGCACTGAACCCGAAGAGCCTGCTTCCCGCGACGGTCAAGGCGATCAAGAACGCGGTACCGGAGCTGGCGGTGATCACCGATGTGGCGATGGATCCTTATTCCAGCGACGGCCACGACGGTTATGTCGAGAACGGCGAGATCGTCAATGACCGTACGGTGGATATCCTGTGCGCGATGGCGCTGGCCCAGGCCGAGGCCGGTGCCGACCTGGTCGCCCCGTCGGACATGATGGATGGCCGGGTCGGGGCGATCCGCCGCGCCCTCGATGCCGCCGGCTTTACCGGGGTCGGCATCCTCTCCTATGCGGCGAAGTATTGCTCCTCGTTCTACGGACCGTTCCGCGATGCCCTCGATTCCGCCCCGCGCGGTGGCGACAAGAAGACGTACCAGATGGATCCGGCCAACCGGCGCGAGGCGATCCGCGAGGTGCTGCTCGATGTCGAGGAGGGCGCGGACATCGTCATGGTGAAGCCGGCGATGCCGTACCTGGATGTGATCCGCGAGGTGCGCAACGCGGTGACCTTGCCCGTCGCGGCCTACCAGGTCAGCGGCGAGTACGCAATGATCAAGGCCGCTGCCGCGAAGGGATGGATTGCCGAGGAGGCGGCGATGCTGGAAAGCCTGCTGTCGATCCGCCGCGCCGGTGCGGACATGATCCTGACCTACTTTGCGCGCACCGCGGCCGAGGTCCTGGCGCGATGAGCCTGTGCGTCGCGGTGATCGGTGCTTCGCCAAACCCGGAGCGTTACTCCAACCAGGCCGTACGCCTGCTGCGCGAACACGGCCACGCAGTCATCCCCGTCAATCCGGGCCATGCGGACATCGAAGGCTTGCCTGCCGTGGGCCGGGTGCAGGAACTTCCGGCCGGATCGGTGGACACGGTGACCATGTATGTGGCTCCGGTAGTGAGCGACGGCATGGCCGGGGCCTTGCTCGACCTTGCCCCGCGCCGCGTCATCTTCAATCCCGGCGCGGAGAACCCGGATGTTTCGGGCGCGCTGCGCGCCGCCGGTATCGAGGTCCTCGACGCCTGTACGCTGGTCCTGTTGCGTACCGGGCAGTTCTAGGATTATCGCGTCGAGCCTATCCCGCCCAGGGCGAGCCGGTGCCGTTGTGCGGCGGCGCGCAGGTTGCCGGCATCGCGTGGCAATTCGAAACCTGCCAACTCCTGTTCGGCCGCTGTCATCAGGTGGTTGATCCGCACGGCATCAGGGATGGCCACCTGTTTTTTGGTTACGGCGTCGGACAGGACCAGGGTGGTTCCGCGCAACAGGGTGGTGGTTTGATCCCGAAGCAGGTCGGCCGCCGGATAGTCGGTGGCATCGATGTGGCGCACGATATCGGAAAGCCAGCGTGTTGCCACCGAAAGTTGCTCCCGCATGAGCGATGAGGGATTGCGCGGGCGCAAGGCGGTCAGTCCGCCGGGTGGTTCGGAAAACCTGCGCGAGCGGGGCAGGATCGGATTCAGCAGTTGTTTTGCCAGCGAGGTGGTGATCGAGCCATGCGGGCAGTACACGCGGCCATCCGCGTTGATGGTGACGACGGCGCCTCCGGTGTCACGCAGGGGAAGGGGTGGGGTGGCGAGGCGTCCGGTGGCGCGATCGAGTACGATCAAGCCGGTCCAGCGCGGGGTGGTGATTTGTCCTCCGGTTGCGACATCAAAGGGATGGCCGATGTCGGTCTGGAAAAACACATGGCGCGGGGTGACGCTGAGCACGCTCGATGGTTGGTTGCGGGGGATCAGCAGGCGTCCATTGTGTATGGCCGGCCTGACCAGTTGCCGGGCCAACGCCTTCAAATTGTTGCGCCATAGTACGACGCCGTTGCGAATGGCGTAAATGGTGTCGCTTCCCGCAACATAGACCACACCCTGTTCATCCACCGAGGGCGATGCATAGGTTCTCCCGGTGAACAGGCGGTACTTGATGGCGCCGGTCAGCGGGTCATGGCAATGCAAGAAACCTTCGCCGTCACAAAAGTACACGTTGTTGCCATCGGCGGAAATCACCGGGCTGGTTCCGGATCCCTCGCCGATAGGAACCTTGTACACGACCTGAATGGAACCCGGTTCCATGTTGATGCCATAGAGAAATCCATCGCCGGTGGCGATGATCACGAGCTTGCCGTTGGGGTGAATGGCCGGGGTGTTGGCCACCAGGGAGCCGTACCCGAGCAGGCCGGCGATGATGGTGTCGATGATGGCCGGATCAACGAGGCCGTTCCAGACTTCCAGCAGGTTGGTGGGGATTTCCGGCGCGATGCCATCGAGCTTGATCGGTGGTGCATTCAGCGTGCCGAGGTCCCGGTTGAACAGCAGCACGTGTCCGCGGATCGTGATGCCGCCCACGCTGTTGGAGCCAAGCAGGAGGGCGGTGCCGAAGGGCGCGGGAACGAGGTTGACCCAGCGTGTGGAACCATCCGGATTGATGGCCCAGAGCTGATCCTTGTCGGTGAGGTAGATGACGCCTCGCTCATCGATCACCGGCGAACTGGTCAACGCCTTGGAGTCGATATCGGGATGGGTCCAGAGGCGCCGCCCATAGCGGGTGAAGGCGTGAAGGTTGCCGGAGCCCTCCTTGCCGGTGGCCACGTACAAGGTCCCGTCGGGTCCGATGGTGGGGGCGGTGATGATCGAATAACCATCCAGCGCGGTCCATGCCACCTCCAGCTCCGGCGTTGCGGGCATAGGGGTGTAGTCCGAGTTGCGGAAGTCCCGATGCTGGGTTGGCCACGCCGTTCCAGACAGCCGGGTGGGGAGGTCCAGGGCGGTAGCCGTTCCGGTGGTCAACCCGGCGGCGACGGATAGGGCGGCGATGGTTCGGTAGATCGACATGGTACAAGATCGTAGGCAAACGATGCCTGTAAGCAAGCCGAAGCGGTGTGTTATCCGCTTGCCCTCGAGGGTCGCCCTGCTATCGTTGCCCACATCCTATGAAGCCACACCACATCAAAGACATTCTGATCTCCGCCGACGACATCGCCCGCCGGGTTGATGAGCTGGTTTCCGAGATGGAATCGCATTGCCGTTCCGAGAACCTGGTCATGATCGGCATCCTGCGCGGCAGCTTCATGTTCCTGGCCGACCTGGTGCGTGACCTGTACCAGCACGGGGTACATCCGCGGATCGATTTCCTCACGCTGGAGAGCTACGGCTCAGGCATGGAGTCGTCCGGCACGGTACGAGTGACCAAGGACATCACGGTCGATGTGGCCGGCGCGGAGGTGCTGATTATCGACGACATCCTCGACAGCGGGCGCACCCTGACGTTCGCGCGCCAGTTGCTGGTGGACAAGGGGGCCAAGCGTGTGCTGACCTGCGCGTTGCTCGACAAGCCGGAGCGACGGGTGCTGCCGTTCAAGGCGGACTTTGTCGGCTTCACCATCCCCGACCACTTTGTCGTCGGCTACGGCCTCGATTACGACAGCCGCTACCGCGAGCTACCCTACATCGCCAAGGTCACGCTGCTGTAGGCGACCCGCCGCGCGGCGTCCGCTATCGCCATTCGTGCTTGGGATACTTGCGCTGCAATTCCTGCTTGATGCGCGGATAATGTTCGCGCCAGAAACCCGGCAGGTCGCGGGTGATCTGCACCGGGCGCTGGCTGGGGGCGAGGATGTGTACCAGCACCGGCACCCGGCCGCGGGCGACCGTTACCGCGTTCTCCACGCCGAACAGTTCCTGGATGCGCAGCGCGATGAAGGGCGACTCGGTGGTGTAGGTCACCTTGGCCTTGCGGCCGTTGGGCAGGGAGATCCGCTCCGGGCAGTACTGGTCGAGGGTCTGCTGTTGCTGGAAATTCAGCCACTCGCGCACCACCGGCCAGACCTCCTTTTCCTTGATGTCCTTGTAGCTGACCGAACCGAAGCAGACCTGGGCGATCATGGTGTGGCGGTCGGTCTCGGTAATGGCGGTGATGCCGAGTTCGGGGCACCAGGCGGCGAGGTTGTTCACGCGCTGGATCCACTGCTCCACCGCGTGGTCCCACTGCTTCAGGGTCAGGGTGCCCTTGATGACCTCGCTGGCGAGCAGGTCGGCCGCGGCATCGAGCGGCGGCGTGTCCATGCGTTTGCTTTCCATGACGAGGTCGCGGAAACGGATCTGCCGTTCAGCCTCGACGCGTTTGTTGGCGGCGTCCCAGGTAACCCCGACGCCCTCGTTGAAGTGGGTGGGGAACAGTTCCCGCAACCATTCGGCTTTCACCGCGGTGCACTGGCTGAGCAGCACGTTCAGTTCGCCGCCCTTGCCCTCGATCTCGCGGACCTCGCCGGCGACCAGCAGGGGCGCGTCCTGCACCACGCTCTCGCGGGCCACGGTGCCGCGCCGCTGGTGCACGAGCTGGCAGCGCAACGTGCCGCCGTCGAGGCGGCGCGCAAGCTGGTCGGAGAAGCCGCTGAGGATGCACTTCTGCACCGCCTCATCGTCCACCGGGCGGGAGCGGACATCGAGGCCTTCCTGTTCCGCGATGTGCAGGAAATGTTCGAGCAGCGGCCTGACCTGGCGGGCGGAGACCGCGTGGATGCCGAGCGCCTTGCACGCCTCGAGGCGGTACTGGTGCTGGTCGGCGTAATGCCAGGCGCGGGCGAGCCGGAAGTAGTCGGAAGCGTTGTTGTCGCCGAGGCGGTCGTCGCGCAGTTCATCGACCGTGCCGCCCTGCCGCCGCAGCAGCAGGTCGCGGCCCTGGGTCAGCGCGGCGATCAGGCACGCCTGGTACACGCAACCGAACTGCTGGCCGGCCAGCATCATGCGGGCATAGCGCGGGTGCACCGGGAAGGCGATCATGCGGCGGCCTAGATCGGTCAGACGGCCCTCGCCGTGGGTTTCGTCCGGCTCCAGCGCGCCGAGGTCGGTCAGGAGCTGGACGGCCTTCGCGAGCGATCGTTCGTCCGGCGGCTCGATCCAGCGGAATGCGCCGACCTGGTCGATGCCGGAAGCCTTCAGCGTCAGCACGACCTCGGCGAGGTCGAGGCGTTTGATTTCCGGGAACTCCTGCAACGGCCGATCGCGGTGCTCGCGTTCGGTCCATAGCCGGTGGCACAGGCCGGGGGCGGTGCGACCGGCGCGGCCGGCCCGCTGGTCGGCGGAGGCGCGGCTGATCCGTTCGATCAGCAGGGTGTTGATGCCTCGGAAGGGATCGTAGCGCGGGATGCGGGCGAGGCCGGCGTCGATGACGATGCGCACGCCGTCGATGGTCAGCGAGGTCTCGGCGACGTTGGTCGAGACGACGATCTTGCGTTGCGGGTAGCGCGCGACCGCGGCGTCCTGGTCGCGCGGGTTCAGCTCGCCGTGCAGCGGAAGGATCACGCAGCCGCGCGCGGCCGGGGCGTGTTCGAGGGCCTGCACGGTGCGGCTGATCTCGTAGGCCCCGGGCATGAAGATCAGCGCATCGCCGGGGGTTCCGGCGCGCACCAGCCGGTCGAAGGCCTCGACCGCCTGGTCCCACACCGGGGCCTCGGTGGTGCGGTCGGCATAGCGGATCTCCACCGGGAAGGTGCGGCCCTGCGACTCGATGACGTTGCAGGGGTCAAGGTAGGCGGCGACCTGGTCCACCGCGAGGGTCGCCGACATGACGAGGATCAGCAGGTCGGGGCGGCGCGAGGCCTGAATCTCCAGCGCGCGGCCGAGGGTGATGTCGCCGTAGAGGTGGCGCTCGTGGAACTCGTCGAAGACCAGGGCCGACACGCCGCGCAGGTCCGGGTCGGACAACATCGAGCGGAGCAGGATGCCCTCGGTGACGAACTTGATGCGGGTGGCCGACGAGGTCACGTTCTCGAGGCGGATCTGGTAGCCGACCTCGCGGCCGAGCACGACCCCGCGTTCCTCGGCCACGCGCGCGGCGAGCAGGCGGGTGGCGAGGCGGCGCGGCTGGAGGACCACGGCCTGGCCATCGCCCAGCAATCCGTGGTCGAGCAGCATCTGTGGCACCTGGGTGGACTTGCCTGAACCGGTGGGTGCCGCGATCACCGCACGCCGCCGGTGGCGTAGCGCGGCCACCAGGGTGGATTCGATTTCGTAGATGGGCAGACGGTTCGACACACGGCCTGCATAGCAACAAGCCCGGTGGCGGACAAGCGTCAACATGGCGGTTGATCCCGCGGCGCGAACGGCCTAGGGTTCCGGCATGCGTGCCTTCCGCAGGTTGTTGGTCTGGTTGCTGGGCGTGGCCGGTGTGACGCTGGCCGCGCCGGCGGATCCCTCCGTCGCCCGGATCTGGAACGAGGAGGCGCTGGATGCGATCCGCATCGACCTGGTCCGGCCGCCGGTGCACGCCCGGAACCTGTTCCACCTTTCCGTCGCCATGTACGACGCCTGGGCCGCGTACGACCCGGTGGCCGAGGGGTTCATGGTGAAGGAGAAGGTTGCCCCGGTGCCCACCAACGTCGCGGCCGCGCGGGCCGAGGCGATCAGCTATGCGGCCTACCGGGTGCTGCGCCACCGTTATGCGCGTTCGGTCAACTCGAACACCACCTTTGCCGCACTGGCAACGCGCATGACGCAACTCGGCTATCCGACCAACCTCGTCGCGGTCACAGGGGATGCGCCGTATGCCGTAGGTAACCGGATCGCCGCGACCGTGCTGACCAACAGCTGGGCGGACGGGGCCAACGAGTTCGTCAATTATAGGTTCAGTTTCACCCCGGCCAATACAGCGCTAGTTGTAGCCTCCTCGTACATCGTCATGGACGACCCGAACCGGTGGCAGCCATTGTCGTTGGAGAATCCGGTTTCCCAGATCGGGATCCCTGATCCCTCGGCCTGGCAAACCAATGTCTGTCCGCACTGGGGCCGGGTCACGCCTTTTGCACTGATGCGTATTTCCACCAATGAGGTGCACGAGGATGTGGGTCCGCCGCCGCAGTTGTTCAGTGAAAGCGAAGACCGGTTCATGCAGGAGATGCTCGAGGTGGTCCGTTTCGGCAGTTGGCTTGATCCGGCGGACGGGGTGGTCATCGATGCATCGCCCGGCGTGATGGGGAACCATCCGCTCGGCACCCGCGACGGGGCCGGGCATCCGGTCAATCCGGTCACCGGGCAGCCCTACGCGACCAACCTCGTGCGCCGCGCCGATTACGGGCGGGTGCTTGCCGAATACTGGGCGGACGGTCCGGATTCCGAGTCACCGCCGGGGCATTGGAATTCGCTGGCCAATGCGGCATCCGATCTGATCACCAACAAGGTCATCGCCGGATCCACGCAGGCCGTCGATGCGTTGGAATGGGATGTGAAGCTGTACTTCGCATTGAACGGCGCGCTGCACGACGCGGCGATCGCCGCCTGGAACCACAAGGGCGTGTACGATGGCGTGCGCCCGGTCTCGGCGATCCGCTGGTTGAGCGCGACCCTGTTGATGCCGCTCGAGCCGGGCCTGGCCGAGATCGTCACGGCGGAATCCTCCGCGCCTGGCCAGCGCCATGCCCACCTCGCCACGAACCTGAACCAGGTGGCGCTGTACCACTGGACCGGGCAGCCGGCCGATCCGACCAACGAAGTCGGGGGTGTGGACTGGATCTCGGGGACGTTCTGGTTCCCTTTCCAGAAGGCCACCTTTGTCTCGCCGCCGTTCGCGGGCATGATCTCCGGCCACAGCACGTTCAGCCGCGCCGCCGCGGAAGTGCTCGCCGGGTTTACCGGTACGCCGTTTGTTCCGGGCGGGCTCGGCGAGTTCGTCGCCCAGCCGGGCTACCTGACCTTCGAGTACGGGCCCTCCCAGGAGACGCGCATCCAATGGGCGACCTACTACGATGCCGCGGACCTGGCGGGCATCTCGCGTTTGTGGGGTGGCATCCATATCGCCAGTGATGACTTCGGTGGCCGCAAGGTCGGTGCGCGGGTGGGGCGGGCCGCCATGGATCTGGCCCGGCAGTATTTCCGCGGAGAACCGGCGCCGCATCCGGTCATGGCGGCTCGCGGCAGGGTGCAGGATGATGCGATGGTCCTCGCCTGGCCGGCCTTGACCGGTCGTGTGTACCGGGTCGAGGCTTCGGTTGATGGCGTGATCTATGCGCCGGTCTCCGGTCCGATCACGGCCACCGTGGCTTCGGTGGTCTGGACCAATCCGGCACCTCCGTCCGGCTTGTTGTTGCACCGGATCGTTTCGGTCCCATAAGGATTGCAATTTTCCGGCCAAGGTTTCATCGTTCGCTGAACAGGGAGAATGCAGCGCCATGGCCAGTGAAAACAGCATCGAGATTGAGGGCGTAACCAAGCGGTTTGGTTCCTTTACCGCAGTCAAGGACGTATCGCTTTCCATCCGGCGGGGTGAATTCTTTTCCCTTCTCGGCCCCAGCGGGTGTGGCAAAACCACCTTGCTGCGGATGATTGCCGGATTCGAGCATCCTGAAGAGGGGCGTCTGCTGCTTGATGGCGAGGACATCACGCGCCTGCCACCCAACGAACGCAAGGTCAACACCATTTTCCAGAGTTATGCGCTCTTCCCGCACATGACCCTGTGGGAGAACATCGCCTACGGCCTGCGCATCGCCCGCCGCCCCTCCGCCGAGATCAAGCGCGAGGTCGACAAGATGCTGGCGCTGATCCAGATGGAGGATCATGCCTACAAGAAGCCCGACCAGATCAGCGGCGGCCAGAAGCAGCGGGTGGCCATTGCCCGCGCCCTGATCAACAAACCCCGGGTGCTGCTGCTCGACGAGCCGCTCGCCGCCCTCGACCTCAAGCTGCGCCAGCGCATGCTGATCGAGCTCGACAACATCCACGACGAGGTCGGCATCACCTTCATCTACGTCACCCACGACCAGGGCGAGGCGATGAGTTTGAGCGACCGCATCGCGGTCATGAACAAGGGCCGCATCGAGCAGATCGGCGGTCCCGGCGAGATCTACGAGGCCCCGCGTTCGAGTTTCGTCGCCGCCTTCATCGGCGACACCAATTTCTTCGAGGGCGTGGTGCGCGAGGAGATCGACGCCGACTACAACCGCACCTTCGTCGAGGGCCTCGGCGAGGTCGTCTGCTTCAACGACAAGAACATCCAGGTCAACGCCCCGATCCACCTCAGTGTGCGCCCGGAGAAGTTCCGCATCTCGCGCGACCGCCCCGATCCGAACCCGAAGCACAACGTGCTCCACGGCGTTGTCGAGGACATCGTCTACCTCGGCTCGCACACGCGCTACTGGGTCCGCACCGGCGACTACCGCCTCTCCATCAACCAGCAGCACGGCCGTTACCTGCTCGACGAGAAGCCGGTCAAGTGGAAGGACCCGGTCTATGTTTGGTGGCATGCCGACGACGGCTTCATGCTCGAGCACTACAGCGAGAACGACGAGCAGATGATGACCCTTCCCGATGCCCCGGTGGCGCGCTGATCCATGGACCTCACCCCGGCCAAGCGAAAGAACCTGCTGGAGTGGCTGGTCAGCCTGCCCACGATGGCCTGGCTGGTCCTGCTGTTCCTGATCCCGACGCTGATGATCTTCGCCATCGCGTTCCGCCCGGTCAGCCTCGACGGCGGCATCGGTGCCGGCTGGACCCTGAACACCTGGCGCAGCCTCGCCAACCCCAACTACCCCGACATCGCCTGGCGCACCCTGTGGATGAGCGCGGTCACCACCGCGGTCTGCATCCTGCTCTCCATCCCGTGTGGCTACTACATGGCGCGGGTCGGGGTGAAGTGGCGGCAGCGCCTCCTGCTCCTCGTCATCGGCCTCGCCTTCCACATCCAGACCATGCGGGCCG
>ERZ761607.1939-NODE-1939-length-23876-cov-8.072793_pt1 | contig 23876 bp, 22 predicted proteins | sample MGYA00511164_ERZ761607 | MGnify/ENA primary metagenome ERZ761607 (study PRJEB28899, sample SAMN02445080) | bioreactor sludge metagenome | biome: EBPR sludge | place: Australia: Brisbane, Thorneside Wastewater Treatment Plant | collected 2011-06-22 ... | reverse complement strand
GCGTTTTTTTGATGCCTCTTTTTCCTTATCATTGCATAAAGCGTGGTTCAATATATCAGTTAAAGTGAATTCATAAAAAATAATTTTTTTGAATTAAATTTGAAACATAAATACGTGATATTATGTTTTATATAAAAACAATAATTATGAAAATATTTTCAATATTAATAATATTTTTATTTATGGGAAAATCCTGTTCATCACAGGATAAACCACTTGAGACAACGAGTCCTACAATTTCACAATCTGAAAAAGAATCGGAAGAGAACACAAATTTATTTTTACCTGTAACCGAGAATAATATTGATTCAGTAATACAGACGAATTTATACGGAAGTAAGAAAATTGACGGAATGAGTTATGGAGATTCAAAAAATAATGTGGTGCTTGTGAATCTTTGGGCTTACTGGTGTCAGCCATGCAAAGAAGAGTTTCCTGAACTGGTAAAATTATACAGAGATTACAAAGACAAAGGATTAAAAGTAATATTTATAACACTAGATTTTGGTGATGCATTGGAAACACAATCAAAACCTTATCTCGAAAGTCAGGGAGTAAATTGGGTAAGTTATTACAATAAATTTGCGAAAGATGAAAATTTAATTGAATATTTCAGTAAAGATTGGGATGGAGGAATTCCCGGAACTTTCATATATGGAAAAGACGGGAAACTTGCAAAACAAATGATTGGGAAAAAAACATACGAAGAGTTTGAAAAAGCGGTTAACGAATTATTATAATTTTATATAATATTCTTCAAGAGCTTTTCTTTTTAGCAATGGAACTTCAATTTTCTCAGCCGGATAACCAACAGGTATAAGCAAATAAGGTGTTTCATTTTCCGGTCTTTCCAAAATAGTTTGAAGAAATTTCATTGGATTTGGAGTGTGGGTGAGAGTAACTAAACCTGAATAGTGCAAAGCAGTCAAAAGCATACCGACAGAAATTCCGATAGATTCATTTACGTAATAATGTTTCTTCAATTCACCATCTGATTTTTCATAATTCACTTTGAAGACAACAATCAGATAAGGTGCGATATCAAGAAACTCTTTGTGCCAGTCAGTTGCGAAGGGTTCCAAATCTTTTTTCCAGGATTCAGGGAAACGTGATTCATAATTTTCTTTTTCTTCTTTTTCTGCTGCGACTCTTATCTTGTGTTTTATTTCCGGAGATTCCACGATTACATACTTCCAGGGTTGTTTATGTGCACCGGAAGGAGCTGTACCGGCAGTTTTAATTGCATTTTCAAGAATTTTAATATCAAATTTTTCAGGAGAGAATTCTCTGACTGTTCTTCTCTTATTCATAAGTTTATAAAATTCTTCTGATTTTTTTAAACTTTCATCGGATGATAATTTTTCAAATTCTAATTTTATAAACTTATTCATTTTTAATTGTTAAAATTTAAACATCTCCTACCATTTTTTGAGGATCAACTATTTCAGAAAATTTTGAATCATCAAGCAATCCAAGTTCAATAGCGGCTTCTCTTAATGTTTTATTTTCTTTATGGGCTTTCTTTGCAATTTTTGCAGCGTTTTCATATCCGATATGAGGATTGAGAGCAGTTACAAGCATCAGTGAATTTTCAACGTGACGGTTAATAACATCATAGTTAGGTTCAATACCAATTGCACAGTTTTTATTAAATGATTCAGCAGCATCACCAAGTAATCTTGCAGAATTTAAAAAATTAAAAATCATCATTGGTTTAAATACATTTAGTTCAAAATGACCTGTCATACCACCTACATTAATAGCTACATCATTACCGACAACCTGAGCACAAACCATAGTCATTGCTTCGCATTGAGTAGGGTTCACTTTACCGGGCATAATGGATGAACCGGGTTCATTTTCAGGAATTAGAATTTCACCTATTCCGCTTCGCGGGCCGGAGGCAAGAAGTCTGATATCATTAGCAATTTTCATTAGACTTACAGCAAGAGTTTTTAAAGCACCATGAGATTCAACTATAGCATCATTTGCTGCAAGTGCTTCAAATTTATTTTCAGCGGATCTAAATGGTAATCCCGTTGCTTCAGAAACAAATTCAGCAACTAACTCCGGATATCCTTTAGGAACATTGATTCCTGTTCCCACAGCAGAACCTCCGATAGCAAGTTCTGAAAGATGAGGTAAAGTATTTTTTATTGCTTTTACAGCGTGGTCAAGTTGAGAAACATAACCGGAAAATTCCTGCCCAAGTGTTAAAGGAGTTGCGTCCATCAAATGAGTTCTTCCGATTTTAACAACTTTCATAAAATCTTTAGACTTTTGGTGGAGCGTGTTTCTTAACTTTTCAATTTTAGGTATTAATTGTTCTTCAATAATTTTATAAGCCGCGATATGCATAGCGGTCGGGAAAGTATCATTGGAAGATTGAGATTTATTAACATCATCATTAGGGTGTAAAACTTTTTTATCGTCGGAAAGTTTTCCGCCATTTAATACGTGACCTTTATTAGCGATTACTTCATTTACATTCATATTAGATTGAGTGCCTGAACCTGTCTGCCAAACCACAAGAGGAAACTGGTCGTTGAGATTATTATTTAAAATTTCATCAGCCGCTTTAATAATAAGATTCATTTTTTCTTCCGGCAAAACTCCGCACTTGAAATTTGCTTTAGCACATGCAGATTTTAGAATTGCAAAAGCATTTATAATTTCTTTAGGCATTTTATTATCGCCAATTTCAAAATTCTGAAGAGATCGCTGTGTTTGAGCACCCCAGTATTTTTCAGCAGGGACTTGCACATCCCCCATTGTGTCGTGTTCTATTCTGTATTCCATTTAAAAATTATTTTGATTGATTATTTATTTACGCTTGGAGAAGTTCCATTTTTTAACAAAAAAGAAAATTTATCACCTTTTATATCAGTTGAATAAATTGAATAACTTATTTCAAAATACTCCATATCCCCGTCAGTTTTTTTTACAACATCATCTTTTGTGAATGCGTTAAAGAAAATTTTTCCGTCTGCGAAAGAAACAGCAGGGTTAGTTGCTGAGTATTCATCAGGAGAAACTTTTAATAAAGAATTTTTTGCGATATCGAATCTATAGATTCTATTTTGATTTTCATATGTTCCGCCAAATTCATTTTCAGTTTCACAATCAAATATTAAAGCAAAATTATTTTTATCATACCAAACAGTCGAAGCAGAACTCATAAAAACTTTTTTATCCGGATCAATTTTATCTATCGGAAAAATATTCATCACTTCCCCATCAAGACTGAATTCAAAAATATTTGACATATCATGGGTTATTATGCTTTTTGAATCAGATGTAAAAGTAGGAGAATAAAAGCCCGATACATTTTTTACTTTATTCTTAGTTAAGATTTTAAACGATTTATCATCAACAGATGCTATTGCAATTTGCCATTCATTATCTGTCCAGTGATTGAAAGTTAAATATTTTCCGTCGGGAGAATAACGAGGGAAATAGGAGTTATCTCCGGGTACAGATTTTAATCTCGTTATTTTTTTGGAGTTAATATTATAAATTGAAATAAATCTTCCGCCTGTTTTTTCATCAGTATCAGTGAACGCTATATTATTTCCATCGGGAGAGATTGATTGCTGATAGCCTTCAAATAATTTTTCTTCGGATTTAGTATTCAGATTATATTTATATATAACGCCGAGTTTTTCATAAGAAAGGAATAAAACCTGAGCAATAATTCCGGGACAATAGATAATGGATATAAAAAAAAGAATAATTAATTTTTTCATTTAGAATTTTTTCTTTTTAACTTTTTCTGCCTGAAAAAGTTGCTACGATAACAGACTGGAGACCACCACGCACGGAGAATTCGCCTGTAATTTCCATCCATCTTGGTTTTAAAACCGAAACGAGTTCATCCAAGATTGTATTAATAACGTTTTCATAAAAGATACCGTCATTTCTGAAAGACTGCAAATAAAACTTCAATGATTTCAATTCAACACATTTTTTATTCGCGATATATTTAATTGTGATAACACCAAAATCCGGCTGACCTGTTTTAGGACAGACAGATGTAAATTCATTTGCTTTATGAATAATTAAATAATCTCTATTTGGAAATGAATTTTCAAAAGTTTCGAGTAATTTTATTCTGTTTTTGGGATTCATAATTAAAAATAACTTCAATAAAATGTATTTTAAAGTTATAAATTTTGAATTACAGTTAACTTTTAAAATCGTTAATTTTAATGATGATTATGAAACAACTACCTATTACAACATACGGAATGGAGATTTTAAGAAAAAAAACTATTCCGGTTAAAGATGTTGATATGAATATTATCGAAACAGTCGGCAATATGTTTTATACAATGGAAAAAGCTGATGGAGTAGGATTGGCGGCACCACAGGTTGATATTGATAAAGCAATAGCCGTTATAGACGTATCACACTATGATGAGTATGCACATATAAAACCGTTTGTAATAATAAATCCCGTCATTGAAGAGTCACACGGTTTATGGCATGCGGAAGAAGGGTGCTTATCAATTCCCGGTATAAAATTAAATATCCCTAGAGCAGAAAAAATTTACGTTACATATTACGATCTTGATATGAATGAAGTGAATTTGGAAGCGGATAAATTATTAGGGAGAGTTTTGCAGCATGAGATAGATCATTTAAATGGTAAATTATTTACAGATTTGATAGATGAAGACGAGAAGAAAAGAATTAAACGTGATTTGAGAGATATAAAAAAAGGATTAATTGAAACAGGATATAAACTTTTAATAAATGAGGAAAAGATTCGTTGAAAATTGTTTTTATGGGAACACCGGACTTTGCAGTTCCCTCTCTCGATATATTAAATAGGAATAATTATGAAGTATGCTGTGTAGTAACAGCACCAGATAAACCAAAAGGCAGAGGACTTAAGCCGGGATATTCAGCTGTAAAAGAATATGCACTTACACATAATTTTAAAATTTTACAACCTGAGAATCTTAGAGATGATAATTTCAGGAAAGATATTTTAGATTTAAATCTTGATTTGATAATTGTTGTTGCATTCAGAATTTTACCGGAAAAGATTTATAACATTCCAAGTAAAGGGGCATTTAATTTACATGCATCACTTCTGCCAAAATACAGAGGTGCGGCACCGATAAATTATGCAATCATAAACGGAGAAAAAGAAACCGGAGTAACAACTTTTTTTCTGAACAAGACAGTTGATACCGGAGAGATAATAGCACAAAGAAAAGTTGAAATAGGAGATAAAGATTTCGGAGAGTTGTATAACGAATTAAAGATTATAGGTGCTGAACTTGTACTGGAGACTGTTAAAAAGATAGAAAGCGGTAAATTAGAATTAAAAAAACAGAATGATGCTGAAGCAAGTCCTGCACCAAAAATTTTTAAAAGCGATTGCAGGATAAACTGGAATGACAGTGAAGTTAATATTTATAATAAGATAAGAGGGTTATCACCTGTCCCATGTGCATTTACAACATTTCAGGAAAAGATATTAAAAATTTATAAAACAGAATTAACAGAAATACAAAGTGAAAAAGATGCAGGAGAAGTTGAAATTATTGATAATGAGTTATATGTTAACACTAATGGTAAAAAATTAAAAATAATAGAATTACAAAAAGAAGGCAGAAAAAGAATAACTGCTTCAGAGTTTATAACAGGCTTACAAAATAAAAATATAAAATTTATATAATAATATGGCAAAGTCTAAAGAAAACATCAATCCGACAAAGATAAGACTTGACGAAATAGAAAAGGAACTTGCCGATTTAAGAAGTCAGAAAGATGCATTGATAGCACACTGGAATCTTGAAAAAGATTTAATTAAGACAATCAGAGCGTCGAAGGAAGAGATTGAAAATCTGAAAGCGGAAGCGGACAGATATAACAGAGAGGGAGATTTAGCAAAAGTTGCAGAGATAAATTACGGAAAAATTCCGGAACTTGATAAAAAAATTGATTCGAAATCTGAAGAGTTGGCAAAAGTTCAGAAAGAAAAAAAGATGCTGAAAGAAGAAGTTGATGCAGAAGATATTGCAGAGATAGTTTCAAGATGGACTGGTATTCCGGTAACGAAGATGCTTGAAGGGGAAAGACAGAAATTACTAAAGATGGAAGAAAATCTCGCACAGAGATTAGTCGGACAGGAAGATGCTGTAGTTGCGGTTTCAAATGCTATAAGAAGATCAAGAGCGGGGTTGCAGGATGAGAACAGACCAATAGGTTCATTTATTTTTCTCGGCACAACAGGAACGGGAAAAACAGAACTTGCGAGAGCACTTGCGGAGTTTTTATTTGATGATGAGAAAGCGATTGTAAGAATTGATATGTCGGAGTATATGGAAAAGTTCGCAGTATCAAGACTTATAGGTGCTCCTCCTGGATATGTGGGTTATGAAGAAGGAGGTCAATTAACTGAGGCAGTCAGAAGAAAACCTTATTGCGTAGTATTGCTTGACGAGATAGAGAAAGCACATCCGGATGTATTTAATATTCTTTTACAAGTGCTTGATGAAGGAAGACTTACGGATTCCAAAGGAAAGACAGTTAACTTTAAGAATACGATAATCATAATGACTTCAAACTTAGGAGCACATTTAATACAGCAGCAACTTGAGAAAATTAACGATAAGAACAGAGACGATATAATGGGCGGATTGCGAGTTCAGTTACTTGATATGCTGAAAGCGACAATAAGACCTGAATTTTTAAACAGGATAGATGAGATTATATTATTCAAGCCGTTAACAAAAGATGAAATCAGACTGATAGTAGATTTACAATTAAACCAGACAATTAGAAAACTTGAACACAATCAGATAAAACTCAAAATTGAAAATGATGTTAAAGACTGGTTAGGTCAACTCGGATATGACATACAGTTTGGTGCGAGACCATTGAAGAGAGTTATACAAAAATATCTAACAAATAAATTATCTGAAAAGATATTATCGGCAGAGATATTGCCCGGAGACAGCGTTACGTGTAAATTAGATAAAAGCGGAACCATAGAATTTATAAAAGAGAAAACTAAATGATAAATTTCACCGAAAATTATTTTGATTTAAGATTATTAAAAATTTCAGATGTAAAACTTCACGAAGATACAGAGAATAAACGATTACGAAATATATTTCAGAGAATTTCGCATGATAAATATTTAATGAATCCCGTCATAATTGGTAAATATGAAAATGATTATATTTTAATAGACGGAGCGAACAGATTCAGTTCATTAAAAGAAATAGGTTGTAAGTTAGTTTTGGCACAGATAATTGATTACAAAGATAAAGAAATAAAACTTTACAGTTGGAATCATTTTGTTTATGATCTTGAAGTGGATGCGATTTTAAATCTTGCCAAAAAGAAAAAATATAAAATTACAGAAACGAATTTCAAAAATGGAAGAAAGATTGCTAATAGTGGTATCAATAAAATTTTGATATCGGATATAGAAAACAATAAACACTTTATAATTACATTTGAAAATAATTTTGAAAAAATTTTAAAAGGGTTGTTTGACATTACAAAATTATACACAGGTAAATATATATTTGACCGTTCGGAGAGTGACATAAAAATTGAAGAGTTAAAAAAATATTCAAGAAAAAAAGGAATATTGATAGACTTTCCTGATTTCAAAAAAGATCATGTAGTAAATATTGCAAGAAAAAAACTGAAAATTCCGACAGGAATAAGCAGACACATACTTAAGAACAGAGTGCTTCATGTAAAATATCCAATTAAAAATTTAAAGACAGTCGGAAATCTTGAGACCAAGAGCAAAGAGTTGAGTAAATATCTTTATAAAAAAATAGATGATAACAAAGTAAGGCAGTATAAAGAATCAGTTATCATATTTGATGAATAAAAAAAATATTAATTATTGTCAGTAGAGTTTTTTATAGCACGCCGTTATTTATTTGCAAAGAAAAAAGTTAACTTCATCACAATCATTTCAATTATATCTATAATTGGAGTTGCGACCGGAGTTGCCGCTTTGATAATTGTATTATCAGTTTTTAACGGTTTTAATACAAGGGTATCTTCCATATTAATCGGATTTAATCCTCACATAAGAATAGAATCAGCAGACGGGCAAACACTTGAAAATAAAAGTGATGTTGAGAATAAATTAAAGTCGGGCGGAGTTCAGAATTTTTCAGGATATACTTTAAACAAAGGATTAATTTCAACTGACAGACTGAACAAAGCGATAATTGTAAAAGGAGTTGATGAGAAGACAATCGGAAAAGTTTCAGGGTTGAATGATGTTATCAGATTAGGTTCGCTGGATTTGAGGAATGATGGAATTACGGGAGGTATTGTTCTTGGAAGAATTTTAGCGGGTGAAATGAGGAGTTTGCTTGGTGATACGGTTACGATATTAAGTCCATCGGGAATGGAAAAATCATTAACACAGTTTGTAGAGCCGAAACTAATGAAGTTTGTGGTAACGGGAATTTATGAAGCGGATAATCAGGAATTTGATTCTAAGTATGCTTTTATTTCAGATAAAAATTCACAAGAACTCTTTGAACTTGAAAATAATTTTAACGGGATAGAAATCAGGTTTGCAGATATAAATGATTCAGAACAGGAAAAAGAAAAGTTATCTCAGATATTAGGTGATAAATATAAAGTATCCACTTGGTTTGATTTAAATTCAGATTATTATTCAATAATGAAAATTGAGAGATGGGTGGCGTTTATAATTTTAAGTTTGATAATAATTGTAGCGTGCTTTAATATACTTGCTTCACTGACAATGACAGTGATAGAAAAGAAACGGGACATTGGAATATTAAAAGCGATTGGTTCGGATGAAAGAACAATAAAAAGAATTTTTTTATTTGAAGGAATTTCAGTCGGGTTTTTAGGAATGGCATCAGGATTTATTATAGGAGTGAGTGTAATACTTCTACAAAAATATTATGGATTTTATAAACTTGATACGAGAATGTATAGCATAGATGCATTACCTGTTGAGATAAGATGGATGGATTTGGTAATAGTACCGATGGCTGCGATGTTATTATGTTATCTCGCTTCATTATATCCTGCGAAGAAAGCGGCAAAAGAAGATCCGGTATCAGCAATCAGATGGGAGTAAATAAAAACTAAAAATGACAAGCATATTAAATATAAAAGATGTTAAAAAAAGTTACAAGATTGACAAACAGAATTCACTTACTGTATTAAAAGGAATTAATCTTGAAATTAAAAAAGGTGAAGTGATAGCGATTGTAGGGCAATCAGGAGCAGGTAAAAGCACATTGTTGCATATTCTCGGGACACTTGACAGACCAGATAACGGGAACATAATTTACGGAGATCAGGATATAACTAAATATAATGAAAAAGATTTAGCATCATTCAGAAATAAAAAAATCGGATTCATATTTCAGTTTCACCATTTGCTACCGGAATTTACTGCACTTGAAAATATACTAATACCTGCGATGATAGACGGAGAAGACAAGAAAGAGAGAGCAATGGAACTACTGGAAATAGTAGGTGTTAAAAACCGTGAGGAGCATAAACCATCAGAAATTTCAGGAGGAGAAGCACAAAGAGTAGCGATTGCAAGAGCATTGATTAATTCACCGGAAATAATACTTGCAGATGAACCTACGGGAAATTTAGACACTGCTAATGCAAACTCAGTAATAGAATTAATTTTTGATTTACGGAATAAATTCAATCAAACATTTGTTATAGTTACACACAATGAAGAGTTTGCGGGTAAGTGCGACAGAATAGTGAAAATGAAAGACGGATTAATAATTAGTTAATATTCTAACTAACAATTAATCAAAAATAATGCTTATATTTGTAAATTATTTAAAATGAAAAGAGAATTAAATTAGTGGCAATAAACGGTAATAAAATAAAAATCAGGACAAAAGAGTTTGATTTATTCTACGGGAAAAATCAAGCTATAAGAAAAATTAATACCGATATAAGGTCGAACGCGATAACTGCATTGATAGGACCATCAGGGTGCGGAAAATCTACTTACCTGAGGACTATAAACAGGATGAATGATTTAATTGATGGAGTTAAGATTGAAGGAGAGATTACAATAGATGATGTGAACATATACGGAAAAAATATTGACGTGGTATCGCTGAGAAAAAAAGTTGGAATGGTTTTTCAGAAATCAAATCCTTTTCCGAAATCTATATATGAAAACGTTGCTTATGGCCCGAAGATAAACGGAGTTAAAAATAAACAAGATTTGGATAACATTGTTGAATCAAGTTTAAAAAAAGCAGCGATTTGGGAAGAAGTAAAAGACAGGTTGAATGAATCAGCACTCGGATTATCAGGCGGACAGCAACAGAGAGTATGTATAGCGAGAGCGTTGGCAGTTGATCCGGAGATTTTACTTATGGATGAACCTGCAAGTGCTTTAGACCCTATATCAACTGCAAAGATTGAGGAGTTAATTTTTGAATTAAAAAATAACTTGTGTATAGTTATTGTAACACATAATATGCAGCAAGCAGCGAGAGTCAGCGACTTTACAGGATTTTTTCTAAACGGTGAACTTATAGAATTTGATACGACAAGAAAAATATTTACAGACCCGAAAGATGAAAGAACACAAAATTACATCACGGGTAAATTCGGTTAATTTAAAATTTTAAAATTATGTATAATTATTTAGAAGAAGAACTTGATCAACTCAGAACAAGGATAATTAAAATGAGCAGTCTTGTAGAAGAGCAAATAGAATTTGCATTCAGAGGATTGTTTGAAGCGAATCTTGAACTTGCAAATTTAGTGAAAGAGCGGGATGATAAAGTGGATAAGTTTGATGTTAAAATTGATAAACATTGTCAAAGGATATTTGCATTAACCCAGCCGGTTGCAGTAGATTTAAGATTGATAATGTCGGCATTGAAAATCAATAATGATTTAGAAAGAATGGGTGATATTGCTGTGAATATAGCAGAGAGAATTGAGCCATTGATGAACAATATTGATTTATTAAAAAAGGTAAAGATTGATGATATGTCAACACTTGTTCAGACTATTGTGAAAAGCAGTATAGATTCATTTGTGAATAATGATCCTGAACTCGCACTTGAGATAATAAAACTTGATAATAAAGTTGATGATATGGATCATCAGATATTTGATTTATTAATCAACATTATGGAAAACGATAAAACATTGATAAGACCTTGTTCGCATGCCATTACGTTATTAAGAAATATAGAGAGATTATCAGACCACGCTACAAATATAGCAGAAGATGTTTATTTTTTAACGGATGCAAAAATTATCAAGCACAGAAAAGACATAGAGGAGATAGATACCAAGCAATAATATTTTTTATATAGAATTAATAAAGCATTTTTACGATTATGCGAAGATGAGATGCTTCGCATTTTTTTTTGTATTAATCTTTTCAGTTAACGGATACTCTCAGGATTCGACAAAAGTTGATTCCGTGTTATCAAACTCTGCCGATAAATTCACAATAAAAAATTCAGTAAATATTAACGGAGTATATGAAGGATTCAGTTATGAAGAATATATCTGGAGTGACAGAAGAAGTCTTCCGGAGATTTTTCAGACGAGAAATAATTACCGAGTTTATAATAAAGGAAACGGGCAAAATAATATTGTCATTTTTGACGACTTTAATTCATTAAGATATTATAAAGATGGGTTTAAAATAAATTCATTTGATACGGAGTTAATATCTATAAATGAAGTTGATAAAGTTCAGGAAATGAGTATAATCAGTTCAATGTTATATTCAGATTATATAAATGAAGGTGCTGTAGTGAATATAGTAACAAAAGATGTAATTCAAAACGAACCTTTTTCACAATTACGATATACTCAGGACAGGTATGGAGCATTAGCCGCAGATGTATATTTTTCACAATCATTATCTGAAAGATTAAACTATCAGTTTGGAGTTACAAACTCTTCATCTGACGGAAGATATACAAATTCCAGATTTTCAAAGTGGGCAGGGAGATTTAGAGTTAATTATTTTATAAATTCAGATTTTAATATTAAAAGTAATTTTAATTTTGCGACAATAGACAGAGGAGATTTTGGCGGATTAATAAATGACTCATCACAAACCGTTGTAAATGATACATTAAAAAATTATTTAAATCATTTAACTATAAATACAGGATTATACTTCAAACCCTTTAAAAACAAAAATAATCTTTCAAAGATTTTATTCAGTTTTCAGAGATACGGGCAAGATTTTTATAATCCACAGATTAGAGAGCACTCCCCTGCTTATTCAAACTCATACAATTTAATTTTAAATCAAATAATCAATATTCCTTTTCAGGCATTCAATAGTTCATATTTAGAATTTTATTCATCAATAGAGCGAATTGAAAATCAGACAAATAGTTTTAATTATTTGAATATATTTTCAAGATTTGAGTTAAGTAATAATAAATTATTATTAGCAGGTTATTTAAATTTAAAATCGAATGATGTTCAAAATACTTTTAATTCTCCAACCAGTGGTTGGACACATAAATTAATTCCCGGAATAGAAGTTGATTATACAGCATATAAAGATGAAATATTCAGATTAAAGTTTTACTCAGGGGTCAATTATGTAGGAGAAAAGAACAGTGATAATTCGATTAAATCAAATATTAACGGGTTAATTGGAGTTGGAATAAATTATTATGATTTGTATTTCAAAATTCAATATTTAAGTAACGGAATCATTAATAATTTAGAATATAATTCGAATATTCCGGTGTATGAAAATATTTTTAATAAATCATTTTCTGTGAAACTGAAATATCATATAAGTAATATTTATTTTGATATTACAAATGATTTTTATCCTGATAAGGAAAATTTAAATATATTAAACGGAAATATTTATTACGGGAATAAATTATTCAAAGATAAACTTGATTTAAGAACAGGATTTTTGGTGAAATATTATAAGGGAATAACGTCATTATATAACTATAAAACAGCAAATACAATAAAAAATGATGTTATAAATCTGGACTTTTATGTTGGGGCGAGGATAGGAAGTGCGAATGTAAGTTTTACATTGGCTAATTTATTTAACCGATTTAATTACGATACATATTTATACCCTTATGATGACAGAGGTGGATTATTAAATCTGGTTTCAAGATTTACGATCGTTTGGGATTTTCTGAATTAATTACCGAATAGTTCGAGGAAAGCATTATATACTTCAGCAACACTAATATTCTTCATACATTTATATTCATCATTTGAGCCGGAATAAATACAATGAACCGATTTAGGAGAATTATAGAAACATGGAGAGCAAGGCAAGTCAAGTCTTACAATTTTATGTTTATTTTGCCAAGGAAATAATTCATCAGCATTTGTATAGCCAAAGATGGCAACAGTGGGAACTTTAAATGCTGCGGCGGAATGTAAGAATGCGGTATCATTCGAAAAGAAATAGTTACACATAGAAAGTCTCGCCAGAGAGTCCATATAGTTGGAAGTTGAAGCAATAATACCTTTATTTCCCATAAGAGAATTTATTTCATTATTCAGATCAAATTCATTTCCGAAGAGCAGGATATTTGCATTATGTTTTTCCATTAATAAATTTCCAAGTTCAGCAAATTTTTCTTTACTCCATCTTTTATGAATATGATTTTTCATAGTTGAAGAACCAGCGTGAAATCCAATATTGAGTTTATTAAAAGGATTTACAGAGTTGAACCATTCAACTGCATTATTCTTATCTTTATCAGACAAGAAAATTTCAAGTGCACCAGGAGAGTTTTCAGAATTTGCCAGAATTTTTTTTACAAGTTCATAATTCTGTAAAACATTATGAACATCTTTTTTTTCGTTAACGGTAAAATTATTTAAAAATTCAAATCTGAAAATATTAGAATGGATGTAATTATGAGCGAGTCTTTTATCTGCACCTAATAGAAAATTCAGGATATTATATTCAGCCCTGTTAGAAGGATAAACATTAATTGTAATATCATAATTATTTTTTCTTAAAGATAAAACTTCAGAAATGGATTTCAGTTTTGATTGTTTTAAAAAATCGATATGATAAATATGATTGAGGTAAGGATTATTATGATACATTTCCTTAACGGATTTGAACATCACGAGCATATCAATAATGACATTATTACCGTCGGAGAGATTATTTTTCAGAATGGGAATAACAGAAGAAAACATTAAAGCGTCACCATTTCCCGAAAGAGCATTGATAAGGATTTTCATAATGTTTTATTTAAACATTATTTCCGGTTCAAAAATTTGTGATAAGACCGGAATTTTAACGTAAAGTAGTAAAACAAAAAGAATAAAAATTATTAAACAAATTATAACTAAAGTTTTTTGTTTATAAAGTTTTTCAGGATATTGAACAGGAGAATCGGGTAAAAAACTTATTTTCATATAAACAGCAACTAAGAGAGAAAGGAAAGGGGCAAGGAGAATTAATTCAAATTTATACCTGATTAGAAAAACAGCAGATGAAAAAGAAAAAAGTGACGCATAAAATATTATACTTGTAATCAATCTCTCTTCGGTATATCTGCTTAAAGATTTTCTATAATTTTTAACAGTTGACTGATTATTTATAAATCTAATTTCACCAAGTCTTTTAGCAGCCATAAAAAAAGCACCTATCATCCAATAAGCAATTATAATAGAAAGCGGTGGAATAAATTCAGTTGTAACCAAAAACCATCCGAGTAAAAATCTAATTGAATTATTTACAGATTCGGAGATAACATCAAGATAAACTATATCTTTAGTTCTAAATGGTTTTACGTTATAGAAAAAACCCATTATAAGTAAGAACAAATTTGTAAGAAAGAACGGGATATTTATAAAATAAGATAATCCTAAACCTATTATAATTAATATAACATATTGTAAATAGCCTAATTTAAGATTTATCTTTCCTGATGGGACAGGTCTCAGTTTTTTAATCGGATGTTCTTTATCAAAAGGAGCATCTAAAATTTCATTAATTGTATAATTAGCGGAAGCAATTATACACACAGAAAACACACCGAGTATAAGTGTAATGAAAAAATCCGTAGAATAATTAACTTTAGTAAAAATGGAAGCAACAAGAATACCCGGCACCATAAATACATTTTTAAACCAATGGTCAGGTCTTGCGATATCAATATAATGTTTTAAATTAGTCAATTTTATTTTTTATTTATAAAAGCAATCATAGAGTCACCTAATTTTAATCGAACAGGTAAATCATCAAGATTTTTCATTTTTTTTATTACAGGATAAAAAAATCCAATCGGCAAATAACTTGAAAGTCTTTGATATAAATATCCAAAAGGTAAATACCAAACCTGTTTTGTAAATTTAATAAGATTTAAACTTGCTTGTTGAATTGCTTTAGTCATAGAATTTCGGTTAAAATAACCTATATGAGCCAATCTAAAGTGCCACCATTTTTCTTTCATTTTTTTTGCTATAAAAGAATCACAATCAGGAGTAGCAATAACCATAATCCCATTTTCATTCAACATAGTTTTCAGGTCAATTAAAAATTTAATAGGTTCTTCGAGATGCTCTATAACATCAACAGCAAAGATAATATCAAATTTTTCATTTTTCAATTTGTCATCCGGAATAATACCTTCAATAATATCAAGATTAAATACATTTTTTGCCTGACTAACCAACCACTTGCTTGGTTCAATGCCTACGGCATTTAGCCCTGCTTTTTTTGATTCATTCACCATTAAACCAATACCGGCACCAACATCAAGAATAGATTTTGCATCAGGTTTAACTTTTAATGCTTCTTTTAAAATATCTCTCATTTCTTTGCTTCTTGGTTTCAAAGTAGAGATATAGTTTTCATCTTCTAAATTCTCATATAACTCAATAATATTTTCAGGCAAAGGATAAGCAAATATGAAAGTACAATTTTCACATTTATAAAGAGGCAAAGTTTTTCCATACCTGTCATCAGTAATTCTAACATCATTAGAATTGATATTAACTGAATTTGACTGATTAATATACGGAATTACTTTCTCAGACTTACATATTTTGCAACTTAATTTATCCATTAATGCTTTCAATAATTTGTTTAATTTCCGAAAGAGAATTTATGTTGTGAATATCTTTGTATTTCTTTTTATTAATCAAAACCGGAATTACATTTGCATTAATCGCTCCTAAAATATCAATTTTATACCTGTCACCGACATAAAGCATTTCCTGCGGTTTAACATTTAATAATTCAGCCATTCTTAGAAAGCCTTTAGTTTCAGGTTTAAATACATCAATATCATCATCAGTAGATGCTTTAATCAAGTCAACTTTATCTTTTATTTCAAGAATTTCCGCTTTCATTTCACAAGGATAATCAGATAACAATCCTGTTTTAATTTTTTTTTCTTTTAACCAATCAATTAATTCATTTAAATCTTTTCTTTTAGTTTTCTTAATGTAAGGCAGGGGTTTAATATGAATCCAATCATAGATAGTTTCGAATGCTTTATCTTTATCCATATTAAATTTTTCAGCAGTCAAAGAAACCTGCTTATCAAATTTTTTTATAGTTTCAGGAGATAGTCTTAATTTTTCGTGATTTTTTCTATATTCAGAAACAATTTTTAAATCTTTATAAATTTTGAATGGATTTTTCGCGATTGATTTTAAAATCAAACCTGCAATATATACCCTCAATTTATTTTGGTTATATAAAGTGCCATCAACATCAAAAACCACTGCATTTATTTTATAATTTTTTTCTTGATTTAAACTCATAAATTAAAGATCCAATCAATAATAAAGATGTTAAACCTAAAGTAATTAAAGAAATAATTTTTCCTTTTTCAGTTGATTCAGATTTATAAATAAATTCAATTTTATTTTTACCTGCAGGCAATTCAATTGCTCTTAAACAATAGTTTGCACGTAAAATTTCAGTTTCGTTTCCGTTAACAAATGCTTTCCAAGCAGGATAAAAAATTTCACTTAATAATAATATAGAATTTTTATTAGTTTCAGATTCTAATTCAATCTTATTCATTTCATATTGTTTTATTTCTACTTTATTATTAGCAATATCATTAGAATCCGGTTTTTCAATATTTAATTTTGGTTCTTTTTCCAAAACGATAGTTTTATAATAATCAAAGTCAGAGGATTTCATAAATGAGAGTAAATCATTCTCCGCATTGAAGACTTTGAAATCGTTATAAATTTTTGCTCTTGGTAAAAATCCAGAATTTTCAGTTAAACCCGATTGTTTTCCCTGAACATTCATTTTATATTTTACATTTAATAAATCAAGACTTTGCTTATTATCAGTATCTGATTTAGGAGGGGGGATTTTTTTGTTAAGAGTCAAAACATTAACTCCTTCTATCAATTGTATTTCATCAACTAAACCTTGTTGTCTTTGGAATAACATATTACTTCCCTCTCTCATATTAACACGAAACTGATTACCGGGTGAATCAGGTTTTAATTTAGAGAGAACATTTTTATCCTGACTATACATTTGATTAGGATTAGATGACCCATTGTTTTGATTAAACCCAAAAACATAAAGTTCTAAACATAAAATTGTAATTATTCCCGAATAAAATAAGTTTATTTTGAGTTTTCCGTTACTGTTAAAATATAAAATTAACAAATACAAAGCAGAGAATAAAAAGAAGATATTAACCTGTGATTTTATCCAATCATTAATTTGAGTATTAGAGGACAATGGGAATAAACTTTTAAAAATCCCGGTATAAAATGCTAAAGTAAATAATAATACAAAACCGGAAAAAAAGATTAAATATTTTTTATTTAAGAATTGTGAAAATTGTTTTTTATCTTCTGTTAATCTGTCAATTCCATATGCTGCAATTAACCCGAAAGTCATAGTGAAAATAAATGTAATATGACCCGGATTTCTGAACCTGTCAAATAGCGGTATGAAATCAAAAAATATTTTATGAACAAAAAAATTACCCCCGAAAGAGAAAAACAAAGCAATTAAACCAACTATTCCAAAAAAAAGCAGAGGAAAATTTTTTTCCTTAGAGTTAAAGTAATAACGAATAGCCGGAATAATAAAAATCAGAGCCAATAATGAAATATAAAGAGTTGATATTGTGAACATCCAAGATCCCTCCTGATGTCCCCCTGATTTTGATACACTCCAATATGATAATTCATCAGCCTTATCATTCCAATTAAAAGTCCCGAATATTTTAGGAACGAATAAAGTAAAAATATCTAAAGGATGAACAGAACCTTGTTTTGCAAATTCGTAACCGATATTTTGTCTTTCAGAATTTTCAGAAAATTCATTTGTAGCAAATAATTGGAATGAAGAAATACCGCCAGATATGATTACAATTATTATAACAGAGATAATTAGTTGAATAACTTTTTTATTATCTTTTGATTTATAACTTTTGTAAATGTAATATAAAGCAAAAAGACCTAAAAATATAAAATTGAAAACAAAAGTCTGAGGGTAACCACCTAATATGCTCAGACACATAGTTAAACCTGCTAAGATTATAAAATAAAATTTATTTGTATTAATAAATTTTAAAAACAGATATAATGCAAAAGGCAACCAAATTAATGATTCCAATAGATTCATATGCATCATATGAATAATCATAAAAGCAGAGTAAGTATAAATCATTCCAAATACAAAAGATGCGAGTTTATTTAATTTTAATTCTTTAGCAAACAAGTATGCAAAAACAGAAGCGAGGAAAAAATGTAAAACTATAATATTTTGAACGACTAATGGATTCAAAGAATTATTAGAAACAAAATATTTCATTACATAATTTAACGGATATAAAATACCGATTTGCGGGTCTGCAAAGAAAGGAGTACCCGAGAATGCGAATGGATTCCAGTATGGGAAAATATCATTTGCTAAACTAACAGCCATTAGAAATTTCCCAGGATAATAGACATAAGGGAAATCATCATGAAGCCAGGATTGACCTGTAATTAATTCTCTGAAAATTATAATGCAGAAAATTAACAGCAATAAAATATAAACCCAATCAGAATTTAGATATTTGTTTAATTTATCAATTCCCGATTGGGTTTTAAGATTTGATGTTTTTTTCAAATTTTATTTTACTGATTTTGCATTTTGGATCTGATTAAATTCATCTTCTGCTGTACGTTAGGATCATTAGGATTCATCATTTGTAATCTTCCAAGAATATCAAGGGCTTTCTGATATTGACCCTGAGTTTCGTAAATATCAATTAATACTCTGTAAGGATTATAGAAACTCTGAACGTTTGTCGGGTTCTGTTCAATATCTTTTAAAGCATCTGTTTCAATTTGAGAAGTAAGTTCATCAAATTTTGCTTTATCCCCTATTCTTGAATATATATTAGCCATTTCATATTTCAACCTGTAATCCATCGGAATTACACTTGAAGGAATTGCAGTATTCATTTTATCAAGGGTTTCTTTTGCAAGATTAAATTTGGTTGAATCAGATGCATATGAATTTGCAAGTCTTAAGAATAATGTTCTGTATGTTTCAACACTTCTTCTGTGATTCTGATCATAAAACACATCCGGATTATCTAAACTTCTAAACATAAATCCGTATTTAGGTTCTTTAGAAGGAGTATTGGTTGACTGAATTAAATTTTCATACATTGTCTTTTCATCAATAGCCATTCCGGGAACATCTGAAGGTTTATAAGGCAATAATTTCTGAGCCATTCCGTTTAATACTAAATAGTCACCAAGACCAATGTAGTTTTCATCAGTGACTGTTACAGAGAAATAGATAGGTCTTTCCCATTTGTTTGCTCTTAAGATGTCAATTAACAATAAATCATTAACTTTAACAGCAGTTATATTTCTTCCCTGATATTGCTGTCTGATTGTCGCCGGAACTCTGAAATTTAATTTTGTAGGCAGATCAGGTTTATTCTGCATTGAATCAGGATAAGCAGTTTTTGGAATATCAATTGAGAAGACTTTATTTTCATCCCATTCAACCGGTTGTAATTTTCTTAACTGTTCATCTGAATATGTCATAGGAACAGGAAGAGAACCATAAGGTCTTCCGTTTTTTAATTCTAGGTTATACCAATCAGTTTGTGCAAGAGATAGATTTACAATTCTGACATCCTGTCTGACACCATACACCGCCTGTAAACACCAGAGCGGGAAAGTATCATTATCACCATTGGTTATAAGTATTGCATCTTTTTCACAACTTTGTAAAATATTATAAGCATAGTCATAAGGGAAATAGTTTTCGTGTCTGTTCTGATATTCATAGTTTACGCGTAACATATTAACCGGCACAAGTAAGAAAGATGCCGCAACAACACCAGAAGCAACGGCTTTGAAAGCAGATTGCTTTTTCATAAACTCATTTACAGATTCAATTATACCTGCTATTCCAAGACCAATCCACATTGCAAAAATCATATAAGCCCCAACATAGAAATAATCCCTTTCCCGGGGTTGCGGATCTTGCTGATTCTGATACAAGGCGGTAATAACCCCCAGCACCAGAAATCCGAATAGGAAGACGAGTGCAAGTTTCCAATCCTTTCTGAAATGATAGAATACACCAAACATTCCAAGTATAAAAGGTATTGCAAAGAATTTTGAGAAGTCAACACCATCACCCTGATCATATCCTTCCCTACCGATAAACTGCCAGAATAAGTAACGGTTAAACATCTCATTTATCTGATATCTCCACATAAAGTCCATATCGGATGAATATAACTGACGAGTTCTTTCGTGTTGAGGTTCCTGAGAATATCTTCTCGGGAAGAATAAAGGTTGCTGACCATACTGTTCACGATTTAAGTATGAAAGTAAAGTTTCAATGTTATCAGGTTTATTTTCATTAATCGGAAGATTATCAACATTTGCTCTCAAAACTACACCAATATAAGTGGAGTATCCAAGAACAATTAAAAATAACGAAACACAAACTATATTTAATAAAGAATTTTTAGTTCTGATAGAATGGTAAATACCGAAAATAACCCCTGCGAATAAAATCAAAGCAAAAATTCCACTCATTTGAATTAATGCAGGATATTTTTTTACGATACCAGGATAAACGACAAAAAACGAAACTGCAGTTATACCGAATGCAATCAATAAACCTTTAGGAGTATAATCATATCTTCTGAAATAGAACATCAAACCTGCAATTAAGATACACTGAACAACAATCAAGTGAATACCTAAAGAAAGACCGATTACATAAGCGAGCATTAAGAGATATTTATCAGAACCGGCTTCATCTGCTTTTTCCCACCAAACCATAAGTAAAAATAAACAGACACCGATTAAGAATGTTCCGAAACCATAAACTTCCGCTTCTGTTGCACTGAACCAGAAAGAATCAGAAAAAGCGTAAGCCAAAGCACCAACTGCCGCAGAGCCACAAACTAAAATTATATCATAAGCAGATTTTGGAATACCTCTCCAGTTATTAATAAGTTTAACAATTACGAGATAAACAAGGGCGACACATCCCGAACTTGAGAAAACGGACAGATAATTCATTCTCAGACCAATATCGGAAGAGATCGGAAGCATTGTAAAAATTTTTCCGACGAGAATAAAAAACGGAGCACCGGGAGGATGAGGCACGCCAAGAGTGTAAGCACAGGCAATAAATTCACCGCAATCCCAAAAAGATAGAGTCGGTTGCACTGTCATTACATAAATAACGGATGCAAAGATAAAAACAAACCATGCAATTATTTTATTGACAAGTTTAAAATCCATTATGAAATTTTAGTTTTATGTTTTAAAATTAACAGAATATAATTAGAGTTAAGAATTATTTTTTTTAGAAACTTCTCTTCTTGAAAGAATAGTATCAATCAAACCATACTTTTTTGCTTCTTCAGCGTTCATATAATTATCTCGTTCAGCATCAATCATAATTTTATCAACAGTCTGACCTGAATGTTCAGAAATAATTTTATAAAGAGTTTGTCTGGTTTTTTCCATTTCTTTCGCCTGAATTAAGATATCGGTAGTCTGACCCTGAACACCACCTGTCCAAGGCTGGTGCATAAGAATTTTTGAGTGAGGGAGAGCAATTCTTTTTCCCGCGGCACCGCCGGTAAGAAGGAGTTGCCCCATAGAAGCAGCCATACCAACACAGATAGTTGATACATCAGGATTGATATATTGCATTGTGTCATAAATACCAAGACCAGCAGTAACCGAACCACCCGGTGAATTTATATACATCATAATATCTTTATCTGGATCTTCAGATTCAAGAAAAATTAACTGAGCAATCATAAGAGAAGCAATTTCATCGTATATTGCTGTGCCTAAAAAGACGATTCTTTCTTTAAGTAATCTTGAATAAATATCATAACTTCTCTCACCTCTTGAAGTTTGTTCAACGACAATAGGAACGAGTTGGTTATTGATTTGGGATGCTGTGTTTAAACCAGCATTAATAAAATTTTCGTGTTTTTTAATTAAATCGGTTGGATGCATTAATTTTTTATATTTAAAATTTTAATTTTCATTTTCTTTTGACAGATCAACTTCTTCATCAGTAATCTTTGCATTATCAATCAGAAAGTTAAAAACTTTATCAGTTTCAATCTGGCTTTTTATATCGGGAGATTTTGCGTAAAGTTCAACAAGTTTATCAACAGGCATATTATATTTTCCTGCAATATCTTCAGCAAATTTTTTGATATCATCTTCATTTGCTTTAATATCTTCAAGTTCAACAATTTTTTCTCTGATTAAGAACCATTTTGCCTGTTTGATTGCATCTACTCTGTTTGTTTTTTTATACTCATCAAGTTCTTCATCGGAAATTTTTCTTTTACCTGCTTCTTTTTTCTTAAAATCATCAGCCATATTGTTCAGAATATTTTCAATGAATGCTTCAGGAACGTCAACTGAATTAATTTTCAAGAGTTCGTTTATAATTTCATTTCTTAAAGACTGGTTTGTAATGTTATCGTAATATTTTTCAAGTTCGGTTCTAATACTATTTTTATAATCTTCGAGAGTTTTAACATCATCTTTACCTGTAATTTTTTTAAAATACTCTTCATTCATTTCAGGGAAAATAATTTTTTCAATTTTGGTAGCGGTTACCTGAACTTTTTGATTTTCGCCTTCGGAGTTTTTAGTATCAATTACACGGGATTCATTTTCTTTAATGTGTTGTAAACCGTGATAAAAATCTTTTTCAATATTTTTATTACCGAGATATATTTTTAAATCTTTTTGAGATTCGCCAACAATTATATTACCTTTATCATCTAAATTTTGCATATCAAGAGTAACGAGATATTCATCATCAAGGGCTTCCCCGTCAATTTCTAAAGATGATAACTGTAGTTTATGATAATTTATTTCTTCGTCAATAATTTTATCCTGAATTTTATATTTTTTTCTTTTGAGTTCAAGACCTTTATATTGTTCAAGATTTATTTCCGGTTTAACTTCAAATTCAATTTTAAATTGAAATCTAAGTTTAGGTTCATAATTGAAATCGGTTATAGAGCCAACGTTAATTATATCAATATCATTATCAACAATATGATTTTTAAAAACTTCGTTAGCAATATCTTCAAGAGAAGAGTATTCCACAGAGTCACCGACAATTTTTTTCACCATATCAAGAGGTGCTTTGCCTTTTCTGAAACCGGGAATAGTTGCTTTGTTTCTATATTTTAATAATGCTTTATCGAAGTGAGGTTTTAATTCATCATAAGAGAGAATAAATTCCAATTCTTTTTTGACGTTATCAATGTCTTTAAAATTTGTTTCCAATTTAATATTTTAAATAAATTTAATAAAAATAAGTATTTAAGTAATAAGATTTAATTCTAAGAAATGAGGTATTT
>ERZ761607.1938-NODE-1938-length-23876-cov-13.657739_pt1 | contig 23876 bp, 15 predicted proteins | sample MGYA00511164_ERZ761607 | MGnify/ENA primary metagenome ERZ761607 (study PRJEB28899, sample SAMN02445080) | bioreactor sludge metagenome | biome: EBPR sludge | place: Australia: Brisbane, Thorneside Wastewater Treatment Plant | collected 2011-06-22 ... | reverse complement strand
CGGGTGCTCAGCGGGCGGGGGCGGCATGAGCCGCGGCGGCGGCAAGGGGGGCTGCCGGGATGGCAAAGCAGGAAACAAGCCGGGCGCGCGCGGGTGAATGACGGAGGAGTGGCGTCTTCATCCCGCCAGGGTGGCGGCAGGCGGCAGGCGCGCAAGGGGGAATTCCTCCGGCGGCGGGGCGGGGCATGTGCCCGCTTGCACACGGGGCGGCTTGTGTCTGAGTGGGCGCATGTCGTTTTTCTCGTTCATCCTGGCCTCGGCGCGGCATTACTGGCGCGGGCACCTGGGTCTGCTGCTGGGCGCGTTTCTGGCCTCGGCCATCCTGAGCGGGTCCATGCTGGTGGGGGACTCGGTGCGCGCCAGTCTGCGCCGGGTGGCGGAGCTGCGGCTGGGGCAGGCGCGCACGGGGCTGCCGGGCGGGGACCGCTGGTTCACGGAGAAGCTGGCCCGCGCCGTCGGCGCCGCGCCGCTGATCGTGGCGCCGGGGTCGGTGTCGGCGGCCTCGGCGCAGGCGCGGGTGAACGGGGCGCAGGTGCTGGGTGTGGAGGATGAGTTTTGGAGGACCGGCCCCTCCGGCAGGGTGGTGCGTCTCGAACGCGGCCAGGTGGGCGTGAGCGCGGCGCTGGCGCGGAAGCTGGGGGCGCAGCCGGGCGACACGGTGCTGGTGCGGCTGGAGAGGCCCAGCGCCATCTCGCGCGATGCGCCGCTCTCCGGCAGCACGAACGAGGAGGTGACGCTGCGCCGCGAGGTGGCGGTGATCGTGGGCGCGGAGGATTTCGGCACTTTCCAGCTCGCCGCCTCGCAGACGGCGCCGGACTCGGTGTTCGTGCCGCTGGCGGACCTGCAGACGCAGATCGAGATGGAGGGGCGCGTCAACGCGCTGCTCTCCCGCGAGCCGGACGCGGGGGCATTGGACGCGAGGCTGGAGTCCGCGAAGACGCTGGCGGATCTCTCCCTGAAGCTGGCGCGCGCGGACAAGCCCGCGCCCTCCTGGGAGGTAAGCACCGACCGCGTGTTCCTGGATGACGCGGTGGCGCGGGACCTGCTGGCGGCGCTGCCGCAGGCTCATGGCGTGCTGACTTATCTGGTCAACGGCGTCAAGTCCGCCAAGGGGGCCACGCCTTACTCCATGATCACGGCGGTGGACGCGGAGCCGGCCGGCCTGCCGGGGGAGGGCGCGGGGGGCATGCTCGTCACGCAGTGGCTGGCGGAGGACCAAAACCTGGCCGCGGGGGACGAGGTGGAGGTGCGCTACTTCGTGGTGGGCAACGGCCGCGAGCTGCGGGAGGAGACGGCGCGCTTCCCCGTGCGCGGCATTCTGCCGATGGAGGACGCCGCCGTCACGCCGGCCTGGACGCCGCCTTTCCCCGGCGTGTCGGACGTGGACAACTGCCGGGACTGGGACCCCGGCTTCCCGATGGACAACAAGGCGATCCGCGAGAAGGACGAAAAATACTGGGACGACCACAAGGGCACGCCGAAGGGCTTCATCCCCCTGGCGGAGGGGCAGCGGCTGTGGGGCAACCGCTTCGGCCAACTGACGGCGGTGCGCTTCAAGGACACGGGCCAGGACGAGGCGGCGCTGGCCGCCGAACTGGCGGGCAGGACGCGCCTGGCGGACCTGGGCATGGTGGCGCGGGACTTCGGCGCGGAGGCCGGCGCGGCGGCGCGCGGCAGCGTGGACTTCGGCGGCTTGTTCATCGGGCTGAGCCTGTTCCTCATCCTGGCGGCGCTCATCTTCGCGGCGCTGCTCTTCCTCTTCACCCTGGAGCGGCGCGCGGCGCAGGCGGGCCTGCTGCTGGCCACGGGCTGGACGCGCGCGCAGGTGCGGCGCAGCCTGCTGGGGGAGGCGGGCGTGGTCGCCATCGCCGGCGCGCTGCTCGGCATCCCGGGCGGGGAGGCCTGCACGCGCATGGCTTTGAAGGGGCTGGGCGGCGCGTGGTCCGGCGCGGCCCAGGGGCTGCCGCTCATCTACGCGGGCGGGGCGGGGACCAAGGCGGCGGCGGGCGCGGCGGCGGTGCTGGTCCTGCTCATGGTGCTGGCCTGGAGCAGCAGGCGGCTCTTTCAAAAACCCGCGCGCGACCTGCTCGGCGGCCACAACCCGGAGGCGGAGGCCGCCGCGCGCCCGGCGGCGGGCTGGCGGGGCTGGCGGCGCTGGATGCCCGCGCTCTGGCTGGCGGGCGCGGCGGCGCTGCTGGCGGGCGGCGCCTCCGCCGCGTCGGCGGAGGCGGTGGCGGGCATGTTTTTCGGCGGCGGTTTGCTTTTGCTGATGGCCGGGCTGTCCCTGGCGCGCCAATGGCTGCGGCGCCCGCGCGGGCTGGCGGACTCGCTGGCGCAGATCGGCCTGCGGAACCTGGCGCGCCGGCCTTCGCGCAGCCTGGCGGTCATGGGCATGATGGCGGCGGGCATTTTCCTGGTCACGGCGGTGAACGCCTTCCGCATGAGCGCCGGGGATGCCGCGCGCAAGGACTCCGGCACCGGCGGCTTCACCCTGGTGGGGGAGTCTTCTCTGCCGGTGTATGAGGACCTGAACACGCAGGCGGGCCGGGACGCCTTCGGCCTGGATGAGGAGATCATGGAAGGCGTGCGCGTGGCGCCCTTCCGCGTGCGCCAGGGCGATGACGCGAGCTGCCTGAACCTGAACCGCGCGCAGAAGCCCGTGCTGGCAGGGGTGAACCCGGCGCTGCTGGCCGGGCGCTTCCGCTTTGCCTCGGGAAACTGGGAGGCGCTCGCAGAGCCTCAGGCCGCCATCGCCGACCAGGCCACCGCCATGTGGGGCCTGGGGATCGGCATGGGAGACGCGCTGGAGTATCAGGACGGCGCGGGCCGCGCATGGAGCGTGCGGCTCGCCGGGATGCTGGCCGGCTCCGTGCTCCAGGGGAAGATGATCCTCGGCGAGGACGCTTTTTTGAAGGCCTACCCTGACACGGCGGGCTACCGCTTTTTCCTCATCGAGACCGCGCCGGAGCGCGCGGGGGAGGTGGCCGCGCACCTGACCCGCCAGCTCGAAAAACGCGGCCTGGCGCTGGAACCCGCGCGCCAGCGTCTGGAGACGTATCTCAGCGTGCAGAACACCTACATCGGCATCTTCACCGTGCTTGGCGGACTCGGCGTGCTGCTCGGCACCGCCGGGCTGGGCATCCTCGTCTCCCGTCATGTGCTGGAGAGAAAAGGCGAGCTGGGCCTCATGCAGGCGGTGGGCTTCCTGCCGGGCGCTCTGCGGCGCATGGTGCTGGGGGAGCATGTCTTCCTGCTGCTGGCCGGGCTGCTGATCGGGGTGGTGAGCGCGCTGCTGGCCGTGTGGCCCGCGCTCAGGCAGGGCGGCGGGGATTTGCCCCTGGCATTCCTGGGGCTGCTGCTGGCCGGGGTGCTGGCTTTCGGCATCCTGGCCTGCGCGCTCGCCGTGCAGGCCGCTGTCCGCGGGCGTCTCATCGAGGCGGTGCGCAGGGAGTAGGCGGACTGCGCCAGGGCCGCGCCGGGCGCGGCTCGAAATTCGAATTTCGTACTCCTTGCCACCGCGCGTTTCCCCGCCAAAGAAAACCCCCCGCTCATGTCCATCTGGAACCACGCCAACCCGCAGCTCAAAGACCTCGTCGCCTACGAACCCGGCAAACCCATCGAAGATGTGGCCAGGGAACTCGGACTGAGGCCGGAGGACATCATCAAGCTGGCCTCGAACGAAAACCCGCTGGGTCCGAGTCCGAAGGCCGTCGAGGCGATGAAACAGGCGGTCGAGGAGGTCCACATCTATCCGGACGGCGCGTCTTGGAAGCTGCGCAACGCCCTGGCGGAGAAGTTCGGCCTGGAAATGGGCAACTTCATCATGGGCTGCGGCAGCAACGAGGTCATCGAGTTCATCGGCCACGCCTTCCTCAAACCCGGAGACAACATCATCACCGCCGAGCACGCCTTCCTGGTGTACAAGCTCATGGCGAAGGTCTTCGGCGCGGACACCATCGAGGTGCCCGATCCCGGTTATGTGCATGATCTTGACGCGATGGCCGCGGCGGTCACGCCGCGGACGAAGGAGGTCTTCATTGCGAACCCCAACAACCCGACGGGCACGCTCGTCACGCAGGAGCAGATTGACCGCTTCATGGACAAGGTGCCGGAGCATGTCGTCGTGGTGTTTGACGAGGCCTATTACGAGTTCCTCGACAACCCGCCGGACACGCTCAAATACGTCCGCGAAGGGCGCAAGGTGGTCGTGCTGCGCACCTTCTCGAAGATCCAGGGCCTGGCCGGCACGCGCGTGGGCTACGGCATCGCCAACAAGGAGCTCATTGACGTGCTTCAGCGCACGCGGCAGCCCTTCAATCTCAACTCCATCGCCCAGGCGGGCGCGCTGGCCGGCCTGCTCGACGAGGAGCATCAGGCGAAAACCAAGCGCATCACCGATGAGGGCCGCGCCTACCTGCAGAAGCAGTTTGGTGAGATGGGTCTCGAATACATCCCGAGCCACGCGAACTTCGTGCTCGTGAAGGTGGGCGACGGCGGCGCGGTCTTCAAAGCCATGATGGACAAAGGTGTCATCGTGCGCGCCATGGCCGCCTACAAGCTGCCGGAGTGGGTGCGCATCTCCATTGGCACCATGCCGCAGAACGAGCGCTGCATCGAGGTGCTCAAAGGCGTGCTGGGCCGCTGATGCGCGGGGTCATTCCTCCGCGAGCGCTTCGAGCAGATACCGGGAGGGCTGGAAGTGCTCGATGAGAATCTCGTGCTGCGCGCCGCGTGTCATGCGCACCTGCTTGATGTCAAAATTCGGCGTCTTGTGCGGGGCGAAGAGGATGTCGTCGTGGGTGGCGTTCTGGCGGCGCTTGAAGAGGTCGGGCGTGATGTGGCCGCCGAGATGGTCGTCGCGCCCGGTGGCGAGGTGGCAGGTGCCGAGCACTTTTTCATCCTGGATGTCGGCGCCTGAGACGGGCAGCACTTGCGTGCCGAAGCCGAGCTCGCCGAGGACGCCGGTCATCGGGTCGTCCTGGAGGCGGGCGTTGTGCGCGTCAATGACAGCCGGGTCGCCCGCGATCAACTCGCTGCGGATGATGCGCCCGCCGGTGACGATGAGCCTGCCCAGGGTTCCGTCCTCGTATTTCATGGGGAACTGCCCCTCGGCGCTTTTGGGCACGAAGTACACTTCTCCAGCGGGCAGGTTCGCCACATCGGGAGTGTCGCCCCGGCAGAGGCCGTGGCTTTTTTGTGCCTCCTGGCCGCCGAGTTCCAGCCGGGCGGTGAGCACCTCGCCATCCTCAAGGGCGAAGTCAATTTCGACGCGGTCGGCGCGGGTCATGGCCTGGCGGAGTTTTTCCGCGTCGCGGCTGACGATGTTGTAATCCACGGCCAGGCCGCTGTTGAGGATGATGTCGTTCAGCCCGTGCAGGGTGGCTCCGCGGAAGCCGTATTGTCTGGCAAAGGCGGTCAGCGGCGCGGTGGCGGAGAAGGTGGAGATGCAGAGAATGATGTCGTAGTTCGGATAGACATCGCGCTCCAGGCTGAGGCGGTCGCCTCGCATGTCGGCGCATTCGTCGGGCAGATCGAGATTGCTGCCGCCGGTTTGCAGGTAGGCGAACATCTCGCCGCCTGAGAGCGCCAGCTCGTCCATGACACCGCCATGCAGGCCTTTGTAAAAGTAGTCGTGGGCGCGGCGCTGGATGGCGCGGGCGGGGTTTTTCAGGAAAGCCATGTCTTTGGCCTCGGCGAGCTCCGGCAGGTCAATGAGGATGCAGATTTTGCGCCCGAAAACCGGCTCGAACACGGTGTGCAGGAGACGGTAGAGATCGAACTTCGGGAACTTGCGGCCGGCGGCCGTGGTCTGAACGGTGGACATGGTGGAGGTCATCATAAAGAGGGGGTGCGCCAAGGGCAAAGTCGAATACGGCGCGCCGCCATTTTGCGGCGCTTCTTTTGCCGGGAAATCCGCCGCGGCATGAGCGCGGCTCAGGCCAAAAATCGTCAATCCGCGGCATGAATGGGCATCCATCCCCGCTTGTGAGTCCGCGCGCGCGGCTTCCGTTCACTCCGCCTGCCCGAGCTGTCCCGAACCATGTCCTCCTCATTCAAGCGTTCCGCCGCCGCGTTGTTGATCCTTCTCGCCTGCCAATGCGGGGCGCAGCCTCATCTGCCGCAGGGAACGAAGGCGCTGCCGTCCGCCGCGGAGAAGGGGCGCGGTCCGCTGGCCCTGGTCAATCTGCATCATCATGTGCTCGGCCACGCCAATGTCTTCGGCGGCAAAATGCCCGACCTTTTTGTTGCCGGTTACGGCGGCCCGCAGGCGGTGCATCTTTTCCGCTGGGTGGACACGGCGGAAAATGGCGCGCCCGTCTTTGCCCGGCCCGTCGAGGTGAGGTGCGACTTCAAAGACAAGGGCGGCATCTTCCAAAATCCCGACGGCGCCATCACCGGCCTCTGGATCAGCAAGGAGCATCTCGTCACCACCGAGTTCGACCGCTCCGCGCTGGCCTTTCGCGAGACCCAACGTGTCAGGCTGCCGGCGGAAATCAAATCCCCCGCCAGCCTCGGCGTCATCCTCAACAGCGACGGCACGCACGACCTCGCCTTCGAACTCTCCAACGGCGCCAAAGGCACGCCCGGCCATCCCTGGACCGAGGAATGGCGGCCCTACAACTCCTCCGGCATCGCCACCGGCGGGCTGCGCTACCGCTACCTCATGGGCTGGAGCGCCGACGGCCAGGTCAAGCAAATCACCGCCACCAAAAACGAGGTCTATTTTTCCATGCACGACCTCACCGCCGTGGACCTCGGCCCCGGCCACGAGCGCGACCTCATCACCGGCTCGCGCCAGGGCAATCTCGTGCATTACCGCAACAAGGCGGAGCGCGGCTTCGATCTTGAAAAGAAGCGCCTCGTCGCCGGGCCCGATGGCAACGCGCTGCGCCATCCCAGCATCAACCCCAGCGTGTGCGCCTACCCCGGCGGCCTCATCGCCTGCGGCGAGGGGTCGCTGTATTTTTACCGCTTCACCGGTGAATGGGCGGCGACAGGAGCGCCGGTTTTTTCCGGGCCGGTTTCCGTGCTCCAGGAAAACGCCGATCTCTACGCGGGCACCCTGCCTTCGCCAACCACCGTGGATTGGGATGGCGACGGCGCGCTCGACATCCTCGCGGGCAACTCCGAGGGTTTCGTGCTCTTTTTCAAAAACACCGGCGGCAACGAATCGCCGCGCTTTTTGCCCGCCACGCGCGTCCAGGCCGGCGGGCGCGACATTCATGTCCAGGCCGGCTACTCCGGCAGCCTCCAGGGCCTGCAGGAGGCGCGCTGGGGCTACCTTTCCCCGAACGCCTTCGACTGGAATGGCGACGGTCTTCCCGACCTCGTCACCGGCGACATCACCGGCGACTACCACGTCTATTTGAATCGCGGCACCAGGACCGAACCCAGGCTCGACCCCGCCCGGCCGCTCTATTGCGACGGCATCAATCTCCACGGCATGTGGCGCTGCCGTCCCGCCGCGGCCCGCATTGGCGACCGCGTCGCTCTCGTGATCGTGGATGGCGAGGACCATTTCCATCTCTACTGGCGCATTGATGATTACAATGTCGAGGATGGTGGCAAGCTCCCGCAGGAAAGTGGCAAGCCCATCGGCTGCAGTGGTGGAGTCGGCGGCAAAAGCGGTCGTGCCAAACTGGATCTATTCGACTGGAACCAGGACGGCCATCTCGATCTCGTCATCGGCACCAACCGTGTCAACTCCATCCCCGACCGCGCCACCGGCCTGCCCATGCCCGGCATCGGCATCAAAACGCTCGGCACCCCTTTGCTCATGCTCAACACTGGCACGAACGCGAAGATGAAGTTCGCCCGCCCCGTTCCCTTCAGAGACAAATCCGGCGTCATCATCCAGCCCGGCGGCGCGCATGAGACCGGCGCTGTCGGCACGATGCTCGGAGGTGACGGGCCAAACCTGCTGGTCTGCAACGAGGCCGGGCGCATGTTTCTGCTGCCTCGCAAGTCACTCCTCGGCTGGTGAGCGCGGCGTGGAGTCATTCAAAGCATGCTCGAAATCGCTTCACTCCGCGTTCTTGTTCCCGTCATGAAACCGCTTGTCCTTCTACTCGCCCTCTGCGCCACGGCAGTCTTTTCACAAACGCCAAAGCAAGACCCCAAGCCTTATCAACTGCCCGCCGGCATCAAGATGGAGAGGGACATCGCCTACATCGAGGGCGGTGATGAGGCGCAGAAGCTCGACCTCTATTTGCCGGAGACACCGGACGGGAAACCGCTGCCGCTCATCGTGCATGTCCACGGCGGCGGATGGCGTGGCGGAAACAAGTTTCCATGTCCGGTGGCGGGCATGGCGCTCAAAGGTTATGCCGTCGCCAGCGTGGAGTATCGTTTCAGCCAGAAGGCGGTCTTTCCCGCGCAGATCCAGGATTGCCAGGCCGCGATCCGCTGGCTGCGTGCACACGCCAAGGAATACAACTTCGACACGGAGAAACTCGGCGCGATCGGCGGCTCCGCTGGCGGGCATTTGTCCGCGCTCGTCGGCGCCTCGGGCGGGAAGAAGGCCTTTGCGCCGATTGGCGGCAATGAGGAGCAATCGGATCGCGTGCAGGCCGTGTGCGACATCTTCGGCCCCGCAGACTTTTCCACCGTCGTGCAGCAGGCAGCCGAGGACAAAAACGTGAGGAACGTTTTCGCCTTCAACACGCCCGGTGACCCGTATTCCGGCCTCATCGGCACATCGCTTGATGACAAATCAAAGGCCGGTGCTGCGAGCCCCGCTCACTATGTCAGCAAAGACAGCCCGCCTTTTCTCATCCTGCATGGCACCCACGACGCGCTCGTGCCGTATGCGCAAAGCGTGCAGCTCGAAGCGGCATTGAAAGCTCAAGGCGTCCCCGTCTGGCTGCAAACCCTCCCCGGCTCCGGCCACGGCGGTCCCGCTTTCGTCAAGCCGTCCGTGCTTGAGCTCACGCAGAACTTTTTCGACAGGCACCTCAAGGGCGCGGATGTCGAGATCAAGCTGGTGCCGGAGGACGAGCTGGCGGTCGAGCCGCCAAAACCAGCGGTGAAGTAGGAAAGTTCGCCGAACTCTGGCATCGAATCGCCTCATCAAGCCTGCGGCGCGTTTTCAAACACCGAGCATGCCAGTCACGGACTCGCGCTTGAGGCGCAGCTCGCGCCATTCGTGGTCGAAGGCGCTGCCGCTGACGATGCCGCAGCCCGATGGGAGCTGGGCTTCGCTGCCCTGCCAGCCGATGCCGCGTATGGCGACGATGACATGGCAAGGCGAGTCCGCCCCCGGTTCGATGAATCCGAACGGCGCTCCGAAGAAGCCCGGCACCTGGAGCTGCTGGCGGTAATCGCGCAGGCGCGCCAGCCAGTGCTCGTCGCGCGGCAGGCAGCCGACTGCGGGAGTGGGATGCAGGTGGCGGATGAGGGCGTCGGCGGAGGACGGTGACTTGAGGGCGAGGGTCAGCCGGGACTGGAAGTGCAGCAGCCCCGAAGCCTCGCACAGGCCGCGCGGCTCGCGCACGACATCTCCCAGCATGCCGAGGCGCTCCAGCAGGTAGCGCACGACAATCTCGTGCTCCTCGATCTCCTTCACATCGCTGAGGAAATCGGCCCGGTCTCCGGGCTTGGCGGTGCCGGCCAGGGCCATGGTCTCGATCTGCGCGCCCCGCATGAGGAAGAGCAGCTCGGGGCTGGCGCCCAGAAAGCCGCTCTCCTGCCCGATGAAGGCGTAACCCCAGGTGTTCGAGGGGGCCTCCATGACGCGCTCCAGCAGGCGCACCGGGTGCCCGGCTGTGATCGTGCCGCGCTCGGTGAGCACGGGGACCATTTTTTCCAGGCGGCGTCCGAGAACCTCCCGCCGGATGCGCCTGAAGGCCATCTTGAACCATTCGGTCACGGGTTTGGCCCAGATGATGCGCGGCGGCTCCGCGCCGTTCCAACCGGCCTGGGAGCGCAGGGTGGCGGGAGTGATCTCGACGAGCCGCGCAGGCCTTTTCCAGGGCAGCGGGTCGCGCAGGTCGAAGTCATTGACATAAAAGCAGCCGCCGGCGGACGGGGGTGCGGCGAGGGCCTCGAAAGGGCCCGCGCCCAGCCAGGCCCTTCCGCCGGGCAGTCTGAAAAGTGCGAGTTCGGTCATTGTTTTCCCTGATAGTGAAACGGATGTCCCCCGGCGCAAGAGGCGAGGATTTGCATTTCCGGTTTGTCTTCATGCATTGAGATGGCACAAGGGGCTGCGTTTGCCGGCCTCGCGTTCTTTTTTCTGTCCAAAACGGCGCGCGCGCCGACTCTAAAATGCCCAGCCATGCGCAACCGCCGTCAATTCATCTCCGCCGTCACCACCGCCCTGGGCGGTTCTGTTTTTGCCGCCGATGGCAGACCGAAGACTCTCGTCCTGCAATCCGCCTGGGACACGGTCAACATCGGCGACATCGGCCACACGCCGGGCACGCTGCGGATCATCGGGGAGCATCTGCCGGGGCTGAAGGTCGTGCTTTGGGCGATGAAGCTCGACGAGCGCGTCACCGCCATGCTGAAGGCGCGCTTCCCGGACGTGGAGATCGTCCAGGGCAGCCTGGTCAAGGAGACGCCGGAGAGCGCCCGTCTTCACGAGGCGGTGAGGACATGCGATCTGTTCATCCGCAATTCGGGCATGGGCCAGGACATCAGTTTCATGCAGTTCTGCCGGAAGCACGGCAAGCCCTACGGCCTTTTCGGCCAGTCGTACTTCCCGACAATGGTCAGCGGCGAGGGGGCGGAGGAGCGCCTGGACCTGCTCAACAGCGCCGCCTTCATTTACACGCGCGAGACCAGGACACTCGGCATCCTGAAAAAGGGGGGCGTGAAGTGTCCGGTGATGGAGTTCGGTCCGGACGGCTGCTTTGGCATTGATGTGCGGGATGACACGCGCGGTCTGGAGACGATGCGGAAGCTGGGGCTGGAGGAGCGCAAGTTCATCACCGTGCAAATCCGCACCAACACGCCCAAGTATCCGGGCGTGGATGATCCGCGCCCGGAGAAGCTCAATCCCCTGCATCCCACGCCGCGGCAGACCGCCGATGACGAGCGCCGCGCGGCGAAGTACCGCGAGCTGGTCACCCGCTGGGTCAGGGAGACCGGGCACAAGGTGCTCATCGCCCCGGAGACGATCAAGGAGATGGGCCACAACAAGCGTCTCATCCACGACCCGCTGCCTCCGGAGATCCAAAAGCATGTGGTGAACCTCGAGTACTTCTGGAACGCCGACGAGGCCGCGGCCATCTTTGCCCGCGCCTGCGTCATCATCTGCCACGAGCCGCACTCGCCCATCATCGGCCTGGCGAACGGCACGCCCATCATCCACACCTACTCCGAGTTCCACAGCCCGAAGTGCTGGATGTTTCAGGACATCGGCCTTCCTGAGTGGCTGCTGGAGATGGATGAAACTCCCGTCGAAAAAATGGCGGAGACCCTTTTTGCCATTCATGCCGATCCCGGAGCCGCCCGCGCGAAGGTGGAAAGGGCCATGTCATTCGTGCATGAGTGCTTCGGCAAATCCATGCGGCATGTTCGCGGCGTGCTGGCAGTGTGAGGCGCTTTGGCCGCCGGACATCGGCAAATCGCGCCCTTTTGCCGGCTGGCAGTGGTGCCCTCGCCGGGCGCGGTTGAACTTTTTTTGAGAAAGAGTGTAACGGTGGAGGAGAAAAACGGTATTCCCAAGTGTGGGGGCATTGTTTCCTGCCGCTGAATGGATGAGCGCGTTGAGCACCGGGCCATCTTTGTCACGGAGGGACAGGGCTGTCACAACTGGGTTTTGCATGGTTTGCTCCCGGTCATACATGGAGGCGGCGGCGCCTGGGTTGGGCGCCGCCGCTTCTCTTGTCCGCGGGTGTGTGAGATCCGACGCCGGGGCGTCTCAATGCTTGAGCAGCCAGTCGGTGGTGCGGGGGTTGAAGTCGCTCAGGCATTCCCAGTGGAAGGCGTGCCCGGCATTGTCGTAAAGGTGGAGGTCGGCTCCGGGGATGGCGGCGGCGACTTCCTCGCTCATCCATTTGGGAGTGAAGGCATCGTCCTTGCCGCCGATGACGAGGGCGGGGCATTTGACGTTTTTCAACTCGCCGAGGGTGTTGTGCGTGATGGCGGCGGCGCTCTGCGCCTCCATGGCGTGGACGGGCTGGGGGGCGGGGTTGGTGGCGGCGTCTTTGAGGCCCTGCTGCATGTTCTCCCAGCAGTCGTCGTTGTCGAACCAGGGCTTGGTGAAGATGAGCATCTGCACATAGTGCATGAAGTCCTCGGGGCGCATGGAGGCTTTGCATTTCATGAGGTGCTGCCAGGTGTAAAGGCCGAAGCGGTCCTGACGCGCCCAGGAACACATGAGGATCATGCTTTTCACCTTCTGCGGATGGCGCAGGGCGAGCTGCTGTGCGATCACGGAGCCGAGCGAGCAGCCGACCACGCGCGCCTGCTTGATGCCGAGCGCGTCCATGAGTCCGGCGTAGTCGTCGGCCATCATGGCGGTGGTGTAGGGGCCTTCGGGCTTGTCGGTCTGGCCGACGCCTCGGTTGTCGCCGAGGATGCAGCGGAAGTGCTTGGACCATTCGGCGGCGTGCGCCTCCCAGACGGCGCCGGGCGCGGTGACGCCCATGATGCAGACCAGCGGTTCGCCGCTGCCGCGCTCTTCATAATACATCTGGATTCCGTTGGTGGTGACGTGGGGCATGGTGGTGGGTGGGGGAGATGTTTGAAAAATGAAATTCGAAAAACAAAACTCGAATATCGAACTTCGGATTTAGCGGCTGGGGAGCCTGCGGCCAAGGAAAAATTACTGTTCCCGCGCGGACCGGCGCGGCCTTACTTGAGGAAACCTTTGAGCAGGTCTCCGAGGCCCTGGCCGCTCATGAGGTTCTTCAGCGCGCGGTCGGTGTCGGGAGTGACCTTGGGATCGGAGAGGGAGCCGCGGGATTTGATGTCGAAGGTGAGGCGTCCGCGCTTGTCGGAAAGGGCGGCGATGAGGCCGCGCGCGAAGTCCCTGCCAAGACGGGCGCCGGCGATGCCGGTGTGGAGGCGCTCCTGGAGCTCGGGTCCGCAGGAGAGGCGGATGTCGAGTTCGTGGGTGTCCCTGCCGGTGTCCAGCCAGGACTTGGGCGCGAGCGCCACTTCGTAGTCGGGGAAGACGAAAAGGCAGCCCTGCGGCAGGATGAGGGCGCCATTGACCCAGCGCGCCTGGATGGGCGCGTCCTGCTGGAGCGGGCCGCCAATGGGCACGGGGGCCAGGTCAATGCCGAACTCCTCAAGCTTGCGCAGATCCTTGCCCGCCGCGTCGCCGATGGTCTGCTGCCCGCCGAGGATGGAGCCTTTGGCGAGCGTGAGGGTGAGCAGCGCGGAGGGCTTCCACTCGCGAGTCTGCGGGTGAAGAGGGGTGATCCTGCCCTCGCCGGTGAGATCGAGCAGGGCGATCTCAGCCTTGCGCTTGACGCCCTGGATGCGCGTCATGCCGGTGACGGCGACATGCGCCTTGATGGCGGTGTCGAGTTCGTCACCGGGCTTGAGGGTGTCCATGTCCAGGCCGCTGATGCTGTAGTCGAGGCCGGTGACCTGGACGGTGGTGTCCTTGGTGTTCATGAAAAAGGAGCCGCGCTCAATGCGGGCGGCGGCCAGGGCGAAGCTGAACGCGGCGGGGTCTTCGTCCAGCGGCAGGGATTGCTCCGGCGCGGCTGGCGCGGAAGCGGGCGGCGGGGCAGGGGAAGGGGCGGTGTTTGCGGTGGCAGCGGCGGCCGCGTTGGATGTGGTTTTTTCAGAGCGGGGCTTTTTGAAAAGCGCCTCAAGAGTGCTGCCGTCGGGAGTTTGGGTCTCGCGGATGACGGGTTCGATGATGGCGAGATTTTCGACGTGGACGCGCTTTTTGAGCAAGTCCTCCAGCCTCACTTCGAGGCGCAGCTCGGCGATGTAAATGTCAGCCGTGGCGGCTTCCATGCGGGCGCGCTCCGGGAGGGGCTTGTCCGCCTCGGCGTCGCGCCGGGCCAGGTGGACGCCTTTGAAGACGAGGGTGGCCGGGCTGGTGAGGAGGTTCAGCGAGGCCTCGTCAATCTGGGCGCGGCAGTTCCAGTTCTTCTCCGCCTGCTGGACCCAGATGTCCGGCCCCATCTGGCGCATGACCCACCATGAGGCGGCTCCCGCGCCGGAGAGCACGAGGGCGGCCAGGCAGAACAGAGCGACGAGGATCTTTTTCATGGCGGGTCATGGTGCCGCCGCGCCGCATGAACGCAAGACGCAATCGAACCCTCAGCGCAGCGTGCGCGGGATGAACACCCACTGCATGCCGGCCGCTTTCGCCGCCTCCACGCCGGCCATGCCATCCTCCAGCACCAGGCAGTCCTCCGGCGGCACTGCAAGGCGCTCGGCGGCCAGCAGGAACATGTCCGGGGCGGGTTTGCCTTTGGCGACATCACGCGGAGTGATGATGGTTTCAAACAGGTGGATCAACTCGTTCGCCTCCAGGCAGGCGCGCACGATGGGCTCCTCGCTGCCGGAGGCCACGGCCATGGGCGCGCGCCCGTGCAGCGAGCGGGCGAAGTCGGCCACCGGGCGCACGACGGTCACCTGCGGCACGAGCTTGATGAAAATCTCCGCCTTGGTCTCCGCCACGCCGTCGGGGTCGAGCGCGCATCCGTGCATGGCATTGAGGCGGCGCACCATGTCATGCTCGCGCACGCCGGCGGTGGAATAGAAAAACTCCTCGGTGAAGTCGAAAGGCGCGTCGTGCGCCCGCAGGCTCTGCGTCCAGGCGATGAAATGCAGAGGCATGGAGTCAACGAGGGTGCCGTCGCAGTCGAAGATGAAGGCGCGGAAGGGATGGTCAGGGATTTGCAGCATGGGGGGATGCGCCGACATTTAAGCGGCGGACGCGGGCCGTAAAGGCGCAAGGCGCCCGCCGCGCGCGCGTCCCCATGCGCGAACTGCAAAATCAGCGGAAAATTCCAGTTCCACCCGGCGCGCCCCGCCGCTATAGCCCTGCCATGAAAAATCTGCCCACGGTCTTTCAGCGCAACACCTTGTGGACGGCGGTCACGGCCCTGTCCGTCACCGTCATTGGCGCGCTTGCCATCGGCTTTGTGTATCTGGGCACGCAGGTCATCGCCTTTTTGCAGCCGATCCTCACTCCCTTCGCGGTGGCCGGCGTGCTGGCCTACCTTCTGGAGCCGGGCGTCGAGTGGCTGGAGCGCAAGGGCATGAGCCGGCAGTCCTCCGTGCTCGTGGCCTTCGCGGTTTTCTCGCTGGCCATCTTCGGGCTGGCCTGGTGGGTGGTGCCGAAGGTGTCCGGCCAGACGGCGGCGCTCGTGAAGAAAGTGCCGGCCTACACCGTGACGGCGAGCAAGGCCGTGCTGGAGTTCTCCACCCGCATAGAGAAAGAGTATGGCATCGAGTTGATTCCGCACACGACTGCTCGCGAGCTGGAGGCGGATCTGAAGAAAGCTGAAAGCACTCCCGCTCCTGTCGAGGCATCCACGCAGCCCGCCGCCAGCGCTCCTGCTGCCGGTGCGACAACCCCAGTTGATGTCGCGCCCGAAGCAGCCGGCACGGGGGCCCTGGAGGAGTTCGACTTCAAAGCGCTGCTGACCGGCGAGTGGGTGCGCACCGCGCTGCCCACTGTGCTGGCGAACGCCTGGAAAGTCGTCAAGTCCACCTTTGGCGGGTTCCTCGGCGTCTTCGGCTTCCTGCTCTCGCTCATCATCGTGCCTCTCTATCTGTATTATTTCCTCATCGAGAGCGCGAAGATCCAGGAGCAATGGTCCGACTACCTGCCGCTGCGCGCCAGCCGCTTCAAGGACGAGGTGGTGGACTGCCTCAACGAGATCAACGGCTACCTCATCGCCTTCTTCCGCGGGCAGCTTTTTGTCAGTTTCATCAATGGCATCGCCACCGGCATCGGCCTGGTGGTCATCGGCCTGGACTTCGGGCTGCTCATCGGCCTGGCTCTGTGCGTGCTGGGCATCATTCCGTATCTCGGCATCGCCCTGTGCTGGATCCCCGCCGTCATCATCGGGGCCGTGCAGGGCGGCAGCGCGCTCATTCCCGGTGATCCGTGGTGGGCCATGCCGCTTGCCGTCACGGCCATCTTCATCGTCGTGCAGCAGGTGGACGGTTTCTTCATCACGCCGCGCATCGTCGGCGAGGCCGTGGGGCTGCATCCAATGACGGTCATCGCCAGCGTGCTTGTGTGGACGCTTCTGCTCGGCGGTCTGCTCGGCGCCATCCTCGCCGTGCCCATGACCGCCAGTGTGAAGGTGCTCTTTCAGCGCTACATCTGGCGCGCGCGCATCGCCCCGCAGACAGTGGGCGGCGCGCGCGGCGGCGGCCCTGAGGCGGCGGCGGATTGAGCCGGGGCGCGGCCCGGCTGCGCGCGCCCGGGCGGCGGCTTCATCTGTGGAAAAACAAATCGGCTGGCAAATCCATCCCGATGATGCCATTCGAGGGCGTGATGAATCACCTCTCCCTCCTCGTCCCCGCCTTTGCATGGGTCTTGGCCCTCTCCGCCCAGGAAACCGCCGCGCCGTCGCCCAAACCCGCCGCTCCCGGGAAGCAGCAGCCTGCTCCGCCCCCGCCAAAGCTGGTGCTTGAAGCCGCCACCGACCGCGCCAGCGCCATCTATGCGCCGGGCGAGGAGGTCACCTTCACCATCCAGGGCATGCTGGGCGGTGCGCCCGCAGCCGGCTTGTCCGTCACTTGCGTGCTCTCAAAGGACGGCATCGAGCCGCGCCCGCCGCGGGAAGTCCGGCTTGAGGGAGGCAAAGCCACCCTCACTGCCACGCTCGACGAGCCCGGCTTCCTGCAACTGCGCGTCCGCGGCGGCGGTGTCACAGCCCTGGCGGCGGCGGCGTTCGATCCTGAAAAGCTGCGTCCCAGCATGCCCGTGCCCGATGATTTCGACACGTTTTGGCAGGAGCAGAAAATGGCCCTCGCCGCCGTGCCCGCCAAGGCGGAGCTGACTCCACGTCCTGTGCAAAACCCAGGAGTGGAGCTTTTCGATGTCCAGGTGGATTGCGCCGGCGGCGCGCCCGTGTCCGGGTATCTGGCCAGGCCCACTGACGCGGCGCCGAAAAGCCTGCCCGCCATTTTGACCGTGCATGGCGCTGGAGTGCGCAGCGCCAGCACCGGCGTGCTCTCCTGGGCGGTGAGGGAGGGCGGGATGCTGGCGCTCGACATCAACGCCCACGGCATCCCCAACGGGCAGCCGGACGCCTTCTATGACGCGCTGGCCGCGGGCGGCTTGAAGGACTACCGGGCGCGCGGCCGTGAAAATCGCGACCAGGTATATTTCAAAGGCATGTTTCTGCGCGTCATCCGCGCGCTGGACTTCCTCACGGCGCGGCCGGAGTGGGATGGCCGGACCCTCATCGTTTACGGCAGCAGCCAGGGCGGCTTCCAGGCCTTCGCCGCCGCCGGGCTGGACGCGCGCGTCACTTTCATCTGCGCGGGCGTGCCCGCCGGGTGCGACCACACCGGCATGAAGGCGGGGCGTGTCTGCGGCTGGCCGAAGCTGGCGGCTCTCGACGAAAACGGCACCCCCATGCCTGCCTCACTGGAGGCCGCGCGCTACTTTGACTGCGTGAACTTTGCCGCACGCGCGCGCTGCCGTGGCGCGGCGGTGACAGTGGGTTTCATAGACACCACATGCCCGCCAAGCAGCGTCTATGCGGCATGGAACGCCCTGACCGTGCCCAAAACCCTGCATGCCGACCCGCTCGCAGGGCACACCAACACACCTGCTGCCACAGCTTTCATGCAGGCCGCCGCGCTCGCCCATGTGCGCGCGATGCGCGCGCGCTGAGCAGGCGGGGCGCTTAAGAGCGCGCGGTTTCTATTTGTTGACGCCGCGCGGGCTTCTCCAGCGCTCGATGCCGGCGGCAGCCGCGCAGACCAGGAGCATGAGGATGGAGAAGGCGTCGCCGTGGCGGGCATAGAAGGTCATTTCTCCCTGAGCGGGCACATGCGCCTCACCGGGCAGGCAGCCCTCCAAAAAGGTGCCGCCGGTTTCGGGGTCGGTGAGTCGAGAGGTGACGCGGCCCAGGGTGTCTATGAAGCAGGTGACGCCGGTGTTGGCGGCGCGCACCATCGGGCGGCGCAGCTCGATGGCGCGGAATTTGGCATTGGCGAGGTGGACGGCGGTCTCGCGGCTTTGCAGGAACCAGCCGTCATTGGTGAGGTTCACGATCATTTGCGGACCTGGACGCGCGAAGCGCCGCGCCAGCCTGCCGACAGTGTCCTCAAAGCAGATGAGCGGGATGATCTCCACAGCCGGTTTCTCAAGTCGCAGAGGCTCGGTTTTCACGCCTGGATCGAAGTCGCCGGGCAGCACGCCGCGCAGCCAGGAAAAGGGAGGAATGGTGCGGAAAGGAAGGTATTCGCCAAAAGGCACGAGATGCACTTTGTCATATTGCTGCCGGTTCGCGGCGCTCCCGCGCATGAGCAGGGCTGAGACATGGCTGGACTGCTCGTCATGCATCTCGGTGCCGGTGAGAAGGCTGAAGTCACCCGCTTTGAGCAGGCTGTCAAAGAAGGCCGCGTGTCCCTCCGCATCCTCGTTAAAATGACGCGGCAGCGCGCTTTCCGGCCAGATGACGAGGTCGGTGTGGGTGACGCCGTCCCGCGCCTCGCCGTAGAGACGGGTGAAGTCGTGGAGGCGGCTGTAGGTCTGCTCATCCACACGGCCGGTCCAGGCGTCCACCTGCGCCACGTTCGGCTGCACGAGCACCGCGCGCACGGTCACTGTCTCACCCTTTGGCTGGCCGAGCCTTTGAATGCCGTATCCAGCGGCGCCGAGCAGCAGCAGCATGGCCAGGGTAAAGTCGAGCCGGGAGCGGCAGGAGCCCGCGCCTTGATAAACGCGGACGACGCGCGTCAGGGTGTTCCATGCCGTGCAGGCGATGAAGACGGGCAGGAAAGACAGCCCTGTGACACCCACGAGGTCCGCCGCCTGGATGAGCACGCGGTTTTCATGCAGCGCCACGCCCAGGCCGTTCCAGCCGAATCCATTAAAGAGCGTGGTGCCGCGCAGCCACTCGCATCCGGTCCAGGCGGCCGCGGCCAGGAAAGCGCGGCTCAGGGAGTGCCAGGTGCTCCTTTGCCACGATGCCCCGGCGAGCACGACGGGGTCTGGCCGGGCAAAGCGCGCGCTGAACCAGGCCCACAGCCCCCAGTAGAGCGAGCACACCAGCGCCAGCCCGAAGACCGCGCCCGCGCCGAGCAGCTCCGGCCCCCAGCCAATCCAGGTGTCGTCGAGCGCGCCGGAAATGACGCGCGAGGAATGGCGCAGCCAGGTCAGATTGGGAATCCAGAAACCCAGTCCGGCGGCCATGCCGATGGCGAAAGCGCGCCTGCCCGCCGGGGCCTGCGCCATGTCGTTCACGGGCCAGAGCACCCACAACACGGGGAAGAGCCAGACCCATACCGCCGCCTGGATGTCCCATCCAGGATAGGCGAAGGACAGCAGCACCCCGCCAAGCAAAGGCGGAAGCAGGCGTGGTGAAAAGATGCGGCGGATCATCGTGCGGCGCACTGTGGCGCGCGGGAGGATGTGGGCAAGGGGCGGGCTTGGACCCGGCAGGGTTGCTTTCCCGCCCCCGCGCGCTATGCGGGGAGGTACGTGTCTGACTTTCCCTTCGACCAGCTATGGACTCAGATCCGCCGCAAGACCTGGATGTGGCTTTTCCAGCGGCGGCAGATCGAGAACGCCGCGCGCCTGGTGAAGGTCTTCACGGAAATCCGCGCCGTGACCCTGGCCGGCGCGCGCGAGGTGGAGATCGCGGGCGCGGCGGGGCGCGGTGAAATGACCCATGACGAGCCGCGCGTGCGCCTGCGCCTCACGGACAACGGCGACCTCCATGTCACCACCACCTGCTCCTGCTTCGCCGGCTCGTTTTGTGATCATGCCGCCGCCCTGCTCACGCTGCTGGGCGAGCCCCCTGTGCAGTCATTGGTGAAAGTCATGGCCGAGCCGGGGCGCGGCACCCTGGCCGAGGCGGGCGGCGTGGCGCTGGGGCGCGCGGAGAACGAGCTGCGCGCGGCCACGGAGCAGGCGCGCCCCTTCCTGCATCTGCGCCGCGTGGAGGTGGAGCGCCCCACAGGGCGCGTGGTCAAAGGCCAGCCCGTCTTTGAACCGGCGAGCATCGGAGTGGCCTCCGTCAGCATCGAGTATGAGGGCTGCTCGCAGCGACTCGTCCTGCCCGCGCGCGGTCCTCTGGTGCGCTGGACCGCCGAGGATGGCGCTGCGTGGAGGCTGACGCGGAATCTCCAGTTCGAGCGCCTGCTGCTGGCGGATGTGACGCAGACCGGCCTCATGCCCCTGGCCCACGCCATGCCCGATGCTCGTGTGCGGGAGCCCTCCGGAACGCTGCTGGCCATGCCGGAGAAAAAGCAGACGCTTTTCTGGGCCTCCTTCGCCCGCGATCATGTGCCCGTGCTGCGCTCAGCCGGCTGGCAGGTGGATGTGGCGGAGGACTTCGGCTTTTTCATCCACGACGCTGACGAGGATGCCTGGTACACCGACCTGGAGGGCGGCGGCGGGGACGAGTCCTTTTCGCTCGATCTCGGCATCGAGGTGGATGGGCGGCGCGTCTCGGTCGTGCCCCTGCTCGTCGAGTGCATCGAGAACGGCCTCACGGTGGAGGAACTGGAGAAAAACCTCGATCAAAAATACCTCATGGCCCTGCCCGGCCCCGGCAATCCCGTGCTGGCCGTGCCCGCCGCGCGCCTGCTCATCCTCGTGCGTTTCCTCGACGAGCTGCTGGCCACGCGCCCCGCCGCCGGCAGGGACGGGCGCCTGCACCTCGACAAGCTGCGCGCCGCCCAGCTCGCCAGTCTGGAAGGCCTGCCTCTTCAGATGCCCGCCGAGCTGACGCGCCTGCGCGAGCGCCTCGCCGGCTTCACCAGCATGGCCTTCGTGGAGCCGCCCGCCGGCCTGCGCGCCACGCTCCGGCCCTATCAGATCGAGGGGCTTTCCTGGCTGCAGTTCCTGCGCGAGTTCGGCCTGCACGGCATCCTGGCCGATGACATGGGCCTGGGCAAAACACTCCAGACCCTGGCCCACCTCCTGGCGGAAAAAGAGGCCGGGCGCATGGACCGCCCCTGCCTCATCCTGGCGCCCACCTCCGTCCTGCGAAACTGGGCGCGCGAGGCCGCCAAGTTCACCCCGGACCTGCGCGTGCTCCTGCTGCACGGCGAGGAGCGGCGCGGCGACTACTTCCGCATCCCCAAGCACGACCTCGTCATCACCTCCTACCCCCTGCTCGTGCGCGACGCGGACCGGCTCCTCGGCATCCAGTGGCACCTGGCCGTGCTCGACGAGGCCCAGCACATCAAAAACCCCCGCAGCAAAGCCGCCCAGACCTGCCGCCAGCTCAAGGCCCGCCACCGCCTCTGCCTCACCGGCACGCCGATGGAAAACCACCTCGGCGAACTCTGGAGCCTCTTCGACTTCCTCATGCCCGGCCTGCTCGGCGACGCCGACAGCTTCCGCGAGCTGTATCGCAACCCCATTGAGCGCGGCCAGGACGACGAGCGCCGCCAGCAGCTCGCCGCGCGCCTCCAGCCGCTCATGCTCCGCCGCACCAAGGACGCCGTGGCAAAGGATCTGCCGCCCAAGACCGAGATCCTCCACACCATCGAGCTGGACAAAACCCAGGCCGACCTCTACGAGACCATCCGCGCCGCCGTGGACAAGCGCGTGAAGGAGGCCATCAGCGCCCAGGGCCTGGACCGCAGCCAGATCATCGTGCTCGACGCCCTGCTCAAGCTCCGCCAGGTCTGCTGCCACCCGCGGCTTTTGAAGACCGAGTCCGCCCAGCACTCCGTCGTCTCGGCAAAGACCGCCTATCTCATGGAGGAAATGCTGCCCGAGCTTCTCGATGAGGGGCGCTCCATTCTCATCTTCTCCCAGTTCACCGAAATGCTCGCCCTGCTGGAGAAGGAGATCAGGGGGGGCGGCATCCGTTTTGTCAAACTCACCGGCTCCACCAAGGACCGCGAGACTCCCGTGCGCCAGTTCCAGAGCGGCGAGGCGCGCGTCTTCCTCATCAGCCTCAAGGCCGGCGGCTCCGGCCTCAACCTCACCGCCGCCGACACCGTCATCCACTACGACCCGTGGTGGAACCCCGCCGCCGAGGCCCAGGCCAGCGACCGCGCGCACCGCATCGGCCAGACCCGGCCCGTCTTCATCCACAAGCTCATCTGCCAGGACACCATCGAGGAGCGCATCCTGGAGATGCAGAAAAGCAAGGCCGCCCTCGTCGAGGGCCTGCTCTCCGGCCGCGCCGAAAACCTCCACCTCACCCGCGAGGACCTGCAAAGGCTGCTCGAGGCGTGAGGCCGCCCGGCGCGTTTCAATCATGCCTTCGAAGTCGGTTGCCAAAGCGCGGGAATCCACCCTTCATAGCCGCCGGTGAACCTCCTCCAATCCCTCGACTACTCCGTGCTCCAGCAGTGCATGCACTGCGGCATGTGCCTGCCCACCTGCCCGACTTATGTGGAGACCAAGCTGGAGCGGAACAGCCCGCGCGGGCGCATCTCCCTCATGCGCTCCATCGCCGACGGCGACCTGGGGGTCACGCGCGCCTTTGCCGACGAGATGTACTACTGCCTCGGCTGCCTGGCCTGCCAGACGGCCTGCCCGGCGGGTGTGAAATACGCCGAGCTTTTCGAAACCGCCCGCGCCGAGGTGGAGCGCGCCGGCGTCGCGGCCCATGACGAGCGCGACTTCTGGCGCTGGCTCACGCTCGACGTGCTCTTCATGCACCCGCGCCTGCTGCGTCTGGCCGGCTGGGGCCTGCGCCTGTGGCAGAGCACCGGGCTGGACCGCGTGCTGCGCCGCTTTCACTTCCTCGGCCTGCTGCCCAAAAAACTGCGCGCGCTGGAGCCGCAGACACCGCGCATGGCGCAGGCGTTTTCAGACTCCCTCATCGAGCCCGTGGAGACACCGCCGGAAAAAAAATACCGCGTCGGCCTGCTCACCGGCTGCGTGCAGGACCTGGCCTTCTCCGGCATCAACCGCGACACCGCCGATGTCCTCCTGGCCAATGGCTGCGAGGTCGTCACCCCGCGCGCCCAGCACTGCTGCGGCTCCCTGCACGCGCACAATGGCGCCGTGGAGCAGGCGCGCGAGCTGGCGCGGCGGCAGCTCGACAGCTTCGATCTCGACCAGTTCGACGCCGTCATCACCAACGCCGGCGGCTGCGGCTCCCATCTCAAAAGCTACGGCCACCTCCTGCACGACGACCCCTTTTACGCCGCCAAAGCCCGGCAGTGGGATGCGAAGGTGAAGGACATCCACGAATGGCTCGTCCACACCGGCATCCGCGCTCCGGAGCATGGCGCGGGCGTCTGCGAGGTCACCTACCACGAAAGCTGCCACCTCTGCCACGGGCAGAAAGTCACCAGCCAGCCCCGCCAGGTGCTCCAGGCCATCCCAGGCCTCGTCTTGAAAGAGCTGCCGGAGAGCAACTGGTGCTGCGGCAGCGCCGGCATTTACAACATCACCCAGCCGGAGCAGTCCGCGAAGCTCCTGCGGCGCAAAGTGGGCAACATCCGCGCCACACGCGCCCCCGTCGTCGCCACCTCGAACCCCGGCTGCCACATGCAGCTCGTCAACGGCCTCGACGGCAGCGCCGAAGTCACCCAGCCCGTCACCCTGCTGGCGCGGGCTTACCGGGGGAAAAATCCGTGAGATTAAGCGGCAGGAAGCCGACAGCATCTCCGCCGCGCTGGCATCAGGACTCCAGAGAGTTTTTTGGCCTGCCGAATGGCGAGGAAAGCCGTTTATCGCGTTCGCAAGCCTTCCGCATTATGCGGATGACTGATGTAACGAGACAAAAGCCTTCTGCATTGTAAGCGTCATCCGAGACACCTTGGACTGCGCTTTGGCGGATGCTACGCGG
>ERZ761607.1937-NODE-1937-length-23877-cov-35.026404_pt1 | contig 23877 bp, 22 predicted proteins | sample MGYA00511164_ERZ761607 | MGnify/ENA primary metagenome ERZ761607 (study PRJEB28899, sample SAMN02445080) | bioreactor sludge metagenome | biome: EBPR sludge | place: Australia: Brisbane, Thorneside Wastewater Treatment Plant | collected 2011-06-22 ... | reverse complement strand
CGACAGTAAGTAAAGATTTCACCGAATCTAAGGTCTATTGGTATTCTTGAAATACCGCCGCTTGAACTCTATTGCCCAACGGTTGCGTGGTATCAGTTATTAATCCCGAAACATACGCATCCAGCACAGTTAATTAAAACGGTGAAACAGCAGATTCAGTCCAAACTATAAAAAAGGCCCCGTCGTATCAAAAACAACGAGGCCATATAAATTAAGACCTTTTCCTTTTATCAATGCACGAATGTGTCTATTTCGTCGTCATCCGACGAAGGATTTGCAGCCAACGATAAGATCAATAATCCGAACAAAGCAGATAACACCGAGCCGATGAGGATGGCGAGTTTTGCCACATTGAGCATGGCTCCTTCTGAAAAAGAAAGCGAAGCAATAAAGAGGGACATCGTAAACCCAATTCCAGCTGTAAAGCCTAATCCGGCAATTTGATACCAAGACGCATTTTGCGGTTGTTTGGTAAGCCCTAATTTTACAGAAAGATAGGTCATTCCTAAAATACCAACTGGCTTGCCAATCATCAGCCCGAAGACAATACCATAGCTGAGGCTACTAAATACCATACCCAATTCATCAAAGGGAATTAGAATCGCCGTATTAGCTAAGGCAAAAACGGGTAGAATTCCATAATACACCGGTTTGTGTAACGCATGTTCTAAATCCTCCACCTTTGCAAGTGGGATGGTAAGGGCCAATAGAACCCCTGCAATGGTTGCATGGATGCCGGACTTTAGAATAAGAAACCAAAGGATTATTCCCAGGATGGCATAAGGAGTCATTTGTTTAACGCCCCCTTTATTCAAGAGAAACAGCACTCCCATTACCAAAACGGCAAGCGCCAACATCCCAAATTGGATACCTGACGAATAGAACACCGCAATAATGAGAATGGCTGCAAGGTCGTCTATAATAGCAAGTGCCGTGAGAAAAACCTTTAAGGCCAATGGAGCCCGTTTCCCAAGCAGAGATAAAACCCCCAAAGAAAAGGCAATATCGGTGGCCGTTGGAATGGCCCAACCAGCCATATACGGCGAACCCCAATTGAATCCCGTAAAAATAAGCGCAGGTATCACCAAGCCACCAACTGCCGCCATTGCAGGTAATAGGGCCTTTTGGGTATCCGATAACTCACCTTGTAATAACTCCCTTTTGATTTCCAATCCCACCAAAAAGAAAAACAAGACCATCAGGCCATCATTAATCCAGTGACCAAGAGATTTTTCGAGCATACCAGCTCCCACCTGAATCTGCCAGAACTGTTGATATACTGCTCCAAAGGCGCTATTGGTTAGGGTAATAGATACCACTGTGGCCAGAACCAGTAAAATCCCAGACAATTTCCCATCTTCTGACCACTCTTTAATGGGATGAATAAAAGGATGGATTAATCTTTTAACCATAAGCGTTCTATTTTAGAGGTTTAGAAGAAGGGAACACAACGAATGGCCTGAATACAACAAGCAGGCGCTCTTTACCCTACGTATCGAAAAGGCAGAACGTTCCGGATGTGTGTATGATTCTTGATGAAGGAAAGGGGAATATGGTTAAAGACCCAGACCAGCCGAGAATAAAATCGCACGGTTTTGTGGGGAAGTAAAGCGTTCTTGCCCCCATGAATAGGTTCGAGAACCGAAGATGCGAACCGTTGGATCTGAGCCACTATACCGAGAAAACAGCCCTAATTGGGTGATATGTAGGCCCAGCGTGAAGCGTTTTAGGTGCCCTTCACCACGTTTGGCGTGAGGGCGGGTGTGGTTATAACGCAACTGCACTGTCGAAAGCCGTACATAATCAGCCCGTTCTACGAAGTTTCCCGCATAGTTCGGATCCGCTCGGGCAACAAGGAGGGCTGCTTGGTTGTAGGCTTCTGTACCGGGAAGCAGCGGTGTAACATCATTACGCACCGCCAGTCCAATTTGTGCACGTGCTATGTTTATGGCTTGGTCACCGTTTTCACTTATCCGAAAGTGCCGCGAACCGTTATAAACAGCGACGCCCTGTACCCCTTCGACTGTGGCTCCCATCTGCCAGTTCCGCCATTGCGCGTTTAACTCGACTGTGGCGGTCCATGCAGGTTGTGCATTTCCCAAAAAAGCGTTCCCGCTTGCATCCACCGTTTTTCCATTATAGATTGTGCCCGGCGTTGCAGTAACCGGATGAAGATACTTTTGGGTGAGTGGGTCAAATGCTGCAGCCACCACAACAGGTGCATAAAATGACAGCCGCGCCAATCCGGGCTTGATTACATTGAGTTTATTGGCATCAAATATATCCGGTGTGTCGCCGAGGGTCTCTACGCGGTTGCGTTGCCCATGAACGCCCATTGTAAGCCATATCCCAGTTTCGGAAGACTGGAACAAGGCACTGATCATTCGTGCAGTCACGCCATACCCCACCGAGGCACCGCCATTCTGGGGTAGTAAAACATTCCCCAATCCAGAAGAGGGCACAGGCAAGGCATAAACCACCGCATCGGTTATGTGTTGGCGATAGATTAATGTATTAAAATCCAATTTATCTAACCATTTACTTGTAAAACCAAACTCCAATTCTCGAATACGTTCCGGTTTAAGGGCATCATTTCCGACAGAAGAAACCACCCACCCATTGCCAAACCCACCCGGTACACTAACCCAAAAAGTTCCTTTGGCATCCAAGGCATTGGGCAGATTTCCGGCTTCACCATAAGACAGATAAATAGTGTTTTGGCTTTTGGATAAGAAGGAAAGGTTTACCGGATAAGTTAATCGGGCGAAGGGAAAAACACTCCATTTCACCTTATTCCCAATTCGGTCGGCATCATCGTAGGAAAGGCCCAGCCGGAGCCGTATCCCGTTTTGCCATATCACATCTTCTTGTATAAAAATGCCCATTTCACGTTCGCCACTACGCACTTCTTCGTTTGCGATCACATCGCGGCCTGTTCCTACATTGGTAGGATCACCCTCTGTGAATCCATCTTTGGTAATCAATAAGTGGTAGGAATTGAGGTCATATGCCCGAATTCCGGCTTCTGTTGAAGCAGAAAAGCCGCTTAGTTTATCGTAAATGTGACGTAGTGAAGCTTCATAAGTAAATGCCGCCGACTTTCGGCTGATGACAGACCTTCGTACCAGACCAATACCCACTCTTGCATTGGGTGGGCGATTTTGCGCTCCTTGCAAATCAGTGCCTTCGTAACCCATCTTACCACGAACGAACACATGGGGAATAGGCTCTAATTCAGCGCTTATATATGCCAATATTCGTCGCTGCTCATGTAATGTTGTGAATCGCCGTATAAGGCTGCTGTCTGCAAGGCTATAGGCAGCATTGGTTCCAGTGGTATTCAGGAGATAGCCATAAACACTGGCGCCGCCTTGAGGCGACCCCGTCTCTGCTTGACTATGGGCAAGCATCGAGGTAAGTCGTAATGTAGGAAATGGTCGGGTAACGAGATGTAAACGGGCACCACGTTCGCGCAAGCCATCGTTAAGCATAGTCCCATCCGAGCGACCCACATAGCCACTAGCAAAATACTGTGTGTCGCCGCGCCCTCCTTCAAACCGCAGATTGTGACGTATAATAACCCCATTTCTCAATCCTGTATTGGCGGCATCTGGATTCGATGCGGTGGAGAAGTCAAAAGGCGTCCTTAAGCGATTCTGCCCCAGGTGGGCATGATAGCTGGCATGTGTTTCGCTTGGTTTTCCGGATCGCGTTGTCAAGAGAATGGCCCCTGCACCTGCAGACACGCCCAATCGCGCAGATGCAGCCGGTCCAGAAAGACAAGTGACCTCTTCAATGTCTTCGGCCCTTAAATCCGTGAGTGCCGAAACACGTTCTCCACCCAGTTCCAGAAAGCCATACGCTTCGTTTTCCAACCGTATTCCATCAACAAAAACAAGTGGTGGTGCCGTAGCCGTCAGCCCACCACCATTCCTGAACGCCATAAAAAGTCCACTGCTCTGGCTACCAGACGAAGACATCACCCACAAATCTGGGCAAGACGCTTGTAATCGCTGGGCCAAGCCAAAATAGCCCAATGCAGAAGGTTTTATGGGATCACCCGGATTCAAATTCGGCGTAGTGGGTTGTGCAGATGGCGAGAGAACGGGTATGGATGGTCTCGGTACCGGACGAATGTCTGGATTGGCCGTCTCGCGTGGTTTTATGGGTACATCGGATAAACTTACCCTGCCAATGGGGCGAAGGCCGAGGTCCGCCAAAACGTCTGTAGTTTTGACCATAACCGTCTTGCTGATCGGGTCGTAGCTCGACAAGTTGACGCTTAGCGTATAGTTCCCGGCCCGGATCCGTGAAAAAGTATAGTTCCCACGTTCATCCGTATTAGCACTTTGTCCACCTGGTTGTAAGAAAACACGTGCCTTGAGCGGAAGACCCGTCGAGGCATCATATACCGCACCAACAATGCGCAAGCCTTGTGCTTGTGTGGCAAGAGGGAGCGCGAGAAACGCCCCCAAATATCCCAAAAGTAAAAAGAGAGTTCGTCTCATGGTCGAGGTCGCTGAGGAAAAGGTTCTCCTTATTTTGTAAGAAAATACAGTGCCAAATTTATTACCACATTCGTTTTTGCATTGTATTCTCCTAAGAATCCCTTGATCAGCGTGAACAAATCTTTTTCCTCCCTTGTAATCCCGTAATTTTTGTGTGATTCGTTTGTAAATTCTGATTCCTATTTTTGATATTGCATTCCCCGAAAGAATATGAACGACGACATTACCCTACGTCAGGGAGACGACGAGATGCAAGAAGCCACAGCCAAGATATTTAGTGGATTTTGGTGGCGAACTTCCGGGCTTACCCTCGCTATTACGGGCCTTAGTTTACTCGTGCTGATGCAGGTTCCTTCCGAGCAAACACGGTTTGCTGGACAGGTCTTGGGTTGGTGGATTTTGGTTTGGGCTGTCTTGCCACCAATTGTACATGCCCTTAAAAAACAGTGGGATTGGCGCTATGGGCTTCCGCTTCAATTGTGCGACATCACGGCCTTTTTTACGGGATGGGCCTTGGTTTCAGAAAACCAGTTGATACACGAAATTGCTTTGTATTGGGGAATGACTGGGGCACTACATGCGCTACTAACACCACAATTTACACAAGGAACGCAATTTTTTTTCTTGATTGAGTTTTATGTCTCACATACTGGGCTAATACTGGGTCCTATGTTCCTCACCTATGCACGCAGCATGGAACTCCGCCCATGGTCATGGCTCGAAGCCGGAGGATGGCTTTTTATTTGCGGAATTGTGGTCGGCCTAATCAATTGGCGGCACCAATGTAATTACATGTTCCTTTGTCGTCCACCAACAGCCAAAAATCCGTTTATCATTGGGCAATGGCCGTGGTATCTTATTGCCTTTGCAGTGGTTATGTTTTTGCATTTCTGGGTCTTCTACCTCATTTTTCGATAGGGCAACGCAGGTGAAAAACAAGACAAACTTTTCTGACAATCACCATGAAACGTCACGCCCTGCCTATGCTCACATTCGGATAGGTGGCCCCCGATACAATAAAAATTTATGTGCTCGCACAATAAGCCCATATCATCCTGCGTTTCAAACATAAAGTGCAGGAAACTGCATCCACGACCAACCCCTAAGAACATCGTAGCACATGACTTGGTCGGATGAAGAACTGGTAGCCGCATACCTTGAAAAAGGAGACGAGCGGGCCTTCGGTTTACTCCTCAGTCGTCATCAGGAGCGCGTTTTTAGCTATCTGATGGGCATGGTAAAGGACGTAAACATCGCCAACGACTTATTTCAAGACACTTTTCTGCGCGTCATTTCCGCGTTGCAGGAGCGTCGTGGGTCGTATCAACAACAAGGCCGCTTTATTTATTGGGTTATTCGGATTGCCCGTAATACCACCCTTGATTATCTGCGTACCCGCAAAAAGTGGAAAGACGTAGCAGACCCCGATGATGACGAAAACAATTTTTGGGATCGCCTTTCGGATGATGCCCCCAATGCGGTGGAACTCATGCTCAATCAGGAACAACGCGAATGGCTGGATGCCTGTATTGCCCAACTACCATCCGAACAACGCGAAGTGTTGCTTATGCGCCATGAAACCGGACTAAGTTTTAAGGAAATTGCAGCCTTAACCGATTGTTCCATCAATACGGCGTTAGGACGGATGCGATACGCATTGTTGAACTTGCAAAAAATCATGAAACGAATGGGGAAGCCAGAATTGGTGGACCTGCACGAATAAATGTGGGCACCATTACTCCCCCCATGGACACCACGCACCCAAATCTCACCACAACCACTATGGACAAACGGTTACAATTGATACAGCGCCTTTACGGTGAAGCGGATCCTGCCGAACCGTTGACAGAAGACCCTGCCTTGCGCCCAGAGTTGGATACGTTGCTAATGGTAAAATCGGTATTAGACCGTTTACCGCCCCAGCCTGGTCCTGATCCGACGATTCTTGCAAACCTGATGACGCACGCCAAGACTGCTGCCCAAGACGCTTCTGGCCTTTCTCCGGAAGCTGCACTACCTGTCATAGAGCTGCTTTATAATCAGAACCACCATCCCGCAGACGCAATTCTGAAGGACGAGGCCCATCGTAAAGAATATCACGCGCTCCTGACAACCAAAACATTTTTGGAGCAACCCCGCACACGGCCACAGCCCAGTCCGAAGGTACTCCAAACCATCCTGAATGCCGCAAAAGCCAGTCAGCCCCGCGCTCGGTTTGTATTCTTAAGAAACAATATTTTACAAAAATCGACAGCACGCTGGGCAGTGGCAGCAAGTGTGGTATTGGTGGTCATTGGAGGGTTTTTCTCCCTTCGCACGTTCTTGTCGTCGAATGATGCTATGGCTGGCTTGGATGGTCAACAATTGGAGATCTACGAACCACCTGTCTCGGAACGTGTGTTTTCTTGGGACGAGCGCCCCGTGTTTAGTACCATCTCGCAACGGGTAGAACACTTGGAAGCTCGGGTGGAAGATGACTGGGGAAATTCGCCCGTACCATTAGAATTGACCAGAAACGATGCCGCACAAAACCGGAAGGTAAATCCGCGCTAATTTTAAACATATTTGCATAAACCTCCTTTTATACGGTTTTAAACCCTATGAAACGTTTTTTTAAGCCTCGCCACCTCGTACCAACTTGTTTGTTGATGTGGTTGCCCATATTTACACTGGCCCAAAATCCGCAACCGGCCTCCTCGCGTGCAACCCGAGAGCCTGCTTCTCAGATAAGCCCCACTCAAATGCAAACATTTGTGATTCGAGATGGAAAAGCTTTTCTGAACGGAAAACAACTCAGAGGTTCGCAACTGCCTACGGAATTAGATTTACGTGGATTAGATGTGGAGTATATGTTTTCGGTGGGCGTTGCACCCGTTATTCAAATCAACAACAAAATGTTTACCGTAGAAGGTGGTAGTTTGTTGGCCATGACACGTCAGTTCAAAAATGAAGCAGAATTTGGTTCTTTTTTGGATCAGCAAACCGAACAGTTTGGGCAATTACAATCTATGATGACCCCATTGGAGAGTACGAAACAATTATATTTCCTACGAAATGAATCGCCCGATTTGTATCAGCGCTTTCAACGTGAGCAATGGCTGGAACTACAGTCCCAGCGGCTGGCAGTCAAAATCCGGCTCTCTGCCGAGAGCGAACAGCGGTCTCAGATGATGAACGAATTGCGCAAAACACTTGGTAATATCTTTGATTTGCGTTTAGAGAACCAGCGCGACGAAATTCAGCAGTTAAACAACCAATTGATCTTGCTTCGCTCGCGCCTTCGCGACAAAGAAATGGCCCGTGAGCGTATCATCCAACAACGATTAGAAGAATTATTACAAGGCCAATAGGCCCTGATCACGTTTTGCCACCCAATTTCACACTCTCCGAGGTCTCATGATTAAGGAGAGTGTGCCACATTCATTATATCCACCCAATTTCACACCAAAACAAAACAGGAGGTTAAAACCCTATGTCTAACCCATTCCTTAAACGTTTTTTAGGCGTTGCCCTAATTGCCAGCGGTTTCTTGGCCTTACCCGTTACCGCGCAAAAACCTGCACCCAAAGAACGTAAAGAATCCAGAAGTGTTATCCGCATTGTGGAAAATGGTGAAGAACGCAAAATCGAAGTGGTGGAAAAAGATGGCAAGGTTTTACTAAATGGCAAGCCTATCGAGGAAGCCAGTGCCGAGGACAAAGAACTCTACAACCAATTTAAAGTGGAAGACACAACTACCGACGAATCAACAGAACGTCGTGTAACCGTTACAGCGCGTCCCAAGGCGGGAGCCAAGACAATGGGAGAAAATGAGGTGGAAGTGACCATTGATGCCGATGGAAAAGGGGGAGTCTGGGTTATGCCAGAAGAAGACGAAGGGGGTAATCAGGTGTATCGTTGGAAACGTAAATCTGCCGATGGAAAGGAAGAAGAAATAGAGGAAATACCGCGTTTCCGGGCGTTCCGTTGGGATCGTAAGGAACCGCTACATCAATTCAAAATGGCGATGCCGAAAGGCGAATTTTTCTTTCGCGAAAGTCCGTTGGGCGATGTGATGGAAGATGTACGGATTAATATCGAGGAATTGAGAGGGAACGAATTTGCCGAATTGGCCCGTATGGAACGCGAAGCCCGTGATTTGTCGCGCCAAATCAAAAATGCAAAGGACAATGAAAAGGCGGGATTAGAGCGTGAACTGGATGTAAAGTTGAACGAGATCTTTGACAAAAAAATTGAAGCACGTCGCAAAAAAGTGTCTCGCCTCGAAGAAGAGTTAAATACAGAACGGGATCAACTCCGTACCCGCGAGCGCGCCAAACGCGAAATGATTGAACGCCGCAAGCAAGAACTACTGCGCGGCAACGATCCGCTTTCGTGGTGATTTCCGCCTAAACGGGATAAAAATGGAAAAAGCCGGCGTTTTAAGACGCTGGCTTTTTTTATATGGCTTCCAAAATCGCTGCCATACCCGTTTTCAGGTGGTGGGACGTGGTGTTGTTATACATCATAAACCGGACAGGCAAGGGGCCTCATGCGCTGTACTTAAATGCTTGTTAAAGTGTTTATCAAGAACTACACAAGGCGATGCCATGAGACCTTGCGCCATCGTTGTACAACACCACCAATATGATAAACCAAACCAGTCTTTGAATACCGAATTATTTTGAAAAAATATATTTTTAGGCGTATTTTTATTGGCCCTATTTAACCCATGCCTGCTTCCGCCTTGCAGCCTTTAGTGATCATTCCAACCTATAATGAAGCCCGCAACATAGAGGCCATACTACTTCAGGTTTTGCATCTACCTGAGGGCTTTTCTGTTTTGGTAGTGGATGACGGATCCCCTGATGGAACGGCTGATCTGGTTAGTGTGCTCCAAAAAGAGTACCCAGAGCGTATTTTTTTGATAGAACGTGTAGGAAAACAAGGTCTCGGAACGGCATATCGCACCGGGTTCCAGTTTGCCTTGGAGCGTCACTTCGATTGTATCTGTGAGATGGATGCCGATTTTTCCCACAATCCGGCAGATTTGTCGCGCTTGGTGGAGGCCGTGTGGACGGATCAATGCGATCTTGCCATCGGTTCACGATATATTGGTGGTATTCGGATTATAAACTGGCCGCTGATTCGTCTCATTATTTCGTATGGAGCCAGTATTTACACCCGCATTATCACCCGTATGCCCATCAAGGATGCCACGGCTGGCTTCAAATGTTTTTCACGCAAGGTTCTGGAAAACATCAACTTGGAACGTGTAAAATCTAATGGTTATTCGTTTCAAATTGAGATGCACTACCGGACGTGGCAGGCGGGGTATCGTATCAAAGAGGTGCCCGTTATATTCACGGAACGGAGCGAGGGTCTTTCAAAAATGAGCAAGGCCATCATGCGTGAAGCGGCCCTGAAGGTTTGGGAATTGCGCATCAGGGCCATGATTGGTAAACTCTGATCTGGATTGGCAAGCCAGATGATCAGCTACGAAGCCGCACCCCAAGACCGGGCCAATCTGGCAGCAACAAACGCCCCTCTTCCACCTGAATGCCTTCATAGGGATCGTTGCCAACCAAAAGATGCCCGTCTAAGTCCGCATAATCTGCCATAAGTGCTAAATGTGCCGCAGCAGAGATGGCCACCGACGACGAAGACATGCAACCGATCATCACCGAAAGCCCCAGTTCTCGTGCACGTAAGGCCATTTTACGCCCCTCAAGCAACCCACCAGATTTGTCTATTTTAATGTTAATCCCATGAAAAGCATCTTGTAAGGAATCCACATCGTGCAATCGGCCACAATTTTCATCGGCAATCAGCGGCAGCGGCGACCGCACTTTCAACCAAGGCATCTCCATCAGTTGGGCTGCTGGCATGGGCTGCTCTACAAACTCAACCCCTTCCGAGGCCAACCATTCGATCCGTTCCAAGGCTTCTTCTTTGGTTTTCCAGCCTTCGTTTGCATCTACACGTATGGGTTTATCCGTCACGCTGCGGATTGCGGCAATGGTTTCTTGGTCTCGATCTGTGCCCACCTTCACCTTCAGAATGCCATATGGAGAGGCCTCCTGTGTTTTACGGACCATCACCTCGGTCGTATCTATTCCGATGGTAAACGAGGTTATCAGTCGGTTTTGTTCGGCGATACCCCATGCTTTGTAGAGCGGAAGGCCGATTGACTTGGCCCACCAGTCGTGCAAGGCAGCATCTAACGCTGCTTTTGCCGACCATTCGCCCGGCGCCAAAGCATCTACATAGGCCATGATGGCAGGAATTTCGGCAGGAGAATCAAATCCGGTAAGATCTAAATGGCTAAGAAAGTGACTGGCCGAGTCATACGTTTCACCGTAGCGTGCATTAGGCGATCCTTCGCCGACGCCCTCGATACCGTCGTGTAGGATACGTACAATAACACTGGTGGTCTCGGTGCGTGTCCAACGTGAAATACCGAAGGGATGACGAAATTGGAGCACCAGTGGCTCGTATTGAAATGAAATCATGGTTTATTTGGATTGATTTTCTAACAACTCCAGCAAAGACACATCTTACACTTATGTGGATGGTAAAATAAGGTATTGATGTGTGTATCCCAAAAGAACCAAAGGAGGTTCGGTACACCTTATATTGATCCAATCCCACTTTCTTGTATTGGTCTAACTCCATTTATTAAGGTGTAAGCAGTGGGGCATTGGAGGTCATAAAAAAAGCCCACCCTACAGCTCGTAAGGTGGGCGTAAGAATACATTTCAGTCATTAGGTATGTCCACCCACTTGCAGGATGACGCATACCTTACGCTTTTCGTCCACCCGGAAAGTGGCGCGGTTTTTCTGGCTCAGTCGGATTTGATACACATCGTCATAAAGACATTTGAAGTCATAATCAAATCCGGTAGCAGCATCTTTTGGATGGCTTCCCCAGTTTACGGCGTTTTGAAAATTGTCGAACTTCATTTGTTCTGTGGCATGCAAGACAACATCGAATCTTGCGCCTGTTTTGTCGAGGCTCCAGCTCATGGTGATTGGTGATTAAATGATGCGCGTGAAGGTGAATTTTTGTTTCCGGTATCAATTGTCCGGAATAGCAGGTCGCTGTATAGCCAAGATAACGCATTCTGAGGCCCAATGCAGATCAGAAGACAAAAAAAAGAAGTGGGCATAAGCAAATAAAGCCTATGGATGCAACCATACCCCTTTAGGATGGAACTTATGTTACTAAGACTACCCCATTTGCCCAATTTCATAGTGTCTTGTGTATTCAGGAACCGCGTTCCGGAAGTCCGGGCACATCTTTCCCCATTTGTACCACTGCTGAAGCCCATGTGAGTCCTGCACCGAAGGCCACCATACATAAGACATCGCCTCGGTGTACTCGTCCGGCCTCGATGGCCTCGCAAAACGCAATAGGGACAGAGGCAGCCGATGTATTGCCGTATTCGTGTACATTCATGAATACTTTTTCCGGAGGTAATTTTGCCATATGGGCAGCGGCCTCGATGATACGTGCATTTGCTTGATGGGGAATTAAAAGATCCAAATCGTCTAAGGTTAATCCGGCTTTATGAACCACTTCTATGACGGCCTCGGGCATTTTTCGACTGGCAAACTTAAAAACCTCGCGACCATTCATTTTGATATATCCTTCGCGGTTGGCCAAGCGTTCAGCGGTAGGCGGGCAAGCAGTTCCACCTGATGGGTGGATGATATGTTCATACCCTTCACCATCCGATCCCATCACAAAAGAACGCACGCCACACACCTCGTCTGCCGCCTGTAAAACCACAGCACCAGCCCCATCGCCAAACAAAACCGCCGTATTTCGGTCCTCCCAGTCTAACATTCTAGTGATTAGTTCCACGCCAATCACCAAGATATTGCGAAGGGCGCCGGAAGCAATAAACTGATTTGCCGTAATGAGCGCATACACAAAGCCCGGACAGGCCACCGACATGGTAAAGGCGCCCACATGATGCGCACCAAGTTGTGCCTGAACCTGACTGGAAACGGGTGGCGTCATGAAGTCCGGCGAAGAGGTCGCCACGATGATAAGGTCTAAATCGGCGGGGGCCAGTCCTGCTTGCGCCAACGCACGTTTTCCGGCTTCGGTGGCCATGGTAGAGCATTGGTCAGTTTCCGCAGCCACATGGCGCCTGCGAATACCTGTCCGTTGGACAATCCAATCGTCGCTGGTGTCTATAAGTGCAGCAAAATCTGCATTATTCATTACTTTTTCTGGCACGTATTTGCCCCAGCCTGTAATTTTTCCGTAGCGCATGAAGTTGGTGTTTTCGGGAATCTAAAAAAGATATTAGAACAGGTGTACCTGAATGGTGTCTAACATACAAAAGATCCATTCCAAAGATGGTAAAAAAAACCGTTCCTTGTATCTTTTTTTATACTTGAAAGGGTTTTTCCGAAAAATGCAATCGTATATTATGGCTCACCCAAACGCAACCGCCTATGGAAGATGAAACAATCTACCAATCAGGGCCAGATCACAACCTGTTGGGCATTACAGACCTGACAGCTATCAATGTTGAAGAGGCGAAGGGGATTGCAAAAGCAGAAGTCTATCTGTTTACCAAGCACGATCTGGACGAACAAATCAATATCTCGCTCCTCTTAAAACTGCACCATATGGCCTTTGGTCACCTCTATGAGTGGGCTGGTCAATGGCGAAAGGTGCAAGTGATTTTCGGGAACATTACGCCTCCCGCCTCCAAAAATGTCCTCCATCTTTTGTATCAGTTTTTAGACAACCTGAACTTTAAGATTGGCATTATCCGAACCGAGGGCGATTTGGTGGAGACGCTGGCCTATGCCCATTACCAATTTATCTACATCCACCCCTTTATGAATGGTAACGGAAGAATGTCGCGGCTCATCACCAATTTGGTGGCACTCAAACAAGGGTATGCACCCGTTTTATTGGGTCATCGCCGAGGCATTAACCGACCGTTGTATATTGCGGCCATGCGTGCAGCCGATGAAGGGAATATGGAACCACTTAAAAACTTAATCCGCGAAGACCTCCATCTCCTTGAGTGTGGATTCGACCAAAGAAGTGACTATAGAGATGATTTGTGCGCGGGAGACGTCTTGCGTTTCGAGGGCCATGTTGGTGTAAACTGACTGGCTGATCAGGGATATTAAAAACGCGCTTTCCTGTAAACAGGGGTATTTTTCAAGGGCTGTCATGATCATTTTATGGTCTTAAGCAGGCGATGACTCGCCAAGTATCTCCTTTGTACTGCATACCAGTGGGTCGTATCAGGTTATGAGTAGATGATGTATTACCAAAATACTACATTTCCAATTTCGTACCAAAATCGTTTTAGATGAATGGGGATTTTGTGTGGATGAATGGGTGTTTTTGAGGTTCAAAGATCACGAAAGGTTAAAATGTTTTGCTCTATATGGTCTATAAACGACTTTCCCCCGCCATTAGGATGACGAGGGAAGCCGCGCAAGCAATGAGTTGGAAAAATTGGTTATTCCCTTAAGGGATACTTTTCTACAATGTAACCCCGCCGTTGGTTCCAGCCCACAACAGAAAATCCAGTACGGCCTTTATGCACCTGTTTTAGAAATCGAAAACTTTACCGGGTGCATTGTTATCTGGAGGGGGGGCCTCATCTGGCAATGAATCTTCTTGTTGCTCCAACATGCTTCCACGTTCGTAGGTTACGACAAAGCGATCACCTCGCCAATTGAGGGTAAAACGTTTCTTTTGCCTAAAACTCCGGCGTACACCATCGGTTACATTATCCCCCGAAAAGGCCAGGTCAAACAAGACTTTGTAGCGGTTCAGCCCGGTGGAGGCTTCCACTTCAATAGGTGAGACAATTTCATAAGACGCATTGGTATATTGGTTCATGTCTTCGGCCAAAGCGGTTTTTATGTCTTCGCGCTTTAGGGTTCCACGCCCCAGATAATCTACTGTATCGTCATATAAATTATAGATCTCAGACGAATCTCCACCATTCAGCACATTCAGGTATTGCTCGGCAAAGGCCCTGGCACGTTGTGTCATGGCATTAAGTCCTTGGCGGGCCTTTTGTAGCCGTTGTGCCACCTCTGGGGAGTCGGGAATGGTTTGTTGTGCTTTTTCATAAGACTCAATGGCTTTAGCAAACCATGCTTCACCACTTTGCGCATCACCTTCACTCAAGGCTGTCTGATAGGTACTTAGCATTTTGATGCGATCACGTACATAGGGTGTATCTTGTTTTTCCAGTGCTGCTTCAAAACTTCTGAGCGCATTGGCATAGTCCTTGTTCGCCAAAAAGGTGTCGCCGTCTTTTTTGTATTCCTCATATAGTTTTTCGGGAGTGGCCACAATGTTGGGGAGAACGTATTCATAGGCAACATAGCCCATGCCACCCAAAACCAAAAACATGAGGACGGGAATCCACCAACGAAATCCTTTTGGCTCTGGCTCCGCCCTCAAAGCCCGATTGGGTGTTGTGACAGGTTCTACCGGACGCACCGGACGGGTCGCACCTACTGGAGCCGCCACCACTGGACGGGTAGCGCCTACAGGCTGCCCGGCGGGTATAGAAACCCTTCTTGTGGCGTTTGGGTCATCCATGTCCGGAAAAGCAGAAGGCGCTATGGGTTGAGGAGGGCTCTGCATTCCGGCAAGACTGGTCTGGCCTGCGGGTATGATAGGTTCGCCCAACAAAGCATCCTGAAACACGGCAGCATCCGGGAAACGCTCTTGCGGATGGATGGACAGGCCCCTTGATAGAATGCCGGAAAAACGGGCTGTAAGTCCCATACGTTCCGGTGATTCCAACTCGTCACGCAACATCCGGTCGGTGGCAGGTGGAGGTTGTATGCCTGTTGTGGCATGATACATGGTTGCAGCAGCACCATACACATCTGTCCATGGACCTAAATTCCCTTTGCTTTGGTATTGCTCGTAGGGGGCATAACCGGGCGTAACAATCATCGAAATGTTCTTGCTTCGCTCCCCAATAGCAAACCGGGCCGCCCCAAAGTCTAATAGAATAGGCCTGACATTGCCCGTATCCAATTTAGCCAAATAAATATTGGCAGGTTTAATGTCTCGGTGTAAAATGCCTTTCCGATGCGCCTCGCGCAGACCATCCAAAAGCGGAATAAAAAGATTGGCCACCAATTCTTCAGGCAACCGTCCACCACGGGCCACCATAAACTCTTCGAGGGTTTGCCCTTCATAGTAGTCCATGATGAAATAAGCCGTACCATTTGATTCAAAAAAATCGCGAACCCGAACAATATTGTAATGCGTTAATTGTGCCAAGGTTCGGGCTTCGTTGAGGAAACGATCTAAGCCAAACTGGAATTCTTCCGGTCGGTTTGGATGAAGGGTAAGTTGATCCGCATCGCGAACAGCCATTCCCGCCGGTAGAAACTCTTTGATGGCCACAGGGATGTGCAAAACCTCGTCCCAAGCCAAATAAGTGATGCTAAAACCACCAACGCCCAAGACCGAACCCACTGCATACTTGCCATTTAGTAGGGTTCTAAGGGGCAATGCAGCCGGATAGCGGGCAGCAGGTTCCTGAAAAATTTGCTGTTTATCCATAACAGGCGACGTTAATAAAACGCGGTATGTTGTGCAAAATAAAAACGCTCGGATGCAATAATACTGAGACGCTTCCCATACTTTGATGAACGAGTAAGTACCCTCGAAAGTTGCGACAGGGCGTTATGTGTCATAAACTACGCTCTATCTTGTGCACAATCTATGGGGTTTCTTAAAAGAATATTGCTTCTCGGAATGGATGGGGGTTTTTGAAAAGGTTTTTTTTAACGCAAAGCGTCAGAAGCCCTTTTCTTTACGGAATGAATTTTGTATTTTACATCTTAACACTGTTAATTAGATTTAGAACTCACATGGCACGTAAATTTGAAAACATCCAAGACGTAGTTGCTTCCATGCCTAAAAGTTTCCGACCTGATAAAGCTGAAGGCGTTGATGCCGTCATTCAGATTCACTACACCGGAGACGAAGGCGGGAACTGGTGGTTAGATATCAAAAATCAGACGGTCGCCCTTCACGAGGGCACGCACGAATCGCCGGAACTGACCATGACCTGTGCTTCGGAGGATTGGTTAAAATTAGTGAACCGCGAGGCCAACCCAATGGCCATGATTATGCAGCGTAAACTCCAGTTTTCTGGCTCCATGCCGATGGCGATGAAATTTGCTGGTATGTTTGGCCTAGCATAGGCGCATGATACAGCCATAGTCAATCAAGCACCCTCTTTTCGGATGAGAGAAGGGGGTTTTGTTGTAGATACCCCATTCCTGATTGGGCGTATCGGGCCTACAATCGCGTGAACAATCGCCGGAAAAGGAACCAAGCCCATTAGAGGGCGTTTTTTTGTGCTTCGAGAATACGTAAGTTCCAGCCCCTTCTTGGGTCTCCGTTTTGTTTTTCCATATACCGACTTATTATGCTCCGGCTTCTCTCTCGCTCCAAAAAACACCTCAAGCCTACTCAAGGTGATGGCCTCCCAGCGCCTGTGAACGTCTCGCACTCAGAAGGCGGACCGGAAATGGGCTTTTTGGATCATTTGGAGGAATTGCGCTGGCATATTATCAAGGGTGGGGCAGGCATTGTGGCCGGAATGGTGGTGTGTGGGATTTTCTCTGAGTTTGTGATGCACCAGTTGTTATTAGGTCCTGCACGATCAGATTTTTTTGTCTATCAATGGCTGGGTTTAACAATTCCCTCGATAGATTTACAAAACCGCACCATCACGGGCCAGTTTTTTGCATATTGGGGGACCATCTTTATTGCGGGACTTACACTGGGGTTACCAGTGGTGATTTACCAATTTTGGCGGTTCATTGAGCCGGGCCTGTACCCGCACGAAAAATCTGGAATGCGGTTTGTAGCTTGGTTTGTGACCTTCTTTTTCATTCTGGGCGTTGTCTTTGGGTATTCGGTTCTGATGCCGATGTCCCTTCAGTTTTTTGCCCGTTTTTCTATCTCTGAGACCATTACCAACCAATTTGATATCTCCGCCTATTTCGACATGCTTTTTGCTTCGATTATGGGAACGGGGATGTTGTTTGAACTGCCAGTGGTGGTATATGCCCTTTCTAAACTCAGAATTGTTACGCCCGATTTACTGAGACGACAGCGGCGGATGGCGTTGGTCGTGATTCTGATCTTAGCGGCACTCATTACACCCTCCACCGATATGATTTCGCAGATCATCGTGGCCATTCCGCTGATGCTTCTCTACGAATTGTCTATCCAAATTTCGGCTTACGTAAACAAAAAAGAAGAAGAGGCTACCCGAAAAGCCCTCGCCTAACTTTTTCAGACGGTACAATGCCTTAGGCAAGATATTTGTTACGTTTATGATTCGGATAACGTCTTTTGTATATCCATAACCTAATCCTGTTTTGCTCATGAAATACCTGCGTGTCTGGTTGGTACTCATTCCCACATGTGCGTTGTTGTTTGTGGGTTTTCGGAATGACGATCTGTTTTTCCAGCTCAAAAAAAACTTCACCATCTTCGGAAAGATTTACGAAGAATTGGCAACTGGTTATGTGGACCCCGTGGACCCCGAAAAATTATTGCGTAAAGGGGTGAACGAAATGATGCGTTCGCTTGACCCTTATACGGTCTTTTTTGATGAGGCCGACAACGAGGATGCCGAATTGCAAATGCGGGGCGGCCTTGGGACAGTAGGTGCGGCCATAGGGATGCGTGAAGGAAAGGTGACGGTGGTGGAACTCTTGGAAGGATACAGTGCCGCCGAGCAAGGTATTCGTGTGGGAGATGCCATTATACACATCAATGGAAAACCCACTGTGGGACAAACCATCCGGGAAATCGCTTCGTTGCTCAATGGCGAACCAGGCTCTGCACTTACCGTTGGAATCGAACGCCAAGGCGAAACCGAATTGCTTAGTTTCTCCCTTCTCCGTAAGAAATTGGAACTTAAAAACGTAACCCATGCCGGTTTTGTAGCAGACGATACGACACGTGGCATTGGATACATCAAACTTGCACAATTTGGCCGCGACTGTGCACGCGAAGTTAAAGAGGCGGTACTTAGCCTGAAAAATACAAATAAATTAAAAGGGCTGGTATTAGACCTGCGCGGCAATCCGGGAGGATTATTGGACCAAGCCATTATGATTACCTCGCTCTTTGTGCCGGAAGGCTCTCCTATTGTCTCTACAAAAGGCCGATTGGCAACTTCGGAGCAATTGGTTAAGAGTGCCGTCCCGCCAATTTTGCCCAATACACCGCTGACCATTTTGTTGGATCGGACAAGCGCCTCGGCCAGCGAGGTGGTTTCTGGCGCTATTCAAGATTTAGATCGTGGCGTAATTATCGGAGAAACTTCCTTTGGAAAAGGGCTGGTGCAGGCTGTAAAACCATTGGTATATAATACCTCGATGAAGTTCACAAGTGCCAAGTATTATACACCCAGTGGGCGGTGTATTCAGGCGTTAAATTACTCAGACGTCGACGAAGACGGCGAGCCAGTAGCGGTACCAGACTCTCTGCGCAAATCTTTTAAAACCAAGGCTGGACGAATGGTGAAGGACGGGAAGGGAATTGATCCTGATTTGCCCGTGAAAATGGGGACCACCACCGAGTTGGAGCAAGCCCTGCAACGGCGGTCCGCTTTTTTGTTCTTTGCCAACCAATTTGCAGCCAATAGGCCCACGATTGCAGCTAATTTTGATGTAACTGATGGCTTGTTGAATGAGTTCAGGCAATGGTTGAACAGCCAAAATTTCTCTTATAAAACCAAGTCGGAAAAATCTCTCGAAAAACTTCAGGCGGAACTAACGAAGGCGGGTTATACACGTTCGAGTTCACAAGCCCAGTCTTTGCTTAACCAAATCAACCGTGAGAAAAACGACGATTTTACCCGAAATGCTCCGCGACTGAAACTCTTGCTCCGGTTAGCGATTCTTGCACGTTACTACGGCCCTGTTGCACAAATCAAAGCCCAGATGGTGAACGATCCTTTCCTGTCTGAGGCCGAGAAGGTGATCCGCGATACCAAACGTTATGCCCAGATTTTAGGACAAAAAAGCTGAACGCTGGGTTTGACTACCTCTTAGACGTTTTTGACTTTTATGCAACTCATCATCCTGTTTGGTCCACCAGCAGTCGGGAAAATGACTATTGGCAGGGCATTGGAGAAAAGAACCGGACTTAAACTGTTCCATAACCACATGACCATCGAACTGGTGGTCCCATTTTTTGATTTCGGCACTGAAGCCCATAACCATTTAGTCCGCTTATTCCGTTGGTCAATTTTTGAAAGTGTTGCCAAAAGCGATCTGAAAGGCTTGATTTTTACCTTTGTTTGGGCATTTGGCTTGGATTCTGAAGAAGCTTATGTAGATGAGATTGTACAGGTTTTTAAAGACGTAGATGCCGACATTTTCTACGTAGAACTTGAAGCAGATCTTGCTGAACGGCTACGACGCAATAAGACGGAAGAACGGCTACGAGACAAGCCAACAAAACGAGATACCAAAGCCTCCGAGAAAATTCTTCTTGAGCACGAAGCGACATACCGATTTAACTCTTATGAGAACGAATTTAAACGACCGAACTATCTTAAAATCAATAATACCCATCTAAGTCCAGAGGAAGTAGCAACACGAATCATTGCGCATTTTGGCTTGTCCTAATAAGGTAGTGCGGACGAGCGCAAATTGGTGGATGATATATTGAAGAATGCTTTCGATTGCTCGTTCGTACCAGCCCTTTTCGAGTGCCTCTTAGCGTCCTACCAGCCCCATATAAGTACGCATGGCCTGCTGTAATCGCACGTCTTTTTGTGCCAAATGGGCCAGTTCCCCCAATAACCCCCGTTGCCGGAACGCCCTGATCAGGTCTGTGGCAAAGAGTTGTATCCATTCGGCTCCGGCCTGTTCAGACAACCATGCAAAAGCATGGTAACCCTGTGTGGCATTTTCCGCCCGAACCACCAATCCGATCACGGTTGCATATCGGGCAGATGCTTCTGTCGGAACCGCAAGATGTTCTCCATCCCCCCGAATAATGGCATCGAGATCCGGCAAGGTTTCGTAGAGACGTACAAAAGTGGCAAACTCGGCTCCGGCGGCTTCTCCAACGGCAGGTGTTACGGATAATCCGGCACGGTGCAAGCGACTCGCCATCTCCCACGAACGGGGCGAGGGCCACGCTGGACGCACGGTGTCCATTTTGTGTAACAATTCTGTCCTAAAGGCTAAAAAGGCCAAAACCTGCTCGTGGATCCTTCCAGAAAATGCAAACCGCTTGAAGGATTCAAAATCCACCCGCACTTCGAGGTGCAAGAACCGATTGGCCAAAGGGGTAGGCATATCAAAAATGGCAGCACGGTCTTCTTTTCGGTTTCCGGCAGCCCAAATAAACCAGCCATCAGGAACCTCGTAGCTTCCCACTTTCCGATCCAAAATCAACTGTTGCGCCATACCTTGCATGATGGGTGGCGCCAAGTTTAATTCGTCTAAGAACAAGATACCAGCACCTTCTATGGGCAGAAATTCTGGTGGATACCACCGCGAAACACCGTTTTCGGCAACCGGAAGGCCGCGTAAATCGGTCGGAGCCAATTGACTAAGACGGACATCTATAAGGGGAAACTGATGCGTATCGGCAACTTGTGCCACAATACTGGATTTCCCAATGCCGGGTGCGCCCCAAATCATGACGCTCAGATGGAGATCTTGGGCAATAAGGTTGTGTAAAAAATGTTGCAGATCTGCGGGTGTCATGGTATGGTGTTTGAATGAACTAAATAGCCCGAAAAGGCGCAATATAGCCCACAGGTACACTCAAAAATACAAACGCCGTTCAAAATTTGTATTCCAAATACATCACAGTAAGGCAGAGATCCCAGCGAAGCCTTCTTAAGAATCTTCTTATTCATGCTTTAGGTCTGGAAGTAAGGCACTAAAGGGAATCTGGTACAAATCTCCTGGCCGTCGTTTGTCTTTGGGAGCGTCTTTCACAATACCCGGCCTTTCAGATGTAAAGAGTAGCGTTTTGCCATCGGGTGAGAAGGAGGGCGCAAAATCGGCATAAGTGGAGTTTATGCGCGAAAGATTAAGGGGTGGTGACCAGCGATTTGCCCCGATTTGCTTGGTGGCATATAGGTCTCCACTGCCTTTTCCTGTTAAGCCACTAGAAGCAAAGACCAACCATCTTCCATCAGGAGAAATAGCAGGATTGATGATGGAGACGGCTTCAGTTCCGGGAATAACAACCCCTTCTGGCGGCTGATAACGCCCATTTCGGAAAATCGAGCGGTAAATCTGGGCTTTATTCCCCACAAATCTCGAAAAATAAAGGACACCGTCATGGGTGAGGGTGGAATAAATCTCGTCGTCTTTGCTATTCAGAACAGGCGATACTGGTTTAGGCGGGCCCCATTGCCCATTTCGTAGCGTAGATTGCCAGAGGTCGAAGTTTTTTTTCTCGTTCCCTTTCACAGGGCGATTAGACGAGAAAATGACGGTACGTCCATCGGGTAAAAAAGCGGGATCTATGTCCATAAATGTGGTGTCGTTGTGAGGGAAAAGGCGTGCTGTACCCCATCCTGTACTGGTTTTCTCGGAAGTTAACCAGTAAAAACGGCTACGATCCGGCGCAGTTCTGTTAAAGAAAAGCCAGTGGCCATCCGGCGAGATTGTAGCTGCAAATTCTGGATCAGGGCTATTGATGGCAGGGGCCAGTAATTCGGGTACAGCGCCCGGAAATACTTCATAGTTTGTCCATTGTAGTCGCCAAATTTTCCAGATCCCATTGCTTTGTCGCCGTAAAACCGCCGATGCCCAGCCAGATTGTGCCTGTGCCATGGCGTTTCCATCCTTCAAATACGTCCAATCTAAGCGTGTTTTCTGCGAGGTAAAAGCCATGTTTTGCTCCACCTTAACCGAGATTACTTCAAGGTCAAAGGCGTGGATATGGGTTTCGGAGCCGTCTTGAGGAAACCAATAGGCTTGAATATTAGCGAAGCCTTTTATCGGTACAAGACCATCTGGGGATATCCGTGCCTCTTCCTCGAAAGAGGCCATCACAGTCGCCGGATCGTTTTTCAACCACGCCAATCGGTATTGCTCCCACACAGCCCGAATGGCTTGTTCGTCGGACAAGCCAGGCTGTGCGAATGAAGACGGGGCGCAAAACAGCATCCCCAAACACCAAATGGTTATCAAAAGGGCCTTTTGCATAACATATAGGGTTTAATGGAACGACACGGAAGCAAGACCGCCCGTGTGCCAAATGGTTACACCCTTCCACTACCCACCCCGTTTATTGCGCATTGCGTTCAGACAAGTAAGTCCTTCGGGCGGCATTTCAGAAAGTTGTTGGTATAATTCATCCTCCATAGCAACCAAGGCTGTTCGTCCGGCCTCGTCGAAATGAATTCCCCAGCCAAACTGCTTGGGCAATGGAGAGGCCCGCAAACAAGCCATCGGTTTGCTAAAAAACACCTCTCGTAACTCAGCCTTCTCCTGCTCCGAGAGGGCGTCTGCCAAGCCTTTATGCCGTAAGTGTGTCTCGAACAGGATGTCTTCTTGCGTATAAACGTAAGGAGATGTTGCGATCAGATCAAACTGGATACGTGCAATGGTGGCCTTCCCGTTTCGCGTGGAAGGTTCTTGTGCAGTCATAACCGGACAATCGGGAGCTGTTTTAATAAACGTATGGTAATAGTTAATGTCATGCATCTTATTCACCACAAGTAAATGGAATTTTTTTGTTCATAGAAGAGATGCTTTTCCCCGCTTTGACCAATGAAGCGGAAATACTGATTTCTTCACAGCCAGTATCATTCAATAAAAACAATAGTTTATGAGATGTATTCTCGCCAATTACCGAAAACATGCGTTTCTCGGTCTTTATTACCTTATTACCTGCACGAGCGGTAAACTGCAATGCCTGATCTTGGTTGGAAGCACCCTTGACCGAGACCGTCACCACCACAATTGTTTGGTGTGAGTAGCCCTCGGCAGATCCTTCGCCGATGATGGTGTTCCAAAGTGAAATATCAGGATTACCGATTACATTCTCAGAGAAACCCCCAGATACCTTGACCTCGCTCATCTCCTTGTCTTCGTTATAAAACAACCGCGCCTCGATGGCGCTGACTTTGGATTGACCCCATGCTAATTGAAGCATAGTGATAAGACACATGGCGATGAAGCCTAAAATATGTTTTCTCATGTGTAATATGATTTATTTATTGTTTTGTACGCCTTTCTATTAAATTATACTTTTATACCGTTGATGTACTTTACCCGACAATCAGTACAGCATCTTGCTATTTATTTTTGAGGGGTGTCCATTAAAGAAAAAGAGAACGAAAGTCCTTTGCAGAACCCAATG
>ERZ761607.1936-NODE-1936-length-23887-cov-4.316423_pt1 | contig 23887 bp, 17 predicted proteins | sample MGYA00511164_ERZ761607 | MGnify/ENA primary metagenome ERZ761607 (study PRJEB28899, sample SAMN02445080) | bioreactor sludge metagenome | biome: EBPR sludge | place: Australia: Brisbane, Thorneside Wastewater Treatment Plant | collected 2011-06-22 ... | reverse complement strand
TTCGCGGCCCTGCCGCCGGAAACGCCGCCGGCCGACGGTTGGCAGCGTCTGGCCGAACGCCTGCCGCCGCCGGCGAAGGCGCAGTCACGGTCGATGGCGTCCTGGCGCAGGCCGGCGCTCGCTCTCGCCGCCGCACTGGTGCTGCTCGCGGTGGTGCCGTTCGCGCGCTGGCCAACCACGCCGGCCGTGCACGAAGGCGCGCCGCCTCCGGCGACCGCTGCGGTGCAGGACGCGCCCGCTTCGGTAACCGGCAGTACGCCCGGCGATGCCATGCCATCGCCGGCGTCGGCAACGCAGGGCGACGCGCCTCTCATCGCCGTGAACACGCCAGCTCCGGCAGCGGACACGGCACTGCCGGCCACGATGCCGCGGCGCGCCGCATCGCCTTCCCGCTCCGTTGCGCGCACTGGTGCTGGTGCCGCCGACGCCGACGCCCTCGATGCGCTGTACGCCGAATCCGCGCAACTGGAAGCGGTGCTGTCGCACCTGCCGGAACCCGGCGTCGCCGATGCCGCGGCGCTGGCGCTGTCGGCCAGCCTGCAGGAACGGGTGGCCGGCATCGACGCCGCGCTTTCGCAGCCCCGCCTGCCGGCCGGCGCGCGCACGGACCTGTGGCAGCAGCGGGTGGACACGCTGCGGCAACTGACCGGGGTGCAGACCACCCAGCGCTGGCAGATCGCCTACCGCGACGACGGCCCTTCCAGCGACACCACTATCTATTGACTCATATCTATTGACTCACGACGACGCGAGGACACCGATGACGCCGTTTCCCCTTTCCCGCCTCCTGATCGCCCTGGCGCTGGCCTGGCCCGCGGCCGCCGGTGCGCAGGCGCCCGACGACGCCCGCGACAAGGAACTCCAGGCCGCGCGCGCCGATCTCCAGCGCGCCGCCAAGCGCGTGGCCGAACTCTCGCGCGACGGCGCCACCCACGGCCGCCTGATGCTCGACGGCCTGGCACTGAGCAAGCCGCGGCTGGGCGTGCTGTTGACCGGCGACGACCAGCCCGGCGTACGCATCACCGGCGTCACCCCGGAGAGCGGCGCCGCCCGCGCCGGCCTCAAGGCCGGCGACCGCCTGCTCGAGATCGCCGGCAAGCCGGTGGCGGGTGACACGCCCGCCGCGCGGCTGGAACACGCGCGCACCGCCGTCGCCGACCTGGAGAAGGACAAGCCGGTCGAACTCGCCTACCAGCGCGACGGCCGGCGCCAGCGCGTGCAGGTGACGCCCACCGCGGTCTCGCCGCGCCTGGCCTTCGCCGGCGGCGACGCACCCGGCGTCTTCGTCTTCCGCGGCGGCGAAGGGCTGCCGCGGCTGGAAGGCGTACCGCTGGCGGCGGAAGACCTGCGCCTGGGCATCGCGCCGGGCATCCAGCGCGAACTGCGCCGGCTTGGCAAACTGCAGGACTGCACCGGCGAGGACTGCCAGTTGCCGATGCTGGCCGAAGCCTTCCGCTGGAGCGGCTTGAACCTGGCGACGGTGGATGCGCGGTTGGGCCGCTACTTCGGCGCCGACGCCGGCGTGTTGGTGCTGTCGTCCCGCGACGGACTGGAAGGGCTGGAGGCCGGCGACGTGATCCGCAGGATCGACGGCAAGGCCGTGACCACGCCGCGCGAGGCGATGGACGCCCTGCGCGGCAAGCCGGAAGACGCGCAGGTGGCGGTGGAATTCCTGCGCGACCGGCAGCCGCGCACGGCGCGCATCGCGGTGCCCAAGGCCGCGCCGCTGAAGCTGTCGTCGCCGGCGCCGCACCTCGTGCTGGACGCGCGGCCGGGCGGCAGCGGGCAGGCGCCCAAGGTCGTCCAGCACCGCCGCGTCATCACCATCGACGCCGACGGCAACGTGCAGACCTACGACGATGCCGGCTCAGCGCCCGCGGACAAGGACGGCAACGACACGCCCGCGCACTGAGCCCGCGCCCGACAATTCCGTACAACCAGAAACTGCAACTCCCGTGAATCCCTCCCCCGCCTCGCGCGGGGGTCTTTTTTTGCGCGCGGCGGCGCGCAAGAGAAAAGAGTGGCACGTCCCTGTGCCGGAGAGACCCGGTCGTCAGTGGCCGTCGTGGGCCAGGCCGACGGATTCGGCCGGGGCCGGTTCGACCCATTGCGCGAAGACCTTGGCGATCGCCGCATCCGCGACGGGCTTGCCGGCCTGCACGTCCCCGGCCTGGGTGAACAACGGAATGATCATCGCCATGCCGTCCACCTTGGTCTTCAGCCGCAGGCCCGGCGGCCGCGACAGAAAGCCGTCCCAATGCGCTCGCACCCTGGCCCAGTAGCCGGCGGTGGCCCGCCAGTAGTCCTTGGCCGGCGCGAAGTCCACCTCGGTGGACTTCTGGTAGTCGTTGAAGCCGAACTCGCGCGCCAGCTCCACCTGGGTGCCGTCGGGCTTGCGCAGCACCTTGGTGTTGAACTGCTCGTGGGTCCAGCCGTTGGGCGTCAGGGTGTGGCGGTTCACCACCGACAGCGCGTTGTAGTCGCTGCGCTTGGTGTACTCGCGGCGTGGCAGCGGCCGCCAACTCAGGTCGCTGGTCCAGGTGGCCACGCCGTTGGCGTAGTCCCAGCGGCCGGTGCCGCAGTAGCGCGGCGCGTCGCTCACTTCGTACACGCACTGGGTCCACGCGCCGCGGATGAGCGCGGCGGGGATGTCGCGCACCCGCCAGGTCTGGTCGGCGCTGAATTCGAAGCGCGTGGGCGCCTCGTAGGTCCAGTCCTGCCGCCAGTGCTTGGTGACGTGGCCGCTCTTGGGATCCACCAGCAGGTGTTGCAGGACGATCCTGGTGGGCGTGTCCTCGACCACGATCACCGTCTCGTCGCCGCCGCTGCGCATCGCCGCCTGGCGCTCGTAGCCGGGTTGCAGCAGCACGGTTTCGTCGAAGGCGAAATCGACCAGGTAGTCGCCCTGCATGGCCAGGATCGACTGGCGGTCGCGGGCGGGATCGGGATTCGCGTCGGCCGCCCACGCCGGGGCGGCGGACAGCAGGACGGACAACGCGATGGCGACCTGTTTGTTCATGGTGGCTCTCCTCATTTCAATCGGACCAGCGGCACGACGTTGTCGGCCATGTTTTCCCCGGGGGATTCGTAGTGCCGCCGCAGGCGCAGCGCATCGGAAGCGGCGCGGGCGCAGCAGCAGTCGTCCAGGCCGCCGTCCAGTTCGGCGCCTTCGGCCAGCGCGATCCGCCGCGCCGTGGACAGGCCCAGCGCCGACATCGGCGGCAGGCTGGCAGCCAGCACGGTCTCGGCCTGCACCTGCGGCAGCGCGTGCAGTTGCAGGGCGCATGCGCGCCACTGGCCTCCGAGCAGGCGCCCGGCCAGGCGGCGCCAGAGCCGGTCGCCCAGGCCGCCGGCGGTGTCGTCGCGCCCGGCCGGCAGCGAGGACAGCAGCTTGTCCCAGGCGACGAAATCGCTCTCCGGCAGCAGGCACAGCCGCCAGCAGCAGCGGTCCTGCGCATCGAAGAACAGCAGGCGCTCGTCCAGGCCGTCGCTGTCCACGCCGGTGTGCGCCTCCACGCGCACGGCCTGCCGCCATCCCGCCAGTTCGCTGCCCTGCTGCGGCCGGTACAGGCACAGCACCGGTCCCAGCGTCGCCAGTTGCGCAGCGGCGGGCAGCACGCCGCGCACGCCGGCATCTACTGTGTGGGGGAAGGCGCGCAGGCCGGCCATGGCCGCTACCAGCTCACCGACACGCTGGCCGACAGCGTGCGGCCGGGGCGCGTGTAGCGGTCCAGCACCCGGCTGGTGGCGGCCACACCGTTCACGTCGGCCCAGTCGGTGTACGTCCTGTCGGCCAGGTTGAGCAGGCCCAGGTTGAACGTGGCGCCGGGCGCGAAGTTCCAGTGTGCATACAGGTCCAGCACCCCGTAGCCGGCCGGCTGGTAATACGACGGGTCGGCGGGCCGCTGCTTGCGGCGGGCGAAGGTGCCGACCAGTTCGGCGCCCCAGGTTTCGCGGTCGTAGGCCAGGCCCAGCGTGCCGCGCAGCGGATCGACCGAGTTCAGCGGCGTACCGTGCGTCTTGTCGTCGCCGCGCGAATACGCCGCCGCCGCGCGCAGCGACAGCCCGTCCAGTGATTCGCCGAGCGCACCGAACTCGATGCCGCCCTTGAACTCCACGCCGTAGATGCGCGCGTCGGACACGTTCTGCGACTGGAACACGATCGGCATCGCGCCCGGCGCGCTGACCTGCACGAACGACTCGATGAAATCGCGGTAGTCGTTGTAGTAGCCGGTCAGGCCGGCGTACACCGCCGGGCCGGCGAAGCGCAGGCCCAGTTCGTAGCCGTTGCTGGTCTCGGCCTTCAGGTCGGGGTTGGCGATCACCGTGTACCCGGCCTGCAGGTTGGTGAAGCCCACGTTGACGTCGCTGTAGGGCGGCGCACGGAAGCCGCGCGCGTAGTTGGCGTACAGCGACCACTGCTCGCCGAAGCGCCAGATGCCGCCCAGCTTGGGCGAGACGCTGGTCTCGCTCATGCCTTCCACGGCCACGCCGGGATTGTCTTCGGCGAAGATGTTGTCCAGGCTCGGTTCGAGCTTGTAGTAGTCCACGCGCAGGCCCGGGATCAGGCTGAAGCGGCCGTCGGCGAAACGCATCTCGTCCTGCACGTAGGCGCCGACCTTGGTGGTCTTGCTGATCGGGAAATCGCGCACCGGGAAGCGGTCCTGCCCGACCAGGTTGCTGACCACGCCGGTGGCGAGATTGGTCGAAGTGCCGTCGCGCTTTTCCTTGCTGTCGGTGACCGAGGCGTCGATGCCGTAGGCCAGCGCGTGGTGCACCGCGCCGGTGTCGAACGCCTTGTAGAACAGGCCCTGCAAACCGTAGGTGCGCTGGTCGAAGTTGTGCACCATGTCGCGGCGCGTGTTGTTGCTGCGCAGTTCGCGGGTGTGCTGCGTGCTCTCGCTGTCCTGCCGGTACAACCGCCAGCTCAGGCTGTCGGCGAAGCCGGCGTCCAGCACGTCGATCTCGTGTTCCAGCGACACCCGCGCGCGGGTCTGGTGGTCGCGGCCGTCCATGTCGCGGATGCCGGCGGCGAAGGGGGACGCCAGCGTGCGCGCCGAATAGGCTTCGATGCGGCCATAGTCCTCGTTGGCGTCCACGGTCAGGCGCAGGCGCTGGTTGGCGCCGGGCGCATACACCAGCTTGCCCAGCAGGCTGCGACCGTCGCGCCGCTGCGGATTGGGCGCGGTGCGCAGGTGGGTGCCCAGCACGGGATCGGGGTCTGTGCTGGCGTTGTCGCCCTGGTTCTGCGTTTCCTTGCCCTGGCGATGGCCGACGGCCACCAGGCCACTCCAGCGCTCGCCTCCGAAGGCCGCGGTGGCGCCGCCGAACAGGCCGCTCCATTCGCCTTCGTAGCCGAACTTCAGGCCGAAGTACGCGTCCTTGCCTTCGTCCAGGTAATCGGCAGGATCCTTGGTCACGTAGGCCACCACGCCGCCCAGGGCGTCGGAGCCGTACAGCGAACTGGCCGGGCCGCGCACGATCTCCACGCGCTTGAGCGTGTCGAGATCGACGAAGTTGCGGTTGGCGTTGAGATAGCTGCCGAAGCTGAAACTATCGGACACCGCCACGCCGTCGCTGAGGATCAGCACGCGGTTGGCGTCCAGGCCGCGGATGCGGAAGCCGCCCAGCGCGCCGAAGCGACCGGTGGTGGAAGTGACCGACACGCCCGGCTCGTACCGCACCAGGTGCTTGATGTCGCGGATGAGGCGGTCGTCGAGCTGTTCGCGCTCGATCACGTCCACCGTGTTGGGCACGTCGGCCACGGCGCGCTCGGTGCGCGTCGCGGTCACCTGGACGCGCTCGAACTCGCGCGTCGGCGCGTCGGCGGAGGAAGGGGAGGCATCGGGGGCGACTTCGGCGTGGGCCTGGCCGGCGAGGGCCAGCCACACGGCCGCGGTGAGCAGCGCGGGGCGCGTCATGGTGTGCAGCATTCCTGTGGCGTTGGATGACCCGGGAAGGCTGGCAACCGGAAGACCGAGGCTGGCGCCGGGGGGAGAGGACGTGTCGCCGGCGCCGTCGGCGCCGGGCGGGATCGCGCAGGGCGATCCTGGTCACTCAATGCGGACTACTTGGTGAGGATGAGCTTGTCGTTGCTGGTGTGGCGCAGGCGGTAGATGCGGTCGCCGTGGCGGATCAGGATCTCGCGGCGCCCTTTCAGCAACTGGGCGCTGTCCAGCGCGTCGTCGTCCGCGGCCTGCGGCGCGGCGGGGGAAAGGCGCTCGCGCAGCGCCTGCGTATCGACCGAATGCAGCGGGGTGACGTTGGTGGCCATGGTGGGCTCCGGGAGGAACGAATCAAATGATAATCATTCCCATCTTGTCGTCAATAGGCACAGGCGCCATTGTCAATCGAGCTGCCCTATCACCCGGCCAGCCATGCGTGACGGGCTTGATGAGAACGATTCCGTCCCGCCCGCCGGCGCTGGTCTAGAATCCGCCCACTTTCCTCCTCCGGGGAGTAGTCCACCCGCCACCGCGGGTTCCGCGCGTCAACACACTTGGCCGGCCGGCCATGGCGCACGGGGCGAAGCGACCGCTTCGCCGGACAAGACCGAAGGCAGGCGACGCGCATCCCGGGCCGGGCAGCGCGGCGTTTGCCTTCGCGTCCGCCGCGAATGCCTGGCCCCGGAGTCTCCATGCTGTCCCTGCAAGCCCTGCTGGTCTCCACCGGCACCGTCGCCCTCGCCGAGATCGGCGACAAGACCCAACTCCTCGCCCTGCTGCTGGCCGCGCGCTACCGCAAGCCCTGGCCGATCGCGCTGGGCATCCTCGCCGCCACGCTGGTCAACCACGCCATCTCGGCCTGGCTGGGCGCGGAACTGACCGCCTGGCTGTCGCCGGAAGTGCTGCGCTGGCTGGTCGCCGGCAGCTTCCTGGCGGTGGCACTGTGGACGCTGAAGCCGGACACGCTGGACGAGGACGCGGGCAGCCTGCCCGCGCGCGGCGCCTTCATCGCCACCACCGTGGCCTTTTTCCTGGCCGAGATCGGCGACAAGACCCAGGTCGCCACGGTGCTGCTGGGCACGCGCTACACCCCGCTCTGGCAGGTCATCGCCGGCACCACGCTGGGCATGCTGCTGGCCAACCTGCCGGTGGTCTGGCTGGGCCACCGCTTCGCCGATCGCCTGCCGCTGAAGCTGGCGCGCGGACTGGCCGCGGCGGTGTTCTTCGCCCTGGCCTGCTGGGTGGCCTGGCACGGGATCGGCTGAGGCCGGAGCCGGGGCCGGCGCGGCTGCTAGACTGCGCCACCATCACGACAGGCAGGATCGGGGGAATACATGCTGGATGTCTTGGGGCGGATCGGCTTCGGCCTGTTCGGCCTGGCGGTGCTGATCGGCATCGTCTGGCTGTTTTCCAACAACCGGCGGGCCGTCGACTGGAAGCTGGTCGTCACCGGCATCGCGTTGCAGATCGGCTTCGCCGCGCTGGTGCTGCTGGTGCCGGGCGGGCGCGACGTGTTCGACAAGCTCGGCCACGGTTTCGTGAAGATCCTCAGCTTCGTCAATGCCGGCTCCAGCTTCATCTTCGGCAGCCTGATGAATACCGAGACTTACGGCTTCATCTTCGCCTTCCAGGTGCTGCCCACCATCATCTTCTTCGCCGCGCTGATGGGCGTGCTGTACCACCTGGGGGTGATGCAGTTCATCGTGCGGATCATGGCGCTGGCGATCACCAAGGTGATGAAGGTGTCGGGCGCCGAGACCACCAGCGTCTGCGCCAGCGTGTTCATCGGCCAGACCGAGGCGCCGCTGACGGTGCGCCCGTACATCCCGCGCATGACCGAGTCCGAGCTGATCACCATGATGATCGGCGGCATGGCGCACATCGCCGGCGGCGTGCTGGCGGCCTACGTGGGCATGCTGGGCGGCGGCGACCCGGAGCAGCAGGCCTTCTACGCCAAGCACCTGCTCGCCGCATCCATCATGGCCGCACCCGCCACACTGGTGGTGGCCAAGCTGCTGATCCCCGAGACCGGCACGCCGCTGACCCGCGGCACGGTCAAGATGGAAGTGGAAAAGACCTCCAGCAATCTGATCGACGCGGCCGCCGCCGGCGCCGGCGACGGCCTGCGGCTGGCGCTGAACATCGGCGCGATGCTGCTGGCGTTCATCGCGCTGATCGCACTGCTGAACTGGCCGTTGACGTGGTTCGGTGAAGTGACGGGCCTCGCGGACGCCATCGGCAAGCCCACCGACCTGGCCACGATCTTCGGCTACCTGCTGGCGCCCATCGCGTGGGTGATCGGCGTGCCGTGGCAGGACGCGACCACGGTCGGTTCGCTGATCGGCCAGAAGGTGGTGATCAACGAGTTCGTCGCCTACCTGCAACTGGCCGACATCGTGAACGGCAAGGTCGCCGGCGTGGCGCTGTCCGACGAAGGCAAGCTGATCGCGACCTACGCGCTGTGCGGCTTCGCCAACTTCAGCTCGATCGCGATCCAGATCGGCGGCATCGGCGGCATCGCGCCGGAACGCCGGCAGGACCTCGCCCGCCTCGGCCTTCGCGCCGTGCTGGGCGGCTCGATTGCCACCCTGATGACCGCCACCATCGCCGGCGTGCTGTCGCACTTCGGCTGATCCGGCCAGGCCGGCCACGGCCGCGCCGTCCGTTCACCGTGTATTCCCCGCGACGGCGGCACCGCCGCCGTCCGGTACGCAGGTAATTCCGCCATGAACACGCCCTCCCCTTCCCCCGCCCGCGTCACCGTGGTGGGTTCCTTCAACGTCGACCATGTCTGGCGCTGCGATGCCCTGCCCGCGCCGGGCGCGACCATCGCCGGCCAGTACGGCAGCGGCCCCGGCGGCAAGGGCTTCAACCAGGCCATCGCGGCGGTGCGCGCCGGCGCCGCGACCACGTTCGTCTGCGCGCTGGGCGACGACGCCGGTGGTGCGCTCGCGCGCGGGCTGGCGCAGGCCGATGGACTGGACCTGCACGCGCAGGCCTGCGAAGCGCCCACCGGCACGGCCGGCATCTACGTGGACGCGCACGGGCGCAACTGCATCGTGATCGGCGCGGGAGCCAACGCGCTGCTCGACGCCGCATTCGTGGAGCATGCGGAAACCCCGGCCAAGGCGACGTCCGTGCTGCTGGCGCAGCTCGAATCGCCCATCGACACCGTGCTGGCCGCGCTGCGGCTGGCGCGCGCGCAGGGCGCGGTCACGCTGCTCAATCCCGCCCCCGCCAACGCCGCCACCACCGAGGAGCTGCTGGCCCAGGCGGACATCGTCACGCCGAACGAGACCGAATTCGCCGCCCTGCTGGCGCGCCATCTCGGCGAGCGCGTGACCCCCGACGACGTGGCCACGCTGGACGGCGTCACCCTGCACCAGCACTGCCGGCAGTTGTTCCCGCACGGCACCGTGGTGGTCACCCTGGGTGCGACCGGCGCCTACGTGTCGCACGCCGAGGACGCGCTGCGCGGCGACGCCCGCCCGCACTACCGCGTGCCGGCCGAGAGCGCGGCGGCGGTGGACACCACCGGCGCCGGCGACGCCTTCAACGGCGCCCTGGCGGCCTCGCTGGCGACGCGACCGGCGCAGGCGTTCGCCGAGCACGTGCGCTTCGCCAACCGCTATGCCGCGCTGTCCACCGAACGCCCCGGCGCTGCGCTGGCGATGCCGCGGCTGGCCGAAGTCGAGGCGCGCTTCCCCGGGTAGGCGGCATTCCGGGGGCTTGCGGCGGCGTGCCGCAATCGCCTATGCTCGCCGGACACTCATCCACGAAGGGGGCACCATGGCCGGCAAGTTCGTCATCGGCAAGCGCAGCAACGGGGATTTCCAGTTCAACCTGAAGGCCGGCAACGGCCAGGTCATCCTGGCCAGCCAGGGCTACGCCGACAAGTCCGGCTGCCGGAACGGCATCGAGTCGGTCAAGAAGAACAGCCCCGACGACGGCCGCTACGAGCGCAAGACCTCCAGCAACGGCAAGTGGTTCTTCAACCTGCTCGCGGCCAACGGCCAGGTAATCGGCACCAGCGAGATGTACGAGAGCCAGGCCAGCCGCGAGAACGGCATCGAATCGGTGAAAAAGAACGCCCCGGACGCCGACACCGTCGACGAAACCGCCTGAACCTCCTGCAGGAGGGGCTTCAGCCCGACCGCGGACCGGACGTCGTCCAGGCACCGGATCGACGCAGGCGGAGCAGAGCGCCCGGGTTTCACCGGTATCGCCGGTGCCTGCTGCGGTAGAGGGCGTGCCTGTGTCTCGCGGCCGGAACTGAAGCCCCTCCTGCATCGCCTGCGGGTGCTTGGGGCGGCGGTACAATCCGCGCCATGCAGATCGGCCCCTACCGCATCGAACCGCGCGTGGCCCTGGCGCCGATGGCCGGGGTCACCGACAAACCGTTCCGGCTGCTGTGCAAGCGGCTCGGCGCGGGGCTGGCCGTGTCCGAGATGACGATCAGCGACCCGCGCTTCTGGAGCACCGGCAAGTCGCTGCGGCGCATGGACCACCAGGGCGAGCCCGCCCCGGTCAGCGTGCAGATCGCCGGCACCGAGCCCGCCCAGCTCGCCCACGCCGCACGCCACAACGTGGACCACGGCGCGCAGATCATCGACATCAACATGGGCTGCCCGGCCAAGAAGGTCTGCAACGCCTGGGCCGGCTCGGCGCTGATGCGCGACGAAGCCCTGGTGGGCCGCATCCTGGAGGCGGTGGTGAAGGCGGTCGAGGTACCGGTCACCCTGAAGATCCGTACCGGCTGGAACTGCGACCACCGCAACGGCCCCGCCGTGGCCCGCATCGCCCAGGAAAGCGGCATCGCCGCGCTGGCGGTGCACGGCCGCACCCGCGACCAGCACTACACCGGCCAGGCCGAGTACGACACCATCGCCGCGATCAAGGCGGACCTGCGCATCCCGGTGATCGCCAACGGCGACATCGACTCGCCGCAGAAGGCCGCCGAGGTGCTGGCCCGCACCGGCGCCGATGCGGTGATGGTGGGCCGCGCCGCACAGGGCCGGCCGTGGATCTTCCGCGAGATCGGCCACTTCCTGGCGACCGGCGAAGCGTTGCCGCCGCCGTCGCTGGCCTTCGTCCGCGACACCCTGCTGGGCCACCTGCACGCCCTGCACGATTTCTACGGCGAAGCCCAGGGCGTGCGCATCGCGCGCAAGCACCTGGGCTGGTACGCCAAGGACCGACCCGAGCACCTCGCCTTCCGCGCCGTGGTCAACCGCGCCGACGACGCGGACACCCAGGTGCGGCTGACCCGCGACTATTTCGACGCGCTGATCGCGGGCGTCGCGCCGGAACTGCCCGCCGCCGCCTGATCCGATCGGAGCCGGCCATGGACCCCACCCAGGACACGCCCGCCTACCGGTACGGTTTCCCGCCGGTGGAACAGGCGCGTCTGGCGAAGCAGGCGCGGTGGCTGGAAAACATGCTCTTCAGCCGCCTTGACTACGCCGGCGTGCGCCGCCTGCTGGAAGCCAGCAGCGGCGTGGGCGCGCAGACCGAAATCCTGCTGCGCCGCTTCCCCGGCCTGCACGTGACCTGCGTGGACCTCAACGCCGCGCAACTGGACGCGGCCCACCGCAACCTGGCGCGCCACGGTCTACTGAGCGGTGCCCGCGCCTTCGGGTGTGCGCGCGTCGGCGACGGCGGTTTGCGGCGGTTCGGTCCAGATGCGTTGCCACATCAGCCGCAGCCTGCGGTCCGGCTGCGACCACGGCCATTCCTTGCGCTGCGGCGGCACCGCGCGCCAGCCGTCCGGCCCGGCCTCGGCCACGGCGAAGTTGAAGCTGTAGTCCGGCTCCAGCCCCATGCGCAGGTCCACCAGCACCAGTTGGCCGTCGCGCCGCAGCGCCTTCATGAAGCCGTGGGTGAACCACGCCAGCCGCCGCACCGCGGGCAGTTGCGCCACTTCGCGCAGCGCCGCGGCGTCGGAGGCATGCGACTGGAAGCGCATCGGGCCGCGGTCGGCGACCAGCGAACGCTGGCCTTCCACGAACCCGTCCGGCGTCATCGCCACCACCCGCCACAGCAAGGTGTTGAACGGCATGGGCACCGAGAAGTACGGCGCGTCCGCCAGCCCCATCGACGCCAGGGTGCGCTCCGCTTCACGGTCCACCATGGTTTTCGCCAGCAGCGACCAGCCCAGGTAGCCGCTGCTCAGCACCAGCCCGAACCCCAACGCGCGCTGCGCCAGCCGCCGCTCGCGCGCGAACCACGCCACCGCGCAACCGATCAGCAGCCAGACCGTGTAGAGCGGATCGATGATGAACACGCTGGACCACATCGTCGGCGGCGGCGCCAGCGGCCACCAGAGCTGGGTGCCGTAGACGGTGAAGGCGTCCAGCAGCGGATGGGTGACCAGCGCCAACTGGATGGCCCAGAACCAGCGCACCGACGACGCCGCCACGCGCCCGTGCCCGTAGCGCTTGAACAGCCACCACAGCAGCCAACCCACCAGCGGCAGCACGAACAGCGAATGGCTGAAACTGCGGTGCACGGTCATCAGCGTGACCGGATCGTCCGACAGCAGCACGATCGGCAGGCTGTCCAGGTCCGGCAACGTACCGAGCGCCGCACCCGCGAGCAGCGCCGCGCGCCGATGCCCGGCGGGCGCGATGGCGGCGGCGACCGCGCCGCCCAGGACGATCTGGCTGAGGGAATCCATGCCGCGATGCTAGCAGCCGGCCGCGGACGAAATCCCGCGCGGACCGCGCCGGCCTGCGGTTGCGTAGGCGGGATGACCGGTGGGCGTTCATCTTCCGGTGCAGTCCTGCGTATCGCGGCGCGGTGCCGTCCTCCAGCCGGGAACCTTACGCGCATCGCGGCTGAAGCCGCTCCTACAGCGGCGGGTGCTGCACAAATGGATACGGCTTCGTTTCGCCCAAGAAGGAAATCACGCCGCGCGCGGAATCCCCGGCGCCGCCGCTTGCAGGCGCGGTGCGATTTCCGCCAGCACCTGGCCGGTGTGCGACAGCAGGCAGAGGCGGCCATCGGCTTCTTCGCTGAGGGCGGTCAGGCTTTCCACCCAGTCGCCGTCGTTGGCGTAGACCAGGTCGTCGCGCTGGATCAGCGCGGCGCGGTGGATGTGGCCGCAGACGATGCCGTCCAGGCCGCGCCGGCGTGCGTCGTCCAGGCCGGCCTGGACGAACCGGGCGATGTAGCGTTCGGCGGCGCCGCTCCGGCGCTTGAGGCATTCGGCCAGCGACCAGTAGCGCAGGCCCAGCCGGCGGCGGAGGCGGTTGGTCAGGCGGTTGCCGGTGAGGATGCGGTAGTACAGCCAGTCGCCGAACTTTTCCTGCAGACCGCCGAATTGCGTCGCGCCGTCGTAGTCGTCGCCGTGGGTGACCAGCAGGCGGCGGCCGTCCAGGGTGGCGTGGATGGCGCGGCGGCGCACCTGCATGGCCGGCAGCATCAGCCCGCAGAAGCGGCGGACCGGGCGGTCGTGGTTGCCGGGCACGTAGACCAGTTCGGTGCCGCCGCGCGCCAGTGCGTGCAGCGCCTCCACCACCCGATCGTGCGCCGCGTCCCAGGTTGCGCGGCGCTGGGCGATCCACCACAGGTCGACGATGTCGCCCACCAGGTACAGCCGACGGCAGCGCAGCGCGCCGAGGAAGTCGGCGAACTCGGCCGCATGGCAGTGCCTGGAGCCCAGGTGGACGTCGGAGACGAAGACCGCGCGGCGCAGCGGAGGCGGCGCGCGCGGCGGGCTCATGCCGCCGCCTGCCCGGCGGGCGCGGCGTCGCCCAGGTAGCGGGCGCGCTTCTTCGGCCGGATGCGGTGCAGGTCCACTTCGATCAGGCCGTCGATGGAATCGCCGAAGCCCGGGTCCACGCCGAAGGCCAGGAAACGCGTGCCGCCCGGCTCGCACAGTTCCGTGTATTGCTTGTAGAGCATCGGCACCGTCGCGCCCAGCGCGTCCAGGTTGGCCTTCAGCACGCGGAAGGCGGTGTCGGCGTCGAGTTCGCCGAAGCACGGCGGCGCGGCGGTGTAGCGGAACGGATGGCGCGACCGCGCACCCTGGCCGCGGTCGCCGTAGTAGTGTGCGTAGTAGGCGACGATCTGCTCGCGCGCGTGCAGCGGCAGCGCCGCGCTCATCGACACCGCGCCGAACAGGTAGCGCACGCCGGGATGGCGGCGCAGGTAGGCGCCGATGCCCTGCCACAGGTAGTCGAGACTGCGGCCGCCCCAGTATTCCGGCGCCACGAAGCTGCGCCCCAACTCCAGTCCCTGGGCGATGCGCGGCAGCGCGTCGTCGGCGTAGTCGAACAGCGAGGCGGTATACAGGCCCGTCAGTCCTCGCGCGGCCAGCACCGGCGCGCCGCGGGCGACGCGGTAGGCGCCGGCCACCTTCCGCCCGGGCGCGTCCCAGACCACGATGTGCTCGTAGTGGGCGTCATGGCGGTCCACGTCCATGCGTCTGCCGGTGCCTTCACCGACTTCGCGGAAGGTCAGTTCGCGCAGCCGGCCGATCTCGTGCAGCAGCGGCGAGTCCAGGCCCAGCCGGCCCACGCAGATGCGCTTGCCGTCGCCGGTCTCGCCCAGCACCTGCATGGCGCGCACGCAGGCTTCGAGCCGTTCCGGCGGCTGCGGCGGCGCCAGCGGTTCCGGGGCGCCGGGGCCGGGGTCCGGCCACCTGCCCAGCGCATAGAGCGCGCGCCGCACCTGCGCCAGCAGTTCGTCCGGCTCGGCGGCCGGGTCCAGCCGCATCGGCCGGCCCACGCGCAGCACGATGCGCTGCCGGCGGCGGCGGAACATCTCGCGCACCAGCAGCGCCGTACCGGCCGGCTTGAACAGCGCCGACGCGCCATAGAACAGCGCCGAGTTGCGCGCCTGCACCCGCACCGGCAGCACCGGCGCACCGGTGGCGCGGGCGAAGCGCAGGAAGCCGCGCCGCCAGCGGCAGTCGCGGATGCCGCGCGGACCCAGCCGCGAAACTTCGCCGGCCGGGAACACGATCACGCACTGTCCGGCCTCCAGCGCCTGCTCCACCGCGCGCACGCTGCCGGCGCCCGGGCGGCCGCCGAGGATGCGCACCGGCAGCAGCAGGCCGGCCAGGTTCTCGACGCCGGCCAGCAGGTCGTTGGCGACGATCTTCACGTCGCGCCGCACCCGCCCGACCAGTTGCAGCAGCGCCAGTGCGTCCAGCGCGCCGGAAGGATGGTTGGCCACCACCAGCAGGCGGCCGCTGGCGGGGATGCGCGCCGTCTCCGCCTCATCGGCCTCGAAGCGCAGGCCGAGGAAGGCGGTGGCGGCCTCGACGAAGGCGAAATCGCGGAGGTCGGCGTGCTCGGCCATGAAGGCGTGCACGCGGTCCAGCCGCGACCATCGGCCCAGGGTGCGCAGCAGCGGCCGCGCCAGACCGGCGCGCCGGCCACGGAACCAGTGCGGGTAGCGTTCGGCGAGTTGCTGTTCCAGCGGTCGCATGGGCGGGACGGGCCGTGGCGGCGGGGGTTCGCCGCAGCCTGCGCCCGCCCGGCGACAGCGCCGTTGCGGTTTTCTGGCGGTACCGTGACAGGCCCGGCCCGGACAGCCGCGCCCGGAGCCACGGCGCCCGCAGCCCCTTAACCCGGGGCAACCCCGGCGGGGGCAGAATGCACGGACCGCCCGCGGCGTGTATCATGCGCACCCATCTTTTCATCCGAATCAAAGGATATAAGCCCGATGTCCAGCTACCTGTTCACCTCCGAATCGGTCTCCGAAGGCCATCCGGACAAGATCGCCGACCAGATTTCCGATGCGGTGCTGGACGCCATCCTGGCCCAGGACAAGCGCGCGCGCGTGGCCTGCGAAACGCTGGTGAAGACGGGCGCGGCCATCGTGGCCGGCGAAGTCACCACCACCGCGTGGGTGGACATCGAAGCGCTGGCGCGCAAGATCATCAACGACATCGGCTACAACAATTCCGACGTCGGCTTCGACGGCCACACCTGCGCCATCATCAACATGCTCGGCAAACAGTCGCCGGACATCAACCAGGGCGTGGACCGCAAGAAGCCCGAGGAACAGGGCGCCGGCGACCAGGGCCTGATGTTCGGCTACGCCTGCAACGAGGCGCCGGAATTCATGCCCGCGCCGCTGTACTACAGCCACCGCCTGGTCGAGCAGCAGGCCAAGGTGCGCAAGAACGGCAAGCTGAAGTGGCTGCGCCCGGACGCCAAGTCGCAGGTCACCCTGCGCTACGACGGCAACACGGTCCTCGGCCTCGATGCCGTGGTGCTGTCCCCCCAGCACGATCCGGGCATCAAGCAGAAGGACCTGATCGAGGCCGTGCGTGCCGAGATCCTGGTGCCGGTGCTGCCGAAGAAGTGGCTGGACGCGCTGCCCAAGAACAAGGTGCACATCAACCCGACCGGCAAGTTCGTCATCGGCGGGCCGGTGGGCGACTGCGGCCTGACCGGCCGCAAGATCATCGTCGACAGCTACGGCGGCATGGCCCGCCACGGCGGCGGCGCGTTCTCCGGCAAGGATCCGTCGAAGGTCGACCGTTCGGCCGCCTACGCCGCGCGCTACGTGGCAAAGAACATCGTCGCCGCCGGTCTGGCCGACAAGTGCGAAGTGCAGGTCAGCTACGCCATCGGCGTGGCCGAGCCGACTTCGATCTCGGTCACCACCTTCGGCACCGGCAAGGTGGGCGACGACGTGATCGAGAAACTGATCCGCAAGCACTTCGATCTGCGCCCCTACGGCATCACCCGCATGCTGGACCTGGAGCACCCGATCTACCAGCCGACCGCCAGCTACGGCCACTTCGGCCGCAAGCCGAAGGAAATCTCCTACGTCGACGGCGCCGGCAAGAAGCACACCGCCACCGCCTTCTCGTGGGAGAAGACCGACCGCGCCGAAGCGCTGAGGAAGGACGCGAAGATCAAGTGACGGCGTGGCGCGCCTGCGCTTGCGCAGGCGCCCTGACCGGACCGTCGTCCCCGCGCAGGCGGGGATCGGCACTCCGGTTCTGCCGTTGCCATTGTCTTGAAGAACGGGCCGCCCCAAGCGGCCCGTTCTGCTTTTCATCCCCCTAAACCAGCAACCGGGCGATGGGGCAACCCAAGACTGCACGACACCCACACCAACCATCGCGGCACCCCGCCCCTCACCCCAACCCCTCTCCCGGCGGGAGAGAGGCTTTCAAGCTTCCCGTCCCTCCGCCCTCTCCAACACCCGCCGAATCCGTTAGCCTCCCCACACCATTGCTTCCGGACCGGCCATGCACGCCCTCAAGCCCCACCAGCTCTCCATGACCGTGCTGATGACCCCGGACATGGCCAACTTCTCCGGCAAGGTGCACGGCGGCGCCGTCCTCAAGCTGCTGGACCAAGTGGCCTACGCCTGCGCCAGCCGCTACGCCGGCAAGTACGTGGTCACGCTGTCGGTGGACCAGGTGATGTTCCGCCAGGCGATCAACGTGGGCGAACTGGTGACCTTCCTCGCCTCGGTCAACCACACCGGCACCTCGTCGATGGAGGTCGGCATCAAGGTGGTGGCCGAGGACATCCGCAAGCAGAGCATGCGCCACGCCAACAGTTGCTTCTTCACCATGGTGGCGGTGGACGACGACGGCCATCCCACGCCGGTGCCGCCGCTGGAGCCGCGCACCCCGGACGAAGTGCGCCGCCACGCGGCCGCGCGCCTCCGCCGGCAACTGCGCGAGGAAATGGAGCAGCGCCACGCCGCCCTGCTGGCGAGCCGCGGCGGCGACGGCGCCTGACGCGCACGCCGCGCGGCGATACCACCTGGCGCACGTCGATCACTTGCGGATGCCGGCCACGCGCCGCAGTTCGCCCGCCACCCGCTGCTTGACCCGCGCGGACGCACTGCCGCCCGGCCCGGCGTAGTCCAGCGCCTGCACCACCCACACCGTCATCGTGCCGGCCTGGATGCAATACGCGACCAGCACCTTGCCGTCGCCGCGAGGCCGGACACGTGCAGGGCCAACTTGCCCTGGTCCTGCTGCATCCGGGTGACGTATCCGGCCGCGTCGGCGCCGCGCAAAGGTTAGAATCCGGTCATGTCCCTGATGCAATTCCAGCGGGTCGACTTCAGCGTCGGCGGTCCGCTCCTCCTCGAACACGTCGACCTGTCCATCGAACCCGGCGAACGCGTCTGCATCGTCGGCCGCAACGGCGCCGGCAAGTCCACCCTGATGCGGCTGATGGCCGGCGAGCTGAAGCCGGACGACGGCGAGATCCGCGTGCGCAACGGCGCGGTGATCGCGCGCATGGCCCAGGAAGTGCCGCAGGACACGCGCGGCGACGTGTTCGACGTGGTCGCGCAGGGCCTGGGCGACCTTGGCCAGTTGCTGGCGCGCTACCACCACGCCGTGCACGACGGCGACATGGCGGCGATGGCCGCGGTGCAGGCGCAGATCGAGGCACGCGACGGCTGGGACCTGGACCGCCGCGTACAGCAGGTGCTGGAACGGCTGGAACTGCCCGAGGACGCCGACTTCGCCGCGCTCTCCGGCGGCATGAAGCGCCGCGTGCTGCTGGCGCAGGCGCTGGTGCGCAACCCCGACATGCTGTTGCTGGACGAGCCGACCAACCACCTGGACATCGAGGCGATCGCCTGGCTGGAGGGCTTCCTCGCCTCGTTCGCCGGCAGCATCGTCTTCGTCACCCACGACCGCAGCTTCCTGCGCACGCTGGCCACCCGCATCGTCGAGATCGACCGCGGCCAGGTGACCAGTTGGCCCGGCGACTACGACAACTACCTGCGCCGGCGCGAAGAACGCCTGCACGCCGAGGCGCAGGAGAACGCGCGCTTCGACAAGCTGCTGGCGCAGGAGGAAGTGTGGATTCGCCAGGGCATCAAGGCCCGCCGCACCCGCAACGAAGGCCGCGTGACCGCGCTGAAGGCGATGCGCCGCGAGCGTGCGCAACGCCGCGAGCTGTCCGGCAACGTCAGGATGGAAGCAGCCGCCGCGCAGGCGTCGGGCAGGAAGGTGATCGAGGCCATCGGCATCGTCCAGGGCTACGGCGGCCGCACGCTGCTGGACGACGTGTCGGTCACCATCATGCGCGGCGACCGCGTGGGCATCATCGGTCCCAACGGCTCGGGCAAGTCCACGCTGTTGAAGATCCTGCTGGGCGAACTGCCCCCGCAGCAGGGCGAAGTGAAGCTGGGCACCGGGCTGAAGATCGCTTATTTCGACCAGCACCGCAGCCAGTTGGACGAATCGCGCAACGCGCTGGAGAACGTGGCCGAGGGCCGCGACTTCGTCGAGATCAACGGCAGCCGCAAGCACGTCGTCGGCTACCTGCAGGATTTCCTGTTCTCGCCGGAACGCGCCCGCGCGCCGATCACCCGCCTGTCCGGCGGCGAGCGCAACCGCCTGCTGCTGGCCCGGCTGTTCGCCCAGCCCTCCAACCTGCTGGTGATGGACGAACCCACCAACGACCTGGACGTGGAAACGCTGGAACTGCTGGAAGAACTGCTGCTGGACTACCAGGGCACCCTGCTGCTGGTCAGCCACGACCGCGATTTCCTCGACAACGTCGTGACCAGCACGCTGGTGCTGGAAGGTGACGGCCGCCTGGGCGACTACGTGGGCGGCTACACCGACTGGCTGCGCCAGCGGCGGGCACCCACGGCGACCATCGCGCCGGCCGCCAAGTCTGCGGAACCGGCGCAGCCGGCGGCGGCAGCGACCACCGCGCCTTCCGCGGGCAAGCGCAAGCTCAGCTACAAGGACGCCCGCGAACTGGAACAACTGCCCGCGCGCATCGAAGCGCTGGAAGCCGACATCGCCACCCGCACCGATGCGATGAATGACCCCACCTACTACCAGCAATCCCCCGCCGACCTGCAACGCGCCAGCGAACGACTGGCCACCCTGCAAGCCGAACTCGACCACGCCTACCAACGCTGGTCCGAACTCGACGGCTGACCGCCCGCTCCACCTGTAGGAGCGGCTTCAGCCGCAACCGGGAAAACGAAGAAGCGGGAAACGCGGATCGACACGGATGAACACGGATAAAGCCTTAATCTTGATCCGCGTTTTTCGCCTTTATCCGTGTCGAAAAATCCGCCTTCCGCCTTCCGCCTTATCCGCATCCATTCGCGGCCAAAAGGCTTCCCACCTCTGCGGTCGCGGCTGAGGCCGCTCCTACAGGGGGCAAGTGCACCGGGGGAGGCGTGCGGCGTGTGCAGATCAACCGGTGTTCTGCACGCCCTGCGAGACGCCGTTGATGCTGGCGACGAGTGCGTGCAGCAGCGCATCGTCCTCGCGGCCGCTCTCGCGCCAGCGCTTCAACAGGTCGGCCTGCATCACGCTGATCGGGTCGATGTAGGGATTGCGCAGGCGGATGGACAGCGCCAGGCGCTGGTCGTGCTGCAGCAGCCAGTCGTTGCCGTTGAGCGTGAGCACCCAGTGCTGCGCGGCGGCGTGCTCGCGCTCGATCCGCGGGAAGAACTCCGCGTGCAGCTCGCCGGACATGCGCGAGAACATCTCCGCGATGCCCAGGTCGCCCTTGGCCAGCACCATCGACACGTCATCCAGGAAGGTCTTGAAGAACGGCCAGTCGCGCGCCATCTCGCGCAGCACGTCCTCGCCGTGCGCGGCCGCCGCCGCGTGCAGGCCCGCGCCCACGCCGTACCAGCCGGGGATCACCGCGCGCGCCTGGCTCCAGGCGAACACCCACGGGATCGCGCGCAGGTTGCCCAGCGCGGCGTCCTGCCCCAGCCGGCGCGAGGGACGCGAGCCCAGCGTCATCCGCTCGATCACGTCGATCGGCGTGGCGCTGCGGAAATAGTCCATGAAGCGCGGTGCCTCGATCAGCGCGCGGTAGGCGCGCGTGCTCTCGGCCGCCACGTGCGCCATCACCTCGCGCCAGCGCGCCTCGCGCGGCTCCGGCGGTCGCGGGCGCAGGCTGGACAGCAGCACGGCGCCCACCGACTGCTCCAGCGAGCGCAGCGCCAGCGCGCGGATGCCGAACTTGCGGTGGATGACTTCGCCCTGCTCGGTCACCCGCAGGCGGCCATCCACGCTGCCGCGCGGCGCCGCTTCCAGCGCGCGCGTGGTCTTGCCGCCGCCGCGGATGATGGAGCCGCCGCGGCCGTGGAAGAAGGTCAGCCGGATGCCCAGTTCCTGCGCCGCCTCGACCAGTTCCACCTGCGCGCGCTGCAGGCCCCAGCGCGAGGCGGCGATGCCGCCGTCCTTGCCGCTGTCGGAATAGCCCAGCATCACCATCTGCACGTCGCCGCGCGCGGCCAGGTGCGCGCGGTAGATCGGATCGGCCAGCAGGTCGCGCAGCACCTGCACGCCGTGGCCCAGATCGTCGATGGTCTCGAACAGCGGCGCCACGTCCAGCGGCACCTGCCCGTCCTCGTCCACCAGGCCGCCGCGGCGCGCCAGCGCCAGCACGGCCAGTACGTCGGCGCGGTTGTGCGCCATGCTGATGATGTAGGCGCCCAGCGCGTCGGCGCCGTGGCGCCTGCGCGCGTCGGCCAGCGCGGCGAACACCGCGTCCAGGCGCAGGTTGCCCGCTTCCTGCGACGCCGGCAGCACGCGTTCGCCGCCGGCATACGGCCCCAGCACCGCGGCGCGCTCCACCGCGTCGCGCTGCTCCCAGCCGGCGTCGCCCAGCGCCTCGGCCACCGCGCGCGCGTGCACGCTGGATTCCTGGCGCACGTCCAGCCGCGCGAGATGGAAGCCGAACGTGCGCACGCGCCAGGCCAGCCGGCGCACTGCGAACCAGCCGGCGTGAATGCCGCGGTGGGCCTCCAGGCTGCGCAGGATCAGGTCGACGTCGTGCGCCAGTTCCTCGGGCGAGGCGTAGCCTTCCGGCCGGTCGGCCAGCGTGGCCTGCAGGCGCGCGCGCATCAGGTCGTTGAGCAACCGGTACGGCATGTCGCCGTGGCGCGGCCGCGACTGCGCGGCGGCCGCCGGCATCAGCGCGCGGTATTCCTCCACCCGCGCCAGCACTTCCGGCGACACGCCGACGTTGGAAGTGGACTGGCTGAGCAGGGTGGTGAGCTGGCGCAGTTCCTTCAGGTAACGCGCGAGGATGGCGCGTCGCTGCGTGTCCAGCGTTGCGGAGACGGTGCCGGCGTCCACGTTGGGATTGCCGTCCATGTCGCCGCCCACCCAGGTGCCGAAGCGCAGCAGCCGCGGCAGCCGCGTGGTGACTTCCGGCGCCGGGCCGTACACCTCGTCGATGGCGCTCTCCAGCGTTTCGTACAGCACCGGGATCACCCGGTACAGCACTTCCACCAGGTAGAAGCCGACGTGCTCGCGCTCGTCCTCCACGCCCGGGCGCACAGGCGAGGAATCGGCGGTCTGCCAGGCGGAGGTGAGCGCCATGCGGAAGCGCGCGGTATCCGTGGCCCGCTCGCCCGGCGTGCGGGTGTCGTCCAGCCCGTTGATCAGGCTGGCCACCATGAGCTGCTCCTTCTCCAGCAGCGCGCGGCGCACGGCCTCGGTGGGGTGGGCGGTGAACACCGGTTCGATGTCGATGCGCGGCAGCCAGCCGGCCAGTTCCTCCAGCGTCACGCCCTGCGCCTTCAGGCGTTGCAGCGAATCCTGCAGGCCCTCCGGCTGCGGCTTGCCGCCGCCGCTGCGCTGGTAGTCGCGGCGGCGGCGGATGCGGTGCACGCGCTCGGCGATGTTCACCACCTGGAAATAGGTGCCGAACGCGCGGATCAGCGACTCGGCGTGCGCCGGCTCCAGCCCGTCCAGCAGGCCGGCCAGCACCTGCGGCGGCGCGCCCGCCTGGCGGCGGGCGATGGCGGTGGTGCGCACGCGCTCGATCTCGGCCAGGAAGGCCGGAGACACCTGCTCGGCGAGCATCTCGCCGACCAATGCGCCCAGGCGGCGCACGTCTTCGCGCAGGGGGACGTCGGGCGGAGCGAACTCGAGGCTGCGGGGGCTGTTCATGCGATGGACATCGTTCCCGTCGTGCGTGGCTCGGAATTGGTATTGCCCCTGGGGACAAATGGTTTGCTGCAAGGCAGCATCCGGAAGATACCGCATCGCAGCCGGGTTTGAACCATCGTTCCATCCGGAACAAGCGATATAATTCCGCACGCCGCCGAGGGGCGCTGCGACCGTGGAGACTGCACGGCCAGGCTCGGCGGGGATTCCTTCGGCAACGGCGCCCGGTCAAGCTACGCGAGCCGCGCTCGCCACCTTTCCGGAGCCAATGCCAATGAACGCCGTACGCCAGTTCTCCACCGAAGGCGACTACAAGGTCGCCGACATCTCCCTGGCCGACTGGGGCCGCAAGGAGATCGACATCGCCGAGCACGAGATGCCGGGCCTGATGTCCATCCGCCGCAAGCACGCCGCCGCCAAGCCGCTGAAGGGCGTGCGGGTGACCGGCAGCCTGCACATGACCATCCAGACCGCCGTGCTGATCGAGACGCTGAAGGACATCGGCGCCGACGTGCGCTGGGCCTCGTGCAACATCTTCTCCACCCAGGACCATGCCGCGGCCGCCATCGCCGCCAGCGACACGCCGGTGTTCGCCTGGAAGGGCGAGACGCTGGAGGAATACTGGGACTGCACGCTCGACGCGCTGACCTTCACCCTGGCCGACGGCACCCTGACCGGTCCGGAGTTGGTGGTGGACGACGGCGGCGACGTGACCCTGCTGATCCACAAGGGCTACGAACTGGAAAACGGCAGCGACTGGGTGAACACCGCTTCCGGCAACCACGAGGAGCAGGTCATCAAGAACCTGCTCAAACGCGTGGCCGCGGAGCGCCCGGGCTACTGGACCCGCGTGGTCAAGGACTGGAAGGGCGTCTCCGAGGAGACCACCACCGGCGTGCACCGCCTGTACCAGCTCGCCGAGGCCGGCACGCTGCTGGTGCCGGCGATCAACGTCAACGACTCGGTCACCAAGTCCAAGTTCGACAACCTGTACGGCTGCCGCGAGTCGCTGGCCGACGGCCTGAAGCGCGCGATGGACGTGATGCTGGCCGGCAAGGTGGCC